>Ga0315338_1004785_pt1 | contig 10364 bp, 6 predicted proteins | sample ASW8metaG_FD_204518 | JGI IMG/M metagenome (GOLD analysis project Ga0315338, IMG submission 204518) | Ammonia-oxidizing marine archaeal communities from Monterey Bay, California, United States - ASW #8 | ecosystem: Environmental > Aquatic > Marine > Coastal | place: USA: California | collected...
GACCCGCAGGCGGAGCGCTCCATCTGCGATGTCGACATGGATGGTCGAGCCTTCCGGGGCCTGACCGGCGATGACTAATCGCGCGATCTTCGACTCCAGCTCGTGCTGGAGGTATCGTTTCAAAGGCCGCGCTCCATAGACGGGGTCGAATCCTTCGCGCGCCACGAAACGTTTCGCTTCGTCCGAGAGCGTAAGGCTGAGCTTACCGTCGACCAGGCGGTTCTTGAGCTGGGCGATGATTAGGTCGACGACTCGCTCGACTTCCTTCAATCCGAGAGGATGGAAGATGACGATGTCATCGATGCGGTTGAGGAACTCCGGCCGGAACTTCGCTCGCATTTCTGCCAGGACCTGCTCGCGGGCCGAGTCGCTGATACTTCCCTGCATCGTGACCGATTCCAGAAGGTGCTGCGAACCGAGGTTGGAAGTCATGATGATGACCGTGTTCTTGAAGTCGACCGTCCTCCCCTGACTGTCGGTAGCGCGTCCGTCATCGAGAATCTGGAGCAGGATGTTGAACACTTCTGCGTGGGCCTTTTCGATTTCGTCGAAAAGCACGACCGAGTATGGCTTGCGCCGGACCGCTTCGGTCAGTTGGCCACCTTCTTCGTAGCCGACATAACCAGGAGGCGCGCCGACGAGGCGAGAAACAGAGTGCTTCTCCATGTACTCGCTCATGTCGATACGGACGATGTTTTCTTCGGAGTCGAAGAGAGCCTGGGCCAGCGTCTTGGCCAGCTCAGTCTTGCCCACACCGGTCGGCCCGAGAAAAATGAAGGAACCGATGGGCCGATTGGGATCCTTGATCCCGGCACGAGCGCGCAGGACTGCTTCTGACACGAGCCGCGTCGCTTCGTCCTGTCCGATGACCCGTTCCTGAAGAATCTCTTCGAGCCGAAGCAGTTTCTCGCGCTCCCCCTCGACCAATCGGCTCACGGGAATCCCCGTCCACCTTGAAACGATGTTGGCGATTTCTTCTTCGGTGACTTCCTCACGCAGAAGCTGACTCTGTTCCTGACCCTGCACTCTCGACTCGGCCTCCCGAAGGTTCGCCTCCAGGGCGGGGAGCTTGCCGTGTTTGAGCTCAGCCGCAAGATCGAGATCGTACTGCTGTTCCGCTTGAGTCAATTCACGCCGGACGTTTTCGATCTCTTCACGTATCTCGCGAACGTCGAGGATGACCTGTTTCTCGTTTTCCCATTGCGCCCGCATCGTATTAGCCGATTCGCGCAGATCGGCGAGCTCCTGGCGGAGGGACTCGAGGCGTTCCCGACTCGCATCGTCCTTCTCTTTCTTCAGGGCTGCTTCTTCAATCTCCAATTGCATGACCCGGCGAGTCATTTCATCGAGCTCTGCTGGCATCGTGTCGATTTCCGTCCGAATCATGGCCGATGCTTCGTCCATCAGGTCGATCGCTTTGTCTGGTAGAAAGCGGTCCGTAATGTAGCGGTTCGAGAGGACCGCCGCGGCGACGAGTGCGTTGTCCTGAATGCGCACCCCGTGATGGACCTCGTAGCGTTCCCGCAGCCCCCGCAGAATCGAGATGGTGTCTTCGACGTTGGGTGCATCGACTAACACTGGCTGGAAGCGCCGTTCCAAGGCTGCATCCTTCTCCAGGTACTTGCGGTGTTCGTCGAGGGTGGTCGCACCGATACAGTGTAGTTCTCCTCGCGCGAGCATCGGCTTAAGCATGTTTCCGGCGTCCTGCGAGCCCTCCGTCTTGCCCGCACCAACGATCGTGTGAATCTCATCGATAAAGAGCAGGATCTGCCCATCGCTCGCCTTGATCTCGGCGAGAACCGCTTTCAAACGCTCCTCGAATTCGCCGCGGAACTTTGCGCCCGCCAGGAGTGCACCCATATCGAGAGAGAAGACCGAACGGCTTTTCATCCACTCCGGCACGTCTCCCCCGACGATGCGCTGGGCCAGACCCTCGACGATGGCAGTCTTTCCCGTTCCTGGTTCGCCGATCAGAACTGGATTGTTCTTTGTCTTACGGGACAGAATGCGGATGACCTGGCGGATCTCGGTGTCGCGACCGATGACCGGGTCGAGTTTTCCCGCTCGCGCTTCTGCGACGAGATCGATCCCGTACTTTTCGAGGGCCTCATAAGTCTGCTCTGGTTCCGCCGAGGTGACTCTCTGGTGTCCGCGCACCGTTTGCAGGGCCTCGAGAAAGCGGTCGCGATCGACGCCAGCCTCCTTGAGGATCTTTCCCCCGGGTTGTTTCGATTCGGCAAGCAGGCCGAGAACGAGGTGCTCAACTGAGACATACTCGTCCTTGAGTCGCTTCGCTTGATCTTCCGCTTCGACGAGAACAGATTGCAACCCGGGTGTGACGTAGATCTTTCCCGACTCAGCACCACTGCCCGAGACCTTCGTCCGCTTGTCGAGGTCTTCTTCGATCCGAGTGTCGAGATTCTCACGAGACACGTCCATCCGGTCGAGAAGGCGTCCGACCAGACCATTTTCCTGGTTTAAGAGGGCCAGGACGAGGTGCGACGTGTCGACCTCTTGGTGTTTTCTCCGAATCGCCGCGTTCTGGGCATCCTGGAGTGCTTCTTGTGATTTTTGGGTGAATCGATCGAGATTCATCTGACGGGTCCTCCCCTTCGCTTGGGACCGACTGGAGCGCGATAGACTCTCGCGCCCGGCTCGGCACCATCCAAATTCTTAGATGCAAAACGATTGGGGTTTGGACGTGAGTTTTTGCTCCGATTTTTACGTCAGGGCCGCGGGAAGCACGGGGCGGACGCCCTCTGATCCCGAGGCGGTAGGCGACCGGGGCACGGAATTCGCCCGCGATTGGCGGGTTTAGACGGCGGTTCCTCGGAAGTGGGCGAAGAATTCGGGGTGAGCCTCGATCCAGTCGTAGAGGCGATTGACTCCCTCTTTCGGATCGACCTCTGGGCTCCAGCCGAGCTCGGTTCGCGCTTTCTCGATGTCGCTGATGTAGACCTTTTGGTCGCTCGGTCGCCAGGGCCCGGTCGCAACGGGAATCTCTCTTCCGAGGCGGTCCGACAGTTGGCTGAGCAACTCGCGGAGGGAAAGCGTGAACTCCGCGCCGCCCCCCATATTGTAGACACCGACAGCTGGGCCGCGTTCGAGAAACGCGTCGTAGGCCCGGACCAGATCATCGACCCAGAGTACGTCCCGGACTTGCTTTCCGTCACCGAACACGGTCAGGGGGGCGCCGGCCTGAGCGGCGATGGCAAACCAGGCCACCCAGCCCTGGTCTTCCAATCCGAATTGGTGGGTGCCGTAGATGCAGGACATCCGAAAGACCCCCACGCGTAGACCGTAGAGATGCCCGTAGTCCTGCACGTAGAGGTCACCGGTCAGCTTCGAGCAGCCGTAGGGCGTGTGTTCGCAGAGATCGATGTCGAACGACTCGGGAATACCCGCGCGATGCTCCCCACCAAAAGTGTAGCGGGAGTCACCTTCCTCGATCGGGACGTCGTTGACGTTGTGTCCGTAGACCTTGTTCGTCGAACAATAGAGAAACGACGCTTTTCGACCGGTTCGACGAACGGCTTCGAGGACCCGGAATGTTCCGAGCGCGTTCGTTTCGAAGTCGCTGGTGGGATCGACGGTCGACGTTGTGACGGCAGTTTGGGCGGCCGCATGGAGGACGGCGTCCACACCGTCGACAGCGGCCTCAACCGTGGCCGCGTCCCGGATATCGCCGTGGATGCGTTCGATCCCATCTTCGTCTCCGAGGCGGTCCCAATTGTGAGATGCGTTCGGATCTTCTTTGTGGAGCAGAACTCCACGCGAGAGGTTGTCGAGAATCCGTACTTGCCAGCCTTGGCGGGCGAAGTGCAAAGCGGCGTGCGATCCAATAAATCCCGCGCCGCCCGTAACGAGCATTCGAGCCATGAAGGTCTCCTTTTCCCTGTCATCGGTATCACCCCGATCTAGCAAGGGTCAAGGGGTTCGTGCGCAGTGATATGCACGAGGGGCGGCGGATCATCTCCGTCGAGGCTCATCCCAGAGATTTCGGTCGGCCCGGAGGGGAATCTCGATCCCAAACTGATGGATCGATCCCAGAGCTGGCGAGTCCGAGAAGGCGTAGGAGGCGACGATGCCGCCCCGATCTGCAGAGAGCCCGGTGGACCATCCGATGGATGAACCGTCGAGGCCCTCTCCCGACTCGACCCCACCGAGGAGAGAGACCCAGGGGACTGGATGGTAACTCGCTGCGGCGAGAATACGGGTCTCGTCGGCCGTTCCCAGAGCGCTGAGGGCGGCGGAGGCAAATCCACCGAAAGACTGCTCGACTCCCACCCGCCAGCGCGAGGGAAGGTCGAAGCTCCCGGCGGGGGTTTTTTGCGCGCTCCCCCAGTCGGTCAGAGAAGCCCCCAAACTCCGGCTCTCTCTCGCCCAGCGAACGCCCGCCGAGAAGCCCATCCCTCCGACCGGATCGGAAGGGTCTTCGAGGCGGAAATAGCGAAGTCCGGCCCCAATGGCAAACTCGGGACTGAGGTCGAAAGCGAGCTGGGGACTGAGATTCCACTCCGAGGCGGAGAAGGTTTCAGTTTCCTGGCCGAGTGCGTCATATCCCTGCAGGGCTGATCCGTGCAGGAGCGAAGCGTCGAGTCCGAAGCGCAGGCGGCTGCCGAGTGGAGACCCAACCGAGATCCAATCCCGACTCAGATCGCCGGCCCAGGCAAGATGGCTTACGGCGATCCCAGATCGACGCAGGCCCGTCAACGCGGCAGGGTTTCCCATCGCGCTGGAAAGCCCCGTTCCGGAAACCGCTCCCGCTCCTCGTGTCGCCAACCAGGTGGCGTCTGGGGCAAGTGAACGGGAGGAGAACAACTCGGCCGCGCTGGCTTTTGCTGTGATCTCGTTGATTACGGCCAGGCCGACGACGATGGCGACTCCGAAACACGTATAAAGAGCGCGCGTTCTGGCCGAGCAGCGTGAATTCTCGATGAATTGCGATAGGTGCATGATTCGCTACGGTACAGGTTCCGTGCCACGAATCAGCGGATTCAGCCTCTGCTAACCCCCTGCTCACGGCGCGTTTAATTTCTGTTTCCCGGACAAGTCTCAGAGTACCACGAGTTTGCCAGGCGAGCTGCACGGTTCATCATGCAGAACGCACGGTTGCTCGCCGTCCTCCGGCGTCATCGGGAATTGATGATTTGAAATGTCGGGCTGTTGTGGGGCGGGAGTGCGGGCTGGATTGCCGGCAAAAGATGCGGTCGAACCTGTTTCAGGCCCGACCGCTCTCTCTTTGGGTCGAACTACTGCTTGGCCGCCCAGTTCCGAACGGTTTCGATCACATAGGCCTGCTGGTCTTCGTTCATCTCGGCGAAGATGGGCAAAGATAGGGCAACCTTGGCCGAGTGCTCGGAAACCGGGAGATCGCCTTCCTTGTGTCCGAGGTCCGCGAAGGCCGGCAGGAGGTGAAGCGGGTACGGATAGTAGATCTCGTTTCCGATGTTCATCTCTTTGAGATGACTCTGGAGGTCGTCACGACTCCCCCGCTCGACCCGAATCGTGTACTGGTTGTAGACGTGCTCGCCCTCGACGACATGCTTGGGCGACTCGATTCCATCGATCGAAGCAAAGGCTTCGTCGTAGGCCCTGGCGTTTTTCTGACGTTCTGCCGCCCAGCCGTCGAGATGCTCGAGTTTGACCTGGAGCATGGCTGCCTGGACGGGGTCGAGCCGCGAGTTGAAGCCCACGACCCGGCTGTAGTACTTCGGCTTTGCGCCATGCACTCGGAGTACGCGAATCCGCTCATCGAGCTCGGAGTTGTTTGTCGTAATCATCCCCCCGTCGCCGGCGCCGCCGAGGTTTTTTGTCGGATAGAACGAGAAGCAGGCCGTCTCACCCATCGAACCGACTTTCTGGTTCTTGTAGGTGCCGCCAATGGACTGCGCGGCGTCTTCGATGACCGGAATGTTTTTGTTCTTACAGATGTCAAGAATGGGGTCCATGTTCGCAGACTGCCCAAAGAGATGCACAGGAATTGCCGCGATCGTGCGATCCGTAATCGCAGCGTCGAGCGCGCTCGGATTCATGTTGAAGCTGTCCTGCTCGATGTCCACGAAGACAGGCTTGCAACCAGCGTTGACGATCGCTCCTGCGGTGGCGAAGAAGGTGAAGGCAGGGGCAATGACCTCGTCCCCAGGCTTGCACTGGAGAGACTTGATTGAAAGCAGGAGGGCGTCCGTGCCGGAGGCGACCCCAATTCCGTGATTCGCGCTGACCTTGGCCGCGATCTGCTTCTCGAACTCGGCAACTTTGGGGCCAAGGACCCAGGCGCCGGACGCGAGAGTTTGATCGATTGCCTCGAGGATGGGTTCTCTTAGGGCTCGGTATTGAGCTTTCAAGTCGAGCAGGGGCACTTGCATCGGACGCTTCCTTTCTAGCGGGAGCTCCGCTCCCGTTCTGTCGCCTTCATGTGGTGCTGCTGTCGAAACTTCCCCGCGAGCGGCGATGGGGCCGGCCCTCTGGGGAACTGTCGACGAAGAGGTATTTAGAGTTTGTCGATACGAACCGGCTCACCATCGCGATCGAGTGATCGTTGGCCAGCCTCCAGGATCTTGACGACCGTGACTCCGCTGTCGGCGTCGGTACGGGGCTTCTTCCGATCGACAACACAGTCGATGAAGTGCTGACACTCGATCCGTAGAGGCTCATTCATTTTCAGACGCGGAATCCAGATGTCCCCGAACCGGAGACTTGGGGCCTGGTCGAAAGATACGAAATCGGGCGTGTCGACGCCCTTGTCGTAGACTCGAATCTTCTCTGAGGCTTCCATGTCATCGAACACCGCCATCTTCTTGCTGCCGACTACGGTGGTCGCGCGGATCTTGTGTGGATTGAGCCAGCTCACGTGGATGTGCGCCATCTTTTCCTTTGGGTACTTCACGTTGAGGAAAACGACGTCCTCGACACCCTCCCGAATGTAAGCTCCTCCGCGCGCACTGACCGAAACCGGTTGCTCGTCGAAGAGAAGATCGACAATGGAAATGTCGTGAGGCGCGAAGCTCCAGAGGGCATTCTCATCCTTGCGAATCTGCCCGAGATTTACCCGTTCCGAGTTGATGTAGTGAATCTCTCCGAGTTCCCCCTCCGTCGAAAGAGACTTGAGCATCTCTACGGCAGGATGGAAAAGCAGGAGGTGACCGACCATAAGTACACGTTCCTTTTTGGCGGCCGTGTCCCGCAAGGCCTCGGCGTCCATCGTGGAGAGTGCCATCGGCTTTTCGAGAAAGACGTCGCGCCCGCTTTCCAGGGCCCTCAGCCCAAGAGGAGCGTGGGTCACGGCCGACGACGCGATCACCACGGCGTCGAGCCTGGTGCGGGCCAGCATTGCGTCGAAGTCATCGGTGACGTAGATGTCCGGATACTGCGTTTTTACTCGCTCCAAAATCTTCGGGTCGCGGTCACAGACTGTGTCGACACGACAGGTCGGAAGACTGGCAAAGTTCCGGAGATGATTCTTCCCCCAGTTTCCAGCGCCGACAACTCCCACCGATGGTAATGAACTCGTGCTCACCCTACTACGTCCTCACTCTGGCGGCACCAGGCCACCGTTTTCTCTAGTCCAGCCCCGTAGGCTACTTGTGGCTCGAAGCCGAGTTCGGCGACGGCCTTGTCGATTCCAGCCTGCGAGTCGCGGACGTCTCCGAGGCGCGACTCGACGAAGTTCGGCTCGACTGTCGAGCCCGTCATCTCTCCCAGGCGTTTGAGGAGGTCTAGCAGCGAGTGCCGATCTCCACAAGCCAGGTTGTATACGGATCCACCTTTTCCTCGTCCGGAAAGCGCGAGGAGATTTCCGTGCACGACGTTGTCGATAAAGGTGAAATCACGGGTCTGCCCACCGTCGCCGTGAACTGTTGGGCTCTCTCCGCGGAGAAGTGCCCGGGCAAAAAGAGGAATGACGGCGGCATATTGGGAGTTCGGATCCTGCCGAGGTCCAAAAACGTTGAAGTATCGCAAAACGATCGTCGAGAGCCCGAAGAGGTCGTTGTAGAGATTGCAGTAGACCTCACCGACGTGTTTGCTCAGGGCATACGGGGATTTTGGCGCCGCCCGCATCGTCTCTACCTTGGGCAGATCCTTTTTGTCGCCGTAAACACTGGACGAACCGGCAAAAACGAGACGCTCAACGCCCTCGTGTCGAGCCGCCTGCAGTATATTCAACGTTCCCGTCGTGTTCACTTCGTGAGTCGCCAGTGGATTTTCCATCGAGCGCTGCACGCTGGCCAGGGCCGCCTGGTGAGCCACGTGGGTAACGCCCTTCATCGCCTCGACGACTGCGGTGGCATCACGGACGTCGCCTTCGACGACTTCGAGCTTGCCGGACGGTGCTACCTCGACCAGGTGGTCAATCGTTGCGCGTTTCCCCGTGGCAAAGTTGTCGAAGATCCGCACGGAGTGTCCGTCACTGAGTAAGCGCTCAGTGATGTGTCCTCCGATAAACCCCGCGCCTCCCGTTACTAAGACCCGTCCACTGCTGAACATCTATCGAAACTCCTTCCACCCTCGACGGGTCCTGATCCTTCTGCGACTTAGAGACGGATGAGCTTGGGGTCTGTCGTCCCCGGAAGTACGTTCCGCGTGTCGACGAGGCCCGAGCAGTTCTTCAGAACCCACTCGTAGTCGGTTCCGGTGTGCCCTGTCGTGACGACGACGCACTGAACGCTACGCAGCGTATCCTCGTTCAAAGGAACCGAAGTCAGCGTGTCTCCGTCAATCTTGATCGAATCGACAAACGGGTCGTGGTAGACAACCTCGGCTCCGCTCTTCCGAAGGATCTGAATGACATCGAGCGCTGGAGACTCACGGACATCGTCGATGTCGGACTTATAGGCGACTCCGAGAGCGAGGACGCGACTACCTTTGACCGAACGCTCCTGCTCGTTGAGGGATTCGGTAACGAGAGTCGCCACGTAGTCCGGCATGGAAGAGTTGATCATTCCGGCCAGTTCGATGAAGCGAGCTTCGAATCCAGTCGCCCGCGCCTTCCAGGAGAGATAGAACGGATCAACCGGGATGCAGTGCCCGCCCAGGCCTGGGCCTGGGTAGAACGGCATGAAACCAAACGGCTTCGTCGCGGCAGCGTTGATCACTTCCCAAACGTCGATGTTCATGCGATTGCACATGAGGGCTAGCTCGTTGACGAGTCCGATGTTGACGCTTCGGAATGTGTTCTCCAGAAGTTTCACCATCTCCGCAGACTGTGGCGAACCAACCGGTACGACGGTATCCATCGAGGTTTCGTAAAGCGCACAGGCGTGCTTGTTGCACTCCGCCGTAACTCCACCGACGACCTTGGGGATGTTCCGCGTCTGAAAATCGGGATTGCCGGGATCGACCCGCTCCGGAGAGAAACCAAGGTAGAAGTCGACGCCGGCCTTGAGGCCCGTCGACTCGAGCTCCGGGCGCATCAGTTCGTCCGTCGTACCGGGATAGGTCGTACTCTCGAGCAGGATGAGCTGTCCCTTGTGCAGTCGCTTCTTGATCTCGTCAACCGCCTGGACAATGTAGGAGACGTCCGGGTCCTTCGTCTTACGCAAAGGCGTCGGGACACAGATGTTGATCGTGTCGATTTCGGAGAGGAGATCGAAATCGGTCGTGGCACGGAATTGTCCGTTCTTGACGAACTTGGCCACTTCCTCGGTCGGAACATCTTGGATGTAGGAAATTCCATCACAGAGCTGGCCAACACGCTCGGCGTTGACGTCGAAGCCGGTGACGTGGAACCCAGCCTTGGCAAACTCCATGGCCAGTGGAAGCCCGACGTAGCCCATTCCCAATATGCCAACCTGAGCCTTTCGGCTGTTAATTTTCTCAAGCAGATCCATGGGGTTAGACCCTCCCTTTCGGCTTCTTCATCGACCCCATGCGGAGTCATCCTTTGATGGAAAACATCAGATCAGTTTCTGATGCAAGACGGATGGAGCTCTTACCCTCCAACGTGGTGCTGTCCTAGACAAAGAAGCCTAAGAAATGGCTCGAAATAGCATGGCTAACACTGCTCCTACCACTGTGTTTGCGAAATTCAGCCCGCCGTGAGGGAGGAGTTTACGTCCCCAGGTCCCGACCAGACTTTCGATGAAGTTACCGAGAAAACCGGCGCCGGCGACACAGGCCACACCAATCGGATCGAGTCGTCCCATGGCGAGTCCGACGAAGCCGATGACCACTGCGGCGAAAAGTCCACCCGCCAGGCCCTCCAGCGATACAGCGCCTTCTGTTCCCACTGGCACAGCCCGGAAGGTTCGGAGCGAGACGGTGCGGCGTCCGTAGAGTTGTCCAATTTCCGAACTGGCCGTATCGGATGCGGCGGCGGCGAAGCTGCCACAGTACCCACTCCAAAGAAGAAGGTCCAGCTCGGT
>Ga0315338_1004786_pt1 | contig 10362 bp, 9 predicted proteins | sample ASW8metaG_FD_204518 | JGI IMG/M metagenome (GOLD analysis project Ga0315338, IMG submission 204518) | Ammonia-oxidizing marine archaeal communities from Monterey Bay, California, United States - ASW #8 | ecosystem: Environmental > Aquatic > Marine > Coastal | place: USA: California | collected...
TGACTGTTGAACTTCCCAGAGAGACACCAGTGGAACCAGTCGGGTCACCAACAGAATTGAGAGAAGACCGAGCGCTGGGAGGCCGACCATGATGAACACATCAAACACGTCCGGCCACATGGTGTTCGGCATATCTTGAAGGATGCTGGTTTTTGCAAGTTCAAGATCGTCCGGAACCGCGCTCCAAGACGCTACGTAGATCCTGATGCGATCCAGGAACAACCCAAACAGAATAATAAAGGCCGCAATCGGCGGTCCCCACACGCTGTCCCTGACCTTGTTCCAGATCATGATCCACCATGGAATGATGAACACCAAGAAGAAGACCGTCCAGAACAGATATATGTAGGGACCAGACACGAGCAACTTGATCGTGGCTGAGTCAGAATCAGATCTTCCGTACCAGAACACGATGAAACTGGAGTAGAAGAAGTAGAACCACAATAGTGTCGTGGCAAGCATGAACTTGCCAAGAGACCACATCTGTTCATGGCCTACGTACTTGTTCATTCCTCCCCATCGACGTGCTGCCCAAACACCGATGATGGTGAAGGCGATGCCTGCCTGAAAGGTACTTATCGTGTGGTAGAAGGGAAAGAGTGAGTCCTTCCAACCGGGAACCAGACTCACGGCGAAATCGAGACTGAATGTGAAGTTGGTGTACAGGAGCATCGCAAAGTAGAGTGCGCCTGTGATGCCTATACGCATCTTCAGCCAATCCCACTGCTGCGGACGGCCGTAGAACCCGCGTGCCAGCTTCTTACCCCAGCGCTGTTTCCATCCGGTGCCATGGTCCCGGATGGCAGCGAAGTCCGGGATAGCCATCACGTACGCCATCGCTATCCCAACAAGGGCCAGCGTCAACAGGATTAGGAAATTCCAGAAATGCGGTGCATAACTAGGGGAGTCGAACCATATCGACCTGCGTCGCACATCGTCGCCGAGGACTTCGGAGAATTGGGTTAACGCCGGGAACTTGAACAACAACGGGATCATTAATAGCGCAATGATCGCCGTAACGATGGCGCCAAGCGAAGCTATACGCGCCACTGGCCTTACCCAATCGGCCTTGGCAAGTGCCGGGGCGATAGCCACCATCGGAGCGCCGCCGAAGATGGTCAGCATCCATGCGAGGGTTGCCGCGTAGAAACCCCAATCCTGCCTGCCATCGTCGTTGATGAAGCGGAAGACAATTCCAACAAAGCCGATTACAGACAGTGCCGCAAGCAGCCACATGAATCGCTTCAGACCAGTTCCGGCAACTGTTCTTCCGTCGCCGGCGAGAAGAGCCGTGGATTCTATGTTGGATGGCCGGTGATCCGGAGCGTCCGTTATCAGGCTAGTCGTGGCCACCGTGAGCTCCTCCGGTAGCGTCTACCTGCGCCAGGTAAAGGACGTTTGGGTCGGTATTCAGCGGGTCCAGATGAGTGTACTTTCGGTCGTCTTTTGCCATGATCGAAACACGGCTGTTTTTGTCGTTGTAGTCGCCAAATACAAGGGCGTCGGTCGGGCAAGCGTCAGTGCAAGCCGTTCCGATGTCCCCGTCATGGAGATCATGGCCATCGCGAGCGGCCTCTCGGACGCCGCGTCGAATCCGCTGTACGCAGAAACTGCACTTCTCCATGATTCCACGGCTTCTCACCGTGACATCCGGGTTCAACTGGTTGCGTAGGGAAACCGGCCAGACGGGCTCCCAGTAGTTGAAGAATCGGACATTGTAAGGACAACCGTTTGCGCAGTATCGGGTGCCTACACAGCGGTTGTAGATCTGGACATTCATACCTTCAGTGTTGTGGTACGTGGCAAACACCGGGCATACGGGCTCGCACGGCGCGTTTTCGCAGTGCTGGCACATTATCGGGATAAACCGCGCCTTCACATCTGGGAAGTCGCCATACCAGTAGCGTTCTACCCGAATCCAAGCGAAGGTTCGCTTTTGCCTGTATATGTCTTCCGTCGAGAGGGGAATGTTGTTTTCAGCCTGACATGCCATGACGCACGCCTGACATCCGGTGCAACGGTCGACGTCAACGACCATGCCCCATTTGTGACTGGAAACCCTCTCTGCAGCTGTAACCATTTACGTTCGAAACCCTCAGCTTCTCTTCGTTCGAGATGAAACGGAGATGAAGTTCGTGATTGTGTTCCTTGGCCTCGTGAGCGGTTTGACCCGGCTCGACGATAAGGATTGGAACCCCGTGTTCGGCGGGACGGATAATGTCCTTCGCATCCCCCTCGAATTTCGGGAATTCTTTCTTGCCACCGGACTTGCTCACAACCGCCCGCGTTGCGGCCCATGCTAAAGCACCGGTCTCTGATTCTTTCTTGTCGACAAGAATGTTCAAAACATTCTCACCTCGGTTTTCGGCGTACCGTCCGCCGGTTTCTTCTTTGCGGCCCTGGCCGATCGGTATAGCAATTACGTCAGGCGAAATTCCGGGATGCGGGTACGCCTGGACGGTTATTTCGCCGACCGTGGTACGGACATTGACCCACTGGCCTTCACTGATGCCCAACTCTTTGGCTTTGTCGAAATTAATCTCCGCCCACGTTGACCACGCCACTGTAGTGATTGGGTCTGGAGTGGACTGAGCCCATGGTGTTGAGGCGTTCCGACCGTCAAGAAGAGACTGGTGGGCGAAGGGCACGAGCGTAAACACGTGTCCTTCGACGCCCTCTTCGATTTCGGATAGTCCCGGTCCCGCCGCGTTGGCGATCGGGGACGAAATGTTAGTCGGTGAACCGGTGGTTTCCGTGGCGTTCACGTCCCACCACCCGCCGCGCTGAAGAACGCCATTCATGAAAAGACGGGCGTCTCCGGCGGTTACGGACCCGCGACCGTCGGAGAAAATATCTGCGACCGTATCCTCGACGAACTCTTTTACGCTGTTCACTGGTACCCGTGATCCAGATGCCTGTATCAGGGTGTCAAGGAAGTTGCGGCTGTCATACAGCCGTGCTCTTGTCTCTCCGTCCAACGGAGCGTTGACGACGGGCTGCCGAATACCGACTACCTCGTATCCTGGCGCCGGTTCCGGCACGTCGAGTCCCCAGTTCTCAAGATAGGAATTTTCCGGAAGGATCAGGTTGGCGTGTGTGGAACTTTCGTCCAAAACACTTGTGAAAGCGACAACGTTGTCGACGTTATCCAACGCCCCACCGGCGTCCACGGATCTAGGTAGGCCGTGGACGAGGTCAGCGCCCCGCAATATCACGGTTTTAACATTGCCTGCGCGCCATTGGGAGAGTTCTTTCTCCCAGGCTTCAAATGATGCACCGGTCGCTGAATCCGGCAGACCCTGTGATCCGGCAGGGTTGAACTGAACTCCACCCGCTTTGCCGACAGTTCCGGCAAGAATGTTCAGTGCATAGATAGCGGTCAGGTTGAACACGCCGTTTGTCTGTGCTCCGGCCGAACCACCGCCAAATGCGATGCTCGGGCCTTCGCCGGCGAACTTGTGCGCCGCATCGTTGATGCGTTCCACGGACACGCCGATCTTTTCAGCGACAAGCTCGGGGGCCCAGTTATCGAGTGCACCCTCGGGAATGTTGGCGGTGTAAGCAGCGATATTGGCGTCTGGAACCAGCTTTTCTTTGACGATGACATTGGCGATGCTGATCGCGAGGTCACCCTCATATCCAGGGTTCACCGTCAGCCATCGGTCGGCCGCGGCTGCGGTGATCGACATGCGCGATTCGGCGTGCATCATGAAGCCGCGGTGATCGCCGCCCCGGAACTCGCCGTACTTCGTGCTGTAGCGAACCGGCGAGAGCCAGGTCCCCAACCAGTCTCCACCAAATGAAAGCACGGTGTGTGCGTTGGCGATATCAAATTCTGGAATACGGTTCTGGTTGAACACCGTTTTGATCGCCTGGTGAAGAACACCCTGTTCAAGTGGGTCAAAGAACATCAGGCGGCCGTTGAAGGCCGATGCCACGTCTCCCGCAATCCTGGCGTCTCCGCCACGGATCGGGTTTGTGACGACGGCAAGGTTGCCGTCTGCGTCAGTCATCCACTGTGCCAGAAGGTCACTGGCCTCGTCCCATGAGATTGGAATAAGAGGCTGGCCAGCTGCCCGGCGTCGCATTGGTCCCTCCACACGATCCGGGTGGTAAAGCGCCTGCAACTCAAAATCTGAGTGCACTGCGTGCTTACCGACGTTGATCGGGTAGTCAGGATTTCCGGCGATTTTTTTTGCCCGGCCTTCCATAACACGAACGATGACGCCAAGTCCGGAGTCATCCGTCGTCGCAAACCAACTGTCAATGCCAGTTACAAGGTCTTCAGGCAAATCGAGCGGAGCTTCGACAAGTAATTCATCCGAAGGGACGCCACACGCGGTAAAAATCACGGCTCCTACAGTGGAGCCGCCCGCGAGGGTCATGAATTCCCGTCTGGAGAGCTTCATGGGATTCGGGTCGCCATCTCTTCCTTGTGTTAGTTCCGAAATTTTCGTGTCCCAGAAAATCCTGTAGACACGGTCCGATAGTTCTTTTTAAAAGTGACAGGTTGCGCAGTCGGTTGGTGCGTCGTGCTTCCGATGGCAGTCGACGCACTGTCCCATCTTCAACGGTTCTACTTGCGCAACCTGTTCCTGTGCCTTGATGTCACCGTGGCATGTAGAGCAGGTGACGGACGCTACAACGGAGCCGTCCATCTGCGTACCGGCGAGGATCGCTGCCTCGTCCCGGTTAGCAATTACATCGGTGTTGCCTGCCGCCGTCAAAAACCGTATGTGTGGCTCATGTACGAAGCGGACATGGTCGGGCAAGCGGTGAACCCGCTTCCATTGGATCGGCCCGGGATCTTCTCCCAGTCCGATGGTCCTCAGCAGAGTCAGTGGTTCACTGTCAGTTGCACCGATCACCCGGTGGCAGGTGACACATGTTTCCACCGGCGGGATGCCGGCGGCGTTCATACTCGTGACCGTGCGATGGCAGAAGGTGCAGTCCACGCCGATACCCGTGAGTTGGTTGCCATCGGCGTCCAACTTCGGGCTGCCGTCTGTATTTACAAGAGGCTCGCTACCGGCGTGCGCCGTGTGGGGAAATGCAATTGGTTGCACAGGGCTCTGGTCGAAACCTAAAACCGGCAATGGGTTACCGAACCACGCCGTGACAATGAATACCATCACGAACCCCATCACGGCGGTGACCCCAAGACCACCGAGCGCGAGTACAGGGATAAGGACCTTGACCCATGCGGGCCGGCCAGTTTCTGTATTAGGTTGCTGGTTCAGTGTCTTTTCACCACTCGCAGTAAGCTGCGACTCTTAAGTAAGGTTGGCCGGTATAAGCGGCCGGTCGTTAATCACGCGTTTTTGAAAACACCCTTGGCGTTACTGGTACCACCTTGGGTAAATGTCCTCGATCCAGCCTCGGCTGATATCAATAATGAAGTAAGCAATGATGAGGGCGATGACAATCGCGATAGTTCCGATGACGTAGAGGAAAGGACGAAATCGCGACGCAGTTCGGGAGAAAGTGCCACTATCGACGGCCGATGGGATGATCGCATGTGCGAACCCGAGCGATATAGCAGCTGTGGTCATCAACAGAAGATTGATCCACAGAAGCTTTAGGGCAAGTCCGTTATCCGACCAATCGCCTTGTAGAAGTGGGGCGGGGTCCGGCATCGGTTTCGGCGGTCCATCCTGTTGATTCACCCGGCGCAATCGTCTGGCCGGGTGGGTTGGTGACGGTGCAAAAAGTACGTTTAGATCGAGACGGAATTTACGCCTCGCCAAACGACCTGTGAAAACTATCATTTGCGGGATTCGCGGTCAAGAGACAATTATCCCTTATGTACCCAACATTCGGGTATTTCTTTCTGAGACGCACGGGATTAATTGCCGGGATCGGCTGGGCCGATACAAAGTGAATCCTTGCGGGTGACATCTCCTCGATCCTATAATTCCTTGAGTCGATTAATCGTTCAGAGGATCCTCCGTTTCTTCGTTTTTCCAAGGTGCCTCCAGGGCGTCTAAGCGAGAATACTCTGGGAATTCCACACGGCCGCACACACAGGACAAGGTGAAGTAGTTGCAAGAGCGGACCAAGTCGCAACCAAAAGGCGTGACACGGCGCAGCTTTGTCGGCCTCGCGGCCGCGGGCATAGCCGGTGCTATAGCGGTCGCTGCGGCTGGAAGTAAGAATCCGATCGGCCGGGTATTTGGCAAGAAACGAACCATAGGATCCATTTCTGAAGGCGGCTCGATGTTCACGCCGCGTGATCCACAACCCTGACCATCGTCTTGGAATCGGTAATCAGAACGCCCCGGCACGACCGGGGCGTTATTGCGTTCAGACTTCCGGGCAGGCGCCGGTTCTCAGTCGATTTCGATATCGCGGATTGCTGCGTTGGGATCAAGCAGCATGAACGGTTCCCCCCATTGATCTGCAGCCGAGAGTGACCAGACTCCGGAGTCTTCCGGCTTGATCCGAAGCCCAAAATCGCCCCCCGCTACGAGGAGAGAGACGGCGGCTCCGGAATCCGTGACCTGAACTAGTGTCAACGCGCACGGACTTCCGTCGTTGTCACTGGACCAACCGACGATCAAGTGCCCGCCTTTCTTTCCTGGTACTCCCGATATCCACAGTTCATTCACCTCACGTTCAGACGTCCGAGTCTCAAACGTCTGCATCGGGTGGTAAGCGCAATTTGGGCTTTCCTCGACGTCTATGTAGATGCGTCCCATTCAGGTGTAACCCCCTGTTGTTCTGAAGTGCACGGGTTGAGGCGGTATGCCAGTTTTCCATTTAGGAAGCGTCTGGAGGTGCTTCTGAGGGTGCCGTCGACCCTTAAGAGGCCCGTACCGGATTCTATAGCCGTATGCGCACCTGTATCGCGTGCCTAGGTCCTGCGAACTAACTAGGTCGTTGTACGGGCGTGGATGGCACGGCCGAAAAAGTGGGACCATAGAGTTCGTTATCACGCTCCCGATGCTAGGATGCGCCGCATCGCGTATCACGTTCATCCCAATTCAGTGCGTGATCCGTAGACCTATAAATCTCGAACTCCTCACGAGTTCCCGGACACCCGGCAGTGCCCGTATTGACCCTCCTTGATCTGTTGTGATGGTTGATACGGGCGGAGACTGAGATGGAGATCACTCCCGAAAAGTTGCGCTGGATATACACCACCATGTATCGCATCCGGCGGTTCGAAGAGGTGTTGTTGGAGCAAACCGTGTTGGGTAAATCGATGGGTGTCGCCCACACATCGGATGGCGAAGAGGCCGGACCAACCGGGATCTGCGCCCATCTCACTGATACCGATTGGATAGGCAGTACTCACCGAGGCCATGGCCACTGCATTGCAAAAGGTGTCGATACGGCGGGGATGATGGCTGAAATATTCGGCAAGTACACCGGTCTTTGTAAAGGTAAGGGCGGATCGATGCACATCGCGGATTTCACAAAAGGAATGCTCGGGGCAAACGGCATCGTTGGGGCTGGGATACCGCTGGCCGTGGGTGCGGCTCTTAGCGCCAAACTCAAGGGAGATGGCACCGTCGGCGTCAGTTTTTTTGGAGACGGCGCGACCGGAGAAGGCACCATACACGAGAGTATGAATCTCGCTTCCGTGTGGAAATTGCCAGTGATCTTCGTGTGCGAAAACAACCACTACGCGGAGTCCACACCGGTAGAGTACGCGGTATCCGTCCCCGACATCGCAGAACGTGCGGCCGGGTACTCTATGCCAGGCGTCGTGGTTGATGGGATGGACGTGTTTGCGGTATACGACGCGGCGGGGGAGGCAATCGCACGAGCACGAGCCGGAGAGGGTCCAACGTTCCTCGAACTGAAGACTTATCGATACCACGGCCACTATCATGCAGATGATCCCCACACTTACCGACTTCCGGAAGAGGAAGAGTTGTGGAAGGCCCGTGACCCTTTGCCGAACTTTGAGCGTCGCGTCATCGAGCAGGATCTGATGGATGAGGTGGAGCTGGAACGCATGCGGAACGAGATCGATCTGGAAATCCAGGACGCGGTCAAATTTGCGGAGGACAGTCCGCTTCCGCCTATTGATGAGCTGTATACCGATGTGTACACACACTACCCAAACTCGGTCCGGGGACTGAGGTGAGCAGGGCTCGCTTACCTGGACAGTATTTGGATGCTCTGATGGTGCGAATGGCCTGATTGCATCCAAATACCGTTAAAAGTATGTCCTCCTCTTCCAGTGAGAGAGGCTGGATCGAATCAAGGCTGAGGGAGAAAACTTTCTCTCATTAAAGGCATGTAAGGCCCACAACTTAACTAAGAAAGACTCAACCACATGGCAACAGATACGCAATCTAGCTCGCTCGGCCCTGGATTCGACGTAGCCGGCAGTCAAATTCGCTATCGGGAGGCGTTCAACAAGACGCTCTTCGATGAGCTACGCCGTGATCCGGATGTGTTCATCATGGGCGAGGATGTCGCGGGAGGAGCAGGGCGTGAGCACCTGGGAATCATCGACTCCTGGGGAGGTGCGTTCGCCGCCACCAAAGGGCTGATCCAGGAGTTCGGCGCGGAGCGAATCAGGGACACTCCCATCTCCGAGGCCGGGTTCGTCGGTGCTGCGATCGGCGCAGCTCTTACTGGATCTCGGCCGGTGGTCGATCTGATGTACTTCGACTTCATCACCGTGGCATGGGACCAGTTGTTATCTAACGCTGCTAAAAATCGGTACATGTTTGGCGGACAGGGGAAGGTCCCGCTCACACTGTTCGCCCGCTCCGGCGTGGCCGCCGGTTACTCAGCGCAGCACTCCCAGAACTTCTACTCCATAGTTGCCCACATCCCCGGGCTGAAGTGCGTCGTGCCGTCCGACGCCTACACATGTAGGGGGCTTCTGGCGGCAGCAATAAGAGACGATGATCCCGTAATTGTTTGTAACCACAAGAAACTGATTAACATGAGCAGTTTCGTACCTGATGAGTCGTATACGATCGAGTTGGGTAAGGGTCGATATGTCCGCCGAGGCTCGGATGTGACGCTTGTCGGAATGTCCTACACCACCGAGGTGTGCCGACTTGCGGCAGAGCTACTTGCGGAACAGGGAATCGACGCCGAGATTGTCGACATGCTGAGTCTGTCGCCGATCGACGAAGACATCATTCTGGAGTCGGTCACCAAGACCAACCGTATTGTGATCGTTGACGAAGATACACCTCGATGCAACATGGCGACGGACATAGCGGCGCTGGTCGCTGATAAAGCATTCGACAGCCTGGACGCGCCGATCAAGCGTGTGACCGGACCTCACACGCCGGTACCGTACAGCAAGCCGCTGGAAGACGCCTTCGTCCCATCTCCCGAAGACGTAGTCGCAACCACGGTCGCGCTACTGGGCAGGTAGGATCCCGTGACCGGGCGTTTGCAGTCCTAATTGCGAGCCCCTCTCCCGGAGGGACCGAGAGAGAGGGCTGGGACGGGTGAGGTAAAAGGGTTCCCAAACTTTACGCTGATGCTTCGCGTCCCGGTCGTCCCGGTATAGCTGCGAGACGCGCCCGCACTTCTAGACATCAGATTGGGTATCAGAATCCTCAAACTCGCTGATTGGTGAGGCTGGCTACTTCGCTTCTATGACACCTTCGTCATAGCAAGTCGATCACTCAGGTAATCTCTCGAGGTCCACAAGACACGCGATGAAATTTGCAGGACCCGCATGGACGAGCGACCAAAGCAATTTGACTAGTCTGGCGACCAAATCACCTTAATGTTCGGCCGTGCAAATTACCGCATCGAACTGTGACATCTTTCGCAGGTCTTTCAACGGGTAAATCCCGGTGCTGTGTCCGTCCGTGAACATAAACGCCATGGCGTAGCGTCCGACCAGCATGTGGTCGATGATCAGAATGTTGGCTGGAACGGTCGACGGAGCCAGGATCTGTCGGCCGGTCATCTCCTCTACACAGCCGGCGCATCCGCACTGGAGCCTCAGATAACGGAACGGGTAGCGGCAGGTCATACCGTCTCCCCACTCGATCACAACGTGCTCGGCATCGATTGAAACGTCTCTCAGGGACAGCTCGTCGGGCACGTAGATTCGGCTCCTTGTTGGGTGAAATATTCTGGGACATTCAGGCTAGCACGGGTGCCCTAATGACCATGACCTCTATTTGTACATCGTCGTCGGACTCGACACGCCCCCTCTGGACTCTTAGGCTGGACCACCTCAAGTAATTACTGGGGTTGACGAAAGGACTGTTGTCAACCCGTCGACGACGACACCCATGTGATCATGAAGGAGACCTTACCGTGACATTGGAGACGATCAGAGTTGGATTGATTGGCGCTGGCGGCAACACTCGGCTTCACCACGCTCCCAAACTGGCGGCCATCGAAGGCGTTGAGGTGGTTGCAGTT
>Ga0315338_1004787_pt1 | contig 10359 bp, 6 predicted proteins | sample ASW8metaG_FD_204518 | JGI IMG/M metagenome (GOLD analysis project Ga0315338, IMG submission 204518) | Ammonia-oxidizing marine archaeal communities from Monterey Bay, California, United States - ASW #8 | ecosystem: Environmental > Aquatic > Marine > Coastal | place: USA: California | collected...
CGTCGAAAACTCAGCACCCAAAATAGTATTTAAGCAGGGTGCGTTTTAAACAGGAAGTCTGAGAACTGATTGGGTCAAAATTAGCCAAATAGCAAAATGTTGTTGACGAGAAAAAAAGTAAGTGTATTCTTACTTAGTAATGATAACTCTCCCTTAACCTTAGGAATCAGCATCATGATATCAACACCTGACCAGCATCCGGATGACGCCAAGGTTCAGGATCACTCGTTTATTGATTTTGAGTTGTTCAAGAATGAACTGTTTGCTATAGCGGATGAGATGGCTGTAACCATCTGCCGGACAACATATTCGGGCGTTTTACGCGACAATATGGATTTTTCCACAGGCGTTGCAGATGCTGAAGGCCGGTTGATCGCTCAAGGACTCACACTGCCTGTTCATCTTGGGTCAATCCGGACGGCCCTTGCCGCCGTAATGTCAAGATATGGTGCCGATATTCATGACGGTGACGTCTTCATTCTGAATGATCCGTTTGAAGGCGGGATGCATCTGCCCGATATTTTCATCATTGAGCCGATTTTTGTGGAGGGCGAGCGCATCGCGTTTTCCGCGACCACAGCACACCACGTCGATGTTGGTGGTCACGTACCGGGTTCAAATTCAGTCAACTCCACCGAGATATTTGCTGAAGGGTTACGTATTCCTCCGCTCAAATTATTCTCCGCTGGAGAGCGTAATGAAACGATTTGGGAACTGTTGAAAACAAACGTGCGTCTACCGGTTCAATTGCTGGGTGACCTACGCGCTCAGCTGGCCGCATGTCGGATGGCGAGTCAGAAGGTCCTAAAGCTGGTCGAGAGATATGGGGTCAGGCCATCGCAAGACCTTATGTTGCAAATCACCGACTACACTGAACGCCTTGCGCGGGCCGCTCTGCGAGACCTTCCGGATGGTGAGTTTTCATTTGAAGATTGGGTCGATGACGATGGTATGGATATTGGAGAGCCGATCCGTCTGTTTGTTACCGTTCGAAAAAAAGGTGAACATATTGAGTTTGACTGGACCGGCTCTGCTGATCAGGTCAAGGGTGCAATAAATTGCACATTATCTGTGACCGAAGCTGCATCTTATACTGCGCTGCGTTCCATCATGCCCTCGGGTATTCCAAATAACGATGGAGTTTTCCGAGTATTCACAACAATCGCACCAGTTGGAACAATCGCAAATGTTGCATTGCCCGGGGCGTGCGCTGCGCGTGCGCTCACCGGCTTTCGTATGGTGGATTGCGCATTTGGCGCTTTAGCACGAATGGTACCAGACCGAGTGTTTGCAGCGTCAGACGGAGGCAATGTAGGCGTAACTGTCGCTGGCTTCAATGAAGAAGGTGAGCGTTTCGTCTATGTAGATTTTTCCTGTGGTACGTGGGGCGGGCGTCCCTGGGCAGATGGGGTCGACGGGATATCAAATATATTTGTCAATATGGCATCCCAATCAGTTGAGCAAATTGAATCCGAATATCCGATTGAGATTAATGCCTACGAGTTTGCGCAAGATCGCTGTGGTGTTGGAAAATTCAGGGGAGGCAGTCCGTTTTATCGAGATTACAAGGTCAAAGTTCCGGAGGCCATTTTACAAATACGGGCTGACCGCCAGACAATACGGCCTTATGGGCTTTATGGCGGTAAAGCAGGGAAGCCAGGTTCAGTTAAGCTGATATCTAAGGGGGAGAGCCGTTATATAGGGTCAAAAGTTACGGAAAAAATAACAGGGGATGATGAATTCCAATATGTTCTTCCTGGCGGCGGAGGGTGGGGCGACCCGCTTGATCGTGAAGCTGACGCGGTTCTGAAAGATATTCGCAATGAAATAATATCAGCTGAACACGCCCGCGTTAACTATGGAGTTATTCTGGCAAATGGCAACCGTGAAGTTAACGCAGCCGCTACAGAAAATCTGCGTTCTGAAATGCGCGGTACTGGTGAGCGTGAGTTCGTGTGTTGGGGCGATTGACGGTTTTTGATAACAGGATAAACATAATGCTAAACACTTCTAATTCTGATGGCTGCCGGGTAGGTATTGATATTGGCGGAACTTTTACGGACATTGTTCTTGTAAAAGGGGATGGCCAAACGTTGACCCGTAAGGTCCCTTCAACACCGGACAACTATGCTCGTGCGATTACCGATGGTCTCAGTGATTTTCTTGAAGCCTCTGGACTCTCGCTTGGGGATATCAACGAACTGATTCATGGTACGACGGTTGGCTCAAATACTATTCTTGAGCAAAAAGGTGCGCGTATCGGACTGATTGGTACCAAAGGATTTCGCGATATTCTTGAAATTCGGAACCTTAGGATGCCAAAGCTCTATGATTTACACTGGGATAAGCCGGTTCCATTGGTTGAAAGATACTTGCGCAAGACAGTGGCTGAACGCGTGGATGCAGCCGGAAATATTCTTCTCCCTCTGGCTCAAGATGAAATCAAGGTCGCGGTGCAGGGACTGATTGATGAAGGGGTCGAAGGCATCGCCGTGTGCCTTTTAAACTCTTATGCAAACCACGACCATGAACGTATGATCGCCGAGGTCATCAAAGAGATGAGGCCGGACATGTCGGTAAGTTTGAGTGTTGATGTTCTGCCGGAGATCAAAGAGTATGAACGCACATCTACCACCGTTGTAAATGCTTATATTCAGCCAATTGTAGCAAGTTACCTGAAATCCCTAATTGACGGGCTGACTCAGAAAGGGATGGATGCGCCGATTCGTCTGATGCAATCAAACGGCGGGCTTACGACTGCAGAAGAAGCGGGTCAAAAGCCAGTAAACATTGTGGAATCCGGCCCTGCCGCGGGTGTTGTCGGGGCTGTTCGGCGCGCGGTAGAAAGCGGATATCCCAATATCATCAGTTTTGACATGGGCGGCACAACTGCGAAGGCGGCCGTTGCAGAAGACGGGAAATTTGTTTTATCCCAGCAATATTCGGTTGGCGGGGGCATTATGATTTCATCTCGCCTTTTGACTGGTGGCGGATACCTGCTGGGTGTTCCGGCCATTGACGTAGCCGAAGTCGGTGCGGGGGGCGGCACTATTATCTGGATTGATGCTGCCGGGTCGATTCAAATTGGTCCTGAAAGTGCCGGTGCTGATCCTGGTCCGCTATGTTATGGTCGTGGCGGAGACAGGCCGACGATAACTGATGCGAACGTGCTGTTGGGCTACATAAACCCGGAATTTCTGGTTGGCGGTGAACTGGCGCTTGATGCCAGCATCAGCGAACGGTATTTTCAGGAATTGTTGGCTACGCCACTGAATATCGACGTGACCGCCGCTGCTTACGGCGCACGCCATATCGCGATTTCCAATATGATCCGAGCGATCAAGGCAGTCTCATCAGAACGCGGCCGTGATCCGCGGCTGTTCACGCTGTTTGCGCTTGGCGGAAACGGGGCCTTGTTTGCGTGCGATATGGCGCGCGAACTTGATATTTCAACCGTGATGGTACCGCCATCTGCTGGTTTGTTTTCTGCCTATGGATTGCTTTATGCAGATGTTGAACATTTTTACACTGAAACATCAACCAAACTACTGCGCGATATTTCTCCCCAAGATTGGGACGCAAGCTGGAAAAGACTCGAAGGGAAAGCCCTTGCGCAGTTGAAAGATGATGGTTTTGAGGCTGATGAAGCGTTATTGAACCGGTTCGCAAGTATGCGTTACAAGGGCCAGACATTTGAGATCGAAATTCCTATTCCCGATGGCAAGCTAACACCTGCAGCAATACAGAATATTGAACGGGCATTCGGCGACGAACACGAACAAACATATGGCCATCGAGCTTCATTGGAAGAACCACTTCAGTTGATTGCGTTCAAATTGTCCGGGGCCGCGTTAAACCCTGAAAAAGTTGTTCCCGGAAACCCGGTTCGTCATGCCAGTGAAGCCAAGCGAGTATCACGCAATGCCTATTTTGGCTTAGAGCACGGATGGCTAGATACACCAATATTAACACGACTGGATGTCCGAAAAGCACGACGTGGCCCTTATATTATCGAAGAATATGACACGACGTGCGTCGTGCCACCAGACGCATCGGCACAGCTTGATGGCAAAAACAACATAATAATCTCACTAGATCAAAGTTAGAAAGCTGGCAAAATGGGAAAAATTGCGTACCAAAAGGCGCCGGATGTGCCTTCTTATATAGATCTGAGGGCGCGCCTTACCGTGCGCAATCGTGGGCTTCGCGACAAGGTGATGTCCTTGCCAGATGCGCTGTCACTGGTGAAAGACGGCGATCACGTTGCAATCGGTGGCAATACGTTTTCTCGGACGCCCTTTGCTGCGGTCTGGGAAATGATCCGCCAAAAGCGCAAAAATCTGACCATTTCCCGCAGCATCACGTCGACTGAGGGTGATCTACTGTTAGCTAGTGGCTGTGTCGATAAATACATGACCAGTTGGTTCGGACAGGGCATTGTTTGGGGCTTGTCTCGCGTTTTACGCGATTATGTTGAGAACAAGAAGGTCATTTATGAGGAATGGAGCCACATGAGCCTGGGAATGATGTACCGGGCGGGAGCTATGGGAGTTCCGTTTGTCCCAACCCGTGTCATGATGGGGTCTAGCCTGCCAGAAGCGCTGCGTACAAAACTGGAAACCATATCCTGTCCTTATACCGGCGACGAGTTACTTTTGCTTCCAGCACTGAACCCGAAGGTAGCATTAATCCATGTGCAGCGTGCCGATAAATACGGCAACGCACAATATGACGGTCTTCCGTTTATGGACAATGATATGGCAATGGCCGCAGATCGGGTGATCCTGACCACTGAGAAAATCATTGACAATGATGACATACGCGCCACACCGGAGCATACCCGCATTCCATTTATGGCTGTGGATGCAGTGGTTGAAGTTCCAGGTGGCTCCGCTCCGCATGAATGTGCAGGATACTATGATCCGTTTTATCCTCAGATGGGTACATACGCCGCTTTAACACGCAAAGGGGGGGTCGCCGCGGCGCAAGAATTTATACAGAATAACGTTTATGCGCCTGATAACTGGGATGGGTTCCTAGGCAACATGGATATGGCAAGCATCGTTTCGGAGAGTCACAGATGACAAATCCTGACTACACTACACTAGAGCTTCTTTCTATCATGTGCTCACGTTCCATGGTTGATGGACATATCGTCTTTGCGGGTGTCGGGGTTCCGCTGCTTGGCGCAACTGTTGCTCAACAAACGCATGCGCCGAGTCTAACGATACTATTTGAAGGCGGCATTGTCGGCCCTTTTATACAACCCGGTCGCCTACCGCCATCTACAAATGAGATGCGGACGGCAGAAAAGGCGAACATGCTTCTCAGTCCAACTGACGTATTGGCGCTGATGCAACGTGGCTATGTAGATATCGGCTTCATTGGTGGCGCGCAGATTGATGAATATGCCAACGTAAACAGTTCTTATATAGGACCTCATAAAAGTCCCCTGACCCGCCTGCCGGGAACGGGTGGTGGTAATGATATTGCCAGCCTGGCGGATACGATTGTGATTATGCCGCACACGAAGCGGCGGATTGTTAATGAAGTCGATTTTATCACTAGCCCAGGCTACTGTCAGGGTGGCAGTTCCCGTAAAGACAGCGGTCTGATCGCGGGTGGTGTAAAACGTATCATTACTGATCTTTGTATTTTTGAGTGTCATGCACCCGGCTACAAGTTGGTCGTCACAGCGATGCATCCCGGAGTTACCAAAGAGCAGATTGCTGAAAACATGCAGTTCGCGCCAACATTCGCGAATGAGTTGGAAATCAGCGATGCCCCCACAAATGAAGAGCTTGATATCCTACGTAATATAGATCCCGATCGGATGTATCTTGGATAATCTGTTCGCATGTCATAATCGTCAAAGGTAGAAAATTTCATACCGGCGCAGCCACTTGCACCTCGATGTTATCCAACAGGTCGTTTGCTATATTTCCGCGTTACAATGAGCTTCCGGGATGTTGAGGATCTTTTGGCCGAATGTGGAATTGATGTCAGCTACGAAACGGATTGTCTCTGGGTTCTTAAATTCGTACGAGTTTATGTCCGCCAGATCAGAAAACGCCTCGGCTTCGCGTTGGATGTCTGGCTCCTCGATGAATGAGTGAACCGCTCGGGTTCTGAGTTTTGACCGAGGCCGTTCAGGTTAAATTGACAAGTTCCTTCGACGGAAAAATTCTATACAGTTGAATATTTGGACAACAGGATTTTAGGTATTCTAAGAAAATGGCTGATAACTCTCTCGACGACATATCGAAAATTATCGTATTTAAGAAGCTTCTTGTCGCCAACCGGAGTGAGATCTCAATCCGGGTTTTTCGGGCTGCAAATGAACTTGGCGTAAAAACGGTTGCAGTTTATGCGGAAGAGGACAAGCTGTCTCTTCACCGCTTCAAGTCTGATGAGAGTTATCGTATTGGCGAGGGCATGGGGCCGGTCAAGGCCTACCTGAGCATCGACGAGATGATCCGGGTTGCTTTGCTGTCCGGTTGCGATGCCATTCACCCAGGCTATGGGTTCTTGTCCGAAAATCCTGAGTTCGCCGAGGCCTGCGCCGACAAAGGCATTACCTTTGTTGGCCCATCGCCCGAGGTCATGCGGTCTTTGGGCAACAAGGTGTCGGCCCGTGAAATGGCGATGAAGGCGGGAACGCCAGTGATGCCTGCAACGGGACCTTTACCGGAAGACATGACGGAAATCCGTAAACTGGCTTTGGAAATTGGCTATCCGGTGATGCTGAAGGCATCCTGGGGCGGAGGCGGCCGAGGCATGCGGGTGATTGAATCTGAAGATGAGCTGGATAAGGAAGTCACTGCCGGCCGGCGCGAGGCGGAAAGCGCCTTCGGTAATGGCGAGGTTTATCTTGAAAAACTGGTGCGCCGGGCGCGGCATGTCGAGGTACAGTTGCTGGGCGACAAGCATGGTACGGTGGTTCATCTTTTTGAGCGTGATTGTACGGTTCAGCGCCGCAACCAAAAGGTCGTTGAGCGTGCGCCGGCTCAGTATTTAGATGACAAGCAGCGTGAAGACCTGTGTCAGGCCGCCCTGCGACTTGCCAGGGCGGCAGGGTACGAGTGCGCGGGTACGGCTGAGTTTTTGATGGATGTGGACACCGAGGAGTTTTTTTTCATCGAGGTCAATCCCCGCATACAGGTTGAACACACGGTAACGGAAGAAGTTACCGGCATCGATCTGGTCAAGGCGCAAATCAGGATTGCCGGCGGTGGCCGCATTGGGCATGTTGAAGAAACCGGAGTGCCTTTTCAGGAAGATATTCGCTTGACCGGCCATGCCCTGCAATGTCGGGTGACGACGGAAGATCCGGAAGCCAATTTTATTCCCGACTACGGTCGCATCAACGCCTATCGCAGTGCCACCGGGTTCGGTGTTCGTCTGGACGGCGGAACGGCTTATGCCGGAGCGGTGATCACGCGCTATTATGACAGCCTTTTGGAAAAGGTGACCTGCCGGGGATCCAGCCCGGAGGAGGCCCGCGCCCGCATGGACCGGGCGCTCAGGGAGTTCCGCATTCGTGGGATATCGACCAATCTGGCGTTTGTCGAAAACCTGATCAATCATCCAACATTCAAGGACGCCGCCTACACAACGCGGTTCATTGATGAGACGCCGGAACTGTTCCTCTTCCCGAAACGGCGGGACCGGGCGACCCGGATCCTCAATTTTATCGCAGAGGTGATTGTCAACGGCAACCCGGAAGTGGCTGGGCGCAAGGTGCCGGAGCCGCACCCGCCAGCGAAGGTACCGGCACACGGCATCGGTACGCCACCCCAAGGCACACGGGATCTGTTGGAGGAATTGGGTGCCGCGGGTTTTAGTCAATGGATGAAAGGTCAGAAACGAGCCCTGATCACCGATACGACCATGCGTGACGGCCATCAGTCCTTGCTGGCGACCCGCATGCGCACCTACGATATGGTGAAGGTGGCCGACAGCTATGCCCATCTGCTGCCGGATTTGTTCAGCCTTGAATGTTGGGGCGGGGCAACCTTCGATGTTAGCATGCGGTTTTTGAAGGAATGTCCCTGGGACCGCTTGCGCCAACTACGCCAGCGCATTCCCAATGTCCTGTTCCAGATGCTGCTGCGCGGCGCTAACGGCGTCGGATATGCCAACTACCCCGATAATGTGGTGGAGGCCTTCGTGAAACAGGCGGCGGATAGCGGGATTGACGTGTTCCGCGTGTTCGACAGCCTCAACTGGGTTGAAAACATGCGCGTTTCCATGGATGCGGTCCTGGAAACCGGAAAGCTTTTGGAAGGGGCGATCTGCTACACAGGTAATCTGCTAGACCCGGAGCGCCCCAAATACGACCTAGATTACTATGTCCGGATGGCGCGTGAGTTGAAGGGCGCGGGTTGCCACGTCATCGGCATCAAGGATATGGCGGGGCTTTGCAAGCCACTGGCGATCCGGCTTCTGGTTGAGACCATAAAGGCGGAAACTGATCTGCCGGTTCACTTCCACACCCATGATACCTCGGGTATCGCAGCGGCTAGTGTGCTCGCGGCGGTTGAAGCAGGGGCCGATGCCGTCGATACGGCAATGGACAGCTTCTCTGGCTTGACCAGCCAGCCGAATCTGGGTTCGATTGTCGAGGCCTTGCGTGATACCGATCGTGACAGCGGTATCGATCCGACGATGATCCGTCAGTTCTCCAATTATTGGGAGTTCGTCCGCAAGGATTATCTGGGCTTTGAGAGCGATCTACGCTTCGGCGCTTCCGAAGTTTACCTTCATGAAATGCCGGGCGGCCAGTTTACCAACCTCAAGGAGCAAGCCCGTTCGTTGGGGCTGGAGGAACGCTGGCATGAAGTGGCCGAGACTTATGCCGAGGTTAACCAGATGTTTGGCGACATCGTCAAGGTGACGCCGTCGTCCAAGGTAGTTGGTGACATGGCGCTGTCGATGATATCGGCGGGCCTGACCCGTGAGCAGGTGGAAGATCCGGATCATGAGGTTGCGTTTCCGGAATCGGTGGTCTCGTTGTTCCATGGCGATCTCGGTCAACCGCCGGGCGGCTTCCCAGAAGCGTTACAGGACAAGGTTTTGAAGGGTGGCAAGCCGATCACTGTGCGGCCCGGAGCATCTGTTCCCGCTACCGACCTCAAAGCAATGAAGACCGAAGCCGAACAGAAGGTGGAACGCGTCATCACAGATGAAGAACTGCAATCCTACCTGATGTATCCCAAGGTCTTTGAGGATTATGCCATCCATCATCGTCGGTTTGGTCCCGTCGAAACCTTACCCACGCCTGTTTTCTTCTATGGTATGGAGCCGGGACAGGAGATTGGCGTCGATATTGAACCGGGCAAAACATTGAACATCCTTTGTATTGCCATTGGTGAGGTCGATGAGGAAGGGCTCGTCAAGGTGTTCTTTGAACTGAATGGTCAACCGCGCTCCGTGCGCATTGAAGACATCACCGCCGTCGCCACCGTCGAGAAACACCCACAGGCAGAAGAGGGTAATCCCGACCATGTGCCCGCGCCTATGCCGGGCGCGGTCGCCTTTGTCGCCGTCCAGGAAGGCCAGAAGATCTCAAGTGGCGATCTGCTGCTCACCATCGAAGCTATGAAGATGGAAACTGCTATTCATGCAGACCGGGATGGCACCATCAAGCAAATAGCCGTCCAGCCGGGAACAAAAGTCAATGCTAAAGATCTTCTTGTAGAGTACGGCACTTAGGGGCTGCCAATTTAACTTGAGCTGGGCCAGCCAAAACTCAGAGCAAGAGCAGTTGGCATTGTCACATTAACGCTCTGCAGTCGCGAAGAAACCCCGGTGAAATTAACTAGGCGTTGCTGATTACAGTCGTCCAAACGCAAAAAGCTTCAATACGGCATTGTCTGAAGTATGTTCGATTGATTAAGTGACGTTGTAGGTAAAAGTTGTTGTAAGGCGCTGACTGAATATTGAGAAATCTCTGGGCTAATCTCGGTGATTTTCCTCCGCCAGGGCTCATAACTGTCTATGAGTCTTGTGTGTCGTGTTAAGCTCTAAATTTTATTTGCAGGAAATATTTTTTAATAAAAAGAATATTTTTGTAGACAATACATCCTATCTGTTGGCACACTTTGATTGAGTGGTTTTGTGGTTTTCAGTTGGAACTAAAGTGTCCTTCACGAGCTGTTTACCGCGGAAGAAGCTATCGCCAGCCGTGGCGATAAGTGTAAGGGGTATGAGGATGTCATCGAGTAAAACAGTATATGCGGTTCCGAAGGCACCGGGGAGAAGCCGCGGCAAGGCGCGCTATCAGAAGAAGGGCCGTCAGGTTGAGCCGTTTGCGGCGCGGGAGATTTCGGCGTTGCTGGGAGACCGGTCGCGGCAAAA
>Ga0315338_1004788_pt1 | contig 10356 bp, 9 predicted proteins | sample ASW8metaG_FD_204518 | JGI IMG/M metagenome (GOLD analysis project Ga0315338, IMG submission 204518) | Ammonia-oxidizing marine archaeal communities from Monterey Bay, California, United States - ASW #8 | ecosystem: Environmental > Aquatic > Marine > Coastal | place: USA: California | collected...
GTCGGCGCTTCTTGGGAGCACAACCTGCCCGATGTGCTGAATGCTGGCGTCACTTCTCTGTCCGTGCAGGCCGTTGTACAGGTGGACCGGCGGGATGCAGACGGTGGGGAACCACGGCTGACGGCGGATCTGAGCCAGCTGGGAGGCCCCGCCGACGTGCCCCTCGAAGTCGATGGCGACACCTACCGACTCGACACGCGTCTCGATCTCCGGGGACTGCCGGCGGGGCCGCACGTGCTGCGGATCCTGATCGAACAGGATGGAGCGGACAAGATTCACCGTTCCCAGTTGGCCAAGCTTATCACGCTACTGCCCCTGGATCGTTACATCCTGGATGACCGCCTGGCTCCGGACTGGACCATCACGGGGAATCGGGGTGCGCAACTGGTCGCAGCCAGAGGGCCGGTGTTCCATGGCGTGTCCGCCCAGTCCGTGTTGGCCATGGCGGAGAGCTTCTCCAAGTTCTGGTCGGTGGAGCTGAGACCGTCGGATCCGGTAGATGTCTTCGGCATGGCCGGAGTGAGGCTGGCCTTCCACCCTGGTGATCTGACGCCACTCAACATCTCGCGGTTGAGTCTGTTCGTGAACGACAAGGCCGTGAACCTACTGCGCGATTTCTCGATTGATATCGAGAAGCGTGACTGGCAGATCATCGAAGTCCCATGGGCCAGCTTCCGTTTTCGCGACGAGATCGAGACAGTCGAGTCCATCCGGCTGGAAGGCAACCCCTCGGGAACCTTCTACGTCGACGACGTTCGTCTCGTGACGACGATTCCGGCGACGGAGCCCGCCGTCCCTACAGCAGTACTCGAGAGATCGGATGAGACGATCCCGGCAGGTTTTTCCCTGTCGCAGAACTATCCCAATCCCTTCAACAGCGCTACCACCATCCGCTACGAGCTACCTCACAGGGGTACCGTGAAGCTACAGGTCTACAACCTGGCCGGGCAGGTTGTGGCGGGACTGGTGTATGGATTGTGCGAGGCCGGGAGCTACACGCTGACGTGGGACGGCCGCGACAATGCCGATCGGAAGCTGGCGTCGGGTGTGTATATCTACCGGTTGCAGGTGGGCCGGAACATACGGACGCATAGAATGCTGCTACTGCGGTGAGAGGCGTCCACACCGGGACACGTCCACCCGTCGGAACCCGCGGTCATCATACAATCTGGTCAAGAATCCATCGTCGTGTTCGGGAGGTAGGCTGTCCTTCGAGATGACGGATGAAGCACAACAGCGTAGCTACAGAGACATCAAACTACCGTAATCCCTATCCCGCCAACCTGAATAGCCAAAGAGGACCGCGATGAAAATCACTGATCTGAAGTGTACGGTCAGGTGGGGCAGAATCCTGTGGTGCGTATCACGACCGACAAGGACATCGACGGCTATGCCCAGGCCGAGAACAGCAAACCCTTTCACCCCTCAGTCCAGGTAATCATGCAGCCAGACGACGATGTCCTCATCGTACTGACGAGGCGGTAGGTAGTGGTCGGACTCATACCAGACCTGTTTACGAGGTTCTGGCATTGCCCGAAACAGTTCCTCAGGCAACTCACGACCATCGCCAGTCGCATTCACCATCAGGATAGATGCACTGACGCGGGGTGCGAAGTTCAGAGTGTGTCCGAAACGATTCACGCCACCATCGGTGGCGGCTTCTGGTGGCCAAGCCCCAGTGACGGTGAGAACCACGGTCGCGAAGCGATCCTCCAACCCGGCGACCATTGTGCCGAAGTATCCGCCCATGCTGCCACCCATCAAAGCAACCCTGGTAAGCTCAGAGATGAACTACTTAACGGTGAGGTCTTTTCGAGTGTGCCGGAGGCAAAAGTGTTGACCGACGCTTGGAGACGACACTACAATCACCGCCGACCTCACAGCGCTTTAGGATATCTGAGCGCCTCTGAAGCGGCGGTGGCACTCGCTGATTTCGTGCCTCTCAGCATGCGCTCTGAAATCTTGCGAAAAGCCGGAATCCGTGTTATCAATGACTGCTACAACGCCAATCCCGGCTCCGTGCGTGCCGCTCTCGAATTGATGGCCGAGATGTCGGTTGAGGGTCGGAGTATCGCTGTTCTGGGCGATATGCTGGAACTGGGAGAGCAGGCGACGGCGTTGCACGAAGATGTGGGTCGCGTAGACATACTGTTGGGCACCGGACCTTTGAGTGTCCATACCGTACGCGCTGCCCGAGAGGCGGGACTAGAACCCGGCCGGACCGGACATTTCGACGATCGCGACTCCCTGACGCGTCGATTGAAGTCCACTACTGGCGCGGGCGACCTGGTACTCATAAAGGCGTCGCGCGGCATGGCGTTGGAACACATCGCCAAGGCGTTGTAATGATGTAAGCAGTAGAGCCGCCGCCTCAGGCGGTTTCAGTAACGTGCCGTCCCCCCGGCGCGATGTCGTACCCCCTTTGTCAGACCTTCCCCGAGGTCAATCCTCCTCCCGGGTTGCAGAGTCGTGGCTACTGTCCGCGTCTTCCTGCCGCCTCCCCTTTGCGCTCCCGCCGGAGGCCAGGCATGTCCAGCGCAGCGGAACGGGCCGCACGTCAGGTGTTGCTCATCGCCGTCATCCTTGTCGGGATCGGCGTCGTCATGATCTACAGTTCAAGCTCGGCGTTGGCTGGGACACGCTTTGAGGATTCCGGATTCTTCCTCCATGGCTGCGGTGGTGATCGGGATACGGGAAAGTGGCCCATGATGGGTCGTGTCGCCGAAGCGCTGGCAGATTGTATCTACCTCACTTCGGACAATCCACGCAGTGAGTCTCCCCGACAGATCATCAACCAGATCGCCGCCGGCATGCAGTCGGCAGACCGGGTCGTGGTAGAGCCGGACCGGCGCCAGGCGATTCACGCCGCCCTAGTGCAACCGGAGCCTTTTCGTGTACGGCTATGCTTCTTTCACCCACGCAACGCGGAGGCTGGAAATGGCTAAGAACAGCGAGAGAATTGAGGAGGCGGTGAACAGTCCACTGGCCTACTGGGACCGAGAGAAGGGCGGCTCGCTGGAGCGCGAGGCTCTACCCCGCAATCGCCGCGGCATCATCCTCTTCACTTCTCCAGAGGACGCCCAAGGCGACTCAGGGGAAGCCTGGGACAGCATCTACTCGAGTCGCTGGGAGGATCAGGAGGCCCGCGTCGAGGAGGAAGTCGCCGCCGTTGAGCCCCGCTGGCAGTGCCTGCACGACCTCCCCTACTTCAGTCACCTCCGGGTGGTTACAGAAGGGCTATCCCCCGGCGCTCGGGCTCTGGAGATCGGTTGCGGTACGGCGGAGACGAGCTTCTTTCTCGGCAGCCAGTATGGGCTCGATGTCTACGGCATCGACGTAGCCACGCATGCCGTAGAGGTCGCCGCCGCTCGCTTCGATCGGGGTGGGCTCGATGCCGACCGTCTCAGCGTCGCGGTCATCGAAGAGCTGCCCTTCGATGACGACACCTTCGACCTCGTGTTCGGCAAGACGGTGTACGAGCACTTTGAGGATCCGGAAGCAGCTGCCCGCGAGGTCGCGCGCGTCACTGCCGCTGGCGGCCACCTGGTCCTCGACGTGCCCAACACGCGCAACGCCTACTGGACCCTCGCTTCGGAGCGAGCCCGCGGGCACACGCACCTGACCAACGTCTACCGAATCGAGGAGCTATGTGGCTTCTTCATGCGTCAGGGCTTCCGCATCGACCAAACCTGGGGGGAAGGCCTGCTCTACACCACTCCGTACATCCTGCTGTCGTCTCTCCGGCGCGCGTTGCATCGTCGGTCCAGGGCGCAGGCAGAGGCGGCAGCGGACGATAGCGGCACCGGCGCGCCACTGCAGGGAATTGGCCGACGGCTGCAGGCCTTGATGGGTCCCGCGGACCGTCTGTTCAAGGCAGGCGTACGACTTGTCAATGCCGTGTCGGCTCGGCTCGGACTGGTGAGTGATAAGACCGGCGTCCTCATCGGCATCGTGGCCGTGCGCGAGCCCGCTATCACCACTACCAAGCCACTTTTCACTCGTGTGAATGACGGATCGCGAGCCCGCAAGTTGCTCACCAGCACAGCGGGTTGAGAGGATTCACTCCCTGCAACTTGATTTCATTTTTGGTCGATTTTAGGGACGAGGATCTCGTCAGTCAAAGCGAGCGGCCGTGTCGGTTGTGGGGTAACTTGTGATGACCTTTTGAGACAGGAAACGTCGGGAGTAGACTCGCAATATCTATTACTCGTAATCCCAGTCGCGTTGCCCGCCATCAGCGGGATGTGGACGGACGCCCATGGCATTCAGGACACTCGGCGCGTTTGCGGGCGATTTCGGTGTCGGCGAAGTGAGGATACGGATCGATGAGTGGGGGTAGCGGAGCACCCCAGGATAACCGGATTACACTGGAGTGTGTCGTCAACAGCTACTCTGCCTTGGCAACATGCCCGTGTGATGCAAAGGAAACCTTTGTTGCCGCTTGATAGAAGATGGGTTCGAGGTTATACTCGAATTGTTCAGCTTTCAGGCCCTAGAGCCCTTGGCTCTGCACCGGTTTTCTCTACCGGCTCCCTCCCCGCATGCAGAATCATCCCAGCTGGCCTAAAAGTCACTCTTCTGCCGGGGTCTCAACGGATCATGTCCGAGCACGCCGAAGACCTCGCGGCTGAAAAGCGACGCTTTGTCTCAGATGCCTGGACCATGGGACTGGCTCAGGTAGGGGGCAGCTTGGCTACCTGGGTGCTGCTGCCCGTGCTGACACAAAATTTGGGGCCGGAGAAATACGGCCTTTGGGTCCTGACGCTTGTTTTAGTCAGCTATGTGCTTCCATGGTGTGAACTTGGCCTGAGCGCGTCGCTGGTCCGTTTCGTGCCAGGCTACCCTGGCGATCTCGAGCGGCGCCAAGCTCTCACTACCGCGCGTAGACTTAACGGCGGGATCTCCCTCTGCTTCGGGCTGAGTCTGGCCGTGGGAGCCGACTGGGTGGCGCAGAGATTTCTTGGTAGCGCCGAGCATGGTAATGTCATACGCCTTCTCGGAGTCCTGATATTCCTTGAGGGACAGTTCTTCCTGTCCAACACCTTCCTGCAGGCGCGGGAAAAAATCGGCTTCTATGCCCTGCTCAATGCCCTGCGTAGTCTTGGCGATCTGGCACTTCTGGCGACGCTGGTATTATGGACTGAGTCCCTCGAATATCTCGTATTGGCCAAGATTGGCGTTCTCGCCGTACTCGTTCTCTGTCAGTGGTATCATCTACGATCTCTGGGACGGGGCATTCGGAAAAGCAGTTTCTCCACTGCCGCCGAACTCAGGAGATTCATGCGCCACGGTTTCCCGCTGGTTCCCACCAACGTGGTCTGGCTATTGATCATGATGGTTGACCGCAACATGCTGGAGCATTTCCGGTCCACCAGTGCAGTCGGAATTTACAACGTGGCTGATTCGATCGCGCTGCTCCTGATGAACCTGGCCAAGCCGATCAACTCGGTGATCCTACCCAAGTTCTCAATCCTACTGAGCCAAGATTCGGACGAAATAGCCCGATACCTGGGAAAAGGGATCAAGTTCATCTGTTTGCTCCTACTCCCGGCAGTGGTCGGCATCATCCTGACGGGCGACATCCTGATTTCACTCCTGACTACACCTGACTTCGCCGAGGCTATTGGGCCCTTGCCGTTCCTCTGCCTGGGCTATTTCCTGTTCAGCCTGTTCTACCCAGTATACCATCTCGTACTGCTGCAACGAGGTGGCCGGATCGTGCTGTACCTGTCGCTGATCAGTCTTGTGATCAACGTCGTGCTCAACCTGCTGTTGATTCCATCCCATGGAGAAACCGGCGCGGGACTGGCCACCTGCTGCTGTTTCCTCTTTTACGTAACGGGTCTGGCGCTGTATTGCCGAATCGGTTTCGGCAGCAGTTTCAGGCGAGTCGCCGGAGACCTCGGCAAAATTGCCGCGGCGGCCGGCGGGATGGGGTTGGCCGTCATGGGATTCAGAGCCGTTTTCCCAGGAACTGGCCTGCCCGCCATTCTGGCGGGCGTCGGTAGCTATCCACTATTAATCATCCTGAGCGGTGCCGTGACGCCGGCGGAGAGAGACCTACTGCTTGGACCCCTCCGCCGTATCCTCCAACTGGACAGAACGTCGGCAGGCAAGCAATGAACGGGGCACATCGGAGGATACTGCGCAAGTGGAAATCGATCGATTGGCAAGGGTGGTGGGGCGATTATATAGATGTTCGATTTCATCTGGCAGAACAGATCGGGATCGTTCCAGGTGACCGGGTTCTGGACCTGGGCTGCGGCCCCGGCATCGTCTTGTCAGAAGCACGGGACGACACGCCCTTGCGGGTCGGAGTCGAAACGGATTTCGCCAAGATCGCCATCGCCCGGCGGTTGTGTCTCGGAGGCGAGTTTGTCTGTGCCGACTGGAACCAACTGCCGTTCCAGGCAAGATCCTTCGATCTCATCGTGCTCGCCGGTGTGATCGAACTGGTACCGGACCTGCCTGCCTTCCTGCAACACGTCTGGCGGCTGCTCGACAACGGCGGGCATTTGCTCTGCACGACACCCAACAGGACCCACTGGATGTATCAGACCCATGTACGTACGCGGCACGTGGATGAATGCAAGACGATCTTCGGCGCCTACGCGGGGGCCCGTGTTCAAGGCTACAACCCCCTGCCTTCGCCGCTATTCTTCCTGCCGGCGGCGATCAAACGTCGGATTCCAAACCGCTGGCTGCCCTTCATCTTTCTCCCATCGCCACTGATGGCCTGGTTGCCTGGAATTGAGTGGGGGCTCCGGCGGCTCATGGAGTTTCCCAGCTTGAGTCGTAGTTGCAAGTCGATCTTTATCAGCGTGCGCAAGAGCACAGAACCGCAGTAGCACTCTATGTGTACTCGCTGGTTCGACTCCGAAGGAGATATGGACCTTGGCAGTTCCGTGCTCGCCTGAAAGTTACAGGCGCATACTCGAACAAGCCGGGCAACTGGGCTACTCATTCGTTTCCTTTGCGGATTTTTTCGCCAACGAAGCTGCGCGGCAACAGTCGATTCTTCTGCGACACGATGTTGACTACTCACTGGAACTGGCGAGGGAGTTGGCGAACATCAACGCCTCTTGCGGGGCGATGGGGACATTTTTCGTCCAATTGCGCTCCCCCGTGTACAATCTACTCGAAGAAAGAAACCTGGTCTGCTTGCAGGAGATCGTCCGCAACGGACAGAAACTGGCGGTGCACTTCCGTTACCCTCCGAGCGGATGTTCGGCAGACGAACTGCAAGCCTCAGTGGGACGCGAGTTGCAAATTTATCAGGAGGAGACTGGTTTCCAGTTCGAATCCGTCGTCGCCTGGCACAATCCCACAGCGGATCTCGTCGGTGCCGATAGCCCCTTCGCCGGTGTAGAGTTGCTCTCTGCTTATGCGCCGCCATTCTTCGTGGACGGACACTACTTCTCCGATTCCAATCTCCGCAACATGCCCGAGGATTTCCTGCGAATTCTCGGTGAGAAGAGGGGTACGTTCCTGCAGATTCTCTTCCATCCGTTTTATTGGATCGTCGGAGGGAAATCTCTCACGCCTATACTGAGAGCGACGATGGAGCAGGTGATCACAGAGACGGAGCGAGGCTTTCTGGAGAATCCCATGTGGCCAGGTCGGTGAAGGTATGAAGAGACAGGGCGTCGCTCTCATCGGCAACCTATGCGACTGCGCCATCATTTTTGGTGAACTGTTGCGCTCCGAAGATCTGGAAATCGCCGTCTATGTGAGTCGTAAGGAATTGCAAGATTCCATGGCGACCTCTCTGCGGGGCGATGTGTCCGAAGAACTCGAAGAGCGCATCTCGCGCTTGCGAGAGCACAATCCCGAGGCGCATATCTGGGATCATGCACCTGGGCTGAACTGGCTGCGCAACGCCGTTCCAGGTGGGTCGGCACTGGTGCAGATGATCTCATTCTTGAGGCTGCTGCGGCACCTGAGGAAAGCCGACGTCATTATCTCCTTCGCGATGTATCATGTCGTGGCTATGCTCAGCGGTCGCCCATATCTCGCGTTCAGCACCGGAGCGGATCTGCATGAGATCGCCATGGAACGCAGCCTCCGCGGCTGGCTAATGAGGAGAGCCTTTCGTCGAGCCAAGTCCCTTCACGCCTGCTATGACCCGGTCTCGCGGGAAAACGCCACGAAGCTGAAGCTGCAGATCTCGGCTCCCTTCATGCTTCCGCTCCACATTCCCCCGCAGCCTGTCGCCTTCGGCGCGAGATCGGGGCCCATTAAAGTCTTCATGCCTTCACGCCAGGATTGGGGCGGTCCTGGTCGAGATCAGCTGGCCAAGGGCAACGATCGTTTCATACGTGCCTGGGCCCGGCGGGTAAACGACGGATGGGCATCCACCATGACCATCGTGGAGTACGGCGATCATGTGGCGGCTGCCAAAAAACTCGTGGGCGATTTGGGAGTCGCCGATCATGTGCGATTTGTGCCCAGACTGAATCAGCCGGATCTACAGCGGTCGATAGAAGATGCAGATCTAGTGGCTGACCAGTTCGACCAGGGCACCCCGGGGATCCTCGCTTTGCAGACAATGGCCACCGGAAGAGCGCTGAGTATCCACTGGGACGAATTTAGTTCGCTCTTCGCCTACTCCACAGTCCCACCCGTGCTCAACGGTAACGACGAGGATGTCCTCTACCAGGCCCTCGGTGGATGCGCTTCTCGCGACGAACTACAGGCGCTTGGGAAAGCCGGCTACGATTGGGTGTGCCGCGAATACGACCGGCGGAAGTTGTGCGAACGACTACGCCTATCCGTCTCCCTTGTAACGGGTATCCCCATGTCTCGCTGAGATGGCTTCGAAAACTGTCTCACATAGCGTTCCTGAGGGATGGGACACAGACGTGATGTCCATTGCCTGTGGAGGGATTTTCCAGACCAGTCGCTGGGCCATTCTTTTGCAGCGACTGAGTGGGGCAGAGCCACTCTACGTTACCGTCGAAGATGATGGCAGGACGATCGCCCGGTGTCTGGTTCTCAAAGCAGGAAAGATCAGCGATCTGGTGCGCCGCTCGCCAGGGATCTCCTTCTTGCTGCCTGTGATTAACCGTGGACTGGCGACGCTCAGCTGGCTGCACGGCCCCCTGCTGCATGGCGAGATGCGTCTGGAGACAGTACTGCAGCTCTTCGACGCGATCGAAGAGCTGGCAGCGAGAGAGAGGGTCATGGCCATCAGCTTCACTGCCCATCCGACAGTCGAAATCAGGGGATTGACGCAGTGTCTTGTAGACAGAGGATATCGCGCTTCGAAAATGGCGACCTACCTTGTTGATCTGACGGGCGAATTTGAGCGGAACCTGCACCGGAGTGTTGGCAAGAATGCGCGTTCGTGCCTTCGGCGCGGCGTCGAGATTGTCATCGTCTCAGACGAGGAATTTCCTGCCTATTACCAACTGGTGAACGGCTTCCGTCTGGATGCCGGACTGCTGGGTTTTCCGTTGGAAGATTTCCTCCTGCATCAAGAGGTACTGCGAGAGCAACGCGTTCTGTTCGGCGCGAAGTACGAAGGTAAGTTCATCGCCGGACTCGGGGTCCTGGCCTGCAACGGACTGCTAATCGAATGCGAGGCGGCGACCAGTCAGGTCTGCTTCGAGCAGAGACTTTTTGTCAACGATCTGATCAAGCTGGAAATCATGCGTTGGGGAAGGCGAAACGACTACCGGCTCTTCGATCTTGCCGGGGTGGCAGTTGAGCCTGAAGACGACAAGGCAGCAGGTATCAGGAGGTTCAAGGAGAAATTCGGTGGCGACTACGTCGAGTACGACTCCTTCGAGAAGGATCTGACTAGGGTCCGGGGAGCAGTGCTGGCCTGGGCTCGGCGACTACATCGATACTCGCGCGCATAACACAATCAAAACAGCGACGAAAAAATAGCCCCATGCGACGGATGTACGAACTCGGATTCAGCAACCCTCAGAAGGCGTACGACGCCCAGTGGTCTGCCACCGAACTCCAGGACAACCTCAACAGGATTCACGGTGACCAGTCCGTGGGCGAAATCGAGACGTATCTGGCAGGGCGTACGCATCTCAGGATTCTGGATGTCGGCTGTGGGATGGGCAGGACGGTGGAGCACTTCACCACCAAAGGGCATGATGTCGTCGGTATGGATATCGCGGGAGAAGGGCTGAAGATCTATCGGGGACGCCGTCCGGAGGCGAAGTTAGTGTGCGCCTCGGCAACCGATCTGCCCTTTCAGGCAAACTCATTCGACGTCGTCATGCTCATGGGCGTCCTGTACGAGATAGAGGATCTCCAGAGGATCGAATCGATGCTGATTTCCATCAAGACAGTTCTAAGTGAAAGCGGTAGACTGATCTACGTTTGCCAGTATGCCAA
>Ga0315338_1004791_pt1 | contig 10347 bp, 9 predicted proteins | sample ASW8metaG_FD_204518 | JGI IMG/M metagenome (GOLD analysis project Ga0315338, IMG submission 204518) | Ammonia-oxidizing marine archaeal communities from Monterey Bay, California, United States - ASW #8 | ecosystem: Environmental > Aquatic > Marine > Coastal | place: USA: California | collected...
AGACGTGGGCCAGAGCCGCTGCGTCTGGTGATGAATATGAGGGATGGACGGCCGTGTTACCAGAGCCATCACATCATTGCAGCCATGCATAAAAGACGGTTTGTCACATTCTCGCCATGCATTCGCGCGGTAGCGGACAGAATGTACTCAACTTTCCCATTTGCGCGTTTGCGCAATCAGGAAATCCCGGAAGGCGGCAATCCGTCGAGATCCCCGCAACTCGCTGGGATAAACAAAGAAAACATCAAATTGCGGCCCGTCCAGCTCGGGCATGACGCGGTCGATCGTCGGATTTTCCCGCGCCACGTAGTCGGGCAGGGCGGCAATCCCCATGCCGGCCTGAACACATTTGGCGACGCCATAAATCGTATTGACCTCGATCACGGCCGGACGCGGTTCCTGCCCGTCCTCGCGACCTACCTTGGCAGCCCAGTCCATGCCCGGAATTGGGGCCATGTGCGGTGGGCCGTAATGGATGATCGGGTGATCATCCAGATCAGCGGGCGTTTTGGGAGCGCCATTTTTTTCCAGATAATCGTGGCTGGCATACAGGTGCTGATTGACGCTCAACAACTTGCGCTGAACCAGATCATTCTGTGTGGATGGCCACGGTCGAATACCAACTTCCGCCTCAAGCCCGGCCAGGTCCAGCTCGTGATCATCGAGCATCAGGCGGATATGGATATTGGGGAAGTCGTCGTGAAACTCGGTCAGGCGTGGAGCCAGCCAGATTGCACCGAGTGCGGTCGGGGCGGTAACTTTAAGAATGCCCGACGGATCGTCGCGCGTATCGTGAACGCGCGATTCGGCGACGGCCGCCTTGGCAGCGATCTCGTGCGCCGCTTCATACAGTACATTGCCGGGCTCGGTCGGGATCAATCCGCGGGCATGCCGATGAAACAGCGTCACGCCCAGACTGTCCTCCAGCGCGGCGATCTGCCGGCTGACGGCGGATTGCGAAAGGCCTAGCATTTCGGCCGCCTTGGTCAGCGAACCGGCCTGTGCCGCCGCATGAAAGGTTTTTAGCTTGTCCCAATCCATTCGCCGCCTCTCCCCTGGATGAGTCGAATTGGCGGCACTCTAGAATGCGAACACTCAAGATACCAAGCGCTTTTGCCTCAAAGGAATGGGGCGGAGGGTTTGGTCGGGCTTGCCCAAGAAAAAGGGGCCGCAATATAGATTGCGGCCCCCGATATATCGGCTTGATAAATGCAAAGTAGGCGAACGGTGAGGCGTGGCCCCTATTCCTCGTCCTCAGACGTGTCGGTCGCCGGACGCAGACGGAATTCATTTCCGTTTCCATCGGTCGGAATATCAATCGTCCGGACCTCACCATAGCGACCCTCACGGAACAATTCGAGACGGCGCTCCATGACGGCTTCCATCAGCATGAGACCATTGGTCGGCATCTGGGAGCAGCTGAGGGCGGTATTGGTTGGCGGCCGGTCGCCTTGATTGCCAGTATTGTAGGTCGTGGACGACAGCGTTGATGGGCCGCCCGTACCGGTGCAGCGCGTGGAGCCATTAATCAGATCGGCGATGTGCCATTCATTGATATTGGCGCGCAAGCGTCGGCCAGGTTCAAGCTGATTAAGGGTAGAGGCCTCGGCATAACGCGCCAAATGGGTGCGCAGATCGGTTTCAAAGTCCGGGAAAAGGCGCTCCGCTTCCTGATAGATGTGCGACACGCGTAAATCGCGTTGAGAGGTCTCGACCCCGCGCAGGGAATTGACGAATTCGCGGCCATTATTGTCCAGCTGCGCCCAGATACGACGCCCGTCAAACGCCTCGCGACGAATTTCCGGGCCCCCGATTGAACCATTGAAGAAGCCGTACATCACCCGGGGATCGTCCCAGTGCGCGTAGACAATGCGCAGGCGAATATCATTCAGGCTCAGCGGTACGCCAGCGACGGTCAGGATTTTGGCGTCGAACACGCTTTCATTGGTTCCCGCTGCGTTCAGGCGATTGATGCGGGTTGTCGGGTAATCGAGCATGATCTGCTCGATGATTGCGACATTGTGCAAATTCATCCAATAGGCGAGCTGCTCATTGCTGGACAGGTTGGCCAGGTCAATCTGATCAGGGATCGCTTCCAGATCCTGCCGGTAGAACGTAATCGCTTCTTTGTATTCGTCTGACAGCAGATGATAAACGACCCGATTGGCTTCATGGCGATAGCGCGTTTCATTGGCTGAGGAGGTGCGCGTGCCGGTATTGATCGTGCGCGTCCGCTCGGGAATGCGGTCCATACGCGGAACATTTAGAACGATATCGCGGAGCAAATCGCTCCAGACCTGATAGTCGACATGGCTGTTGGACGTTTCAGAATAGGCCGCAAACTGCTGAATGCCCTGCGGTTCCGTCGCATCCGAGGCAAAACTTGTAGTGGTGCTCATCAGAGCGGTGATTATGCCGGCGGCGATAATGCGTTTCATGTCGATCCCTCAATCCATCAGACTTCGGGTTTCTAACCCGCAAAGACTGCACACAATATTACTTTCACATGACTGCTCGGTAAGGGGAAAGTTTTTTTGGCCCGCCCGCTCACTGACCTTATATACGAAACATCACGAACTTTGGATCACTAAACATTCCGCTCCAACATAATATCGTCTGGACCGGGCCGGTTCAGAGCGGTGTTGACCGCAGCGACTGCTTGCGGATTCGTCGTGTTCGGAACAGGTGAAACGGCCGAGTTGTCACGCCCCTTAACTTGAACGGGATCGAATGCGCCGAAAGAGGTTCGGTTTCAAACATTGATCCCCGCCATCTGTTCGTCGGGATAGCGCTGGCCCTGCACCGCGTCGGCCAGTTGATCGAGGCGGGCTTGCAGCCCGGCATCTAGCGACACGGTTGCGGCACCGAGATTGGCCAGCAAATTGTCCCGTTTGGTTGTGCCCGGGATGGAGATGACATGTTCGCCGCGACCGAGCACCCAGGCGAGGGCGATCTGGGCTGCGGTCGCGCCCACGATTTCGGCGACCGCCTGAACGTCCTCCACCAGTGCCAGATTGGCCTCATAGGCACCCGCCGCGAAGCGCGGTTGGGCGACTGTCCGATAATCACCGGCCTTTGGCTTGTTCTCGCGCTCATAGCGGCCGGTCAGCATGCCTCGGCCGAGCGGCGAATAGGCCACCAGCGAGGCGCCGATTGTCTCTACTGCGGGGAGGGGACCGTCCTCGATATCGCGGCTGAAGATGGAATACTCCGACTGCAGGGCCGCAATGGGATGGATTGCGTGGGCGCGTGTCAGCGTCTCGGCGGAGGCCTCCGACAGGCCCAGCGCCCGCACCTTGCCTTCCTCCACCAGCTTCGCCATGAAGCCGACCGTCTCCTCAATCGGGATATTCCGGTCCATCCGGTGCATGTAATACAGATCGATGTAATCGGTTTTCAGATTGGCCAGCGAGGCCTCGACCGCGCGGCGCAGATTGGTCTCGGATCCGTCGATGCCGACAAACGCCCCGGTCTCCGGATTACGCACCGGGCCAAATTTGGTGGCGATGATCACCTCGTCCCGGCGGCCCGCAAAGGCCTTGCCGAGCAGCTTCTCATTGGCGCCCATGCCATACAGCTCGGCCGTGTCGAAATGATTGACCCCGTCTTCGATCGCGCCCTGCAAGAGTGCGATGGCTTCGCCCTCTTCCGTCGCCGGACCATAGAATTCTGACAGGCCCATACAGCCCAAACCGATCGGGTTCACAAACAGTCCGGATTGGCCGATTTCACGTTTCGTCATGATGATCCCTTTCAGGTTTGGGGGTATGTGTGTCTATCTGATGCAAATCTTGAAAGCTTTGCTTTGAGCGCTCGCCGGCACTAACGGGCAATCTGCAGGAAGGACATGCCGATGGCCCGCCGGTTTGAACTGATGTCATCGTATTCGATGCCAGCGGTGCCTTCGGATTGTAGATGGACTATGACACTCGCCATCTCATAGAGCTGGATTGATTCCATTAATGGAATCAGGGTGCGGGGCGTCAGGACGACTAATCGGCCCTTTCGGGTCCCCTCCGATACCCGCATGACAAATGCATCAACACCGTCGGGCCTGGCATTTTGAAGAGATGGTTCCACCTGCAGGATTTGTGGCGAGCCAAAAAACGACTGATCTCCGTCCCCACCATCCAGAACAAACCGACTCGCTAACACGTCTTCCATCAATTATCGTGCCCCCGGCGCAGCCAACCCCTTAAATCACATGCCAGCCAGTTCGCCCTTCGGTCGTATCCGAGTCAAGGGCGCGCAGCGCCGCTTCGCGGTTGAAACCCTTGACTCGGATACGACCGAAGGGCCCCGTCTCGGCAAGAGATTTATGGGTGGATTTGCGCTGCGCGCGCGACAGTTGGGTCGGGGCTTTACGTTGCCGCTAAAGTCGCCGCCTAAGCCGTCGCGTCCAGCTTTTCTGGCTCGGCGCCGGCATCTTCCATCTCGGCCAAATAGCGTTCCGCATCCAGCGCCGCCATACAGCCCATACCGGCCGCGGTGACCGCCTGGCGATATACATCATCGGTCACATCGCCGGCGGCAAACACGCCGGGGATAGATGTCTTGGGAGTGCCGGGCTCAACGACCAGATAGCCGCCGGGCTTGGTTTCAAGCTGATCAACAAACAATTCCGTCGCTGGCGAGTGGCCGATCGCGATAAACACGCCGTGGGCTTCCACGTCCTGCATTTCGCCAGTCTTCACATTCTTCAGGCGCGCGCCGGTGACGCCCATCGGCTCGGTATCGCCAAGGATTTCGTCGATCTGGTGGTCCCAGATGATTTCGATCTTGGGATGCTTGAACAGACGATCCTGCATCACCTTCTCAGCGCGTAGGCTGTCGCGGCGGTGCACGAGCGTTACTTTGGATGCAAAGTTTGTCAGGAAGAGCGCTTCCTCAACCGCGGTGTTTCCGCCGCCGACGATGACGATTTCCTTGTCGCGATAGAAGAAGCCGTCACAGGTCGCACAGGCGGAAACGCCAAAGCCCTGGAATTTCTCTTCACTCTCCAGACCCAGCCAGCGTGCCTGCGCACCCGTCGCGATCACCACACTGTCGGCCGTGTAGATGGTGCCGCTATCGCCGGTCAAAACGATCGGCTTGGCCTTCAGATCAGCCTTCACGATGATGTCGGACACCATTTTGGTGCCCACATGTTCGGCCTGCTCGCGCATCTGGTCCATCAGCCACGGACCCTGGATCACATCGGCGAAGCCGGGGTAGTTTTCCACATCCGTGGTGATCGTCAGCTGTCCGCCCGGCTGCAAACCGGCGATCAGCGTTGGTTCCAGCATGGCGCGCGCGGCATAGATGGCAGCGGTATAACCGGCGGCACCGGAACCAATAATGATCAGGCGCGAATGTTGTGCTTCGGACATGCGTATTCCTCAATCTTATTCAGGCAGCCTTGGGCCCCCGAGTCATTTGAGCCTAAAGACTCATTTGATGCCTATATAGGATATCCTGTCAGGATTTCCCGCGCTTGTCGCAGCTGATCAATCTTCACTGGCGGGCGGGGTGAGGGCACGCAGCATGTCGCCGCTCTGTGGGCCCGTCCAGGACATGGTGTCAAACGGGTCGGCCACGCGGCTATCGGTGCTGATCAGATGCGCTCCATACAGATGCGCCGCCCGCATGCCCGAACGGCAATGCATGACAACCGGGCCGTCATTATCGGCCAGCAGGGCGGCCAGATCGATCGTGTGCTGCGGGTCGGCACCGTGCGGGCCACCGATCGGCATCTCCACATAGCGCATTCCGCGGCTCTCCACCGCGGCGCGCATATCAAAGGACAAGCCGGCTGTTTCTTGCATAGAGCGCGTATTGACCACGACGCGCGTACCATTGGCCGCCCATACATCGAGATCGGCTTCGCTCGGTTGAGCCGCGATCGACACGTTTTCATGGGTGTTGGTGATCGAGGCCGTGTCGGGCTGGGTCATGGAAACTCCGAAGATTGAGAGAAGGGATGCAAGAAGCGCTGTCATGGTGAGGGATCTCCTGTCTGGGCAGTCAGTGTCGGCAACCAGCGCTCCAGAAGCAATTCAGATATGCGTGATGTCTCATCCAACGGCGGGCAAGACCAGCTGTCCAGCCGGCCCAGATACGGCCGAACCCGCCCACTGCCTTCCAAAGCGGAATGCAGCCCGGAGAACTTTCCCGGCTGACCGGCCATCGGCAACACATAGACCGGCTTGCCGCATCCGGCTGCCTCCACCAGCATATTGGTGGATTCCTCCGTCACCAGGATCCAGTCGGCAGCGGCCAGAAATGCGAAATACGGATTGTCGCCGGCTTGCTCATCAGCCCCGTCAAAATACCATACCCGCTCATCTGCACCAAAGCGTGCCGCCAGCGCCTTGCGCGTCGCTGCCGGTGTTCGACGAGAGACCGTGATCATCAGCTGATTGCCATCGTCCAACATTTCGCCGAGGCGTTGCAGCAAATATTTGGTGATCCGTTTGTCCAGCTTGAAGCGCTTTGAATCCCCGCCGATCAACACCGCCACGCGCGGTGCCTTTAGCGTCGCCAGTTTTTCCGAAAATTGCGCAGCGCCCTCTGACAGCATGGTCGCTCGGATCCGGTTGGGCGATCCGATCATAGAAACCGCATTCTCGCGCCGCAATCGATCATGGCTGGGTGCGATGATCAGGTCAAAATCACGATAGCGCGTTCGTGGATCCTGCACATAGGCATAAAAGCAATCCGGGAATATCCGCCGATGCTTACGCACCAGCCCCACGGCCGCACGGCCACAGCCTAGCCACAGATCCGGCGAATCATTGCCCGGCAGGGTCACAAATCCGTCCTTGCGCGCGATCACCTTGCCAATCTCCAGCGTTACCCCCTGCGCCGCCAGCTTTTCAGCCACGGCTTCGGCCAGGCCCAGAGGCTGGTTTTCAATCCCGCGCCGGCCGTCAGAGACGACCCAGCAGGACTTGGCAAGAGAGGAATTGGCATCGCTTAACATTGCTGCCTTTAGAGGACGAGACGCGCGTCCGGTCAAGCATAGGACTGTCCCATACAAAATTGATCATCCGTCCCTTCATTTATCTGCAGACGCCGCTAGGATTGTCGTCGTCACGACAAGGGGAGCTTGGGATGCGGATCAATCGGATGATTTTCGTGATACTGGCCGGGTCGGTCGGTATTTTGCCGGGCGTGATTCCGGGCGCTGACGCACGGCAAGCCGAGGTCGGTCTCGCTGATGTCGCGCCAATCGCGGCGGCACAGAACCATCAGGCACCTGTCGAAGCCCGCCTGTTGTCCGACTTGCAAGCTCTGACAACCAGCGAAATGGCCGGGCGCGGCCTGGGAACTGCGGGCGAGCGCGCCGCCGCGGAATTTGTCGCCGCCCGTTTCGAGTCTCTCGGCCTGCAACCCTTCGGCGCCGACGGGACCTTTTTCCAGGACGTGCCGCTGTCCTCACAGGTCAATTCCGGCCAGCAAGCCCGCAATGTCGTCGCCGTTTTGGCCGGCGAGCAATTCCCCTATGAATTCGTCGTGGTTTCCGCCCATCTGGACCATCTCGGTCGCGAGCGCGGCCGCATCCATCCCGGGGCCGATGACAATGCCTCCGGCGTCTCCGCCATGCTCGAGATTGCCCACGCCCTGGTGCAAGACACCATCGCCGGCAATCGCCCGGCCCGCAGCATCATCTTTGTCGGCTTCACCGCCGAGGAAGTCGGCTTGAGAGGCTCGCAATATTTCGTCGAGCACGCCCCCGTCCACCTGAACTCGATATCGGCGGTGTTAAATATCGACATGGTCGGCCGCCGCGATGATCGCCATCGCCGCGATGACCCGTATCTCTATATGATCGGTACTCGCCTGCATTCCCAAATGCTGGGCGATCTGGTCGATGCCAGTGCCGAGAATTCAGACGATCTGGACGTCGATTTCCACTTCAATTCCCGCCGCCGCCAGATGGCCTTCTACCAACGCTCCGACCAATGGCATTTCGCCCGCTACGGCGTCCCGGCCCTGATGGCCTTCGCTGGCACGCACGACGATTATCACACACCGCGCGACGTGGTCGAAGACATCGATATGGATTTGCTGACCCCACGCGTACGCTATCTGACCGGCCTGACGCGGGAGCTGGTGAATTCGGAACAGTCGATGGTGCGGGATCGGGCGGTGGAGGCTGCGGAGTAGGGGCACAGAATGTTTGGTACAAAAAAGGACCTGGGGCGTCCTGTTGTGCCTCCAGTCGGCTGTTGCGCTCATCGGAGCGGCGTTCATGATCTACGATGGAGTTGCAAAGGGGTGGGGTGATGATCTCATGTTTTTTGCCGCTATATCCGGTCTGTTTTCCTGGGGATTGTATTCTCTTGGATCTGCCTTGCTGCGTGATTGATGTTTCGAAACTGCCCCCCCCCCTCTTCCCTCTTGGGGAGAGGGTGGCGCGAATGCGCCGGGTGAGGGGCTTCGACGCGCAATGAGGACGGCCTTGTTCTGTCGCGACCGCCGCCTCATCCTGTGCTGCACGCTGTTCTTCTCCCCAAGAGGGAAGAAGGGGTTTGTGCCGCCACTTCGAAAACCAATTTGACTCCCCGTGTTACGCATGTAACATGATGCGACGACTGTAGCGCGATCACCACAAGGATCCAGATCATGCCGGACCAGACTCCATCGCAGGCCGAACTGGTTGTGCTCAAGCATTTATGGGCTGGCGGCACGCAGAGTGCGCGTGAGGTTCACAATCGAGCCGGTGAGGAAATGGGCTGGTCCTATTCCACCACGCGGACATTGCTGACACGCATGTCGGAAAAGGGCCTGGTGTTACGCGAAGATACCCACGGGTTGAGCATCTATTCCGCCCAGGTGGAGAAGGTCGCGATGATGGGGCGGTTGATCCGCACATTCGCTGATACGGTTCTCGAAATGGATGGCCCGCTTCCTGCGACGGCCTTTGCAAATTCAAAGCTGTTCTCCGAGGAGGAGGCCGAGGCGCTGGGGCGTTTGCTGGAGGGCGGAGATTGCGTCGGGCCCAATGATCAAAAAGTGCGCGGGGAGCAGGTAAAATGAGCGGTTTGATTGATGCCATCTTGCTAGGGGCCGGTCTCAGCATCGTCTCCGCCGCGATTGCTTACGTGATTTGTCGTCTCATTGAACGGCAGTCGGGCACCACCTCCACATCAATCTGGCACGCGGCGCGACTTGCATCAGTACTGCCCGTTCTGTTCTCACCAATCCTCTATCTCATTCCCGAAGCTGCGATGCCAGCCGCGGGGACTGATGCCGGGTTTGACCTTGGCACCACGGTGGTTGCAGCAGTCCCGGCCAGCACGCCGGTTTCGGGCTGGACGCTCTTTTTGCAATCCTTGCAGCTCGAATGGATGGCCGTCATTGCGTATGGTGCGGGATTGCTTTTAGTCGCGCTGGCGGCCCTGCGTCGACAGGCGTGGATGAGACATTTCATGCGCGAAACCCGCTCTGCGACCGGCGAAGAGCGCTCGATCTTTGAACGTCTGGTGCGCCGTCTTGATGTGCGCCCGCCGGAGTTTCGCGTGACGCCGCGCTCTACCTCACCGTTTTTGACCGGCTGGGTGCCCAGCATTGTTGCGCCGGAAACCTTGTTTGATGATCCGGCGGCAACCCGTTTTGCCCTGGCGCACGAACTCACACATTTGCGCCGTGGAGACGAGCGCGACCGGATCATTGGTTCGGCCTTGATCTCGGTGTTCTGGTTTAATTTGCCACTGCGCTGGATCGAAAAATCACTCAATGAAGCACGCGAAATTGCGTGCGATGCAGAAAGTCTCGAAGCGCTTGGGGGCGCTGAAAGAAAGCCGTATGCCGCGGCGTTGATTTCAATGATGCGAAGTTCGGCTCAGACCGTCTCCGCATTTGGCCCCGATGACAGGAGACATCGAGAAATGCGTATCAAGTCCATAATGGCCGGTCAGGACCGGCCGCGTGCCTCAAAGAAATTGCTGGCGATGACCGTCGCCGCTGCCTTCATTCCCGTCGCCTGCGCCCAGACCGCGCTGACAGAACGGGTCGTGCGTGGTGGTGATGCGCATAGCGTGATTGAATTTCGCCCGGACGGAAACACTGTTGTTGAGTTTATCGCGTCGGGCGATATCCATACTGATCCGGATCTCGACCTTCACGAAAATCAAGTGGTGACGGACGCGAGAGTGGATTGTTCCACCGAGGGTGAAGAAATGACCTGCACCATAAATGGTGAGCAGGTGGAGGGAATGGCTTTTGTCACTGTTGAAGGCGAAGTCATTCGTCCGGACAGCACAGATGAAGACGGCAATGTCGCCCGGTTTGAATTCATCACAACTACTGCAAGCGACGACACTCGCCTTCGATCCGAAGATGGCAATGTTCTCGTGTTTGTGA
>Ga0315338_1004792_pt1 | contig 10344 bp, 9 predicted proteins | sample ASW8metaG_FD_204518 | JGI IMG/M metagenome (GOLD analysis project Ga0315338, IMG submission 204518) | Ammonia-oxidizing marine archaeal communities from Monterey Bay, California, United States - ASW #8 | ecosystem: Environmental > Aquatic > Marine > Coastal | place: USA: California | collected...
GGAAAGCATTCAAGTGCTTTTGGCAATAAAAGATATTCGTGAGCAACACCCAATAGCCAACCAACTATATGTCCACCACTTCCTGGATAATAAAATATGGTATATGTAAATTTTGTTCTGTCTATAGTCAGAACATTGCCGACATGTGTCGTCATAAAATTAGTCTATTTCTGTTAATTCTTCTAGTAGTACAGTAATATTTAATGAAAATGTTTGTGGGCCATCTTTATTTTCGGTTGTGCGTTCCACTTTCAATGTAACTTTGTCACCTGGCATTTTTTGAGTAAACCAAATAAAGAAATCATACGTTGTATTAATTGGCACATCATTAGCATATGTAATAATGTCTCCTGATAACAAGTCTGAACGCTCTGCTGGAGATTCGTCTGTTATTTCATCAACAATAATACCCATATTATCATCTGGCCTGTTTTGCACAGACATACCAATTCGTGGACGTCTTACACGCTTATATACGCGCAATTCTTCAGCAACGTGTTCTGCTAAATCACTTCTAACTGCAAAATTAAGACCTGAATCTACAGGATTGCCTTCTTCTGTCCTGCCAAGTAGTAATACATTAACACCAACAACTTCTCCACGCATATTAAACAACGGACCACCGCTGTTGCCTGGATTTACTGAAGTGTCAGTTTGGATTAACCATTGCCATGGTGAAGAAATACGTCTATGTGGATGACTTAATACGCCTTCAGTTACTGTCCAGTATAAACCATGTGGATGTCCAATAGCAAATAGTTTTTCACCTAGTGTCCAGTCTTCAGCTTCAGCAAATTTTAATGGTTTAACTGCATCAGAATTTTCATCGGGTTCAATAAGTTCTAGTATAGCGAGATCTGTTTTTTCATCTGCGGCGATAACTCTTGCTTTATACCATTTATATTTGAATGTATATATTTGAACAATATATTCATCTTGAACACCTTTTTCAATAACATGATGATTTGTTAAAATAATATTTTTAGCAACAAAAAATCCAGTTCCTTGTCCCATAGGTGATAAATGGTTATCTATTTTTGTAAATTTAAGTGATCCTTCTTCTAGAAATTCTTCTACTGAGTTATCATTTTCGGGAGTTTTTTCTTCTGGTTTAGGTGTGGTTCGTTCAACAGAGCCTGGGGCGGCCTCTTGAACACCCATTGATGTAATTATTACTACACTATTAATAACTTGTGGTACTAATTGTTCAGTTGTTTGATAACCTGGTGAGGTTAAATTAGTATTAGCGGCCCAAGACCAAGATGCATTATTATCACCAGCATTAGACACTGAACCAAGGAATAGTAAACTTGTTCCGATGATAGAATTAGTAATAACACGTAATAGCATAAAAATTTCCCGTCGTTTATTTATTTACACTAAATCATATAGATCTTAAACTACGTGGTTAAGTAATTCATGTATTTTCTAATAAATATGAATATGGCAAAGCAAATAATCAATATTGGTGCGTTAGCAAATGATGGTACTGGCGATACGCTTAGAGCGTCATTTGATAAAATTAACGATAACTTTACAGAAGCATATAATTTTGATATTAATCAATTGGCTAATGTTGATACATCTGCTAATGGTGGTTTAGCGAATGGTAAAGTACTCGCTTATGATAGTTCATCTGGTAAATTTGAACCATCCTCACTAGTTTACGCCTCTAATTTAACTAATTTAGCAGATGTTACAATTGCGTCACCTGCTACTGGTGAAGTAATAAGATATAATGGTAGTAATTTTGTAAACACTGTTTTATCTACAACTAATGTTAATGAAGGAACAAATTTATATTATACAGATGCAAGAGCAGATGCTAGAGCACAATTAAAGATAACTGCTTTAATCGATGGTGCCCCTGCCGCATTAGATACACTAAACGAATTAGCGGCCGCAGTTGCTGATGATGCTAGTTATGCCACAACAATAACAACTGCATTAGCAGGTAAAGAACCAACAATTACAGGAGGTTCTACAGCACAATATTGGAGAGGTGATAAATCATTCCAAACACTTAATACAAGTATTGTTCCAGAAGTTACTAATTTATATTATACTGATGTAAGAGCAGATGCTCGTATAGCGGCTGCAAATATTGGTGATTTAAATAATGTAAACACAGCAGGTGTAGGTGCTAATAAGGCATTGAAATATAATAGTGGCACTAGTGTATTTGAAGTAGTTGATTATACATTAGCTGCATTAACTGATGTTACTATTACTTCCGCCGCCAGTGGTGATATTTTAAAACATAATGGTAGTGCTTGGGTTGACGTAGTATTAGACAGTAGTATTGTTCCAGAAAACACTAATTTATATCACACTAGTGTTAGAGCAGACGCTAGAGCAGATGTTCGTATTGCCGCATCAAGTGTTAATGCATTAAATGACGTTACTATTACAAGTGTAGCAAATAATCAATTATTACAATATAATTCAGGCAGTAGTCAATGGGTTAACGTTGCACAAGCATTGGGTGGAGGTGGTGTATCAGTAACAACAGAAAGTTTTAGTGGAAATAGTGTTCTAACAGCTTTTACTTTGACAACATCTGGTGTTAGTACTAATAACCTTATTGTTAGTGTTAGTGGTGTTGTTCAAAGACCTGTAGGAGCCTATTCTGTAAGTGGACAAATTTTAACATTTACTGCCGCTCCTCCAACCGGAACAAATAATATTGAAATCAGATGTCTTGCAACAGGTGAACCAGGATTTTTAGTAATAACTGCATCACAAGCTGTTGTAACGGCTGGTAGGTATGCTGTAGACACTTCATCCGCCGCAGTTACCTGTACATTGCCAGCATCGCCAAATGCAGGCGATACTATTTACTTTGTAGATGCTGGCGGGGCATTTGGAACAAATAATTTAACTATTGCTCGTAATGGTAATACAATTAATGGCGCCGCATCAGATCATACAATTAGTACTAATGGATTATCAACTGGTTTCGTTTATAACGGTGCAACTTGGCGCACATATTAAATATTAGATGCTTTCTACCGAATTATTAGTACATTTCTCATGCCAAAAATGTTCAGCATGGTGGTCTATCGCTACAGAGTCTGGCAAGGAAAAATTCTTTAAAGAAAAGGATTGGCACTGTCCATGGTGCGGATATATTAATAACTACAGTAGCGAACCTAATCCAGATAGTATAAATACTTAATAATACAATTATTTGGAGAAAATAATGGCTAGACAAGCAATTGGAATTGGCAGTACTGCTAATGATGGCACAGGTGATCCACTACGCACAGCATTTGATAAAGCAAATGATAACTTTTTAGAGTTATACATGCTACAATCAGATGGCACAACTGCGGTAGCGGTACCAGCCACAAACGTGGGTGCTGTTGGCGATTATGCAGGAAAAACAGCATATAACGCAACACATCTTTATATTTGTACAGCGGCATACGATGGCGCAACAAGTATTTGGCGCAGAGTAGCGATCGCTAGTTGGTAAAATAAATGGCCGCACCTTACTGGGTTACAGATGCTGGTGATCTCGGAACTATACAGGAAATGGAGTTTTATTCGCTTCAACTATATGGACGAGATCCTGATGAAGGAAGCAACAATACTGGATTAACATTTACGTTACTTGCCGGTAAATTACCTGGCGGAATTTCATTAGCATCCAATGGTCTTGTTGATGGTGTTCCTTCAGCACGTAGTTTACTAAAAGGTGTACCATATGAAGTTGCTAATAATGTTACAAGTACTTTTGTTGTTAGAATAACAGATGCTGAATCTTTATTAGCAGATAGAACTTTTAATTTAACTGTTGCTGGTCCTGATGCACCAATTTGGTCTACAGCGGCTGGCAAATTAGCAGATGTACATGATGGACAAAGTGTTAATACATCAGTTGCCGCGACAGATTCAGATTTAGATACATTAACTTATAGTATTTTATCAGGTACAATGCCTCCTGGTTTGACATTAGGTAGTGATGGTACAATAACTGGTAGAATTGCAAAAATATCGACAGCATCATCTGATTATAATTTTGTTGTTCAAGTAACAGATGGTAATACTACTCTTGATAGACAATTTAGTTTTAGGGTACATGTCCTTGGTGATGCTACTGTAGATACAGTAGAAGATGCATTTGGTGATGATATTAAATGTGATAGCACTAGTACAATGTGGACTGGTGATACTTATCAATTTGCTAGGCCTTATATGTCACTTGTAACAGGTTCAGTTGGTACAATTAGACATAGTAATTATTATATTGAATTATTTGAGGGTAACACATTTGAAGATTTGCCTTTAATTAGTTTTGAACAATCTGGAAATTTACCGCAAGGTACTACTTTTGATGGATCATATGAAACTGATGCGTCAGATAAAAAAGGCAATTGTCTTGTATATGGTACGATACCTAGTACAACAGCATCTTCTACAGAATATTCTTTTAAAATACGACCAAAGAATATTTTTACTGATAATGATTACAGTCCTGCTAAAAGTGTTACATTATATGGTAATTGGATTGAATATAAATTAACTGTACGTGGCGCATCAGATACTGAGGTTACCTGGAGTTAATTATGGCGGCAACTAGTTTAGGAATAATAAATGCAGGGAAACCTTGCAAATTAAAAATTAATGCTACTGCACCTGATGGTTCGCAATTATTTGTTAGAATGAAACGATCAAAAGATGCTGGTGAATTACCACAAGGACTTAAAATAGCACAAGATGGTACAATTGTAGGCCGCACCACTTTTCGTAGTAATACGATGTTTGATCAAGCAACAACTGTTTTTACAGATATTGATTCTACTGATATAACAACATTTGATAGTAAGTACATATTTTGGGTAGAGGCATATAGTACAATAGGACCATTAACGTCAATAGCAATACTTAATGGTGGGACAGGCTATACATCAGCACCAACTGTAACTATTACAGGCGGTGGTGGTGGACAAGCATTAGCAACTTGCACAATATCTGGTGGTGCTATTAATACAATTACAGTAACGGCAGGAGGAGATGATTATACACATGAACCGACTATTACTTTTACTGGTGGCGGCGGCTCTGGTGCAATTGGTCGTGGTGACATTGCTGGCGGATTGGGTATAAATTCATTTAAACAATATTCAATTACTGTTAAAGCATTGGCATTTAAGCCATGGCAGAATTTATTATGTATTGCTAAACCTAGTTTAAAAGATAGAGCAAATTGGGAAAGTTTTACATCGGATTTTAATACATTTGATCAAGCATCATTGTATAGAAAAAATGATGAGCGTTTTGGATTGCAGAGAGGTATCAAAATACTTGTCAAATCAGGATTAAATCCAAAATATCTTAAAGATTACATGACAATAATGGAAAAATACCATTATACTAAACAATTGCGTTTTGGTGCTCTTAAAAGTGCGCGATCTTATGTTGCAGGCAAAGTAGAATATGAAGTTATATATTATGAAGTGGAAGAAATTAGTTCTTCAACAGATACTTTGTTAGATTTAAACACAAGTAGCGTACATGATTTTGCCCCTGTATTTGCATCTAGTGAAAAAATACTAGCTAGTATAACAGATGGGCCCGGCCTGCCTGATTATACAGTAGATATGACAACTTGGGACAAGGCGTATGATGTTTATCCAAATAGTTTTAAAAATATGAGAGCAACTTTGGAGACAAATGTTGGCGAAGTAGTAAGCGAAGCAAAATCATTGCCTAGTTGGATGTCAACTGAGCAAGCAGATGGTAGTATTTTACAATATAAAGCGGCAGTTCCGCTTGTGTATATAAAACCAGGTAATGCTGAGCGTATTAAATTTTTAATTAAGCGATCCAAATTTAACCCAAATAATTTTTTGTTTGAGATTGACCGATATGAATGGGATACTGATCTAACTCAATCGTTTAATATTACAACAGGTTTATTTGCACCTAGAAAAGAAACAACTTTTGATTCATTGACAACTTCAATTGATAATAAAGATATGAAGTTTATAGATGCAATACAAACAATCACAGGTGATGGTTCTACAAAGAAATTTACATTAAATCATTATATAAATCATTCTGCTGAAGTACATGTTACTAATCCAGGATTTAATGGTAATATTTCTGGTGCAACACAAGCTAATCCTGTAGTAATTACTACATCGGCGGCGCATAATTTAAATGATGGTACAAAACTGCAAATTGTTAATTTGCCAGGTTTTGGTTATTCATATGATGAATTTACATATGATTTAGGAAGTATGCCTGAAATTAATGATAAAACTTTTTATGCAGATGTTCTTAGTCCTACATCATTTGCTTTATATACAGACGTGGCATTAACAATTACTGTAGATGGCACAGGGTATACAGCATATACATCAGGTGGGCAATTTATAGGTACAGATTTATTATTAACGCCAGTTAAAGATTATGTGGCGCAATTTAACCAAATAGAGTATACTACAATACCATTAAATAACGTAAAATATCACGTGATTTATAAAAATTACGCCCCGCAAACATATTCAAAAGTTGGAGAAAACGATAAATACTTGAAATTCCCACAGACAGGAGTATATGAATAAATGGCAAGTTCAATAAACCCGAGTAATGTTGACGGAACATATCCAGTTGCTGGTCAAGACAATGACAGCCAAGGATTTAGAGACAATTTTACTAACATAAAAACAAATTTTACGTCGGCAAAGACGGAAATTGAGGCGTTACAAACGACCTCAGTTACGTTAAGTGCGACAAACGATTTTAACTTTACTGGCACGATCAGTGAAGCATTAATGAAAAATAACGCCGATGTAGTTAATGCATTAGGCACAGTTGGTGGCACTATAACATTAAGCCACGCAACAGCAATAATCCATACTGCTACACTAAATGCAAGCGGTACATTAGCATTTAGTAACTGGCCAGCGTCAGGAAAAGGTGGCAGAATGCGTTTTATTGTTACAATTGCTAACGTAGCACATACGCTAACCTTGCCGGCGGCTGTTACATTGGGCGCAACTACTGTTCAAGGGATTGCCTCATTAGTAATTACTTTCCCTGCAACGGGAACATACATTTACGATTTTAGTTCAGTAGATGGTGGTACAAGTATACTAGTAGAAGATAAAACACAAAGTGATGCAAGTTTAGGTAATTTACAACTTAATGCTAATGTTATTAGTTCAACTAACACTAATGGTAACATTACACTTACTCCAAACGGAACTGGTGTAGTTGCTACAGATAATTTAAGTTTTGATGCTGGCACAGTTGCTACAACAAACGCAAATGGTAACTTAACATTAGCACCAAATGGCACAGGTACGGTTGATTTAAGTGGCACAACAGCAACTATCTCAACATCAACTACTAACCAAGCATTAGCACTTGCACCAAATGGTACAGGCGCAGTAAATGTTCCAGCAGGTTATAAGGACCGCGCAGGACATGGCGCCAACTCCTTGACGACAAAGCAATACGTAGATGCTGTTATCGCAGGTGGGACAATTGCAAATATTCCTTTACGCCATGGTGTCACTATCGGAATGATGGGTGCTACGGCCGCAAATCCAGTAGTAATTACAACATCTGATGGTACCATTAGAAGTATAACAGCTGCTACACAAGCAAATCCAGTAGTAATAACAGCAGGCACTCACAACTTGTCAGATAGAGATAGAGTTCAAATCACAGGCGTTGTAGGTATGACACAACTAAATGATCTTGATTTTTACGTTGATGTTCTTAATTCTACTACGTTTGCTTTGTATTCTGATATCTGGTTATCAACTGGTATTAATGGTACTGGTTATGGTGCATGGTCCTCAGGTGGTGAAGTTGACAAATTCCAAGAATATGATCTAGACGATGGTGCCAAAATTTCGATTGCCAGTGTTGTAGGTATGACACAACTAAATGGTAACACGTACTATGCCAAAAGGCTAACATCAACAACACTTCAACTATACACTGATTTAGCATTATCAACAACTCTCAATGGCTCAGCGTTTTCAGCATACGCATCAGGCGGTGTAATAACACCACAAGAACAAATTGATAACGGCAATACACTTACAGTTAAGGGCGGTACGAATGTTAGTGTAAATCTTGATACTGATAAATTTACAGTTAATTTAGGCACTGATGTATTTGGTTTATCATCATTACAATCCGATGTGTTAGAATTAACAACTGCCGGTACTCCGACAATCCAAACACCTGCTTCATCAAATGCAAACATGGCTTTAAATCCGAATGGCACAGGTACGTTATTAATTGGTGGTACAGTACCAACAATTACTACCGCCGCAGGAGATTTAAAATTAGATTCAGCCGGCGGCGACATTGTATTTGATGCTGATATTGAGATGACAAGTAGTAGTAACGGCACAATTAAAACTGCCGGCACTAACCAAAATATTGTTTTAGATCCTAACGGTACTGGGAAAATTAGTATTGATGGTAATGGCACTGATGCTACCATAACAACAAACAATACTAATGAGGCTCTTGCACTTGCACCAAATGGTACAGGTGGAATTAAACTAGCAGTTCATGCGGCAACATATGTGGCAACGGCTGCTACGACAGGCGGGGCATCAGCATTACCAGGACAGCCTGCAGGATACTTATTGATTCAGATTAACGGTGCCAACGCAAAGATTCCTTATTATAACAACTAATAAAATGAAAATGCTAGATATAACAAAACTACGAGAACTTGCAGGCTTACCACTAGTAGAAAAAGATGATTGGTTTACGGGGATTGATGGTGATGAAGGATGGAAATATAAATCTGGACTTCAGATGCCAACCGAACCAGGTAGTCATGACACTTTGGATATTATGCATCCAAACGGTGACATTGTAAATGTTGACATTGCATTTTTTGATCCAGAGATGCCAATAAGTGAAGAAGAGCTTAAAATAATGTGGGATGAAGCTGAAGAATAATGAAAATACTAGATATAACAAAACTTCAAGAACTAGCAGGCTTGCCAGTAACAGAAGCTATGATATCAGGTGATTGGGAAAAACTGGGTATAACAAATGATCATCTTGAACCAGACGAAGATTTTCCTGGTAAAAACATTTATACATATATGGAATATCCAAATGTGTGGTTCTTTGCAGACCAAAATACAGGTTCTCATTTTGCTACAGCATTTAGTGTCGAGCATGACGGTTCTACTCAAATTAAAGATAGAAATGGTAAGGTTGTAGCTCAAATTGACTCAGGTGGCCTATCCGAAATAAATGCCACTATTGAAAAATTATGGAACACAGCGGCCAACGCATGGTCAGCCGCTCAAGGCAATTAACAGTAAAAAATTATAGGATTTAATTATGACCGACGCCTACAAAGACGCCGGTGTAGACATTGCTAAAGCAGACAAATTAATTAAACAACTTGGCTTTTCTGACTATGGAGCCGTTATCAATCTCGGCGACACTAAAATAGTCCTCAGCACCGATGGCGTAGGAACAAAAATACTAGTAGCAGAGCAATTAAAAGTTTTCGATACAATTGGTATTGATTTAGTTGCTATGTGTGCCAACGACATTCTATGTCATGGCGCAAAACCTCATTCATTCTTAGACTATTACGCAATGGGTAGTCTTAATTTAGAAAAAAGCAAAGAAATATTATCTGGTATACAAACAGGATGTGAATTAGCAGGTTGTGAGTTAGTTGGTGGGGAAACTGCTGAAATGCCTGGAGTATATGAAGGAGATAAGTTTGATCTTGCTGGATTTTGCATGGGTGTTGTTATAGATGAATTACCTAAAAGAGATTTAATGAAAGAAGGTGATGTTATTATTGGTATCCCTAGTAGTGGCCCACATAGTAACGGATATAGTTTGTTACGTCAATTATATGGTGGAATTTATCATATAAACATTTTAAGACCAACCCGCATTTACACTAACGATATTTTACCTATTTTACCACTTATTAAGGGTGCAGCTCATATTACAGGAGGTGGAATTCACGGCAATTTGCCTCGAATACTGCCAGATCACTTAAATTATGATATCAATATTGAATTAAAGGATTGGTGGTCAGCATTATTCACTTCTACCCAAAATTTTCCCATGAACATGAGCAAATACGAGTTCGAGTCTGTATTTAATTGTGGTTGGGGTATGTTATTAGTGGCAGATGCTGAAAATATAGATCAAATATCGGAAAAAGTGACTGATTCGGCTGTGCTGGGCACTTTGACTACTTGACATTTGTCCTATTCTGTAGTATAATGTGTTAATGAAGTATATACTCGTAGCAATTCTATGGATTTTGCCCGTAATAGCAAGTGGCAATATCTCTGACCCACACAATGGCACAAATCT
>Ga0315338_1004793_pt1 | contig 10343 bp, 10 predicted proteins | sample ASW8metaG_FD_204518 | JGI IMG/M metagenome (GOLD analysis project Ga0315338, IMG submission 204518) | Ammonia-oxidizing marine archaeal communities from Monterey Bay, California, United States - ASW #8 | ecosystem: Environmental > Aquatic > Marine > Coastal | place: USA: California | collected...
TATCATCTGGCTAGAAGAACGATAGAGGCACGCCATGAATTTGAGCAGACTACTGATCTTGACCGGGCTAGCGGCTGGAGTGGCCGGCGCTCAAGACCTCGAAGCGGTTTCCGATCCTCAAGTTAGAGTCGTGACGAACATGGGCGAGTTTGTCATGGAGCTCGATATTGGTAGAGCTCCGCTGACGGTCGAGCACTTTCTGACCTATGTCCGAGAGGGGCACTACGAGGGCACCATCTTCCACCGAGTAATCCAGGGTTTCGTCGCACAGGGCGGAGGCTTCACCGCAGACATGCAACAAAAACCTGCGGAGCGCAAAGTCTTTAACGAGTCGGGGAACGGATTAAGCAATATGCGCGGCACCGTCGGGATCGCTCGAACCCAGGAGCCCCATGACGCGGGGTCCCAGTTCTATGTCAATCTAAACGACAACACGGACCTGAATCCCCGACCGACTCGCTGGGGGTTCGCAGTATTCGGAACCGTCGTCGAAGGCATGGACGTCATCGACGCGATCGGGCACGCCCCCACAGGCGCCGCTGGTGATTTAGAGCAAAATGTTCCGGTGCAGCCAGTTGTCGTCGAGCGCGTCGAGCTCCTATCCGAATAGACCCAATGACCGTACTCTTTATCTCCGATCTCCATCTGGATTCGGAGCGGCCCGCTGGTATTCAGCAATTCCTGCATTTTGTGGAGCAGAACGCAGCCAGCGCCTCTGCACTCTATATTCTCGGAGATCTCTTTGAGGCCTGGATCGGCGACGATGATACCGATCCCGAAAACGGCCCGATTATCGACGCGTTAGCGAGTCTCAAGCTCCGTGGTATCCCATGCTTCTTCATGCACGGCAACCGAGATTTTCTTGTGGGCAAGCGATTCGCCGCAGCAACAGGGTGCCAGTTGATGAACGAGCACGAAGTCGTCGAGTTGGAGGGAACGCGCATCCTACTCACACACGGCGATCTGTTGTGCACGGACGATAAGCCCTACATGGCCTTGCGCGCCACGGTTCGAGATCCTCAGTGGCAGCGAGACTTCCTCGCCAAGCCCATCGAGGAGCGCAGGACTATTGCGGATGACCTTCGTGACCGCAGTCAGAAGGCGATCGCCGAGAAGCCACCGGAGATCATGGACGTCAACCAGCAGACCGTTGAGGCGACGATGCGCGAGTACGGCGTCCACGTACTGTTGCACGGTCACACACATCGGCCGGGCATTCACCATTTCGCATTGGACGGGGCCGAGGCGACCCGGATCGTTCTTGGCGCGTGGTACGAGCAGGGAAGCCTTGTCCGCTGGGATCCTGACGGCTATCGACTCGAGACCCTGCCCAGATAACCAAAACCATCCGCGTGTTGCTACATCACGCCCATCGGCAAACTTAACGTGAAGGGTCGCTGGTCCGCCAACAGCATCTGAGATATGACCCGAGGTTGCATCAACCCCCTAAAGGCCACCGGCAACCTGCATGGGATCCGCATTGCCTTCCTCTTCTCGCACCCTGGCGTCTCGTTTCGCTCTGGCAAAATCTGAACGAACAGCCTCAAGCTGATCGAGGTAGGCCCGGCTGACGTCCCCGGTGACGTATTCTCCGGAGAAACAGGATGTATCGAAATAGCTGATTTGCGCATCTTCGTGATCTACGGCCTTCTCCAAATCCTGAAGATCCTGGTAGATGAGCCAGTCTGCACCAATAAAACTCTGGACCTCCTCAACGGTACGCCCGTTTGCAACGAGCTCGTTGGCGGCGGGCATATCTATCCCGTAGACGTTGGGATAGCGAACCGGCGGGGCCGCAGAGGCAAAATAAACGTTGCTCGCGCCGGCCTCACGCGCCATTTCGACTATCTGCTGCGATGTCGTGCCGCGCACGATGGAATCGTCGACGAGCAGGACATTCTTGCCGCGGAACTCCAGATCGATCGCGTTGAGCTTACGACGAACTGAAGCTCTGCGTTCCGCTTGCTCCGGCATGATAAAGGTCCGACCGATGTAACGATTCTTGATAAATCCTTCGCGGTACTTCACACCGAGCTCGTGCGCCACTTGTACGGCCGCCGTGCGCGAAGTATCTGGGACCGGAATAACAACATCAATGTCATGGTCAGGACGCAACCGGAGGATCTTCTCGGCGAGCTTCTCTCCCATGCGAAGTCGAGCCTTGTAGACTGAGAGTTTGTCGATGATCGAATCGGGACGCGCAAAATATACAAACTCAAAAATACATGGGCTATAAGTTTGCGGCTCAGATTGTCCCCGACTGTGGATCTCCCCGGTCTTATCGATAAAAATCGCTTCGCCTGGTAACACATCCCTGTCGAGCTCAAAACCCAACGCATCCAACGCAACGCTTTCCGACGCCACGATGCGCTCCATCCGGGTTCCTAATTTTCTCGATCCCAGGACGAGCGGTCGTATGCCATGAGGATCCCTAAACGCTACGATGCCGTAACCAATGATCATGGCGACCACGGCGTATGCGCCCGAGCAACGACGATGCACGGCCTCAACGGCACCGAGAATCGCATCGGGCGTCAAAGTCTTGCCAGGCTGCTGCCCGAGCTCATGAGCGAACACGTTGAGCAGGACCTCCGTATCGGAGCCCGTGTTCAAATGGCGTCGATCGCTCTCGACAACCAGTCGCTTCAGCTCCGCAGTGTTCACTAGGTTCCCATTGTGGGCCAACGCAACGCCATACGGGGAATTGACGTAGAACGGCTGAGCTTCCGACATGCTGGCGGTCCCTGCTGTCGGGTACCTGACGTGACCCAACCCCACGTTGCCGGTCAGACGCAACATGTGTTGGTGTTGAAAAACGTCACGGACCAGCCCGTTCGTCTTACGCAGGTGTAGCTGACCACCATCCTCGGTCATTATGCCCGCCGCATCCTGGCCTCGATGCTGAAGATTGGTGAGGGCGTCGTAGAGAGCCTGATTAACCGGCTGCTGACCTACGATTCCAACGATTCCGCACATAGCCTTGCTTAAACCCGGTCCTGTTCCTGAATGTAGCGGCTACCCATAGGTGCGTAGTAGAGAATCCCGTCGGCAATGCGAGCACCGTAAGGGCGCAGCTTCGCCTCCTGCCACCAGGGATCCTCGTCGAGCCCCACGAGCTCCAACACGATCACCATGAGCCCAACCACGATCACACCGCGGCCCAACCCGAAAAGTGATCCCAGTATTCGATTCACACCACTCAACCCCGTATGCTTGATGACCTGTCCCACCAGCCGCGCTATCAGCCCTCCCAGTACCAACACCAGTACGAAGATCACAGCCCGTGCGACCCAGACCTTAAGGTCCGGGGCAACGACCCATTCGCCTAGCATCGGTTCGATCAACCATGTGAAACGCCACGCGATCCAGATGGCCGCTAGCCAGGTCATGAGCGACAACGCCTCTTTGGCGAAACCACGAGAGGCACCAAAGACAGTCGACCCACAACAACCAACAATGATCGCCACATCAACCCAGGACACGTCAACGACAACCTCCGTTGATCAATCTTGGCCAACAACCTGAGCCACGAATCCGTGCGTGCTAAGTGAAGATACGATTTCGACGACTCTCTCGTGGCTTGATTCGGGGCCGAGCCTCACCCTATACATGGGGCCAGCACTAGCATTGAAGGTTGACACACGGGCGTTGAAACCGAGCCCCGCCACTCGCTGGGCGAGCCTCTGAGCATTGTCCTCCTCACTAAAACTCCCTATTTGAACCACCCACGCCTCGCCTCCAGACGAACCTGGTGCCTCGCTGACGAGGGGAGCCTGATGAGGCTCTTCGGAAGAACCCCGTACTTCGTTTGCGGTGGCCGCCTGTGGCGGCGGTTCAGGCAGGTCCGTCTCGATAAGCGAGGCAGAAAACTCTGGAGCAAGGTTGGGGGTCAGCGCGACGACAGTCTCACTCCGCGATGCGGGTGTTGGTGGTTCACGATTCTCATCCAGACGGATGGTCTGGATCCGAACCGCGTTCGACCTCTCGACAACGGGCAGCTCCAAAACCTCGGGCTCGGCCTCCACGACGGGTACCGGCCCATTCAATACTAAGGGGATGAGCCAAACCGCTAACACCACGAGGACCGCAGCGCCAATGAGTCGTTCCTTCAAACTCCGCTCCATTTCGCAGCAGGCTCGCCCGGTTGCGACGGAGCGGAGTATAGCCCAAGCGACGACATCGCGGGACCCACCAGATAGAACGAGCCGAACACCACCACCCGATCTCCGTGCTCTGCCTCCCTAAGCGCCTGTCTACAGGCTGCCTCTACATCCATGCAAATGGTGTGGGGCACGCCCTCAATCAGCGCATCAGCTAGCACTTTCGGCGATGCGCCACGGTCCTCAGCGGTGCGCGTCAGCAGCCATTCATCGACCAAGGGCATCATTGGAGAGAGAACACCCTGGTAATCCTTGTCTCCCATGACGGCAACTACACCAAACGTCCGACCCTCGACCGGATTCCGAGCCAACTCCCTGGCGAGCACGCCCGCCGCAGCTGGGTTGTGTGCAACGTCGAAAACCCATAGCACTCCTCCAATGTCGCGCCGCTCCATGCGGCCTCCCAGGCGGGCGTTCTCTAGACCTCGATGCACAGCGCCCTCATCGACCGGGAGTGTCCCGTTCAAGCCCTCGATTACCGCAAGACATCCGGCCGCGTTGGCCAACTGCTCCTCACCTCCGAAGGCGGGCTTCGGCAACCCCTGCCTGAGGCCATTCCGACTTCGATAACTCCATCCGTGATCGTCGAGGGAATGATCAAAGTCACGACCGATCCGATCAACGGGCGCACCGACCCTCGCCGCATAGGCAATTACACTCATGGGCGGGTCGCGATCAGCAACGACGGCAGGGCAAGCGAGGCGCATGATGCCCGCCTTCTCGTGGCCTATCGACTCCCGCGTAGTACCGAGCCATTCCTGGTGGTCCAGTTCAATGCTCACCAAGAGGCTAGCATCGGCGTCCACCGCATTCACGGCATCTAGGCGCCCACCAAGCCCTACTTCCAGTAACGCAACCTCTACGCGAGACCGGGCGAAATGCAGAAGGGCCGCTAACGTGGCGTACTCGAAGTATGACAACGTGACTTCAGCTCGGGTGTCTTCGATTTCACGGAAAAGCTTAATGAGCTCATTGTTGGTCACCTCGGCACCGTCGACGCGAAGCCGCTCGTTGAAGCGCCAGAGATGTGGAGAGACAAAAGCGCCTACACAGAAACCCGCCTCTCGATAGATGCTCTCAAGCATGGCGACACAGGAACCCTTGCCATTCGTGCCACCGATGGTGACGACGCGATACGGCGGCTGCTCCAGGGATAGCACGGACATGACCGTCTTGATTCGCTCGAGACCGAGATCAATTTTTTTCGGGTGCAGCGTTTCCAACCAGCGGAGCCAGTCCTCCACCGTTGATAGCCGTGAGGGAGCCCGTGCCTTCAAGCTGGTTGTGGTCGATCCATGAACTTTGCAAGGATCGCTGCCATCTGCTCACGAGCATGGCGACGATCGACGATCATATCGAGCGCGCCTTTCTCGAGCAGAAACTCGGCACGCTGAAAACCTTCCGGGAGCGTCTCGCCGACGGTCTGCTCGATGACGCGCGGCCCTGCGAATCCGATGAGCGCCTTTGGCTCGGCAATATTAATATCACCAAGAAGTGCAAGGCTCGCGGAGACGCCTCCGGTAGTGGGGTCTGTCAGCACCGAAATGTACGGCAGCCCTGCTTCGTCGAGCTCCGCCAAAGCAGCACTCGTCTTGGCCATCTGAAACAGTGAGAAAAGCGCCTCCTGCATCCGAGCTCCGCCGCTCGCGGAAAAGCAAATAAGGGGCCTCTTGTGCTCGAGGCAATACTCCACTGCTCGACAAAAACGCTCACCCACCACCGAACCCATGGAACCGGCCATGAATTTGAACTCGAAGGCTGCTGCGACCAAGGGGATGGCCTTCAAAGTTCCGGCCATCACAACCAACGCATCCCGCTCGCCGGTATCTTTTTGTGCCTGCACCAACCGATCCCGATAGCGTTTACTGTCTCTAAACTTCAGGGGGTCCTGCGGCTCCAGATTTCCTGCGATCTCGTGACCGGAGTCCGGATCAAGGAACATTTCTAGACGATCTCGCGCCCCGATTCGCATGTGGTGCTCGCATTTCGGGCAGACGAGGAGATTGCGTTTAAGCTCGGCCCGGTATAGCTGCGCAGAGCACCCTGTGCATTTAACCCACAATCCCTCCGGGACCGAGCGTTTTCGCTGCTCGGTCTTGATCCGAGAGGGCATCAACTTATCGAACCAGCTCATGAGACCTCTAGCGCTAGACAGGACGGCGAATAATAACGAAAAGGAGATCCCGGTACAGTCGAGCACACTTTGCCGGCAAGTCACCGATCACCTAACCATACCAGTCACGTCCGTGGGTCAATCGAACGAGGGGGGAGGCAGATCGTAGCGGTCAGGATAAGTCACCCTGATGAGTTCAAGACCCTGGGGCGGAGCCGTAACGCCGCCTTTCGAGCGGTCACGGCTGGTCAGCACCTCTCCCGCCCAGCTGGATTTGGCCTGACCGCGACCGATCTCCGCCAGAACGCCCACGAGGTTGCGCACCATGTGCTGCAGAAACGCGTTTGCCGTGAAGTCGAGTCGCAAAAGACCATCGGCTCGGTGCACACCGATCGAAACGAGGTGGCGCATCGGCGTGTGGGATTGGCAACCCGCGGCGCGAAACGAAGAGAAATCCTGCTCGCCCAGAAGAGCCGCCGTAGCCGCAGCCATCGCACCACAGTCGAGCGTCTCCCGCAACCACCAGCTCCTGTGACGCAACAGCGCCGGCCGAGTGTCGCGCTCCATGATCGAATAACGATAGCAGCGCAGGACCGCCGAGCGGCGGGCATCAAAGTCACCGTCGACTTCCCGCGCCCATTTCACCACGACGTCTCCTGGAAGGTTAGAGTTGATTCCGAGCACCCACTGGCGGGGAGTCCGCGTGGCGGTGGAGTCAAAATGTGCTACCTGGTAGCTCGCGTGCACGCCCGCATCGGTGCGGCCGGAGCCGGCGATGCTCACAGGCTGATTGGCAACACGGGACACCGCCTCGGCAAGGGTCTCCTGGACAGTGCGCGCAGATCTCTGAGTCTGCCAACCGGCAAAGTCCGTTCCGTCGTACTCCAACCCGAGGGCTAAGCGCGGAATGGTTTCAGCCATGGGACCGGTCTCCGCGCAGCCTAGAGACTTCCGATTAGGGCCTTGGCTTCTTGCTGCTGTTTGGTATCACCCTTCTCTACAACCTCCTCAAGAAGGCTCCGAGCTCCTTCGTGGTCTCCCATGTCGATGTAGGCCCTAGCCAGATCCAGCTTCATGCCCACCTCGGTCATGGCCTGGGGATCCAGAAGGCTGCCTGCCTGACTGGAGAGTGTCTCGTCTGTAGCCACGGCACCCTCAGGCGCGGCGGGCTGCGTGACAACGAAGGAATGCTTATCTTCCGGTTTGATCTGTGCGCGCATTCGTTCGGTTGCTCCCGGGGTAGGCTCGCCTTCATCAACCTCGGCGTCGATCGCCTCCCAGGAACCAGTGACATCTCCCTCAGCGCGCTGTCGATCTCGAAGATACCGAACCGCAGTCCCAACGAGTACCAGCAAACCGAGGCCGATCAACAAAAGCGGATTCGTTGCCCAGCCCAGGATTCGCGAAATCAAAGATGGCTGAGGAGCCGTTGGAGCCACTGCATTCGTGACAGTGGGTGGTGGCGCGGGGACGGACACCGGATCGGCTACTGGCTCGCTCGCTGCTTCCTCCGCCACGCTGAGCAGTGCTTGCAGCTCCTGCAATTGCTCATCACGCAGCTCTAGCAACTGACGCGTTTCCTCCAGCTCCGAACGCAGGGTCGCATTTTCGTTCCCCAGATCAGCCGCTGCCGCCACCGCAGCCTCTACACTCAGCTCATCCGTCGCGGGAACTAGACGCAACCGAGCTTGCTGCACCTCACCGCCCTCCCATTCGGCAGTCTGCCTGATCGCCTCCTGGGTCGCCTCGCTCGCCGACAGCTGCCTCACTTCAGAAATATCCGGGATACGTACCGACGCCCCCTGCAGCAGGATGTTCATGTTGCCGTTGAACGCTTCCGGATTCGCTTCGTACATCACCACCATCATCTGGTTCATCGTGACGCTGGCGTGTAGGAATCGTTCCGTAATACCCCAGAGCGTCTCACCACGTGACACCGGCCCGTAGGTTCCCAGATCTTCGGCTGCGACCGGTCTTGGCGCCGTTTGTAATTGAGGCGTGGTCTGGGTTGTTGGCAACGAGCCCGGCGGACCCAATAGCAGCGTATACCCGCGTAGCAATCGACCGCGAGACCAAGCCGCCTCTACGAGCATCCTCACGGAAGGCTCTGTGATGGAATCCTGCGACGTCACGTGAATGATGTCGCGGCCCATATTGTCCTGGGTCACTTCAAACTGAAATCCCGTGAGGAAAAAAGGCCGATCGAGCCCGTATCGTTCGAAGGTCTCCGGCGCAGCAAGGGTCGCGCGCAATTCTTCTAGCTCATCAGACGTAGCTGAAACGAGCAGAATGTCCGCCTCGAGGGGCTGATTCAGGGCGGACCTCAACTCGATGTCCCCTAACCCCAAAGCCCACGCTCCGAGCGGTGCCAGCCACAGCGCCACACCACTCCAACGCGCCCTTAGCGTCATCAAAATCCCCTATCTATGACAGTCCTGGCCCGAGAATCAGCCGGCTGGTCGGGCAAACCCGAAAAAATCTTGGTTGCCTCACCAGAAGATACATTACATAAATTCATTTACTAAAATCTCAGCGATTTGCACGCTGTTCAACGCAGCACCCTTGCGCAGATTATCCGACACTACCCACAGGTCCAGGCCCCGCGGGTGGGAGAGATCCTCCCGAATTCGTCCGACGAATACCGCATCCCGGTTCGCAGCCTCCGTAGTGGCGGTCGGGTAATCACCAGGGCCATCACCGTCAACGACGATGACTCCCGGTGCGGAATTCAACATGTCCTGGACTTCCTGAACTGTGACTTTCGTTCGGGTTTCCAGATGCACTGCCTCGGAGTGGCCCAGGTACACGGGCACACGGACACAGGTGGGGTTCACCATAATGTCGGGGTCCTCAAAAATCTTCTGAGTCTCCCAGACCATCTTCATCTCCTCCTCGGTGTAGCCTGATTTCAGCAACGGGCCGATCTTAGGCACCGCGTTAAAAGCCACCACCTTCTCCGCACCCGTCCCCGTTCTTATTTCACCATTAGCAAGGATGGTGCGACTCTGCTCGGTCAACATCTCCATTGATTGTCGACCGGCTCCGGACACCGATTGGTAGGTCGACACATTTATACGGTCGATCCCCACCGCATCCTGAATCGGCTTGCATGCAACGACCATCTGGATCGTGGAGCAATTGGGATTGGCAATGATGCCGCGTCGAGTGTAATCCGCAACTCGCTCCGCGTTGCACTCCGGCACGACCAGCGGCACTTCTGGGTCATATCGAAACCGGGAAGTGTTGTCGATCACGACGGCCCCCGCCTCCACAGCCCGAGGCGCAATCTTCTCGGAAACGCTGGCGCCTGCTGAGAACAATCCCAGCCGCACCTGCCCGAAATCGAAGTCGTCGAGCACCTCGACGCGCAGATCCTCGCCACGGAATCTCACCGTTCGATCCACCGAGCGCTCACTCGCAAGCGGAAACAGCCTCCCGACCGGAAATTCCCGCTCTTCGAGGATTTGCAGTAATGCTTCCCCGACAGCGCCGGTCGCACCCGCAATGGCAACGTCATAGGTTCTGGACACAGATGCCCCTGATTACAATTGAAAAGTGGGTCAGGCCTTCCGCTCGACACCAATGGCCGGCGTTGCGGACTGCACGTCCGAGTTCTGTGCGCGATGGCGAAGATAATGATCCATCAGGGTCAACGCCAGCATCGCTTCTGCAATAGGTGTCGCGCGCAACCCCACGCAAGGATCGTGGCGCCCCGTGGTAACAATCTCGGCAGCGCTGCCCGAACGATCCACAGTACTACCCGCCACTTGAATACTCGACGTGGGTTTTAAAGCGATGCTGACCAGAATATCTTGCCCGGAGGATATTCCACCGAGTGTGCCGCCCGAGGAGTTCTTGGCAAACCCGTCGGGGGTCATCTCATCCCGATGCTCGCTGCCCCTCTGAGTAACGCATTCAAAACCGTCACCGAACTCGACCCCCTTCACAGCGTTGATGCTCATCATTCCGTGGGCAATGGCCGCTTCCAACTTGTCGAAAACGGGCTCGCCGAGCCCGGGCGGAACCTGGGAAGCCACGATGTTAATCCGCGCCCCGATCGAGTCCCCCGC
>Ga0315338_1004794_pt1 | contig 10334 bp, 8 predicted proteins | sample ASW8metaG_FD_204518 | JGI IMG/M metagenome (GOLD analysis project Ga0315338, IMG submission 204518) | Ammonia-oxidizing marine archaeal communities from Monterey Bay, California, United States - ASW #8 | ecosystem: Environmental > Aquatic > Marine > Coastal | place: USA: California | collected...
GCTGTTCGCCCATTAAAGCGGTACGCGAGCTGGGTTCAGACCGGCGTGAGCCAGGTCGGTCCCTATCTGCTGTGGGCGTTGCAATATTGACCGGAGTTCTCCCTAGTACGAGAGGATTGGGAGGGACTCACCCCTGGTGTGCCAGCTGGACCGCTCGGTCCATCGCTGGGTAGCTAAGTGAGGCAGGGATAACCGCTGAAAGCATCTAAGCGGGAAGCCCCCCGGAAGATGAGTATTGCACGTCTTTAATGACGAGAGACCCCTGGAAGACCACCAGGTTGATCGGCCGCACGTGTAAGGGTAGAGATACCTTCAGCGAAGCGGTACGAATGGTCGAAGGCTTTCTCGTGCCATCCGGGCCCCGCCGTCTCGACGGCGGCGTTCAACGAGGCTCGACTGTTGTCATGCGCAACCAAGATTGATCGAATCAGACTGTCATCACCCAGTCGTGGCTGAAAGGCCCCGACTGGATTTGTCGGTGACGATAGGTCCGGGGAAACACCTGATCCCATTCCGAACTCAGAAGTGAAGCCCGGGCCGCCGATGATACTGCTACGCGGGAAAGTAGGTCATTGCCGACTCTTTCAACCCCGGCAGCGGAAACGCTGCCGGGGTTGCTTGCGTTTTGGGCTGCATCAGTATGGGGGCCGCCGCGGTCTTTTTGACTTCGACCAGTGGGGTCATTCCCGCTACTATTGGTGCTGGCCCACACCAGGAGTACTCCCAATGAAGCACATCGTCCTTGGACTCGGCATCGCAGCAATCCTGTTGGTGGCACCGGCTTCCCTAGCTCAGGACGCCCCAACGGCCGTTCGCATCGAACTGCAGGACAGCGTCTGGCGTGGACAGACCGGTCAGCAGATCCGGGTGGTGTATCGCGTTCGCGGAATGCGGCGGACGCTTGAAGGCACCTTGGCTCGATACTCCGACGGATGGCTCGAAATGACCGGCCCCGGAGGCAAACGACTCTCGCCCGTGTTCTCGGCTGACATCGTCAGCATTGAGCAGATCGGCGGCTCGCCGGACCCGAGCACTCCGGCTGCCACCCCGGACGGGGGCACCTCAAGTGACGAGGCCGCAGGGCCTGACGGTCGCGCCGACGCCGACACACCCGAGGATGGCGAAGTGGACATGTCCATTCGGCCCAGTTTCTTTCTGCCGCTGACCGGCGGGGTCGGCGGCGAGTTTCGGCCCGAGGAGATCGAGGCCATCACCGCTCAGGCAGACGAGCTTGGACCGGGGCAGACCATCGTGCTGGAGATCAACTCCGGCGGCGGCTATGTCGCGGAATGGGCGATGATTCGTGACGCCATCTACGAGGCGCAGAAGCGGCACCGCGTCGTCGCATGGGTGCTCGATGGCACCTCGGCGGCGGCCTCGACGTCGCTCTGCTGCGATGTCATCGTCATGAAGAGTCGGGGTCACTTTGGGTCCATTACGACGCTCGCCGGTGGGCCATCCCTGCCGACGGCAATGCAGATCGTCTCAGCCCGCACATACCTCGAGCCGGTGCTTCGCAAGTCCGGTCGCTCTCCAAAGCTTGGCATTCCATTCAAGACAGGCGATGCCGGGAAGTACTCGATGCTTTCCTATACCAAGGATCCCGACACGGGCGACGTGACCTGGTATCAGAGCCTTGAGGGCGAGGTGATCTGTAATGATCCGGCGCAGCCGGACGATGTACTGGGCTTCACGTCCGAGGAAGCTATCGCGTGCGGGCTCGCGATCGGCCCGGCCGACACCAAGGAAGAATTGGGGATGGTGCTCGATCAGGGCGGGTGGCGAGAGGTGGGGACCGGCCAGAAACTGCATGAGAAGTGGAATGATCTTGTGTTGCAGTGCGAGAAGTCGATTACCTTGGCGAAGAGGGAACTTGGGAAGCTCCCCAATGGTGAGGAAGGGCTCCGCAAGCGGATCAAGATCTACGAGCAGTGGATCCGGTGGTGGGAGCGCGCCGCCAATGTATGCATGGGCGAGCGGATTCCCTCCAAGAAGCAGCTGCAGCAGCTGGTCATCGTCCTCAAGGAGCAGTTGGAGGCGCTTCAGCGGGCGAACTGACTGCCGCGGTGGAGTCCCCCGCATTTGAAAGGACGTCAAAGGCGTCGCTTGCCAGTACGCCGCCGGCGGCCACTGCGATGATTCCCCAGAACACAGAGGCTCGCGCCAGTGTCAGCGGACGGCGTGGGACCAATGCCAGCATGACTCCGGGAAGCAGCAACCACGCGCCACCTTTCACGATCAACACCCAGCCGACAACGACCGTGATGAGCAGGACGCCGTCCCGCGGGTGTTCGGGAAGGACCAGAATCAACCCAACCAGCAGGGACACCATCCCGCTGATCATGCCGATCCCGGCCGGGTGTCTACTTCGCAGGAACTGCGAGGTCATGTCGCCCCACAACCCGGACCACAACACGTGGGAGAGTCCCACGGTGATGAGGAGGACGGCGGTGATCTGGGATGCCAACATAGGTGGGTCTGACTTTCTGTGTGGACGACGAGGCGGCAGTCTACGTCGATCTGCGGCGACCTGACCTACCATCGCGGCATGAGCGTCCTTCTGATTGCCGGACTTTCGGCGATGGCATTCATGGCGGCCTATCGACTCTATGGTCGGTGGCTTGGATCGCGGATCTTCCGGCTCTCAGCCTCCAAGGTCTGCCCTTCCGTCCGGCTCAATGACGGCGTGGACTTTGTCCCGACGCCTCGGCCCGTCGTGTTTGGACATCATTTCACCTCAATTGCGGGCACTGGCCCAATCGTGGGGCCCGCCATCGCGGTCATGTGGGGCTGGCTTCCCGCCGTGGCGTGGGTGCTGTTCGGTTCGATTTTCATCGGCGCGGTGCACGATCTGGGCAGTCTGGTCGTCAGCCTTCGCAACGACGGGCAGACGATCGGCGATGTCGCCGGTCGCATGCTCAATCGTCGGGTGCGAGTGTTATTCCTGCTGATTCTGTTCATTGGGCTCACCTTTGTGCTGGCGATCTTTGGGCTCGTGATCGCCGTGGTCTTCCGTATGTTTCCGGCGGCGATCTTTCCGTGCATCGTGCAGATCCCGCTGGCCATCGCCGTGGGGCTGTTGCTGCGCCGGCAGGGTGTCGGCCTCGTCTGGCCTTCTGTGATCAGCCTGATTCTGATGTATGGCTCGGTCATCTTTGGCAATGTCGGATGGCTCGGCAGTTTCAACACGGCGCTCGCGGGATTGCCAACCATGGCGTGGGTGCTGCTTCTGTTGGGATACTGCTTCATCGCGTCGGTGCTGCCGGTGGGCGTCCTGCTGCAGCCGCGTGACTTCATCAATGCAATGCAACTGGTGACCGCGCTTGGATTGGTCGTCGTTGGCTTGGTGGCGGCCGCGGTGTTCGGAGGCGCGCCAGTGGACGGCGTGCGACCGCCACTTGAAATCGTCGCGCCCATGATCGACTTGGCGCCAGTCGGGGCTCCGTTGATGCTGCCATTCCTCTTCATCACGATCGCGTGCGGCGCGATCAGCGGGTTCCATTGTCTGGTCTCCAGTGGAACGACCAGCAAACAGATTCGCAGCGAGTCGGACGCACTGTCGATCGGCTATGGCTCGATGATCATGGAGGGGTTTCTCGCCGTGGTCGTCATCCTGGCGTGTGTGGCAGGCCTTGGTCTGGGGTCGACTGGTGCTGATGGTCAGGTTGTGTTGGGTGAAGCTGCATGGGCCGAGCGGTACGCCTCATGGGGCGCCGCGGGGGGCCTTGGCGCCAAGGTTGCAGCCTTTGTTGATGGCGCTTCCAACTTCTTGGGCGCGTTGGCAATTCCATCCGCCGTGGCGCTGGCCCTCATGGGCGTGCTCGTCGCCTCCTTTGCAGGGACCACGCTGGACACGGCGTGTCGACTGCAGCGATACGTCGTGCAGGAACTGGCTTCAACGGTGAGTGAGGGCTGCCGGGCTGCGGCGTGGTCACTCCCCGGGCGGTACGTGGCCACGGCGATCGCGGTAGTGCTGGCGGCCGCCCTCGCCGCGATTCCCGCAGTGGGGGAGGCATGGTCGTGGGAGTCGACCGGGACCGGAGGGTTAATCCTGTGGCCGCTCTTCGGCGCGACCAACCAGTTGCTGGCGGGACTGGCATTCCTAGTGATCGCCTTTTTCCTTTGGCGGGCCGACCGCCCGACATGGTTCCTGATTGTGCCGATGGTCTTCATGCTGGTGATTCCGGCGTGGGGCATGGGAGCCCAGGTATTCACCGGAACCGGAGCCGAGTCCGCTTGGATCGATCAGGAACGGTGGCTGCTCGTCAGCATTGGTACGGCGACATTGGCCTTGGAGGCTTGGATGATTGTGGAAGCGATCTTGTTGTGGCCACGAGTTCGACGCGCCGCACAGGCATCGGTGGAAAAGACTGAATGCGGGTAGAATTCCACTTCCTCAGGACAGGTGGCGGAGCGGTTGAACGCGCCGGTCTCGAAAACCGGTATAGCCTTCGGGCTATCGTGGGTTCGAATCCCACCCTGTCCGTTGTCTGGTCCGGCGACCCGACAACACAAGAGAGCCGAGCGTAGAAAGTAGGAACGCGTGGACGTTGGTCAGTTGGCGGAAAAGATGGCTGCGGCGACAGCGGACGATGCCCGTATGGCGCGGGCATTTGCCGACCACCTTCCCGATCCGCATACGGCGCGGCACCTACTGGAGCGGCTTCGCGGCATCTTGTTTCCCGGGCTGCATGGGCAGCGGGACTTTGGCGCGAGTTCACTCGCAACCCGGCTCGCGAAGGAACTCACCGGCTTTCACCGCGATCTTCTGCATCAGATTGAAGGTGCGTTCACGCACTGGGGCGATGGGAACGCGTCCAATCACGCTTCGGACGCAACGGCGGCGGTCATGGACTGCTTGCCCCGAATTCGTGACCTCCTGAGCCTCGATGTGCAAGCGGCCCATGACGGCGATCCGGCGGCTCGGCACATCGACGAAGTCATGTTGTGTTATCCGGGTGTGCGTGCTTTGACGACGCATCGATTCGCGCACGCAATGGTGCAGATCGGTGTGCCCTTGCTGCCACGGATCATGCAGGAGCACGCTCACAGCGATACAGGAATCGATATCCATCCGGCAGCCGTCATTGGCGAGTCATTCTTCATCGACCACGGCACCGGGGTCGTCATCGGCGAAACGGCGCAGATCGGGGATCACGGAAAGTTGTATCAGGGCGTGACGCTCGGAGCCCGCTCGTTCGAAAGGGATGAGCACGGTGTGCTGAAGAGAGGATTGAAACGCCATCCGACGTTGGGTCATCACGTCACGGTGTATGCGGGGGCCACCATTCTTGGTGGTGACACCGTTATTGGGGACCACTGCGTCATTGCCGGCGGCGTACTGCTCTCGCGGTCTGTTCTGGCGGGGCATCTCGTGGCCGGGCCGCGCCCCGACATCCGACTCATCGCCAACCCCGTGTAGCGCGACGACGCCATTGGGGTAAACTGGGGAATCCAGAAGACAGGAGTCCTTGTACATGTCGGACACCCACGATCCATTCGGCGCCTTGCACACCATTGAGACGTTGGGTGGCCCGCGACGAATCGCTTCGCTTCCGGCGTTGATGGATCATCTCGGGCATGATCTTGGCCCCATGCCATTCAGCATGCGTGTCCTGCTGGAGGCCTGTCTGCGGCACTGTGACGGGGAGCAGGTGACCGAGGACGACGTTCGGTCGATTGCCTCATACAACGCGCAGGATGTCGCCGTTCAGGAAATTCCATTTCAACCGGGCCGCGTGGTGCTTCAGGACTTCACAGGCGTGCCGGCCATGGTCGATCTTGCGGCGATGCGAACCGCCATGGTGGAGATGACCGGAGCGGTCGAGGCGGCCAATCACGTCAACCCACTGGTGCCCTGCGATCTGGTCATCGATCACTCGGTGCAGGTCGATGCATTCAATTCAGGCGTGGCGCTCACCATCAATGCCGAGTATGAATTCACACGAAACACGGAGCGGTATGAGTTTCTAAAGTGGGGTCAGCAGGCTTTCGACAACTTCCGAGTTGTTCCCCCCGCGACGGGCATTGTCCATCAGGTGAATCTTGAGTATCTCGCCAAGGTCGTTTGGGATGACGGGGAGTGGTTGTACCCGGACAGTCTCGTCGGCACCGACTCGCACACCACGATGATCAATGGACTCGGCGTGCTGGGCTGGGGTGTTGGCGGTATTGAGGCCGAGGCCTGCATGTTGGGGCAGCCCATTTCAATGCTCATTCCGGAGGTGGTTGGCATGCGGCTGAGCGGGCGGCTTCCTGAGGGTTGCACTGCGACGGACCTGGTGCTTCGCATTACACAGTTGCTGCGTGAACACGGTGTGGTTGGCAAGTTTGTGGAGTTCTTTGGATCGGGCCTCGCGCACATGACGCTCGCCACCCGAGCCACCATTGCCAATATGGCCCCCGAGTACGGTGCCACCATGGGGTTCTTCCCGGTCGATCAGGCCACGCTGCAATACCTGGAACTCACGGGTCGGGATGAGGCATTGATCGCCGCCGTGGAGCAGTACTGCAAAGCGAATGGCCTCTGGCGGAGTGGTGAGGAGCGCATGCGGTACACAGCCTTGGTCGAACTCGATCTGGCCACCATCGAGCCCGCCTTGGCAGGGCCAAAGCGTCCACAGGACCGCGTTGTGCTGAGCGACATGAAGTCGACGTGGCAGACCTTCCTGGCATCCAATCGGGATCAACCCAAGGCGGCTGCACTGGTGGAGTCAGAGGACACCTCGTTTGAGTTGAAGGATGGAGCGGTTGTCATTGCGGCCATTACCTCGTGTACCAATACCAGCAATCCAGATGTGATGGTGGCGGCGGGTCTGGTGGCGCGGAAGGCACGAGCGGCGGGACTGAACCGAAAGCCATGGGTCAAGACATCCTTGGCCCCCGGCTCCAAGGTCGTGACTGACTACCTCACGCGGAGTGACTTGCTGGAGGATCTCGAGCACGTGGGGTTCTTCACCGTGGGCTACGGCTGCACAACCTGCATTGGAAACTCCGGCCCGTTGCCGGCGCCCATTCATGATGCCATCGAGACCAATGACTTGATCGCCACGAGTGTGCTCAGTGGCAATCGAAACTTTGAGGGCCGCATCAGTCCGGACGTTCGTGCGAATTACCTGGCCTCGCCGCCGCTGGTTGTGGCTTACGCGCTCGTGGGAACGGTGGACATCGATCTGGCGAGCGAGCCGCTTGGGCAAGACCCCGACGGCGTGGACATATATCTGAAGGACATCTGGCCAACGCAGGCCGAGGTCGATGAGCTCGTCACAGCGAATATCGGGCGGGATCAATTCTTGCGGGAATATGGCAATGTGTTCACCGGATCGGAGGCATGGAGCGGCATTCGGGCCGGTGTGGGCGATCTTTTCGAGTGGTCCGATGCCAGCACCTACATCCACCTTCCGCCGTTCTTCGAAGGGATGAGCCAGGAGATCCCGGGGATCCCGCAAGTGCAGGACGCCCGCGTGCTGTGTCTGCTCGGAGATTCGGTCACCACCGATCACATTTCACCGGCCGGATCCATCGGCGTAGAGTCACCGGCCGGACAGTGGCTCACATCGCGCGGCGTCGAGCCGGGCATGTTCAATTCGTTTGGTGCCCGCCGCGGCAACGACCTTGTGATGACCCGCGGCACATTCGGAAATATCCGCGTCCGCAACCAACTCGCCCCGGGTACCGAAGGTGGGTGGACCACTGACTTCACGACCGGCGAGGTGTGCTCGATCTTTGAGGCGAGCGAGCACTACCGAGCGGCGGGTACACCGTTGGTGGTGCTTGCGGGTAAGGATTATGGCATGGGATCGTCACGCGACTGGGCTGCCAAGGGGACCTTCTTGCTTGGCGTTCGGGCGGTGATCGCTGAATCGTACGAGCGGATTCACAGATCGAATCTGGTCGGCATGGGCGTGGTGCCGTTGGAATACACAGGTGGAGACACGGCTGCATCGCTTGGACTGAATGGAACCGAGACGTTTGACATCAAATGGGGCAACGGATTCGCGCCGCATCAGGTGGTCACGGTGAAGGCCACCAATGCGTCTGGCGAGACCACCGCATTCGAAGCCCTGCTTCGAGTCGATACACCGATCGAGGTGACCTACATCCAGAACGGTGGCATCCTGCATACCGTTCTGCGGCGGATGGCTGCCGCAGCCAAGGTGCCGACCTGTTGAGTTGAAAAAGAAACTCGGCACACTTCGGCGGTCGAAATGTGCCGGGTTTCGGTGTCTTGCGTTCAGGCGAAGCCATGAACGCAAGGTGGGGGGGCAAAGGGATGTTAGGCCTGAATGGCGTCGAATTCGCCCGAGGGGGATGGATCCTTCCAGGGCAACTCCGCAAAGAGTGACTGGGTGAGCGTGTCGTCGTCCAGAATGAGGTCGTCGACGATGTGTTCATCAACGATGGCCTGCAGTTGGCGGCGGACCTGTTGCTTGCTGGCGCGAGCTTCCGCGAGGTGCTTGGGGTCGGGTGTATTGGTGTGATCGTCAGTGCTCATGTGTCTCTGTCCTTCAGAGTATGTCTCGTCTGCACTCGCAGTCAGCTGCTGAGTGTCGGGTTGTGGTGCGATGAGAGTTTGGTGTTGTTGACGCTCCGCTCCAGATGGGCCTGCACGAAGGCTCGGGCCATATGAAGCAGACAACCCGCCGAGGGGAGTGCCGTTTCGTCATTTTCCAGAAATCGTCGAATGAGGTATTTGAAGGCCGCCCGGCAGATCGCTTGGGCCTCCTTGCCGCTGACGTGACGCCGGGCGGCAAGGAACAGCTCCTCGTATCCGGCCTCAAAGGCGTCCTGAATGGCGTTTGCAGCGTCAATTCGTTGCATATGTGGGGTCGTCTCCTTGCCTTACTCAGGGCCGCTGGTACGGACAAGCCGCTCAACGGGACATCGTTTCGGTGAGATCAAAAAAGAACACATTCCATCTTGGGAGCTGACGAAAGGGGCTGGCCAGTCGGGGTGTTGTCCCGTCTGCACCCCCTTGGAGGATGATCAATGTCCGAGAACCTGATCTTGAACTGGGCTCGCTCGCTTCCGTCGCCATGCCGTCGCCGTCTGGCCGCCGGTGTGCTCGCCAACGGTGGGTCGTCGGCGTCCTTCCTATTGGTCGCGTTTGCCAAGGGGATGGGTTTGTCCCCCGCAGAGGTGGCGGGACTGCTTCCGGACAGCTTGGTGCATGCCCGTGTGGCGGCAGATCAACTGGTGGTGGTCGCTGCGACGCCCACAACCAGTTCCGAGTTGGACGCAATCTGAGCCGAAAAACAGCCAACATTGGACGCTGGCCCGCGCCGATGCGGCATCCTGCCCTGGCCATGCGAAGACGCCAATCCCGCCACCAGTGCGACGCGGCACGCAGCGGCAGTTGCTGAGGAATGGCTGGGCCGCGCCTTGCCCGATGCCGCGCGATGGACCCGCGCCAGCCTGATTCGCTGCCGGGGGGCCCCTAGTGCCTCCGATGTGGCCACTCCAGCCCTCAGCCGCTTCGGTGACGCTCGCGGTCGTCACCGATCGAACCCTCAGTATTGAGCACAAAAACGAAGGTTGATGACCCGCGAGTCCTTGACTTCAGTGGTGGTTCCGGTACGATCCCCGGCTCGCCCTGATCTAAGGGCGTTGCTTTGTTCCTTGACAAGTGGACAGTCGATACGCCGCGAGGATGTCGCCGGAATGTTGGACCTCTCACAGGGTCTTGCAGGAAGGCGAAATACTGGGCGACGGAGTACAGCCCCGTCGTCCATGAAACATTCTTGTGATGCCAGATCGAGTCATTCCAGAAATACACGATCGTGCCAAATCACTTGTGGTTTGGCAGGTAGTAATGATTCAAAAAAACCCCGATGACACTAGCCGGTCATCGGGCCTGGTTCTTCTGGAACCAGGTTGACCGCCGATGTTCACCACGTGTGAGCATCGGACCGTCCAGGCTTCATTTTTCTTCTATGCGAAGAAGCGTTATGCCCCTCGGGGTGTGACGATGTCATTCAATTGAAGAGTTTGATCCTGGCTCAGATTGAACGCTGGCGGCATGGCTAAAACATGCAAGTCGAACGATGAAAGCACCTTCGGGTGTGCATGAAGTGGCGAAAGGGCGAGGAATACGTTCCTACGTACCCCAAGGTCAGGGATAGCCCCGGGAAACTGGGAGTAATACCTGATGACATCTCCGGATCAAAGGCTTCGGCCACCTTGGGAGCGGGGAACGCCCTATCAGGTTGTTGGTGAGGTAACGGCTCACCAAGCCAAAGACGGGTAGCGGGTGTGAGAGCATGACCCGCCGCATCGGGACTGAGACACTGCCCGGACTCCTACGGGAGGCTGCAGTAACGAATATTCCGCAATGC
>Ga0315338_1004795_pt1 | contig 10330 bp, 13 predicted proteins | sample ASW8metaG_FD_204518 | JGI IMG/M metagenome (GOLD analysis project Ga0315338, IMG submission 204518) | Ammonia-oxidizing marine archaeal communities from Monterey Bay, California, United States - ASW #8 | ecosystem: Environmental > Aquatic > Marine > Coastal | place: USA: California | collected...
CAAAAATCGATGCCATGGGTTTATTGTAATTATCTTTCTCGTAGAGAATGGTTTCATAATGTGAGGCAAGATAGTTCATTTTTGTTCCATGAAACGTGCCTCGCATTTCTTTGGAAAATCGAACCGGATCTCGATGCACTGTTGAATCGGTTTTGCCTTTCTGGGCAATGCCAGCGGTAAATAAAAGAGTAAAAATCGTAATTATAATTCTCATTGGGAATATCCTCCTCGGTATCGGGCAAATTTTAATCCGAAATAAATCAATCTCAAACAAAAAAGCCTCCTAGGAGGCTTTCTTGTTTTTTTCGAGTTTTCGTTAACGAACTAGCTTGAAAAACACAATGATTTACTGGCTAGCTGATACATCAATATCATTAGCTTCAAGATTGTCCCCTATATAATATTTATGAATGTTAGGGGTGATTTTTTCTTTTATACTTCTTAGGTTCCCACTAATCCGAGTGAGCAGAAAGCTCAGTAAGAAATAATCAAAAGGAAATAAAAAATGAAAAAATTATTAGTAATTGGGCTAATTGCCTTGATAGCCGTTGGTTGCAATCAAAGCCCTACTAGTCCTGCTAAAAAATATATTGAATGGAGAAGTGATAATGAAATTGCAGATGCAATGGCAATGAAGGGGCTTTTTCATTTTGTTAACATTGAACAAGAAATAGCATATACTTATTTCAAAGGTTCTCTTGATCATGATTCAACTCTATTTGGCTCCCATGTGGTTCTTGCCTGGCTAACACCTGAAGGCGATGAAAGAAAAATGCATCAGGATAAAGCAAGAGAGCTTGTGAAGGATAAAAATGAAACTTCAAAATTACTCGTATCTCTTTTTGATGTCCCACCAGGAGAAGGAAAAAGACATGCGGTATGGGCAAAAATGCATGAGATTGAACCTGATGGAGGATTCATTCATTGGCGTTATGCTTTGAGTAAGCCTACACCAGAAGAAAGAATTTCTGAATTAGAAACTCTCCTTGCAAAAGAAAATCATACTTTAGGTACTGGACATATATTAAATAATTTAGGATATATTAATTACGCTGTAGGAAATAAGTCCAAAGCAAAATCTTATTTTGATGAATATATTAAAGTATACCCAACGGGTCCTAATCCCTATGATTCCATGGGAGAATATTATTATAATGAAAAAGACTATGATAACTCATTGGTCTATTATAATAAATCAGTAGAATTATTTCCCGGTAGTAGTAGTGGCGTCAATATGATTAAGGAAATGGATAAAAGCGGTGAACCATCTGGGTCACACACTTCATCAGAGTGGCAAATTTGGGCTTATTCTACTGCAGCGCCTTCATATATTGCCGAAAATGCAACAGTATTAAATGGAAATATGGAACCCCTTAGAGAAGGAACGAATGGTTGGACATGTTTAGCGGCAAATCCAAGAGGAATGTCTGATCCTGAAAATGGATGGGAAAATCCTCATGAAGCAATGCCAGTTTGCGCTGATGGTGAATCAATGAAATGGATGCAGGGATTTATGAGCGGTACGATACCAGAAATGGATCATGATGGATTTGCGTGGATGTTACATGGAGATATGGGAGAAGATAATTCCACACCTATGGTCATGGCTAAAGATGATGCCAAAGACCCAAGTCAATGGATTGAATCAGGACCACATCTAATGTTAATGCCGAAAGATCCTAAAACTATAGAGGGACATACTTCAGATTTCAATTCTGGCTCTCCATATGTAATGTTCGGAGGTACGCCTTATGCTCATTTGATGATACCAGTAAATGACTATTATCAATATCAACCAAGGCAATGATCTGAAAAGCCTATAGAAGATCAAAGATATTTATCTAAGATAAAATCACTGGGACACTATTGGAGTAGATTTCATATCATTAAGGAATGATTAAAAGACACCTTAGAGTGAAGGGTTATCTTTTTAAAATCAAATACCCTGGTGAGGAGGCAATATGACTTATCGTGTACTATCTATGTTTGTTGTTTTCACCATCATGGGGTGCGGCAACAGCCAGGAAAACGCCACACTGGATATTGACCAACGCTCTTATAACATCGGAGGGATTGGCGCTTTCGGTGAAATGGTGAATGTAGGCGTCAAGAAACTGGCCCTGAGCGCAGCATTGTCACCTGAAGACATGGACGCACTCATCAAAGAAGCAACTCGCGTAGCCAAACGGAATAATGTTGAAATCTACCGGGAAAATGACTTTCTGGTGACCGACCTTTTCCCCGCATCGATTACAGATGGTAAACATGTACTGGTAATATACAAGGGGGAAACCAAACAGGAATATCTGGCTCTCAAAATCCGAAAGGCGCAACTTGTCGCATCAAACCAATATACCGGCCAAGCTCGTGAAGAAATTGCTCGCCGATTAGGTGCCATGCTAAGTTATCCCGAATGGAAAATTAACGAACTGATCAGTAATAATAGGCCCGAGTAAAAAGTTATTTCAAACCATTGCTGCTATAAACCATAAAGCCCGTATGAAACGAGCTTTATGATGTGGCTCGGGCCGGAATCGAACCAGCGACACATGGATTTTCAGTCCACTGCTCTACCAACTGAGCTACCGAGCCACCTCGACGAGAATTTTAGCTACTAGCTTTCTCTGAATTATAACTGGAGCACTATTGAAGCATACTTGCTTCAGAAAGGTGCTTATTATGGCTTCTTTGTATTCGAGATCAAATGGAGTGTATTACCTTGCTGTAACTTTTCAGGGTAAGCGTATCATACGTTCGCTTGGAACACGTTCTAAATCTTTAGCTAATGAGCTTGTCCCCATCCTTGAGCGTGAAATGTACCATGAACTCCTAGAAGGAAAGAAAAAGAAGAACATTCCTTTCAAGGAGTTGGTAAGCCTCTACCTTGATGCTGATCATCGCTGGAAACCATCCACCCATGAGATCAATACCAGATTGCTTGGTAATTTTCTTACCAAAGGCTTACCTGAAAACAAGACAACAAGGGCCATGACAGTCCGGGTGGTGAATGCCTGCAATAACTGGGGAAAAAAGAACAATTACATTCAGGATTTTCAAAAGCTTGAAGGTGGCAATGATTATGATGCAAGAGACCGAGTTTTTACAAAAGATGAGTTGGAATTACTCTTTGAAAATGTTACGCCTTACCCTTTTAACCAGTTCGTCCAATTTGCCTACTACAGTGGGGCTAGAAGCGGTGAAATACGCCGTATATCGAGGGCAACGGTATTCTCCAACTATATGATCGTAGATGGTAAGAGTGGTCGTAGGATCGTTAGGTTAGCCTCACAAGCTCGTAAAATATTAGACCAGAATCCGCAGTGGGATTACACGGCTAATTATATACAGCTGACTTGGCGTAGAAATGTAAAGAAACTTAGCCTTGAAGATGCTAGGATGCATGATCTAAGGCGTACTTTTGGGTATAATCTGATCAAGCAAGGCAGGCCGATTTATGAGGTAAGCAAACTGCTTGGCCATTCATCTGTAACTACTACTGAAAGGCATTATGCACCGCTAATGGCTACTGAGATTGAGGAGTTTGTTTTGTAATTTTAGGTATATGACTGACCATCTCACACCAGATAAACGCAGCTGGAATATGAGCAGGATAAGCTCGAAAAATACTAAACCTGAACTACTAGTGAGAAGATACCTGTACTCCAATGGTTTTCGATATAGACTCCATTGCAAAACATTGCCGGGGAAACCAGATTTATTAAATAAATCCAAAAAGATTACAGTTTTTGTAAATGGCTGTTTCTGGCATCAGCATCCCAACTGTAAAAGAGCTAATTTGCCAAAATCAAATAGAAAATACTGGATACCAAAACTAGAGAGGAATATTAAACGTCAGGAAGATAACTTAAATTTATTGATAAGTTGGGGCTGGTATGTCCACACAATCTGGGAATGTGAAGTGCAGAATCCAATAAAATTGAAAAAACTTCTATCATTAATCAAAAATTCTGGCGGTATTGTCTCAAAATAAATTTGGCTATTTAATCTCAATTTAGAATATTATGAAGCAGTTATCTCTACCATCAAATAAAATAAATAAAGATAGCTTAAGTGTCGTGTCATTATTCGCGGGCTGTGGGGGCATGGATTTAGGATTTGTTAATTCAGGATATAATATTATTTGGTCAAATGATTATAATGAATGGGCATGTAAAACTTATAAAAGAAATTTTAAACACAATATTAATTGTGGAGATATCGCAAATGTAAATATAAGAAAAATACCTAAAAGTGATATTGTATTAGGCGGCTTTCCATGTCAAGATTTCTCCATGATTTGGAAAAGAGGGGGTATTAATACTGAAAGAGGAAATTTGTATCAATATTTAGTGCAAACTGTTGAAAACTGCGAACCAAAAGTTTTTATTGCTGAGAATGTAAGGGGCATCCTATCTGCAAATAATTATCAAGCAGTTGAAAAGATTCAAGATGACTTTTCACGATGCGGTTATAATGTTGAGCCGTATCTAGTGAATTTTGCTGATTATGGAGTGCCTCAGATGCGATATAGAGTATTAATTATAGGAACCCATGTAGATCTTAATAAACGATTTGAATTGCCGGGCACGACACATAATAAAAGTAATTATGTACCATCAAAGCATGCACTTAAAGATGTAGAAAAATCAATTCATAATAATGAGCATCAAAATATTAGAGATAGAACTGTGGAAATACTAAAGCGAATCAAACCGGGGGGTAATTTCTCAGATATTCCAAAAGGTTCAAAATATTATGTTAAAGGTATGATTAGCCATGTATATAGGAGGCTAGATCCTAACAAACCATCTAATACTATCATTGCAGGAGGCGGTGGAGGTACATGGGGTTACCATTATAAAGAACCAAGGCCACTGACAAATAGAGAAAGGGCTAGATTATTTGGCTTCCCAGACGAGTTTGTTTTTGAAGGATCTATAACTGAAGTTCGAAGGCAAATTGGTAATGCTGTTCCTCCAACCGGGATTATACCATTTGCAAAAAAAATTAAAGAGATAATTCAGGATCAATAAATGATCTTTACTAATGCTAAAGATTTCGGAGAAAGCTTCGAACCAGAAGTAGATCAACATTTTAAAAGTTCATCTAATGTAAGAATAGCTTCAGGATATGCTTCACGTAATATTGTGGAAAATTATAGTAAAGATTTTATTAGAATTGGAGAAGATGGCGGAAAATCACAGTTGTTATTAGGAATGGCATTTTTCGACGGATTATCCAGCCCAATGATCAAAACACTTTCAAAGCTAGATAATGAACTAAAAAACTCTAATAAGGATAATGGAGTTTTTGTTTGTTATAGCAAAAGATACCATGGCAAGATATATGAATTTGGTAATAAAGATAATCGTGAGTTGTTCCTTGGCTCATCTAATTTTTCTGGTAGCGGGCTTATTCGAAATATGGAATGCGATATTAAAGTTAAAGATGTTGAAACTAAATCAGATTTAATTGGTTACTTAGATTTTTTATTTAATCCGGATAACGCTGTTACTTTTAATAAAGCTGAAATCGGAAGTAAAAAAGCAAAAAAAACAAAGATCAAATCAACTTATAATGATTTAATGAACACATTAGAAAAATATAATAAACATAAAATTAAAAAAGAAAACTTACCATTTTTTGAATACGAACTAAACTTTAAAGGAAAGGATAAATCTGGTTTAAATGTTTATTTCGGAAAAGGAAGAATGCAGAAAAATGGATATGTTAAACCTAGGGATTGGTATGAAATTGAAATTATTGCACCTGTATCTATTAATTCTTTAGATATTTATCCTAAGGGCGATTTTCTCGCATTTACAGATGATGGGTATAAGATACCTATGAGAACTCAAGGCGGTGGCCATTATTACAAAAATATCAGATCAAAGGGGAATCTGAAAATCTTTGGTGCTTGGATAAAAGGTAAATTAGAAAAAAGCGGAGCTTTAGAGAAACTTAAGCCTGTTAATCAAGAAGTCATTGATTCTTATGGTAATGGCTCAATAAAGTTCTATAAAATTAAAGACAAAGAGTATTACATGGAATTTTGATATTATTTCATAAGTATTATAATTTAATTTCAAATAACATCAGGAGCGGTTTCATAGTTGAAACCCGCCAACCGACCCAAGTGGGCACGGTGGTTTGATCCTTAAACGGTAGATGTGCCCCAAATGGGGAATCAAAGACCGCCTGATGTGCGGTCTTTTTCGTTTATAGACCTGCCTGATGTGTCAACCTTAACAAGAAAGGAAACACATCATGAACCCAACAACAGAAAAGCTGAAAAAGCTGATCCCTAACCTAAAGTCATTACCTGCAGATGACCCCATATACAGTGAACCCCCGGGAATACTGTTTACTGGCTTTCCCAAGAAGTCAAAAAAGACTTCAAAAAAAGGAAAGGAGAAAAAAAATGGCTAAGATAAAATCTGCAGTTGGCTGCGGTGTGCGGCAGGATTCCATGTATGGTATCAGGCATGAGTATATCACCGGTAAGCTCACTTCCAGAAACTACAAGGAATATGCAATTGTGCGTGCCTCTGTGTACATCTGGATTCAGAGATACCGTTTGCATGAAGGTGGTGAAAAGAAGAAAATAGAATACGATGTGATCTTTCATCCCCGTGGTAATGGTTATCTGCGTCCCAAGGCATTCTTAACGTTAAAGGATGCCATTGAATATGCAAATAACTTTGCTGATCATGAGGGTGAATACCCAGCCGAGCACGATGCTCCATGGCACATTGGTGTCCTTATTAGGTAAGCCTAAATAACAGTGGACGGCGGGGGCCCTAAAGCCCCCGCCATTAATATATACCTGTACAAACCCAGTGTTACTATAATAGAATACCCTTACTAACCCTGTAGTACTATATAATGCTTATCCCAACCTTCTTTACCCCCCCCCCAACCCGTGAAATCGATGGGGGTAGGGGTTAGAGTAAATGCTGCCCCCCCCTGTAGAATATTTTTTTGCAATTTTCTGTATAAAACGCCTCGGGTTTAAATTTATATACTGCTTTTTATACTGACTGCAGTATAATATATTCAGTATAATTTATTGAAGGATATATTATGATTAAGATTGTAATTGATGAAGTAAGTGAAATAATGCCCGGCGCTTATCATGCAAAAATAATCCCAAGCGATGTAAGAATGATTGGACTATGCGATAGTGTTTCTGAAGATAAGAGTATAATTCATATTAAGAATTCGGTTTATAGTCCAGTAAAGAAGACATTGCAATTCTTACCCATGGAAGCTGAAGTTATTAAGATTGGTGAAAAAGAAAATGCGGTTCTTTTGGATTTCAAATTATTCCAAAAAGGTTTAGACAAAGAAAAAAAAGGGGTAAGTAAAGCAGCAACTAAAAAATCCCCTGAAATAAATAAATCTATAAACTTGATTGCCAATAATGCGGGTGATAAAAAATTTTTAAATAATTTACCTGATTATTTATACCCACTTGGTTCAAAATTTCTCAAAGAAATTAGAAACCAGTATAGAGGGCATTTACAATATATGCCAGTATCTTCAAAATATGTTGAGCGTCCAGATAATTTTTGGACAGTAAAAATTCAACCTCGAGATCGCTCTCTTCGTGTAACTGTTCGAGGAAGGCCGGAAAGTTTTCCAATGAAATTGATAAAAACCCTTGATATAAAAGATGATATGGGAAGTTATTCTAATTTTAAGGTCATGGGCCAAGATCAGTTGAAAGAGGCAATCGAGGTAATCAAAATTGCGGCGAGAACAAGAAAGGTTCGATACTAAAATATTAATGACTATGAACATTAAAGAGATACAAGAGAAACTAGCAAAGTTTGCGGAAGAAAGAGATTGGGATCAGTTCCACTCGCCGAAGAATTTGGTTATGGCACTTACAAGTGAAGTTGGTGAGTTAAACGAATTTTTCCAATGGCTCACCGAAGGACAATCATTAATTAAAGATGATAGTGCTAAGACTGATGAAATACGTCAGGAAATTGCTGATATATTCATCTACTTATTAAGACTTGCGGATAAATTGGATATAGATATCGAGGAAGCCGTAAGAGAAAAAATTGAAATTAATGCCAAGAAATATCCTATTGATTTAGCTAAGGGAAATGCGACCAAATATAATCAAAGATAAAGTGTAAAATGAGATTGTACGAAAATAAAATTATATACTGATATTGATTAAATGAAACGAAAGAATAAACCAAAATGTCCAAAGTGCTCTTCTAAAGATTCTGTAGTCCCGATTGAGTATGGCTTTCCGGGAATAGGAATGCAAAAGAAATACAGTGAGGGAAAAATTGAACTTGGCGGATGTGTGATAGAGGATGACGCTCCTGATTGGTACTGCAATGAATGTGAGAATCATTTTTAACCTTCATCTTATCCCTTTATATTAGAATTATGGAAGACAAGTATGATTATTTTTGCTTAGTCGGATTTGGCACTGAAGTAAAAGACACAGACTGTATTATCCGCCGAGGAAAAGAGACCAATTCTCTGGAGTTTTGTAATCCATACCGAGGCTGGACAGAAAACCCAGATTTGCGGCGGCGGTTTTTGGGGGGCGATAATGCCCTAGAAAAAATAGATCAGGCCGTTGCCTTAAAAAAAGTTAAAGTGTGGCAGGAATCATGGTCATATCCGGGGACGTCTAGCGATTGATTTCCGCCGAGCGGGGTTTTTTATTTAGCCTATATTAGCACTCTTTTTTCTATTACAAGTTTCGCAAAGCAATTGAATATTTCTATAGGTATTAGCACCGCCTTTAGAATATGGTATTATGTGATCAAACTCTAATTTTACTTTAGAACCACATTCAACACATTTTCCACCATCTCGATTCCAAACTTTATCTTTTACATATTGGGAAATATGTCTTTCTTCCTGTTCAGTTTTTCTTTCGATTGAATCATATTCTAAATTTAATAGGTAAGATTCATGATATAATAATCTTCGATAGGAATGAAATGTTCTGTTTAATTCATCGTGATCGTAATCGTCTTTAAATGGTTTTATCCAATGACTTTTCCTACATGTTTCACATTTTATTCGAATTGAAGTACCAGATTTATTTACCTCTATTATTTCATGATTGCTATCACTGCATTTAGTGCATGCGGAGAATGCATAGTTAATTAATAAATTATTAAAAATATCAGCATCTTTTTTGAAGAGTGCTATCTCTTCTTTTAGTTCTTTTGGTGCTATAAAATACTTGTACCATTTGCTTTTTAAATATTTTATGATTCCAAGAAAATCCTTAACTACCACATAAATGACAAAGGAGGGTAAAGAGAGAAATGCAATGGTTCCTAACGTTGGGTATTTATCCATTAGATACGGCGAAAAGAACAACCATATCAGGAATATTAATATATAATAGAACCACATCGGGTTAATTATAACAATAATTTGACGGTTCTATGAAATAAAATATATATTATACTTTACGGGGGACGGGGGGTTTTTATTTATAAAAGAGACACCCACATTGTTGGGTGATTATTTGTGTAATTTCCTGTATGAAATGCTTCTGCAAAAGTATTTGAATCGTCAATTTCAACAATTATTAAGGAGTTTATATGCCATATAAAATAATGATGTCTGTAGCTTGCATAGTACCTCTACTATTTTCGATTGCTTTTCTTGTTGTACCACAGTTTTTTATTTTAGGGTCATACCCTAATGCAGAAGGGTTAGCTTTGGAAATAGGAATAACTCAGCGATACGTTATGGCGGGTATGTTATTCATCGTTTTGTGTCTTTTATTTCAATCCAGAAACGTTGAGGGTGTGGATAACCAAAAAGCAATTCTTTTGGGTGTTGCTATCGGTTTCGCTGTGATGTGTGCTGTCATAATTTTAATGGAAGGTCCCGGTCGTGGTCTTCCGTTGCTCGTGCCGCCAGTGATAGCCACAGGAGCAATCGCAATACTTAGTTTCTGGTCACGTTCGAAGCTGAGCTAATATAGCTCTGTACTGTCGCCCCGACTTTCATATCTATTATCTGAGGAAAATCATTCCAAAGTAGCCTTCTCATGGGGGCTTTATTTGTAAATAACGGAACCAATTAAGATTTAACTGGTTTACCAATTGAACCACGGAGGGAGTGTTTAGGCACTCCCTCTTTTTTTTGTCATTAACTTTTGAAGAGCACGCCATGCTTAAACACAGAACAATAGCTTCTTTACTAATACTGATCATAATTGGTTGCAATGCTGATCGCAGTATTGACTACGATGAACTGATATCTATCAAATATGTCAAGGGAGAGGAATTGCCATACACTGGCTCATCTATTGAAAAATATGAGAATGGAA
>Ga0315338_1004796_pt1 | contig 10327 bp, 7 predicted proteins | sample ASW8metaG_FD_204518 | JGI IMG/M metagenome (GOLD analysis project Ga0315338, IMG submission 204518) | Ammonia-oxidizing marine archaeal communities from Monterey Bay, California, United States - ASW #8 | ecosystem: Environmental > Aquatic > Marine > Coastal | place: USA: California | collected...
CGCTGTCTTCCGGCGCGCGTGCCATCTCTCCGGCGGAACGATCGAGAAGACCGGCCTTCTCGCCAGGTCGCACCACCGGCAGGCCAGGCACTCGTGATGACAGTCCTTGGCGCTCGAACGCAAGCGTTGAGACCGCGGATGCCCACCCATCGCCATCTCCGCCGATGAGATTCTCGTGCGGCACCCGAGCGTCTGAGAAGAACACCTCGTTGAAGTGCGAGCCCCCGCTCATCTGCTTGAGCGGGCGAATCTCGATTCCTGGCTGATCGACGTCGATGATGAAGTAGCTGAGGCCGCGGTGTTTGGGGGCATCCCAGTTCGATCGAGCAACGAGCATGCCCTTCGCTGCATCGACAGCCCCCGATGTCCAGACCTTTTGGCCGTTGATGATCCATTCTTCGCCGTCGCGTTCTGCGGTGGTGCGAAGACCTGCGAGGTCGGAACCGGCTTCTGGTTCGCTGAAGAACTGACACCACGACTCTGTGCCGTTCGCGAGTGGCGGAACGAGCCGGGCGCGCTGCTCGTCGTTGCCGTTCTGCAACACGACCGGGCCTCCCATCACCTGGCCGAGGCTGAACGGTGGGCCGATCGCGCCAGCGTCGACGAGTTCGGCCGATACAGCGCGCGACTCAGCTTGCGTGAGCCCCCGACCGCCGAGGCCTTCTGGCCAGTGAGGGAACTGCCAACCGGCGTCGGCCATCGCCGCCCACCATTGCCGCACCGTCATGTCCGGATTCCAGTGTTGATTCAGCCAGCTCTTGAACTCATCTCGTATGTCATCGATCGAGGCCATGAACCGAACGTAGCAACGTCTGGGTGGTCGGGCATCGTTGAGCTGTGTCATCGTTGGCCCATGCCAGGGATGACGCCCGAAGAGACCGACGCTTTCCTGTTGGAACGACGCCACATCATGCGACTCGGCACGGTCGGAACCGATGGCCTTCCGCGAGTCGTACCGATCTGGTTCATGCACGATGCCGGCAAGCTGTGGTTCACCCCAAGGGCAAAGTCGGCGTGGCTGCCAGATTTGCGCGAGAACCCCGGCGTGTGCTGCACGATCGACGAGATCGGCGGCGCGGTGCGCAAGGTGGTCGCCAGGGGCGAGTGTGTCTTCGAGTACGAACTCGGCGACGATGATGCTTGGCGCGATCGATACCGGGACATTGCCCTGCGGTACACGACCGAAGACTTCGCCGACGCGTACTTCGCGGACACCATCGACGAACCGCGGGCTCTGATTTCGCTCGACCTCACCACCGCCCACGTCAACACGTGGCGCATGCCCGTTGAGCCAGGCGAAGACCGGCTCGCAGTGTGGGCGCCGAAGTACTACCACCGCGGCTGAGACAGCCGGACCGGAGCTGATGGTTCCTTCAGCGATTCTTCAGGACGGCTGTCTTATCGTCGGCGCTCATGCAACAAGAGACCCGGGACACTCCAGCACGAGCTGACATCCTTCGTGCCCTTCCGAAGGAAGCCGTCGGGAAGCGGTCGGACTGGCTCGCTTGGTTGCCTCGGCCGCGCCGGCCTCGTCCGGGGGTTTCGTGGATCGGCCCTGCAATCGTGGCGGCATCGGTGGTTTTCACCTGGCCGGCCTTCTCGGGAGCAACCGGCGATGAGGGCAATGTCGCGTTCGGTCTGTTCATCGGCGCCACCTCGATCGTGCTCATGGCCTGGAGCTTCTTGCTGGCGGTGCGCATCAGTGCGATGGAGCGAGTCTTCGGAGGCCTCGACTCGATGTACAAGGCCCATCGATGGGCTGGCTCGCTGGCGGTCGTCGCGATGTGGCTGCACACCTCGGTCGAACCGGAGATCGAAGGCGGAGTGCTCGGCGCCTCTGAATCAGTTGCCGACCGCGCACAGTCGCTTGCCGGAACCGGTCAGACCTTGCTGTACATACTCGTCGGCATCAGCCTTGTTCGTTGGGTGCCGTACCGGTATTGGCGCTGGACACACAAGCTTCTCGGAGTCCCCTTCGCATTCGCGTGCTTGCACTTCTATACAGCGGAGAAGCCGTACGCGAACGGATCGGGCTGGGGCGTCTACTTCGCCCTCGTCATGGTTGTCGGTCTCGGGGCGTACGTGCTCCGCGTCGTCGGCCGCGACATGCTGGCCAAAGGCACTCCGTATCGCGTCGCGTCTGCCGAGCGCAGCGGGAGCACTACAGAGCTCGTTCTGGCCCCGGTTGGGCAGCGTCTCGAGCACGAAGCAGGACAGTTCGCAGTCGTGAAGCTGCAAATGCCAGGGCTGACGGAGCCGCACGTGTTCACCATCGCGAGTTCGCCGTCGGCTGACGAGCTTCGATTCTTCATCCGCGATCTCGGCGACTGGACGGAGAAACTCCAGACGGCGGATCTGCTTGCTCGCGAGGTCATCGTCGAGGGCCCGTATGGCGAGTTCGACCCGTCGGGCGATGGCGCAGGACGGGTTGTGTGGATCGCGGGCGGAGTCGGGATCACGCCGTTCCTCAGCGCGATCGACCAGCTGGATCCGACCGACACTGGCGACCGCCCGCTCTTGGCCTACTGCGTCAGGTCGGCTGAAGATGCAACGGCGATCGACACGCTCCGCGGCGCAGCCGCAGAGGGTCGAATTCAACTCGAACTGTTCGAGTCGTCGAGCGGTCGTCGATTTACGACTGAAGGGCTCTGGGACGTCGCCGGCGACCTCGCAGGCGCCCATGTCGCCGTGTGCGGCCCGACGGGGCTCGTGGCTTCGGCCAGCGCGGCAGCGACGAGCCTTGGAGCAACCCATGTCGAGACTGAGGGTTTCGACATCAGATCTGGCGTCGGCCCTGACCTTTCGCGTCAGATCGAGAAGCTGATCTCGTCCTCGTGAGCTGGTTACGAGCTGTCCCTCAGCTCGAACTGAGTCGTCGCCACCACGACGCCGGCGACCTGCAAATCGACGCGGTGAGAACCGGCGTGGTACTTCCTGGTCGAGGCCGTCGCGATGGTTCGCCGCTTCGTCAGCGTGACTGAATCGGCCGGCGCGATCCCGACGGTCGTCCACTTGAACACCTTTGGCGACGTCGAACCGCTGGCCGACACATGGTGGACAATGAAGTCAACGACCAACAGCTGATCGAGTTCGCCTGCCGATGCGATGACAGCCGTCAGCTCGATCTGTTGGCCCAACGAGATCGTTGACGGTTCGCAGGCGAACTGCGTGACGTCGATCTTCGCGTCGGTGGTGAACCCGAGTAGCTGAAGGGCAGCAGGGTGACCGGCCTTCACAAGCGAACGCAGCGCATGGCGCACGAGCGATGGCTCGATCTCGGGATGGAGTTTCGTCCACTTGCGCAGCGTGGCCACGACAAGGTCGGCGTCGGTCTTCGCAACGTCGTTGAGATGGTTCGCCACCGAGCGCCTCACGACCTCCGATGGGTCGAGGCACAGGTCACCGATGAGGTCGATGCCGATCGACGGGTCGTCGCTGAGTACTTGAACCTTCGGGCCCCACGGCAAGATCGGTCGAGTGCCCTCTGATGGCAACCGGCGCACCGTTTCTTCGGGATCAGCGGTCCATGCTCGAAGTCGCTCGAGCGTTGCTTCGAGGTGGCGATCGAGAAACGGCCTGATCGCGAACTCGCAGCTGAACTGCTGAGTCAAGGAGTGCATCGCGTCGAGTGACTCTTTGGGATGATCGAGGCCGTGTCGCTCGACGAACGAACACAACGGCCACGCCGCGAATCCCTCGACTCCGGCTTCGGCGACCGAAACAACGGTATCCAGGGCGGTGGGGTAGTCGTCCGGCAACTCAGCGTGGAGCGTGTCGGCCACGAGGTTGATCCGGTCCTTCAGCTCGAGAGCCGGGAACCCGTTCGACAGAGCGCTGCTGAACCGCCGACTGTCGAAGTCCTGCCACGCGGCGAGAAAGGCCGACGCCAGAAGTTCGATCACCTCGTCGGAGAACTGGTTCTTCATCGGCTCGGCCACAAGCGAACGCTAGAAGGTCGATCGGGTTACCGTCATCTCGGAGTCGAGGGATGAAGGAACGGAGAAATCGTGGCTGAAGTGAAGTTCGGTTGGCTGTCGCCGGTGATTGGCAATCGCTGGAGCGATCACAAGCCGATCGTCGTGCACCAGGAACAACACATCCTGCCAACCGCGGTCGAACACTTCGACAGCCTGTGGATCGCCGATCACTTCTACGGGATGGATGCCAAGACCGATCCGTTCATGGAGGGCTGGACGACGCTGACGTGGCTGGCGGCCAAGTTCCCGAACATCACGCTCTGCCACCACGTGCTCGGCCATGGCTACCGACCACCAGGACTGACCGCGAAGATGGCGTCGACACTGCAGGTGTTGTCGGGGAATCGATTCATGCTCGGCATCGGCGCTGGCTGGCGTGAGGCCGAATATCTCGCCTACGGCTACGAGTTCCCCAAGCCGTCGGTGCGATTCGCTCAGCTCGAGGAAGTCGTGGAGATCTGCCGACTCATGTGGACCGAAGACGAGCCGAGGTTCTCCGGCGCGCACTATTCGATCGATGGCGCCTCGGCGTCGCCTCTGCCTGAGGTCGTCCCTCCGATCTGTATCGGGACGTCAGGAGAGAAGGTCGGGCTGCCTCTCGCCGGTCGGTGTGCCGACATGTGGCACGGCTTCGCGCGGACTCCTGAAGATTGGCGACGGCGGCTCGACATCGTCACCACATCGGCTACGAATGCGGGCCGCGATCCGTCCGACATCGAGATCGGCACCACCGTCGAGCGGCCGCTTCCAGAAACTGACGAGCAGTCCGAGGAGCTTCTCGACCTTCTCGGTGGCTGGGTCGATCTCGGGGTCCAGCATCTGGTGATGGACTTCGGGCACCCGCCGACGGCCGAGCACATCGTGCGATTCGCCGAGCAGGTGATGAAGCCACTCAAGGCGCGCTAGCGCTCAGCTCCAACCGCCGTCTTGGCTGATGATCTGGCCGTAGATGAACGACGACTGGTCGCTCGCCAGGAACACTGCGAGTTCGGCTGTCTCGACAGGTTCGCCGACGCGTCCAGCAGGAACGTCGAATCTCAGGCGCTCCTGGAAACGCGGGTTCTCGAGAACTGCCGGCGGGTAGTACGTGTCGTTGGCGACGAAGTTCTGGGCAATGCCGTTGAGGCGGACTCCGTGTTTGGCCAACTCGTGGCCTGACGATCGGACGAAGGAGTTCTGGGCGCCCCGTGCGGTTGTGTAGGTCACGGCTTGAGGCGACATCCGGCGCATCGGCGACGAACTCCCCATGTTGATGATGCTTCCTGCGCCGCGCTCGATCATCTGGGACGAAACCGCCCTCACCAGGCGCATGAGGGGGTGCACCATCGCATCGAACGCGAGTTGCCAGGCGGCCTCTTCGATGTCGGGCGTCTTGGCTCTGTCGGCAGGCACATCGAGGTTGGTGACGACGATGTCGAGATGTCCGCACCGCTCGATGAGCTGCGATGCCTCGTTCTGCTCGAGCAACATCGACTCGTCGGCGACAACAGTCGCGCCTTCGGCCTCGAAGAGCTCGACGATGGCCGGCCCCATGAATGAGCTCGCGCTCGTCACGAGGGCACGCTTGCCCGACAGGCGGTTGGCGCTCATGGATTGCTCCTCGACTGTGAAGCCACGATCATCTCGCGCGAAGCGCGAACGGCAAAACCGGACCGCTGCCGGCCGAGACCAACCGAAACGCGGCGACGGTCATCGTCCACCGACTGTCGACCTCGTCGTCGATGAGCAGCACTGGCCCACCAAACACGGGACCGTTCGGCAAGGCGCCGGCATCGATAAGCAGGCGGTCCCAGACGTTGGTGATCTGATGTGCTGAGTTCGCCTGCTCGGCCTGCGTGCCACCAGTGGTGTCGCCATGCACGAGGGCACGATGGATGGGCAGCTTGCCGATGTCGCCGAGCCGTTCGGCCACCAGATCGATGAGCCCGGCTCTCGAGCGCGATGGCATCGGGCAGATCCACGTGGGTCGCGCGGGCCAATCCCATCGCTTCAGCACCCGCGCCATGGCATCGAGCACGTCTTGGCTCAACTCGGGAGATTCGGCGAGCAGCAATTGTTCGACGAGCGGGTTCCAGCCGCCGTCGCCAAGTCGGGCCAGCGCCCGTCCCTGAGCAGCCTGCTGGTCTGGGGCGATACGGCCTTTCGGCGCTTCGAGTCCGCTTGGCCATTGGCGGCGGGGCTCAATGACGACGTCGGAGCCGAGCAGCACCTCGGAGGCTTGGGCCACAGCCAGCGCCGACGGTTCGCGGTGCCACGACAGGTCGGTGCACCGATCGCACCGGCCGCAATCGTCAGCTGTCGAGTCGTCGAGTGCTTCTCTGAGGAACCGGAGACGACATGTCGAGACCGACTTCCAGTCGAGCATCTGTTGCGACTCGGCCCGACGCAACTCCATCAGCGAGCGCGCGAGCTCATGGTCGTACTTCCACGGCTGGTGGGTGCGCACCCAACCGTTGCCCACCCGATCGATCGCGCCGTCGACCTCGAGAATGTTGAGCAGTGTCGACAACCTGCTCCTGCCCAAGTTGACGAACAGTTCGAGAGTGGCAATCGATGTCGGTTCGACGTGGTTCAGCTGATCGAGTGCCGCAAGGCAGAGATCTTCCGATGGCAACGAAACCGATTCGAACCATCGCCACACCGCCGCATCTTCGGCTGGGCGGGGGAGAGCGATGGCTTCGGCGATGTCGAGCTCGCGACCGGCTCGCCCGATCTGTTGGTAGTAGGCGACCGGCGATGGAGGAAGCCCGAGGTGGACGCAGAAGGCCAGGTCGCCCTTGTCGAAGCCCATCCCGAGAGCCGATGTTGCGACCAGCGCCTTGAGCTCGTTGGCTCGAAGCGCGGTCTCCATCGCCAGCCTTGACTCTGGTTCAGCGGCGCCGGTATAGGCACCGACCTCATGGCCACGACTTCGGAGCCACGTTGCAGCTGTCTCTGCCTGCTGCACGGTGAGGGCGTAGATGATGCCGGAGCCTGGGATCTCGTCGAGCGTCTCGGCGAGCCACGCCAGCCGGTGGGCGTCGTCCGGGAGGTCGACAACGGACAGTCGTAGCGACTCGCGATCGAGAGTCGTCCGCAGCACCAGCGTGCCGTCGCCCAGCTGGGCGGCAACATCGTCGGTGACCCGCTGATTTGCCGTCGCAGTGGTTGCGAGCACTGGCGTCCACTGCGGAAGGTCGTCAAGGAGCTGGCGAAGTCTGCGGTAGTCGGGCCGGAAATCGTGGCCCCAGTCGGAGATGCAATGCGCTTCATCACAGACGAGCGCGAACGCCTTCGATTGCATCGTGTCGAACACCCTGCGACGGAACCCAGGGTTCGAGAGGCGCTCGGGGGCGATGAGGAGCAGATCGATCTCGTTGTTGTGGATTCGCTGCTCGATTGCGTCCCACATGTCGATGTTCGACGAGTTGATCGTGACCGCTGCGAGACCGAGTCGTTCCGCAGCTGCAACTTGGTCGCGCATGAGCGCCAGCAGCGGTGACACGACGACCGTTGGTCCCCAGCCGCGATCGCGGAGCATCTTCGTCGCAGAGAAGTAGACCGCAGACTTTCCGAATCCGGTTCTCGCCACCAGCAACGTTCGTCGCCGGTCAGCGACGACCGCCATCACCGCAGCAAGTTGCTCCGGACGTGGCGTCGCCGCAGGACCGGCAAGCAAACGAACGTGCTCAGCCAGCTCCGTCTCGACCTCGGCGGGCGTTGGTCGATTCGGTTCTGTGCCCGTGGGGGCCGTGCTGGTCTGAGTCACTTCACTGAACCTATCGAGGGGGAGGGACACGTCAGACTCGGCCGCCGCCGCGCTGGCTACTGTCGCAGCATGTCCGATCGTCAGCTGACCGAGCTTGGGTTCTACACACTCGCGGGGGCCGCCGAGTCGCCCCGCGATCTGATCGACGAGATCAGAATGGGGGAGGAGCTTGGCCTCGGATCGGTGTTCATCTCCGAGCGCTTCGACAAGAAGGAAGCGCTGACCGTGACTGGGGCGGTCGGGGCCGTCTCGGAACGGCTCAACATCATCACGGGGGTCACGAACCACAACCTTCGCCATCCGATGGTCACCGCCGGCCATGCATCGACGATGCACCTGTTGACCGAAGGACGGTTCACGCTCGGTCTCGGTCGTGGTTTCGACGCCCGCTCCCGCGCCTATGGACTCGACCCGATCACCACCGCCCAGATGGAGGACTTCGCCGACCTCATGCGCCGCCTCTGGCACGGCGAGACGGTGGTTGGTCACGAAGGACCGGCCGGATCGTGGCCTGCGCTGCGACTGAACACTGCCTTTGACCTGGACATTCCGATGGCAATTGCCGCATTCGGGCCCAACACGCTCGAGCTCGCCGGTCGAGCCTTCGACCACGTGATCCTGCACACCTTCTTCACAGACGAAACGCTCCAACGATGCGTGAAGACGGTCAAGGACTCAGCGGAGCGGGCGGGTCGGGATCCTGCGTCCGTCATCGTCTGGTCGGTGATCGCAACCGTCGGCGACTGGATCGACCCAGGGTTGCGCCTCAAGAAGACGGTCGGTCGGATGGGCACCTATCTCCAGGCATACGGCGACCTGATGGTGAGCACGAACCGTTGGGATCCTGCCCAGCTGACCGCGTTCCGCGAACACGACTTCGTGAAGAACTTCGCCGGCTCGATCGACGCCGTCGCCACAACCTCCGACCTGGAGATCATCGCCGAAGCCATGCCAGAAGAGTGGCTTGCCCCTGCCGCCTACGGCTCGGCCGAACAATGCGCCACCGAAGCCAAGCGCCAACTCTCCCTCGGCGCAGACGCCGTCATCCTCCACGGCGCCACTCCCACCGAACTCGCCCCCATCCTCGCCGCCTACCGCGCCCAAGCGGCCCCGTCTGACGCAACTGCTTGACCTAGGGTATTTCGGGTCGAGGAAGGCTCACGCCATGAGGCCGAAGAAGAGAGTTCTGAAGGGCCAGCGCAGCCCGTCGGTCGAATCGTGAACATCATCATCGCCGCCTCGACAGGCGTGTCCTTGCTCGCAGTTGGCGCTGCGCTGTACTCCGCCGGAAAGGAACGCCCGATTCGAAAGGGCCTCGAGGGAACGCGGATCTTGGTCGGAGCGCTCGGCGTGGTAGCTGTCGGGGCCATCACTGGGGTGAACACTCCTGCGGTGCTTGCCCTCAGTGCCGTCGTGCTCGGTTTCATGTTCGGGTTCTGGCAGGGGAGGGCCACTGTTGTTCGTGAACTGAACGGACAGCTGTGGTTTCGTCGCACGGCCTTCGGCATCGTCGTGTTCGTTGCTGGCTTGGTCGCGATGCAGCTGGCTGGGCTGGGCTCGCGGGTCGGACTCTTCCGGATCGGGCAGACAGTCGCGATCTTCTCGATGGCGATTGGCCTTGGGTTCGTGTTCGGGAGGTCGAGTCCCGAGCGCCGAATTCCCCGCACGGGTGTCGGCGCACACGCTGCGCTGTTCGTGTTACTTGCCCCTGCGTTCATGGGTGCGTTGTGGTCCGGATCAGACGAGCGCTCCCAAGCCGGGGCACAGGTCCGCGACGTCCCTCCTGAGCTCTGCAGTCTCTTGCCACGATTCGATTCAGAGGGCACCGGCGGTTACGACGAGTCTGAAGTCTCGAGCCGGAGTGAAGACACCGTGGTGGCGTTGTGCCTCGCGACCCTCGACAATCCGAACGGCCCGTCCCCGGTCAACGTGAGTTTCGCACTGCAGCGGTTTGCGACCGTCTCGGGTGCGAGGACCCAGTGGTGTACCGCGGTGAGCGGGCGAGATGTCCAGGAATTCGGCTTCGGAGATGCCTCGTACACAAGCGTCGGTGAGTTCGGCTTCATCGCCGGAGCTCTGACTGTTCAAGTGCGATTCGGACCTGGCGATCGCGATCTCGCCGCGGCGCGCGACCAGTTCAGTCTTCTCGGTTCAGCTCTTGGCGGCGGTGCGCAATCGTTCTCCTGTGCTGACCCCGGCGGTGACTCGCGCGATCAAACCGAGTCGACCTCTGTCGTGCCCTCGACCACACCGTCCCCGACCACACTGCCTCCTGGCCCTCCTCCACCCGGAACCACAGACGACGGTTTTCTCGGTGGTGGCGAGATCGATGACGGTGAGGCAGTCGCCAGCGCCGCCACGTCGGCCTTGGTTGGACTCGCCGTAGGGGCACTCACCCTCGTTGATGCCGCCGGAGAGACAGCCGCGGCGTCGCAAGGGCGCAGCACACCAAGACGATCGCCAAGCGGGCCATCGCAATCATCGCAAAACTCGCGGTCCTCGCCGCCAAAGGAACCAGGCGAAGGCGACTGGTGGAAGCAAAAGGACCCCATCGCCGGATCGACTGGCGAGCCAACTCCACAGCCGCAGCCTGCCAGTCCAG
>Ga0315338_1004797_pt1 | contig 10321 bp, 5 predicted proteins | sample ASW8metaG_FD_204518 | JGI IMG/M metagenome (GOLD analysis project Ga0315338, IMG submission 204518) | Ammonia-oxidizing marine archaeal communities from Monterey Bay, California, United States - ASW #8 | ecosystem: Environmental > Aquatic > Marine > Coastal | place: USA: California | collected...
CTTTATTAGGTTCCTAGTCCTGACCTTTCTGCTGTTACTGCTATCGCCTTGGTAACTAGAGAGACGTGACTAGCAGACTGTGTAGATGTGTTTCATTACCAACATCCCACTAAAACTGTAAACCTTTCTGCCTTCTCAGCGATGTCTGGAAATTCCAGCTCTTCAGGGGACTTTCCATACTCATCCATGATCCCCCCGAACAACTTCAACCTTAATAAAGGGGACTTTTAGGATTACCGCGACCTCTTCGTTACTCAGCCCCTTTGGGTGGCGGGACAGAAGGTCGGTGATTGTCTGCTGTAGATCGTCATCGGGCGGACGAAGGTGCTCGTCAACCCCGAAGACGCTCATGTCTGTAGGATGCGAATCTTCAGAGTCTGTGAGCATCTTCGTAGAAAGTTGCCAGACCCAAGGGCCTTGAAGGCCCTGTTTCTTTGGATGCCTCGTTTGGTTTAGGACGACTAGGTTCAATAGCCTGGAAAAGAGGCTGCTTCTTATCAATAATCTACATCATTCTTAGAAGCAATCAGGACAACTTCTGAGATATGTTCTATGTCGCCCATTCTCTGTGTTAGGTCATCAGCAGATAAATCATCTTTCAAAGCAACGTCATATGTCAGACTTACACTTTCATTGTCACCGGACGGCTCCATGTGTAAAAGATCAAACCGCTTACAAGTCGCATTAATGGCTTCGAGATATTCCGTGCTATCGCCCACACGAGCAAATCGAAATCGCAAAATGAATTCACTTTTATAAATTGCTCCGAAATTTGTCTTGGACAAAACAAAAGCTACAACGATCACTACCACTGTGGCGGCTGCCGCTAGAAAATAGTTGCTTGTCCCTGCGGCCATGCCAAGTGCCAGTGCGCTAAAGATGTAGGCCATGTCTTTGGTGTCTTTAAGGACCGTACGAAATCGGATAATCGACAACGCGCCAACCAATGCGAACGCCCGGGCCAGGCTGCCACCGATTACCATCATTACAATCGCCACTATCAGAGTCACAAAAACTATGGTTTGACTGAATGACTGTGAATAGGATAAACCCTTGTGAGTCGCTCTATAGGTGATCGATATTAGTACACCGATTACCAGAGCAGCGATCATATTGATCACAATCTCAGGGTACGAGTAGTTCAGTAAATTTCCTGCAGGGCTAAGTAGTATTGTGTCCATATTCTATTTCTATGAGTTAGTGTTCATCATGAGCTAATCCCAATCTCTCCATACCGGATACTATCTTCGAGATCGAAATTCGTTGAAGCTCATGAGCTTGGATTACTTGGTGAAACCAGGAGGGAAGGTGGTGCCGGAATTTCACTTCGATCACTGAATAACCAGCGATAACCCGCTTTGGTGCGCAGGTTTGCAGTGGGAACAGTCTATTCGTTTGTGTCGCCTGTAATTTTTCATCGAAAGTGATCCGGAATCCAGGGTCATATTTACTGATGTAGGGTCTTCTATAATAATCGATAAGGGCTACTGGTTTAAGGTGTCTTCGGTAAAAATCATATTCAAACTGGTCCCGGACAGAACCATCTTCTGCGTGGCTTAGAATCTGATCAGGCTGAACAACGTCCGTTACTACCTCTCCCTGGGCATTCTCTCTGACAATGGGAGTCCGGTGCTTGAAGACAAGATTATTGTGTCTGCCTTTGATTTCCAAGAAAACAGGGACGTTCACCTCTGGTGAACTGGTATAAGTTCTGACTCTGAACTTATAACGAGACATGAGGCCGTCGATCTTGTCATGAAATGACGAGTAGGCTGGATCATCAAAATACAGACTGCGAACAAAATATTTGTGATCAGGTCGATTTACAACAAACGGATCATATTCAAGAAAATACAGGAGATCAGTCTCGACCGCTTGTCGCTTAGCGGCTGACAAAATGTATTTGAACTCAAATCGAGCAAAGCGTAATGGCGATGCGGTCGCCTCAGAATTTTTAATGTTTTCAACCATTGATGTAATCTCCACGCCGCCCAATTTGAATGTGTTGGTGGAGTAGCTTGGGGGCTTCTATCAATTCGACATCACAGTCTGTACCGTATTCATTGGCATTAGGAACCAAGTTGGTTCGACTGGCATTTTTTCTACTCAGGCCATCCACAGAAACTGTACTGACCCGTTTGCCCCTGACCTTAGTTTCAACATATGAATCGAACAGCGCGATAGATGAACGTTTCTGCGCCTGAGCGACTACCTCACCCCCGACGATTGTTGATTTAGCAATAAATATTCTACCTCCTTCTCCATAACGCCAGTTCTTCTTGTATGCGTGAAGTGCAGTTTTATTATTGACAAAGCTATGGTTGAACAGCACCGCTGTGGATCGATCCTTGGACTCCACACCGATCATATTACCGATCAAACGATTATTCACAGCACACAGCTGGCTATTCTCCCCGACGGAAATGCCTTTGTCATCGTTGTATTTGAATATAGTTCCAGTAATGACCGCTTCGCTTGTCATCAGGTCCACCGCATCGTTACCACTATTGTCGAACTGGCTATCGATGATCACGGCTTCCGAGATATCGAGATCCAGCGCATCGGCAAAAGCATTTTTGAATCTTGTTCGTTCAAAGCGAATATCGGCATAAACCGCGTGCACCATGTCATCTACAACCCGATTATCTCGAAACAGACAGTCCTGCACGGATACATCTTTCACATCATGCACCGAGAACATCGCTGAATATTCGAAAAGATCTCCTTTTCGACCACTGCCTCCTGCCATCTCACAGTGGGTAAGGCGTGAGCCATTGGCTCCCTGCCCCATTAGCACAATCGCCCCCCAGGGGGGCTGATCGGCTTGTTGGGATAAAAAGCGGATCGGGCGTTCCGGCGTACCCTCGGCGAGCAAACGACCCTTCAGAACCAAAGTGGCATCCGGTGCGAGGCGCACGGTGGTACCAGGCTGGATGATCAGATCATCTTTCAGAGTCTGATGCCCTGCAAAGGTTACCGTACCCGACCAAATCACAGGATCCGGCAAAGGATGGGCTTCAACCGGTGCATAGAGCTGCCCGAAGTCGGCGGGTGCCAGCTCTTTCCCTTCATCAATATCAAGAGCGTTTGGATGGATTATTTGATAGGCAGCAAGAAGGTCAGGATGATTGTTCACATAGTCCACAAAATTACCTGAGAGCGTTCGGCCTTCTGCTTTGCCGAAATCCTCCCAATGTAACTTGCCCCAGCTTGCTTTCTGGTCCGATCTGAAGAATAACCCATCTTTAGTGTCCACCGATTCTGCCGGTAGCCAACCATTACCTCGATCAACCTCTACCGAGACGATCTCAAGTTCCGGGTCCAGTCCCTCGAACCGAATCCGGTAATAACCAGGGCTGGTGTGAAGGGTATTAATGTTTTGACCCCATTGCTCAACTGGCGCTAGAACAAGATTAGGGAGAAATCCACCGCCGACAACCAGATGATAATCTGCAGTGACGGCAGAACCGGATAGATCCACTATCTGCTCGCCCGATTTCGTTCGATAGCTTACCTCGACGCTGGTGGCTTCCCCGATCATGCCACTGAACGTCAACCGCAGCTGGCTAATCGGGTGCTTGCCGTGGACAACCAGGCTCACATCATGATTTTGAACCTGAACTGCAGCAACGCGGGACACCAAAGATGAGTCATTTCCCAGGAAAGCGTCGGCATTTTCTGTCAACATCTTAGAAAGCACTGCTTCCATGTGATGCATACGATCCGTTACGGTCCTCGGGTTGCTGGGAAGCAAGAACGGATCTGTTTTGATTTCCGACATCATCGTCCGCACAGAATTCGAAACAATTCGAGAAAATGTCTGATGGTGGCCCTCTGCGAAAAACGTACGCAGTGCATCACTTCTCGCCCGAATAAAATCTCCATTCTTGAAAAGCGCCTTCATCAGAGAATTTGTAATAATTTCGGTTCCAAATTCGATCCCATTTAGGCCGTGCAGGCGATCATGTTTAATGAGATCAAACCATCCCATTGTATCCCAGACTACTGGTAGAAATTTTTGTCGCCACGGATCATAGTAGAGTCGCCAGTTATGAATTTCATCTGCATGTAAACTTTCGGTCAGTGTCTCAAAAGCAGAATACCGGCCCCACATCTTCAGGTCCAACATTTCCGCCAGATCTGCTTGCGCCGAGCTCGAATCGGAATCTCTAAGCAATTGAATCAGGTGGGATAGTGGCGCCTTAGACGCCTCATCGTAGTGATTGTTAAAGGCAACCTTATCCCACACCGCAGCGGATTCAAATAGCGAAACCAAACCTCCTCCAATAAGGTGATCTTTTGTTTGTGGAATCATCTCACCCCGGTAAAGATCGCCTGGCATTAGCTTTTGATTGCGAAGCATGATTTCTTTCGGTTGTTCGACCAAGAAATAAATCCCACGATCCTTACCGTTGATCAAAACGCGAACAAGTTTTGTCCGAGGTACCAATAGGTTCATCACTTCTGCAAGACGGTAGGAGAGATAGTTATTTAGTTGCTCGGGGGATCTTGCGGCTAGCAAGTTTATAGAGCGCATTCCTTCAAATAACCTCTCCTTCGATGTTTTGATTCGCATGGACTTCTTATCCCATGCCCAACGATAGAAAGTGTCCCCACGATACTTCAGCTCTGCCTTGGCAAGTTTGCCGTCAATCAGCATCCTCCCCTTGACATAGTCGAAACCGGACTGCGGCATATGGGACTCCAGTGCCGACAAGCTGGACTCCGGAAAGAAAAGGTGAACTGACTGAAGTTCGGTCGTTCGCTGATCGAAATGACCAGAGATAGTCGCCCGGACCCGTTGTGCCAGTCGGTTCACTTCGTATTGTCCGATCATACCTAGTTCAAGTTCTTTAACGCTTGTTTCATAGCGAACCCCATAAGTATAGAAACGATCAATAGTCCGATAGATCCAGTAGCCCCCGATTACAGTTACCGGAATAGTCAACAACCAGGACCACAACAACAGCGACACCAGTAGTCGCTTCATTGCTTCGAACTTTCCTTTTTGAACCCAAGATCTGTCGCCAATTTGTTCGATAACAATGTCTCTTTCCCGAAATCACCCAACGATGTGGCTCGGAAACTAATATCTACTACTAACAACGGTTTCTCACCTGCTTTGTCCACACCTAGAAGGTTTATCTGAAAAAAGGGATCCCAATGGCCATCTGATTCAATCGATCCTTCATTTTCAACAAAATGCTCATACTCAATATCATCGCGAGCAATATGTTTAGACTCGCCATCTATGGTCAAGCCTAATTCGGAGATCCTCATCTTTATATGAGGCGGCAAGTCAATTCTAATTGTCGACATATTGCGGGGGATCTCTGCACGAATATGGATCCGATCATCTAAATCAGGAAATACGGACAACTGCAAATATCCCTTTGTATTTAACTGTTCCTTGTTTTTCCAATCTAAAAGGGTGCGCCATAACTCTTGGGGCGCATTCCATAGTTCGCCCCATTCACCATCGGTAAGTCGCTGTTTTTGATGACGCATATAGCTGGCAATCACGTGACGAATCTTCCAATGCCAACGCAGCTCCCACCCTTGGGTATTACTTCGAAACCAGTCAGGATCTTGAGCAGAGCTCAAGTATCGTTTTGCCCCTATCGTCATCGCCGACGAGAGTGATTTGTACCCTTGTTTTTCATATGACATCATTAAATTAAAGCTCTCCAGCAAGTTGTTGGCTGGAAACCGATGCCATTCCCGCTTTAATCCCTGTAGACCCTCGTCGTGACGATCGTGCGAGTGACGTAGCGCTTCGTACCAATACGCCATTGCGTTGACGTTTCTTTCATCTTCAGCTATCCAGATACCGGACCAATGCAACAGCTCCTCATATCGTTTGGTGCGATGTAGTTGATACATAAGGGCCTGCAATATCTGCCTCTTCAGGGGAAAGGCCCGATCTGACAACCGAATCTCCCGCCATTTTTTCTCTTCCAGTAATTCCACAGCTGCCAGAATTTCCGATTTTTCCAACCGGCGTAATATCTCCCTCTTCTCGGATGCGAATCGATTGGTATAGCTTGACGTCATCCACGACCCTACGTCATTGACTACGTTTCCCTGATACAGCCACAAGAGCCAAAGCATAGAGAAAGCGATCGCCAACACTAGAAAGACCAAGTTCACGGCGACTTTCATCTTCTTTTTTGACTGCAAAATCGAAGAGAGTTGCAAGGAAAATCGATCTATTCGCATGGTCAATCGACCCTACCCAACACCGGCCCCCGATGATCCGCAGCGATGCCGGCTAGACATCTGGACGGTAGGTCCTGCAATTGCAGATGGGTCCAGGGAGATGACGCTTGCACTGTGGGCAGCAACTCCTGTTCACCTGCGAGCACCTTGTGAATGCCATCCACAGAAACTGTACTGACCCGTTTGCCCCTGACCTTAGTTTCAACATATGAATCGAACAGCGCGATAGATGAACGTTTCTGCGCCTGAGCGACTACCTCACCCCCGACGATTGTTGATTTAGCAATAAATATTCTACCTCCTTCTCCATAACGCCAGTTCTTCTTGTATGCGTGAAGTGCAGTTTTATTATTGACAAAGCTATGGTTGAACAGCACCGCTGTGGATCGATCCTTGGACTCCACACCGATCATATTACCGATCAAACGATTATTCACAGCACACAGCTGGCTATTCTCCCCGACGGAAATGCCTTTGTCATCGTTGTATTTGAATATAGTTCCAGTAATGACCGCTTCGCTTGTCATCAGGTCCACCGCATCGTTACCACTATTGTCGAACTGGCTATCGATGATCACGGCTTCCGAGATATCGAGATCCAGCGCATCGGCAAAAGCATTTTTGAATCTTGTTCGTTCAAAGCGAATATCGGCATAAACCGCGTGCACCATGTCATCTACAACCCGATTATCTCGAAACAGACAGTCCTGCACGGATACATCTTTCACATCATGCACCGAGAACATCGCTGAATATTCGAAAAGATCTCCTTTTCGACCACTGCCTCCTGCCATCTCACAGTGGGTAAGGCGTGAGCCATTGGCTCCCTGCCCCATTAGCACAATCGCCCCCCAGGGGGGCTGATCGGCTTGTTGGGATAAAAAGCGGATCGGGCGTTCCGGCGTACCCTCGGCGAGCAAACGACCCTTCAGAACCAAAGTGGCATCCGGTGCGAGGCGCACGGTGGTACCAGGCTGGATGATCAGATCATCTTTCAGAGTCTGATGCCCTGCAAAGGTTACCGTACCCGACCAAATCACAGGATCCGGCAAAGGATGGGCTTCAACCGGTGCATAGAGCTGCCCGAAGTCGGCGGGTGCCAGCTCTTTCCCTTCATCAATATCAAGAGCGTTTGGATGGATTATTTGATAGGCAGCAAGAAGGTCAGGATGATTGTTCACATAGTCCACAAAATTACCTGAGAGCGTTCGGCCTTCTGCTTTGCCGAAATCCTCCCAATGTAACTTGCCCCAGCTTGCTTTCTGGTCCGATCTGAAGAATAACCCATCTTTAGTGTCCACCGATTCTGCCGGTAGCCAACCATTACCTCGATCAACCTCTACCGAGACGATCTCAAGTTCCGGGTCCAGTCCCTCGAACCGAATCCGGTAATAACCAGGGCTGGTGTGAAGACGCGTGATAGGTTTCAACAATACGTCTTCGTAAACAGATTGACGAGACAGGAATTCTGTATTCAGCAGCACCGTACTGTTTTCCACTTGTACGGCGCCTGAGAGGTCGACCTGTTTCATCTCTCCATTTGTCAGATACTCCGCCGATGCCCGCAATTGTGAATCTGGGGGCCGAAGCAGCTGTATCCGTAGCCGCTGAATAGTCTGGCGGCTTCCGATTCCAAGTTGCAGCCGTGAATCGTGGTACCGATACCACGCACCCGTATTTGGATCACGGGCCAATTCTTCTTGGATGTCGGCAAAAACCTGGTTGATTCGAAATTCGAGATTCCTCATAGCGCGGATAACGTGCTCTGGTTCACCGGGCCGAAGAAACGGGTCTTGCTTGACCTCCTGACTCATCCGGTCGATGGTATCTGTGACAAAGCGCATAAATATGTCGTCATCTCCCAATCGGAAAAAATTCTCAAAGGCAGCATATCGAGCTCGAAGAAAATCCCCATTCAAGAACAGCGCCAGATGGAGCTTGGAATTAATGACAGCAGTCACAGTCCTTTCACCCGTTTGGGGTCTCCAGCGCCAGCCCACTGAATCCCATACGATTGGCATGAACTTTCGTCGCCAAGGGTCAAAATACAGTCGCCAGTTGTGTGACTTCGAAAAGTGCTTGGTGTGCGCCAACGTCTCGAAGGCACTGAACCGACCCCAAGCCTTCATATCCAACAGTTGGCTCAATTGTTTTTGCGCTTCTTCGGATTCACGTCTTTCAATTAAATCCAGAAGTTGCTCCAGAGGGGCCATTGACGAAAGGGGATAATGATTGTTGGCCGACATCTTGTCCCATAGGGAGCTCGAATCAAACAGCCAGATCTGCTCACCAATACTATAGAACCTGTCCTTTCCTACCATCTCTCCGCGGTACAAATCCCCCGGCATCACTTTAAACCTTCTCAGCGCGGACTCTCCGAGCTGCTCTATAAACACGTAAATTCCCTGGTCCTTGCCGTTGATGAAAATGCGTACAAGTCTGGTTCTGGGCGCAAGCAGTCCCATTCGTGTTGCCAATTGCAAGGACAGAAAATTATTGAGCTGCTGATCCCACTTGGGTGCTTGCAAATTAAATGAACGCATCCCGTCAAATAAGTTGTTTTTGGAAGTGCGTACCCGAATCGACTTCTTGTCAAACCCCCAGTGATACATATAATCACCGCGGTACTTTATTTGGACCTTGGCAAGTTTGCCATCGATCAGCATCCTCCCCTTGACATAGTCGAAACCGGACTGGGGCATATGGGTCTTCAGCGTCGATAGGTTGGACTCCGAAACAAACAGATGAATGAATGAGAAACTCGAAGGTGTGGTGTCCCTCATGCGTGAGATTGCCGAAAAAAATCGTTGCTTCAGGGTCTGATACTCATAGGTACCCATCTCCCACAGACTGGCACCGATAGGCTCCGGGTTGTAGCGCACCGCAAAAGTTACAAAACGATCGATTGTGTGATATGCCCAGTAACCACCAGTAACGGTCAGCGGCACGGTCAATAACCAAGACCAGAGGAAAAATTTAGTCAAGATGGGCTTCACAGGCTAGTCCACGCATTAACACACTTGCTGTACTAACCGTGTTTTAATCATTCCAGAGTAGTAGGGGATCGGTGGTCCCATCTTAGTCGGTCCGCCTGGTTGTGTAGTATTACCGGATCCGACAAACAGAAATTCGATGCAGAGCCCCGTCGACGGGAGAACTCCAATGGCAATGAGCATCATTCGAGCAATCATGTGTGTTCCTCAAAATCCAGCAACATTTGATCGATTTTACGTAACTGGTAGATACCATATCACTACAGGTGGAGACGGCCTTCCGGGAAGGCACTTTCAAGGTATGTGAGGATGTCATTGCATTCTATGTAGACGTCACCATCGTGAACCAGTACCGGCACCAAACCGCGCGGATTGATGCCCAAAAAATGGTCGGTCAGATTCTCGTTCACCATCAAGTCTACTAAATAGGACTCCCATTTGGCTTCCTTTAGATTGAGAAAAATTCGAAGCTTCTGTGAGCAAGCTGAACACGGAAAATGGAAAACGTGTAGTCCATTCTATTCAAGCACTTCCCGCGTTTTGATATCTTGGTTCGCTAGCTTCGCCATTTATGATTTCCCTGCCAAACGCTTAATAGAATCAATTTATACCACTACCTTATTCCTATTTAGCACAAGCATGTGAGTGTGCGGATAGGACACAATTTATACCGCTGAAACTGGGTTCGTTCCAGTCCTCTCCAGTCCATTCAGGTCCGTTTGCGTGGAGTCGGAGCCTGTTATTTAAAGGGTTTTAGGACTTGTTCCGCTAGACTACTGCATTATGGGGTAGGAATCGCAAGTTCAAATTTTACAGCACCCTCGATTTACTTGTGTTGCTTCAATAGCCTGCTGTTCCACTAGGAACTCTATTTGGAAGCATTAGATACCTAGTCCGGACCACCTAACCTACTCCCTGGAGTCGCAGTCATACAATGCCTTGGGCCCTTGTGATCTCTTGTTGTATAGGCATGTTCGCAGCAACCGCGAGTGGTTCGACGCGGGCCCCTTTTCTACTTGAAATGGCAACCGACTTCGCAGTTAGCTTACCTGCAATTGCCAATCTGTTTGGACTAACTGCCGTTGTCTGGGGAATATCGTCTTTTCTTT
>Ga0315338_1004798_pt1 | contig 10320 bp, 7 predicted proteins | sample ASW8metaG_FD_204518 | JGI IMG/M metagenome (GOLD analysis project Ga0315338, IMG submission 204518) | Ammonia-oxidizing marine archaeal communities from Monterey Bay, California, United States - ASW #8 | ecosystem: Environmental > Aquatic > Marine > Coastal | place: USA: California | collected...
TGACCTCAATCGCACTTGCCATAGTATTGGCGGTATACATGCCGCCACAGGCACCAGCCCCTGGACAGGCATTTCTGACGATAGCTTCACGTTCATCGTCTGTTATTTTCTCAGCGATAAACTCTCCATAACTCTGGAACGCTGAAACGATATCAACAACCTGTTTACCGGCGATTCCGGGTTGAATCGTACCTCCGTAGACCATAATTGAGGGTCTATTCACTCTACCCATTGCCATCATGACGCCTGGCATGTTTTTGTCGCAACCAGGCACCGTTACCAGCGCGTCGTACCATTGCCCCCCCATAACAGTTTCTATGGAATCGGCAATGAGATCCCGGGATTGGAGCGAATAACACATACCCTCTGTGCCCATCGAAATACCATCGCTGACACCGATGGTGTTGAAACGCATGCCAATGAGATCTGCCTCTTCAACTCCTCGTTTAATCTCCGCAGAAAGATCATTCAAGTGCATATTGCAGGGGTTGCCCTCCCACCAAACACTAGCAATACCGACCTGGGCCTTGTCCATGTCTTCACGTGACATGCCAGTAGCATAGAGCATTGCTTGGGACGCACCCTGGGAAGGCGGCTGCGTGATCCGTGCACTGACTTTATTGAGCTTTTCACCGCTCATAGCGTTCTCCATTTTAAGACCGAGGAAATCGGCGACTGTTGAGGTAGCTGCTAGACGTTACAGCAAAGCATAACAGAAACGACACCTGAGCTAATCTAATAATAGCGGTCCAACTGTAGATTTCATTCCGAGTCTAGCATCTGTTGAAGTTCTGTAATCTGCCGTTCGAGTTGCTGGATCAACGTGATTGCGGCCTGATCAGGCAATACACTGGATGGTCGCGGCAATACGCCGGTGAGTTCATGTTCAATTTTGTATCGCACCAATTCCTGGACATCTAGGGTAATCTTAGGATCACCTACTGACCCTGTGATCTGGAATGGAATAACTGGTATACCGCCTAAATCTCTGCTTAGAACATTCTCAAGAGCAAGCAGGATTCTATAATCCATAGCACCGGCAGATAGGGACAGTGAACCCTTACCTTCCATCCAGAATTCAGGGCCGATAAATCTGAAATCCTGGTTCTGAACCATACCGCGATCGATTCGAATGGTTGTCGACGCCTGCTCGACTTCCAGTTCACGCAACTGCGCGCTGATCGCCCTGACCAGTTGGGTATCGAATCTCCCTAAAACTTGGTTGAACAACTCTGCCGAAAGCTCCCCGTTACGCAGGTTAACCGTGGCAATCCCTCGGGCATTCTTGAGTAATTCAGCGCCAGTTCTTCCCTCCACCGCCAGGACTAATTCAAAATCAGCTGATGCTTCGATACCAGCTATGTCGTCCGTATCGCGCAGCAGTTTTCCCAAATTAACATCACCTACTCCTTGTCGGACAAGGATTAGGGGCACCTCGGCACGACGATCTAGCCACAAAAACAGCTTGCCAGTACCTTCGTAAAGCTCACCCGACAATGGAGCAACCGACATTATTTTTCCTTTGGAGCGAATCTGTACGATCACATGTTTCGTCAGCATCTGGTCAAACCGCAGGCGACCGACAACGATACTTCCCGTTGCCGTCACATCTGCTGGAAGATCTGAAAGCCGGTCGGCCAACAAACCGACAAGCACACCCGCAGAAGTAATCGAGCGGGAACCGTCTTCTACCTTCTCGACCAGGAGCAAATCGTCTGATTCCAGAGCAAATGTCCAGGCTGCTGAATCTTCTCTGTGGTGCCTGACCCATCCCGTGACGATGGTATCGTCCGCCTTTACAGTGAGGTCATCTAAAGCCAACTGATTCTCCTGCAAACGCAACTTACCATTCAGAGACATCGGACGAAGTCCGTTCGATACAAAATCCGACAGCGCTATGCCAGCATTGCGCAGAATTGCCTGAACATCTACCGACGGTATATCGAAGTTAGCCAAAACCTCTGGCTCTCCTTTTGCCCAGGTAGCTGACAAATCTCCAAAGAGTTCCGTATCCAACCAATTCACGGCCACCTTCGGCACAACAATGCGCTGGCTGGACAGATCGATGACAATTGCATCAGCAGTAATAACGGACGTGAATCGACCGATAAAACAGTCTGCGTCGATCAGTGCGGCCCTGATCTGTCGGGAGCTGATATCTATATTCAGACCGGCAATTTTCAAAGCGGCTTCAGCACCAGCGGCAGCGATAGTCACTAGCGATTCCGCCACATGGATCCTGCCGCTGTCTATGCTCACGCTCATCTCTGGCAGTCTCATGCTCAACACCAATCCAGGCGTTGTCACATTTCCAACAACCTCATTCAATACCACGCCATTCGATTGGTCAGGTTCACCTGGAGCATTTGCCGATAGACGCACAGCTAACGGCGAGCGCAACACTTCCGACAAGAGTCGAAATGAAGTCTGCCAGGAGATTGTAGGGTCAGTCTCGGATCTACTCGAACGCCAAGACAGGTCCGCGAGCGTTACCGCCTGCTGAGTCATACGATCGCGCCAATGAACCATGCCCGCGTATACGTTCACTTGTTTAGTGGGTAGAACAGCAAGAATCCCAAGATCTTGCCAGTTTGAACGTCCGTCGGTTAGTCGGACAAGATCGAACCTAGGACGCTCGATCAGTAAACTATGGACATCGAACCCTCCTGCCAGAATTGACAACAGCCCGATTTTAAGTTCAATCCAGGGCACGTAGAGCATAGGCTCAGCACTGAAATCGGGATTGTTATAGACCACCACGTCCTCTGTCTTGAGGGTCAGTAACAACGAACCGGACTCACTAAATTCAAGATTCATCTCAACGTCACCTCCGATGGTGACGTTTCTTTTAGTCTGTTGAGTGATGTATTCGGCAAAGCTGCTGCGTAAATTGACGGTATTCAGCGCCAATGCTGTCAGCACTATGGTAGAGGCCAAAAGTACCAGCAGAGCCGATACCCTTAATAGGGTAATTTTTTTTTGAATCATGATCCGGCCTACGCAGAGTTCTCGATCGAAACGACAGAACTCAAAACACCTATGTCGCGTGCTGCAATTTCTGCTGCACAATACGTTCGGCCGCCTCGATGACCTCTAGGCCCGCACCTTGGCGAACTGCATGCTCGCTCAGATACCGGCGCCAGGCCCGGGCGCCCACCTGTCCCGTAAAAAGACCCAGCATATGTCGAGACATGTGTCTAAGCTGAGTGCCAGATTCAATTTCACTGGCGATATAGGATTTGTACTGATCCAGCACCTGCCAGCGCGTTAGTGACGGAGTTTTGATACCGAACAGTTCTCCATCAACATCGGCGAGTGAAAAAGGATTTTGGTAGGCCTCTCTTCCAACCATCACACCATCGACGTGCTCTAGATGAGAGTGAGCAGCTTCAATGCTACAGATTCCGCCATTGACAATAATCTCCAGATCAGAGTAGTTTTGCTTCAGCCGATACACTATGTTGTAGTGCAACGGGGGTACTTCGCGGTTCTGTTTGGGACTCAGACCGGTCAGCCAGGCCTTGCGGGCATGAACAATGAATGTGCGGCAACCACCATCTACAAGCGTAGTAACAAACGATTCAAGATCTTCGTAACTGTCTCGGTCATCAATGCCTATCCGACATTTGATGGTGACAGGAATACGAACCGTTGATGCCATAGCGCTGAAACAGTCGCTCACCAGTGCCGGTTCTGCCATCAGGCATGCTCCGAAACGGCCAGACTGGACACGAGAACTCGGACAGCCCACATTCATATTGATTTCATTGAATCCCGCTGCTTCACCCAAGCGTGCACAAAGAGCCATCTCACGGGGATTGCTACCCCCCAGTTGCAGCCCTAGAGGATACTCGGCTGCGCTGTGTACAAGAAAACGGTTACGATCACCATGTAACAGCGCTGCCGCAGGGATCATCTCCGTATACAACATCGCTCGATGGGTTATTAAGCGCAGAAAATAACGTTCATGCCGGTCAGTCCAATCCATCATCGGTGCAACACTGTAACGGTGGGCTGCGGCCACGTTCTGACTAGCAAGCACTGAACTCATTCGATTCATAAAGCTCTGACCTCACCCTGGATAGTCTAGACTAGGCACCGTTTGCTACCTTGATATCGATGCTTCCAAATATATATACACTGCCACACACCAAGTCCCAGCCAGGATTCAACCACTGGCAAGGTCAGGAAACTTCCGGTTAACACCGAACGAAGATGGGCCGACATGTCGTCAGGTCCTTCGCTGGCACGCCGGTAGACCGGATCGCCATCTCGAATGATACGCTGCATCAAATGCTCCAAGTCTACCTGTACCACCAGGTCGGCATTTTCTGATAACAGCAACGATGCACTGGTGTGTTGCAAAAAAATGTGGCATAACCCTGTCTGCATATCTGATCGAGCGGCAAACCAGTCAATCAACCCTGTGAATTCACGAGCCTCTCGACCAACAGTGTCAACCTCGATTGTCTCCTGATGCCAGTCGCTAGCCTTCTGCCCCGGATTAAGATCTCATGACCCAAACGCTAACACGGACTTTGGGAAAGATCGAGCAGGCAGGTGCTGCAAGCAGTCTCCTCAGCATTCGCCGAGGGCTAGAAAAAGAAAGTCTCCGCGTAAATCAGGAAGGTATCATTTCTCAACGGCCACACCCCTCTCGCCTGGGATCAACCCTGACCCATCCTTACATTACTACGGATTACTCAGAGGCCTTAATTGAGCTCATTACCCCCCCACATCTAGACACGGAAACACTACTGCAGGACATGACCGACATTCACCAATTTACCTACCGTAATCTTGGAGATGAATTGTTATGGGTTAACAGCATGCCGTGCATACTGCAAGGGGAGAACAGTATTTCCATCGCCAACTACGGAACATCAAACGTAGGGCGTATGAAAGCCATTTATCGAATTGGTCTGGCTCACCGTTATGGCAAGTTGATGCAAACCATTGCTGGCATTCATTTCAATTTCTCAATTGGCGACGATTTTTGGCGCAGCTGGCGAACAATCTGTGGTTCAACCGTAGCACTCCAGGACTTCAAGTCCGAGGGCTACTTCGGTCTTGTACGCAACGTCTACCGCTACGGTTGGCTCATACCCTATCTGTTCGGTGCATCACCCGCTGTCTGTCGAACATTCCTTGACGACAGGGACCACCATCTGGACCTCTTGGGTGAGTCGAGTTATTACCTCCCCTACGCAACCAGTCTACGTTTGAGTGATCTCGGCTATCAGAGTGATGCTCAGGCGGCTATTAAGGTTAACCTGGACAGTACGGAAACCTATATTGAGTCACTGACTCGGGCGACGACTGAGTCCTACCCCCCTTATGAGGAAATCGGCCTTCGTGCCGACGGTGAATACAGGCAACTGAACACCAACCTGCTACAGATTGAAAACGAGTATTACGCACCGATACGCCCCAAACGAACCATTCAAACCGGTGAGAAACCAACTTATGCCCTCGAAAAGCGCGGTGTTGAATATGTTGAACTGCGGAGTATAGACCTCAACCCTTTTTTGCCGATTGGCATTGACCACTCACAAATTCTCTTCCTCGATCTTTTTCTGCTTTATTGTTTGCTCTCAGATAGCCCACCAATGTCTGACGCTGAACAGCAAGATTGCCATACCACACTAAAACAAGTTGTCGAGCGAGGCCGTGATCCCGATCTCTTCCTGACCATCGGAAATCAGAAACTGACCAGACTGGGCAGCAGCATTATGAGTCATTTCAAAAATTTGGCCGAATTTCTCGATCAGCATGGCGGCAAAGGTTACAGCGATACGGTGGGTAAACAGCAGGATAAGTTCAACGACTCAAGCCTCACCCCTTCAGCCCAGGTCCTTGAAGCCATGCGAAAACACGACGATAACTTCTTCAATTTTGCACTGACGCAGGCTGTTAGGACGGGAGAACACTTTGACAATCTGGACCTTCCCGCGGAACAACTCCACCAGATGTCACAGGAAGCCATGGACTCTATCGACCGTCAGCGGGCAATGGAACAAGCAGATCGCATAGGATTTACTGAGTTTCTGGATCAATATTTCAATCAATAATAGAACAACTTGTCGATCTGCCTGGTTTAAGGCGTGGTAGAACAATACAGCTTTCGCTCAGTCGCCTTGTTCGTGACTTCTCACGGGTTTGGTCATGCGTCCCGTGCTTGTGCAGTCGCCAAAGCCCTGAGCAATATCAGGCCAGAAGTGCGGTTTGAGATCTTCTCCTCAATCCCTCAGTGGTATTTCTCCGGCACCCTCGATGATTTCCGATTTCATCAACTGAACTGTGATATTGGCTTAGTTCAACATGATGCATTAAATACAGATATTCCCGGCACTCTGAAAGCACTGGCCGACGAGTTACCATTCAAATCCACGAAAATTAATGCTCTGGCCAACAAACTAACCGATACACACTGTGAACTAGTTATCTGCGACATTGCACCGATGGGCATAGCAGTCGCACGGGCAGCTGGCCTGCCCAGTGTTCTGATCGAAAACTTCACCTGGGATTGGATCTACAGGTCACTCGCTCAAAGGCATCCGGCATTCCTGACATACGCTGACACGCTAGAGCAGATCTTTGCCAATGCCAAGGTTCATATTCAAGCAGTACCCGTGTGTAATCCGGCAAGTAGCGCGATTCTTGTCAACCCGATTGCCCGCTCCCCACGACAGAACAGGGACAGCACCCGAAAAGCACTGGGACTAAAAAGCAAAAGGTTGATGGTGTTCCTGACTATGGGTGGTGTACCCCAGGAATACCCGTTCGTGAGCAGGCTCCACCAAGATTTCAGTACGATAGACTTCGTGATTGCAGGCATTGAAGCAAGAAAAGAATGGGCGGCACCGAATGTTCGTCTTCTTCCTGCAAACAGCAGCTACTATCACCCCGACCTGATCAATGCGGCCGATGCTGTAATCGGCAAGGCAGGTTACAGCACCATCGCTGAGATCTACCAAAGCCAGGTACGATTTGGCTATTTCGTGCGGGAGGATTATCCTGAAATGCAAGCACTGATTAATTTTCTCCATCACAACACGGACGGGATTTTACTGTCAGCACAAGACTACATGTCGGGCGACTGGCTCAGTGAACTGGAGAATTTACTGGCTGTCCAACCTGCCTGTCGGCAGCAGACTCTCAGCGGCAGCTTACAGGTCGCTCAGCTGGTTTCAGAACTGCTGTCGACCTAAATTGCCACTCCTCAAGTCGATAGATCTTGAATCAGCCGGCGTAGGAATGACTCACCCTGTGCAACCTGCTCGAGACTGATGAACTCATCAGGTTGATGCGCCTGATCTATTGAGCCTGGTCCACACATTACCGTTGGAAACCCTGCGGCCTGGAACTGCCCGGCTTCGGCGACATAGGCGCCTCGGCTGGTATCCTGAGTTCCGGTAATGGCTTGCACCAATTCAAGAGCTGCAGACCCCTTTGGTGAAAATTCCGGCGCACGGGCAATGACTTCCGTCTGAATAAAACACTCCGACCATCGCTGCCGCATGTCAGGTAACACTTCTTCCTTACAATATTTTTCGAACTCCTCAATCAGGGTATCCGGATCATCTCCAGGAATATTACGGACATCCCAAACAAACTCGCAGTGGCGTGAAACGATATTCATCGCAGTGCCGCCATTAATAACGCCCACATGGATACTGGTATGATGAGGGTTAAATCCGTTGTCCGACGGCGTATCGCGCTCGAGGCGCTCTGCCATTACACTGAGGTAACTAACTAGTCTGGCAGCATTCATTACCGCGCTCACACCACGATTGGTCTGGCTGGAATGCGTCTCATAGCCGCGGACGGTTGTCTTGAGGCCAACAATACCCTTATGCCCGGTGACAACACTCATGCTCGTAGGTTCACCAACGATCACAGCTTCCGGTGCGGGTATATTGGTCACCATCTGCTCAATCATGGCTGGTGCACCACGGCACCCTACTTCTTCATCATATGATAGCGCGAGGTGTATAGGACGCCGCAGTAATCTCATTTCCGGTACAAGTGATAAGGCAATCCCGATAAAGCCTTTCATATCACAAGTTCCCCGACCATAAAGCCTGCCGTTGTCTTCAGTCAGCAGAAATGGGTCCGTGTGCCAGTCCTGACCATCTACAGGAACAACATCTGTGTGCCCCGATAGAACTACCCCACCTTCTTCAAGCGGCCCAATAGTGGCATAAAGGTTCGATTTCTCACCGTCGTCGCTGACGACACGAGTTGATGCGACGCCGTGATCATCCAGATAATTCTGCACGAAGTCGATAAGAGAAAGGTTACTGTCACGAGACACTGTGTTGAATCCAACCAGCTGCTCGATCATCTGTTTACTGTTCATGATCGGTACCATAGTTGTCGTCTAATGGGCAGTGTATACCGACAATCTCCCGAACGCAGCCGACCATTGGTTTCGCCGCCGGTTTAGGTTAGCCTTGCCCCCTTGTAAATGTACCCGTGGATCAGAACAGGAGTATGAAAAATGCAAATCAGCAACATCGGGATAGTTGGCGCCGGCACGATGGGCAGCGGAATATCTCAGGTAGCTGCACTCACCGGCTATGACATTGTCATGCAGGATGTGTCAGATGAAGCAACAAGTCGAGGCCTAGGTACAATTGATAAAAGCCTGCAAAGACTAGTAGACCGAGAAAAGATTACCGCTGACGCGAAAGACGCAGCAATTCTAAAAATCAGGACCACCACCAATCTATCGGACCTAGCTGACTGCGATCTCGTCATAGAAGCTGCTACAGAAAACATGGATCTCAAACTCGACCTGTTTGAGAAGATAGACAAGGTTTCCCGTCCGGAGACCATTATTGCCTCCAATACATCGTCGCTGTCACTGACAAAACTTGCTTCAGTCAGCAACAGGCCAGACAAGGTAATCGGCATGCACTTCTTTAATCCAGTGCCAATGATGGCGTTGGTAGAGATCATAAGAGCATTGCAGACTTCAGATGACACCTTCACTAGAGTCGATGAACTGACCCGGGAACTGGGAAAAACACCTGTAAGCGTAAAAGATAGCCCAGGATTTGTGGTCAATCGCATGCTGGTTCCTATGATAAATGAGGCCGTATTCATACTTTACGAGGGTATCGCTAGTGCAGATGAGATCGACGCAGCAATGAAACTCGGTGCCGGCCACCCTATGGGGCCTCTGGCACTCGCTGACATGATCGGTATCGATGTTTGTCTCTACGTTATGAATATTCTTCTAGAGGAGTTTGGAGATTCGAAATTCAGGCCAAGCCCACTCCTAAAACAAATGGTCGACGCAGGTTACCTGGGCAGAAAGAGTGGTAAGGGATTCTTCGACTACGGCCAGTAGCTCCATGGCTGAAGAGGGCTCTGGACAGACGCAACTCCGTCTGGGTATTGATACAGGCGGAACCTATACAGATGCCGCACTTGTCGATGCCGCGGACCAGGTCGTAGCCAGTGGCAAATCCCTAACCACGCACCGCCAGCTCGAAGTTGGAATCAGCGCTGTACTCAAAAAGCTTCCTTCCGACCTTCTTTCAAAAGTTACGCTGGCCTCGCTGTCGACGACGCTCGCAACCAATGCCGTTGTCGAAGGCCGTGGCACCCCCGTTTGTCTACTACTTCCGGGTTACACCGCCAGCCAAATAGAGCGGGCGAAGCTGGAACATATTGTCCGTGGTGGAGCCTGCGTTGCGCTGACGGGTGGTCACGACGCCGGCGGCCGAGAGAAGTGGCCACTAGACTTGGATACGGCGAGTCGCACCATCGAGAAGTACAGGAATCGAGTATCGGCGTTTGGTGTTTCGAGCATGTTCAGCGTTCGCAATCCCGCCCATGAGATTACCCTGCGCGAACTGATTCATTCTCTGTCTGATAGACCTGTGACCTGCGGCCATGAACTCGCCTCGTCTCTGGGTGCACCCCGCAGGGCAGTGACTGTTGCCTTCAATGCCTCTCTAGTGTCGTATATCAACCGACTAATTCGTACCATGCAGGTGCTTTTATCCGATTATGGAGTCAGTGCACCGCTCATGGTGGTTAAAGGAGACGGCTCCTTAATTACGGCAGCGGTTGCTCTGACACGACCGGTAGAGACCGTACTGTCCGGACCGGCTGCAAGCGTTGTGGGCGCTGCATTCCTCGCCCAAACGGAAAACTCCATTGTTGCCGACATGGGAGGTACCACAACTGATGTTGCCATCGTAACCGATGGCCTTCCCGTCTTCAGTACAGACGCTACTGTGATTGGAGAGTGGCGACCAATGATTGAGTCTACCCGGGTTTTCTCGGTAGGGCTCGGCGGTGACA
>Ga0315338_1004799_pt1 | contig 10317 bp, 9 predicted proteins | sample ASW8metaG_FD_204518 | JGI IMG/M metagenome (GOLD analysis project Ga0315338, IMG submission 204518) | Ammonia-oxidizing marine archaeal communities from Monterey Bay, California, United States - ASW #8 | ecosystem: Environmental > Aquatic > Marine > Coastal | place: USA: California | collected...
CGATCTGCCGATCGAAACCTGCGCCACGATACTCGACGAGATCGGAATCGCCCCGTTCTTCGCGCGCACCGCTCATCCGGCCTTCAAGCACGTCGCTCCGATTCGCGCGGAACTCGGCGTGCGAACGCTCTTGAACTGTCTCGGGCCACTCCTCTCGCCGGTCGCCGCTCGCTATCAGGTCGTGGGCGTCTACTCCGCGGCGCTCGTCGAACCTCTGGCGCATGCGCTGATCGAGCTCGGCGCCGAGCGCGCGCTCGTGGTGCATGGCGACGATGGGATGGACGAACTGACCACGACGACGTCGAGCCGCGCGGCGCTGGCGAGCGATGGGCGGGTCGAAACGACGACGATCGATCCAGGGCATCTCGGCCTCGACCAGGCACGCCCCGAGGATCTCGCCGGCGGCACTCCCGAGGAGAACGCGGCGACCACGCGGTCGATCCTGGCGGGCGAGAAGGGTCCACGACGCGACATCGTGCTGCTGAATGCGGCGGCGGCGCTCTTCGTCGTGGAATCAGCGCCGACGCTCGAGGCCGGATTGGTCGCGGCGGCGAAGAGCATCGATGAAGGCGCCGCCACGGCCAAGCTCGAAGCGCTCGCCAAGGCGACCGCGCACGCGACGGAAGCGCGGCCTGCATGACGATTCTCGACGATATCCTGGCGCGAAAAGGGATCGAAGTGGCGGAGGCCAAGCGCAGGCGCGATCCCGTCGAACTCGCGCTCGAAGCCAAGGCCTGCACGCACGCGCCGCGCGGGTTTCGCGAAGCGATCCGATCGACGCCCGGCGCTTCCGTGATCGCCGAGATCAAGAGGCGTTCGCCGAGCAAGGGTCTGATCCGTGAAGACTTCGATCCGGTTGCCATCGCAAAGGCCTACGCCGGAGCAGGCGCCGCCTGCATTTCGGTCCTGACGGACGAGAGCTTCTTCGGCGGCAGCCTCGACGATCTCGCTCGCGTGCGGGACGCCGTCGAGACGCCGCTCCTCCGAAAAGACTTCACGATCGACGCCTATCAGATCGACGAAGCGCGGGTGCATGGTGCCGACGCGATCCTGCTGATCGTTGCAGCCCTGGACGACGAGGCGCTGCGACTCCTTCATGCCCATGCGCGGGAACTGGGCCTCGACGTGCTCGTCGAAGTGCACCACGAAGCGGAACTCGACCGGGCCATCGCGCTCGAGGCGAACCTGATCGGCGTGAACAATCGCGACCTCAGGACCTTCGAGGTCGACCTTGGAACGACCATTCGGATGGCATCCCGGCTCGAGGGGTCGGACGTCGTACTGATCGCCGAGAGTGGGATCGGGAACGCGGAGGATGTGGCGCGACTCGAACGAGCCGGTGCCGCGGGGTTTCTAGTCGGAGAATCGTTGATGCGTCAGCCCGATCCCGGGAAGGCGTTGGAAGCATTGCGGAGGCCGTCGTGACCGGAAGCGTAAGGATCAAGATCTGCGGAGTGAGGACGCCGGAAGACGCCTTGACAGCCGTCGACGCGGGCGCCGATTTGATCGGGATCAACTTCGTCGAAGGCTCGAAGCGAGAGGTCGACCTGAAGCAGGCGGTCATAATCTGTGAGGCGCTCGAGGGGCTCGATGTCGAGCGCGTGGCGGTCTTTCGCGATTCGAATTGGGACAACATCGATCGCATCCTGCGGCGGGTGTCCTTCGAGCGCGTGCAGTTCCACGGTTCGGAGACCGAGGACGAACTCGAAGCGATCGACCTGCCGACGATCAAGGCGATTCGCGGCGCCGACCAGGAAGCCGCGGAGACCTATCCCGGTTCGATCCTGCTGCTCGACCACCCGCATCAGGGCGGTGGCCAGGGACAGGCCTGGGACTGGAGCGAGGCCGAAGATCTGATCGCCCACGGACACGACGTGATCATCGCCGGAGGGCTGACCCCAGAGAACGTCGCCGAGGCGCTCGCGGACGTCGGCGATATCCCGCCGTGGGGCGTGGATGTCGCGACCGGAGTCGAGAACGAGGAAATTCGCAAGGACCCAGACAAGCTGCGCGCGTTCGTCGAGGCCGTGCGCCGCCGAGAAGAGCAGGTCGAGGCCGCCAAGGAATCCGGAGAGTCCAATTGAAGAGTGAGCCCGACGAAGCGGGAATGTTCGGCCCATACGGAGGGCGGTTCGTTCCGGAGATGTTGATCAGCGCGCTCGACGAACTCGTCGAAGAGTCGACGCGTATCCTCGCGGATCCCGAGTACCAGGCGGAGCTCGACGATCTCCTCGCGAACTACGCGGGACGACCGACTCCGCTGACCTTCGCGAAGCGACTGACCGAGCATTTCGGGGGCGCGCGCATCTACCTGAAGCGCGAAGACCTCGCGCATACTGGTGCGCACAAGGTGAACAACGTCCTCGGTCAAGCGCTCCTGGCTCGCTACATGGGCAAGAAGCGCATCATCGCAGAGACCGGGGCGGGCCAGCACGGCGTCGCCTCGGCGACCGCCGCAGCGCTGCTCGGCCTCGAGTGCGACGTGTACATGGGGGCCGAGGACATGCGTCGCCAGGCGCCGAACGTCTTCCGTATGGAGCTCCTCGGCGCGCGTTGCCTCGCCGTCGAGAGCGGATCGCGCACGCTGAAGGACGCGATCAACGAAGCCATGCGCGATTGGGTCACGAACGTGGAGACGACCTACTACTGCATCGGCTCCGTGATGGGACCGCATCCCTATCCGACGATGGTTCGCAATTTCCAGAGGGTCATCGGCGTCGAGGCGCGTGAGCAGATCCAGAAGGCCGAGGGGCGGCTACCCGACGCGCTCGTCGCGTGTGTCGGGGGTGGGTCGAATGCGATCGGTCTCTTCCATCCTTTCGTCGAAGACGAGGGTGTCCGAATGATCGGCGTCGAGCCCGGTGGCCGCGGGCTGAAGTCGGGTGCCCACGGCGCGACGATCACGACCGGCGTGCCGGGGATCTTCCACGGCAAGCGAACCCTCGTCCTCTCGGACGACGACGGTCAGATCTTTCCAGCGCATTCGATCTCCGCGGGGCTCGACTATCCGGGCGTCGGACCGGAGCATGCCAATCTACGCGACGAGGGCAGGGCGGAGTATGTGATCGCGACCGACGACGAGGCGCTCGAAGCCTTTCAGTTGCTGTCGCGATGCGAGGGCATCATTCCCGCACTCGAGAGCTCTCATGCTCTGGCCTATGCCGGAAAGCTCGCGGCGGGCCTGGCGTCCGACGACATCGTCCTCGTGAACCTGTCGGGTCGCGGAGACAAGGACGTCGACGAGGTGCGCAAGATCCTTCGCGAACGCGAGCGGGGGACACATTGATGGGCCGCATCGAAGCGAGATTCGAGAGCCTCCGCGAAGCGGGCGAGAGGGCGCTGATTCCGTTCCTCACCGCTGGTGACCCCGATCTCGAGACGACCGAGGCGCTGGTCATCGCCATGGCCGAGGCCGGAGCCGACATCATCGAACTCGGCGTACCCTTCTCGGACCCGACGGCGGAAGGGCCGACGATCCAGCGCTCGAGTTCTCGGGCCCTGGCGAGCGGCACGAGCCTTCGCTCGATCCTCGGACTCGTCGGAAAGCTCCGTTCACGTGTCGACGTCCCGCTCGTTCTGATGGGATACGCGAATCCGATCCATGCGATGGGTGCCGAGGCCTTCGCGAAGTCCGCGAGTGAAGTCGGCGTCGACGGCGTCATCCTCCCCGACCTCCCGCCCGAAGATGGCGCTCCGTATCTCGATCCGATCCGCGCAGCGGGGATCGACGTCATCCTGCTTGCCGCGCCGACGACGCGTCCCGAGAGGCTCGCGATGTTGACGAAGGAGACGCGCGGATTCCTCTACTACGTCTCGCTCCAGGGCGTGACGGGCGCCCGGGAGTCCCTTGGCCAGGGCGTGGAAGCGAGGGTCCGCGAGGCGAAGGCGTTCGGAGACATCCCAGTCTGTGTCGGCTTCGGCGTCGCGACACCCGAGCACGCGGAAAAGATCGGGGCCTACGCCGACGGTGTCGTCGTCGGCAGCGCGATCGTCGACCGGATCGAGGGAGCGGTCTTCGGGGCGCTGAACGCGTCTTCGGGAGACCTGACGGGCAGGACCCTCGTGAGCCAGGAAGGACGCGCCGAAGCCGTCTCGAGTGTTGCGGCCTTCATTGCGGAGCTGAAGGCGCCGCTTCGCCGCTGAGCTCCCCGTTCGTCAGCTTCACGACGAGCGCGACGACCTGAGCGCGCGTCTCTTCGACCGAGCCCGAGTTGTCGACGACGTAGTCCGCCATGTCGCGCTTCTCGTCGATCGGAAGCTGCGCCGCGATGCGTCGTTCCGCTTCGGCTGTATCACAGCCGTCGCGTGACATGGTTCGTTCGATCTGTACCTCGCGACTAACCCAGACACAGAGCGTCGCGTCGAAGTTGGAATAGGCGCCGCTTCCGCGACCGGCGACGCGTCCCTCGAAGAGCAGGGGAATGTCGAGCACGACCAGAGGATCACCGTCGTCGGCGCCGGCCTTCGCGCGTCGCCACATCTCCGCCACGACGGGGGGATGAACGATCTGACCCAGGCGGGTACGCGCCTCGGGGTCACGAAAGACGATCGCGCCGAGCGCCTCGCGGTCGAGGCTGCCGTCGGCGGCGATCACTTCCTCTCCGAAGGCCGCAGCGATCTCCTTCAGCATCGGCTGTCCGGCGGCCTGTTGTTCATGGACGATCGCGTCGGCGTCGATCGTCGTGGCGCCGAGTTCGGCGAGAATGCGGGTGACCGTGCTCTTGCCAGAACCGATGCCGCCGGAGAGTCCGAGAACGCATGTCATGGCGAGAGCATCGCGGAGGAAGCGGTCAGCCTCAAGCGATTTCGTCGGGCTCCGAGCTCGCGATGATCACGCAGTTCTTTCCCGCAGCCTTCGCCCGGTACAGCGCGCGGTCCGCTTCGGCGAAGAACTCCCTGCGATTTCCAGCGTAGAGCGCCACGCCGAGGGAAATGGTGATCTCGATCGGCTTCAGGTTGTCTCCGATGATGAGACGCGTGGTCTCGACGGCCATGCGGATCTTCTCCGCCAGGTGCACAGCACCGGCCAGGTCCGTGTTCGGCATCAGGACGACGAACTCCTCACCGCCATAGCGGGCGATCAGGTCGGATTCGCGTGCCGAATCGTTCATGATCGATGCCAGGCTGACGAGGACTTCGTCGCCGGCCGCATGGCCATGCGTGTCGTTCAGCAGCTTGAAGTCGTCGATGTCGAGCAGGATCAGCGAAAGCGGCTGTCTGGTCCGGCTCACGCGCTTGATCTCGCGCGTGAGATGATCCTGGAAGTAGCGATGGTTGTGGAGCTTGGTCAGGCCGTCCGTGATCGAGAGTTGGGCGAGGATCTCGTTCGCGTGCTGCAACTCTTCGTTCTTCTCGGCGAGCCGAACGCGGTCGTTCTCGATCTCGTCCTGGCTCGTTCGCAGCTTCTCCATCATGTCGTTGAACGTGCGCGTGAGCAGTCCGAGCTCGTCATCGTTGTTGGCGGGCAGGGGGATCTGGTAGTTGACCTGTCCCTCGGTGATTCGCTGCGCGCCCTGGGAGAGCGCCTCGATCGGCTGCATGATCGCGAGCGTGATCTTGTAGGCCAGAACGCTGAAGAGCAGGATGATGCAGACGTCGACGATGAAGATCTGTTTGGTGATGGCGATGGCCGGTGCGAAGGCGAACGCGTGCTCCGTCTCGACGAGGAGGAGCCAGCCGGTTCGTCCGATCGGCGCGACCGCGCCCACCATGCGGTTGCCGTATCCGTCGCGGTAGTTCGTGAGGGTGGGTGCGTTCGGATAGAGCAGTTCGTCGGTCGGGAGTCGTTCACCCACCCGCGCGTCGGCGCGGATTCCGGCGGCATGGGCGATCTGGCCGCTCGGATTGGCGATCAGCAATCGCATTCCGTCGACGTCTTTCCCGGGGCCGTGGAGCAGACGGAAGAGCGCGGAGCGCGACAGGCAACCCTCGAGGTTGGCGACGACTTCACTCGTGATCTCGACGAGATCGATGCGGGCGGAGAAACATTCGAGGGGTGGGGTCTCCGCGCCATGCGGAAGCATCCGGATTCGATCGAAATAGTCGACGAGCTCCTTCGGCGGCGTACTGAGATTCCGCGTGGTGGGCTGGTCTTCGCCTTCGAGATCGGAAGAGACCCAATTCAGCTCGCGAGCGTTCGCGCTGCCGAGGGTTCGCGCCTGCGCGAGAAGTCGACCGTGCCACGGTGTCCCGATGGCGGCCGAGGCGGCGAGCTGGGTCGTCGCCGCCGAGTTCCAACGTTCGATCGAATGTCGACGATCGGCGATCAGGCCGCGCGCTCGCTGCTCGACACGATCGCCGACGTCCCGATGGATGGCCCCGACACTCAGCCAGCTCACGATCAGGGCCGTCATCATCGTCGAGCAGAAGACGCACAGGATGATGCGCGTCGACACGCTCTTCATGGGGGCGCGCCGGCGGGTCGGCTGGCTCGCCGCATCGATGTTGGACCTGGACAGACTCATCGGGCCTCGAGTTCAGAGGTTCGCCATGGGTATCGACCGGTAGACGGCTCGTCTTGAATCCAAGTAGGCAATAAAGGGCTGTAATTCCAAAGACTTAGAAACTCTTCGACCTTCCCCTGGCGGATCGATGGCGGCGGCCGCTCGAAATTCCGGTAAACCCTTGCTTTTAGAGGAGAATCACACCCCCGCGGATTTGCGGCCCCGCGACCCGTCCGATATGATGCGCCAGCAAATTCAGGGGGTTAGCCGCGTTTTCTCCCTATCCCACCGTCCGCAAGGACCCGCCATTGGCCGGTCCTTGTCGCGTCCTGCGGAAAGCTCGAGAGCCGAGCCCCCTCCGCCCGAACGGACACCACCGCCAGGAAGTCGTCGCGAAGTCGCCGGATGCGTCCGGTTTTCGAGATGATCACAGGGGCCGCCCGTGATGTCGCAAGACGAGAAGACCGACAGCGAGCGGATGGTGGTGACCGAATCGGATACGGAGATCGAAGGGGAACTCGCCTCCCTCCGTGGTCGCATCGACGAGATCGACCGGGAGATCCTCGCCCTGCTGAATCGCCGTGCGAGCTGCGTCCAGCGCGTGGGCGATCTCAAGCAGGGCGGCCGTCGCGGACCGATCTACGTGGCCGCGCGTGAACGGGATCTCGTCCGCGCCCTGGTCGATGCGAACGAAGGCCCGTTCCCGAACGCCGGCATCCCGCATGTCTTCCGCGAGATCATCTCCGCGACCCGATCCCTCGAAGAGCGCGTCAGCGTCGCCTTCCTCGGTCCCGACGGTACGTTCAGCCATCAGGCGGCGACGCGACAGTTCGGAGCGCAGGTCGACTACGTCCCCGTAACCAACATGCGGGACGTGTTCACGCTGACCGAACGCGGCGATACCCAGTTCGGCGTCGTGCCCGTCGAGAACACGATCGAGGGGCCGATCACAGTCACCTTCGACGCACTCGTCGAAACCGACGTCACGATCTGCAGCGAGATCAAACTCGAGATCTCGGAACACCTGATGTCCCGAACCGGCAAGATCGAAGACATCCAGAGGGTCGCTTCCCATCCGCAGCCCCTGGCGCAGTGTCGCGGGTGGCTGGAATCGAACCTGCAAGGAATCGAGACGATCGAGACGACGAGCACCGCGGCCGCCGCGCAGCTCGCTCACGCCGACGAGAAGGTCGCGTCGATCGGCTCCGAAGTGACGGCAGAGGTCTACGACCTGCTGACAATCGCCTCCGGCATCGAAGACCATCGCGGCAACACGACGCGGTTCCTCGTCGTGGGTCGTGAGACCCCGGCGCCCTCCGGACAGGACCTGACGAGTGCGATCTTCACGGTCCGTCGCGATCAGTCGGGTGCCCTCCATAACCTGCTCGGCCCCTTCGCCAAGCATGGCGTCAACCTGACAGCCGTGCAGTCACGACCCATGAAGGGCAAGCCCTGGGAGTACAACTTCATCGTCGACATGGAGGGGCATCAGGCCGATGCCGCCGTTCGCCGCGCGCTCGACGAAGCCGCCGAGGTTGCCGCGTCGCACAAGGTGTTGGGCTCGTTCCCGCGAGCCCTCGAAGTGATCGGCTCGAGCAACGCAGGAAGTGGAAAATGAGTCTCGTCGATCTGATCAATCCGCACATCCGAGACCTGGCGCCCTATAAACCGGGCAAGCCGCTCGAGGAACTCGAGCGCGAGCTCGGCATCCGCGAGTCGATCAAGCTCGCGTCGAACGAGAACCCGATCGGACCCTCCCCGAAGGCCGTGCAGGCCATCCGAGACGCCGCTCACGAGATCAACCGTTATCCCGACGGTGCGAGTTTCGCGCTTCGCGACGCGCTGTCCGAACGTCTCGACGTCGCCCCGGAGCAGCTCGTGTTCGGCTGCGGCGGGGACGAGATCCTCGAGCTGATCGCGAAGACGATCATGAGTCCCGGCGACGAGGTCGTGTATCCCTGGCCCTCCTTCGCGATGTACCCGATCGTGATCCAGGGCATGGGCGCGAAGGGCGTTCCGGTTCCGCTCGACGACGACTTCATGCACGACCTGGATGCGATGGCGGCGGCGGTGACGGATCGCACGCGTATCGTCATGCTCTGCAATCCGAACAATCCGACTGGCACGAGCTTCGGCGCGGAAGCCTTCGAGCGGTTCGTAGCGGCGCTGCCCGACGATGTGATCCTGGCGGTCGACGAGGCCTACTACGAGTTCATGCGCCGCGAAGACCGTCCCGACGTGATCGCGCTGATGTCGAAGCGTCCGGGGACCCTCTCCCTGCGCACCTTCTCGAAGATCTATGGCATCGCGGGTATCCGCATCGGCTACGGCATCTGCGACGCCGAGTTCGCGAGTTATCTCGAGCGTGCACGACATCCCTTCAACGTGAACCGACTCGCCGAGATCGCCGCGCTGGCCGCCCTCGACGACGAAGAGCACGTCCGACGCACCCTCGAGGTGAACGAGACGGGCATCGAATATCTCACTTCCGAACTCGGAAGGATGGGTATCGAGACCTGGCCGACCGACGCGAACTACCTGCTCGCACGCACGGGCGCGTCGGTCTACGAAGCACTCCTCTCGCGCGGCGTGATCGTGCGTCCGATGGCCGGCTTCGGATTGTCGGATCACGTCCGCATCTCGATCGGCCTGCCCGAGGAGAACGAACGCCTGATCAAGGCCCTGGACGAGATCCGCGGACGAGAGGGGGGCACTTCTTGAGCGCACGCCCCTTCGAGAAGCTCGCGGTGCTCGGACTCGGTCTGCTCGGCGGATCGGTCGCCGCCGCTGCCCGCGAGCGCGGTCTCGCTCGGCACGTCGTGGGTGCCGCCCGCAGACGGGGCCCGCTCGATCAGGCTCTCGAAGCAGGCATCGTCGATTCGGTCGCGACCCCGCTCGAAGCCGTCGTCGACGCGGACTTCGTCGTGCTCGGCACGCCGGTCGGTTCGATGTCGCAGGTGATCGCGGATGTTGCGGAGAATCTCGCGCCCGGCGCGATCGTGACCGACGTCGGCAGCGTCAAGGCATCGGTCGTCGATCTACTGCCGGGACTCCTGCCCGAAGGCGTCGAGTTCGTGGGCTCTCACCCGATGGCGGGGAGTCATCTTCGTGGACCCGAGCATGCTCGCGCCGATCTCTTCGAAGGCGCCATGTGCGTGGTGACCCCGCGTACGGACCAGGAAGAAGGGCCGGTGGCGCGCGTGGAAGAATTCTGGCGCGCGCTCGGTGCGCGTGTCACGCGCCGATCTCCGGCGACCCACGACGAAGAAGCGGCCTGGGTGAGTCACCTTCCGCATCTGGTCGCGTTCGCCTTCGCAGACTCGCTCCTCGCGGCACCGACGAACGTGGGCCAGCTGGCGGGCAGTGGTTTTCGCGATTTCACGCGCATCGCGCAGAGTGACGCCGAACTCTGGGGCGAGATCTTGAACGTCAACAGCAAGGCGCTCTCTGGTCCGCTGGCACATTTTTCTGAATCCCTCTCGAAGCTCGCCCGGATGCTCGAGGAGGGAGATATCGATGGTCTCGAATCTTTGTTGAGTCAGGCTCGCGCCCGCCTCTCGGAAGTGGCCGCGGCCGCCTCCGAAGGTCCGGGCGAGGACTGACACGACTTCAATCAAACGGCCCCTCGCAAGTCGCGAGGTTGGTCATCAGGAGCAACGTAGAACCACATGAGTGAAACAACCGAACAATCCGGAGGCGGCGAAAGTTTCGCTGCGCTCTTTGGAAATAGCGAACGATCCTTCAAGGAAGGTGAGATCGCGAAAGGCAAGGTCCTCTCGATCGACAACGACTTCGTCCAGATCGATATCGGCTTCAAGTCCGAGGGAATGATTGCCGCCTGGGAATTCATGACCGAAGAGGGCGAATTGACCAT
>Ga0315338_1004800_pt1 | contig 10312 bp, 8 predicted proteins | sample ASW8metaG_FD_204518 | JGI IMG/M metagenome (GOLD analysis project Ga0315338, IMG submission 204518) | Ammonia-oxidizing marine archaeal communities from Monterey Bay, California, United States - ASW #8 | ecosystem: Environmental > Aquatic > Marine > Coastal | place: USA: California | collected...
CCCTCAGAGATACCGAGGCTGTGGAGCGTCGGAGTCGATGCGAGCGCTCTCGCGGTGACGGTTCTCCTCTCGGGGGTCGCGATGGGGCTCTCCGTCTTGCCGTCGATGGGCCTCGTCCGAAGCACGAGGAGCGGTGACGTTACGGGCGATCTTCGCGGAGGTTCGAGCAGTCCTTCTTCGCGCGCGCTCGGAAACGTGCTCGTCGTCGGGCAGCTGGCGATGGCCGCGTTTCTTCTCTCTCTCGCCGGCCTCGCCATGCAAACCTTCGTCTCGCTCTACGAGACGCCGCTCGGTTTCGATCCGACGAATGTGTTGAGCATGAACGTGAACCTGCCGAGCGATCGCTATCCCTCCACCGAGGACAAGAATCGATTCCTCGGAGCGCTCAAAGATCGGGTCCTGGCGGTCGCCGGTGTCGAGGCGGCGTCGGCGGTTCTCGTGCGCCCGCTCGAGCCTGGTGGCGCGACCGTCGGGTGGGACTTCTGGGTGGTTGCCTTTGGACAGCCGGTGGACGTCCGAACCATCGAGAGGAATCCCTGGGTGAATTGGGAATCCGTGATGCCCGACTACTTCCGAACGATGGGGATCCCGATCGTGGCCGGACGGGCCTTCGAAGATCGTGATGACGGCGACGCGCCATCGGTCGTCATCGTCAGCCGGAGTCTCGCGGCCCACATGTGGCCCGGCGAGGATCCCGTAGGAAAGCGGCTTCTCACTTACGGCCATCGAGGACGAGACGAGGACGGAAATCGACTGTGGCAGACCATCATCGGCATCGCGGGTGATGTCGACTATCGTGGGCTCCGCGAGTCGCGGATGGACCTCTACATCCCGTACTTGCAATCGCCGAAGGCGCCGCAGCACGTCGTCATCCGTACCCGCGCCGGCTTCGCCGATGCCGTCTCGCGTTCCTTACGTCATGAGATAGCGGAGCTGGATCCGGAACTCCCCGCGGAGACGACCTTCCCCATGTCGTCGATCGTTTCGCGCGCCTTGACACCGTGGCGGTTCAACTCCTATCTGTTCGGCGTGTTCGCTGCGCTTGCTCTCGTGCTCTCCGCCGTCGGTTTGTTCGCGGTGCTCGCGTTCACCGTCGCCGAACGGCACAGGGAAATCGGCGTTCGGCTGGCGCTCGGCGCTTCCGAGGCGCGTGTCGCGCGCCTCATCGTGCGACAAGGTTTGGGGCTCGCCGTGCTCGGGTTGACGATCGGAATCGTCGCCGCGAATCGAGCGGAGCACGTGCTGGCCGGCCTCGTCCACGCGGTCGCGCCTCTGGATCCTCTGACTTATGTCTGGGTCGGCGTGCTCCTCGTCGCCGTCGCCGCGACGGCGCTGCTCGTACCGTCCCGGGCGGCCGCTCGCGTCGACCCCGCGCGCGCGCTGCGCGAGTAGGGGGGGAATTCGGGGGAGTGGAAACAAGGGGACATAAACCCATTACGCGGGCAAGAACAGAAGTAATGGGTATTGTGTCCCCGTAATTCCTTTGTCCTAATGGGTTTATGTCCCCGGAATTCACTCCTGCCTAATGGGTATTGTGTCCCCTTGTTTCTCGTCCCCCGAATTCCCCCCCTACGCCCAAAACCACTCCTCGAAGGACAACCGGCAAGTCAGGCGGGCTCGACTGCGCGCCGTTGCCGGAAACCAAGCGAGCTCGCGGCCGGCTCCATCGGGGGCGCGGGCGCTCCGGCTGCGGACACCCCGGAGGCCCCGTCGTCTCGCCTGCTCGCCAATCGCCTGGCACGTGGCGTGGGAAACGAGCCCCTGGTTCCGGTCGAGTGGGTAGGATGCGGGGAGCCCGGCAGCTCGGATGCCCTCTCGCGAGTGGGCGTCGAGCACGTGCTGGTGGCGCGGAATCGTCGCACCGATGAGAACCGGACCGGTGTCGTTGCGGAGATCTTCCGGCTCGTAGGGCCATCGCGCGACCAGGTAGCGCAGGTTGATGCGGGCCGTCACGACGTCTTCGTTGAAATAGAGGGTGTCGAAGCTATCGGGAGGGTTGAAGCGCCCGCCACGTTTAGCGGCGAAGCCTGGATCGAGCGGGTCTTTCCAAGCGGCGTCGACGATGCGCCACCACACGTGGCCTTGTGGGAGTTGCTCCGACCGCAAAGAAAGCTCAGGTCTGAGCGTCGGCGAAGTCGAACATCGCACGGCAAGCGAGCAGTACTTCCGGCTCTCTCGAAGCTCTAACGAGATCGACGAGCGAGAGGCCGTCGAGCGCTTCCGTCTTGCGTCGGACGACGGCCGGGATGCGCTCACGCTCGAGATAGCGTACGAGTAGATCGGTAGCGGCGGAGAGATCCGCGATGGATTCTGCCCTCTCCGCCGGAACGCCGCGCGCGAGCCATTTGCTGACGGCCTGACGCGTCACGCCGAACAGTCGCGATGCCTCCGACTGGCTCAATCCCCAAACGTTGAGGATCCGCCCGAGTGCCCTGCCTGCGCGCCCGCGCTCGAGCTCCTCACTGAACTCGTCGAGCCATACCGACTCTTCTCGATGGGCTTCGAGGATCGAGGCGGCGAGCGCCGCCGCTTCCGAGCGTTCGATGTCAACGACCGTGCTCATGGTATTGACAACTGTATGTCAACCGCAACCAAATGTCAACCGGCGTGTTGTCGGCTCCGGGGTCGTCGGCCGTCGAGCGATCGATGAACCTCAGCGCTCCATGGTGTAGCCTTTTTCGTTCCAGGCAAGCGTGCCGCCGGTCATGTTCCGCACGTCCGAGAACCCGGCATCGACCAGGATGCCGCACGCCCTAGCCGAGCGGCCCCCGGAGCGGCAAATCGCGACGACGGTCTTGTTTCGGTAGTCCCCGATCTCTTCGAGGCGTGCGGGGAGCTGTCCGAGCGGGATCAGCGTCGCTCCCGGTACGTGGCCGAGCTCTCCCGTGAACTCGGCAGGCTCGCGAACGTCGAGAAGGAGTCGGTCGGCCGCCGGCGCGAGGTCATGGAGCTCACCGACGCTTATCGCCGTGAGACCGGCGCTTGCCGTCGGCGGCTGGCACATACACGCGGATTCGGCGCCTTCGGGCATGAAATTGACACTCGGGTCCGTGACTCCCTCGTTGTTCGCGCGTACCGTGTCGATCATCCATTCCGGCGTCGGCTGGCTGAGCTTGTCGAGCCACGAAACGTAGTCCTCACGCGTCCGCGCGGGCTTCAAGTTCACGTTGTTTCGTCTCTCGTCGCCCATCGAGGACTCCGTGTGGTTCTGGTAGTCGTGGCCCGGATAGATGACGGTCGTGTCGTCCAGGGTCGGAATGATCCGGCTGAGGCTATCCCAATGCTCTCCCGCATCTCCGCCCGGCAGGTCGGTCCGTCCGGCACCCCCGATGAAGAGCCAGTCGCCGGTCAAGATCCGTCCCGGGATCTTGATTGTCACGCTGTCCTTCGTATGGCCCGGCGTGTCGATCGCCTCGATGGTGAGAGAGCCCAGCGTAAGGCTCGATCCATCCGTCACCCTTCGATTCGAAGGTTGGGAGCCGGCCTTTTTGTGCATGACGTAGTCGGCGCCGGTGCGCTCTCTCAGCAAGCGTCCCCCGGACACGTGATCCGCATGGGTGTGGGTGTCGATGACGAACCGAAGCTTCCAGTCTCCTTTCTCGAGAACGGAGAGGTACGTGTCGACCGACGAGACGAGTGGGTCGACGAGCGCGGCTTCTTTCGTATGCGGACATCCGACGAGATAGGTTTTGCAGTTGCTGTCGTTGAGCTGAGCGAATTCCATAGCGCAAAAATTGTAGCAGACCCGCAGGGAGTGCTGCGATACTGCCGTTCATGGACGGAGCTTCGCTCGGAGCGCACGCGCTCGAGATCTTTCACGCCGGGCTTTCGGCCGCGGATCCCGAGCTCCGGCTCGGCGAAGTCGATCTCGAGCTTCCGGCCGGAGAGGGACGCCTGCTCGTTCTCGGTGCCGGCAAGGCGTCCGCGCATCTCGCGGCTGCGGTCGAGAAACGGCTCGTCGAGACGGACTACGAAGGTCGCGTCGTCGTGAAGCACGGCCACGGTTTCCCGCTAAGACGTCTCGTCGTCGAAGAGGGCGGCCACCCACTTCCCGACGAAGCTTCCGTCCTCGCGACCGAGCATCTCCTCGAAGAGCTCACGGGGCTCACACCGAAGGACCGGGTGCTATTTCTTCTTACGGGCGGCGCGTCGTCGCTCTTAGTCGCGCCCGCGCCGGGCATAAGCCTCGCCGACAAGGTCGGTGTCACCGATGGGCTCCTTCGCTGCGGCGCGACGATTCAAGAGCTGAACACGGTGCGCAAGCACCTATCGCGGGTCAAGGGAGGTAGGCTCCTCCAGCGTATCGCGCCCGCTCGCGTCCAGACCCTTCTCGTCTCGGACGTCATCGGAGATGACTTGTCTTCGATAGGCTCGGGTCCGACCGCCGCCGACCCGACGACGTTTGCCGACGCCATCGAAGTACTCGCGGGCTACGGCCTTGGAGACCGAGTGGCCGCCTCCGTGCTGGAGCACCTCGACAACGGGGCGGCGGGACGGCTTCCGGAGACACCGAAGCCGGGCGATGAGATCGTGGGCTATGGGCGGCACAGGATCCTCGCGAGCAACCGCGATTGCGTCGCAGCCGCTGCCGAGGCAGCGCGCCGGCTCGGCTACAGCGTCGAGGTCTTCGCGCACGACATGGTCGGCTCCGTTCACGAGAGAGCGGTCCAGTTCTCGGAGGCTCTCGCCGAGCGAGCCGCGAGCTCGACCCCTGTCGCGCTACTGGCAGGCGGCGAGCTGACCCTCGAGGTCACCGGGGGAGGCGTCGGTGGTCGTAGCCAAGAATTCGCGATGGTGGCCGCACGGGAGCTCTCGGGCGTCGCGGACGTCGTCGTCCTCGCGGCCGGTACGGATGGAACGGACGGCCCCACCGACGCGGCGGGCGCCCACATCGACGGCAATACCTGGGAGGCCGCACGAGAACGAGGCCTCGACCCGAAGGCGTACCTCACGGATAACGACTCGTACCATTTCTTCGAGCGAATGCAGACGCTCGTGAAGACGGGCCCGACCGGTACCAACGTGAACGACCTGGTCGTGGGCCTGTCTTGCGGAGCGGCCTCCTCGGACTAACGTCCCTGGTCGAAAAGCGCTTCTTCTCCCCACTGGGACGCGCGGTCCACTTCGAGATAGCGGGCCCTGGACTTTTCCGCGGCGCTCGGCATCTCGAGCGCGTCGTAGAACTTGCCGTAGTTGTACAACACCCGGACGTCGTCGGCACCGTAGGCCTCCGCGCGTCGGAGCAGCGCGAGCCCTTCTTGAAGGTGGCCATAGCTCTCGGACGGGATCCGCTGTGCTCTCTCGTAGGAAACGACCGCGAGTCCGTTGAGCGCGTCGACCGAGTCGGGGACCTCTTCGAGCACGCGTGTCAGCAGCAGCTCCGCTTCGTCGAGCTCACCTTCGTCGAGCACCAGCAGTCCGAGCGTGAGGACGGCCTCGCGCTCGGGAGCTCGCTCGACGGCGCGTCTCAAATTGGCCAAGAGGTCCTTCTCGGCTTGATCGGTGTTGTCGAACCCGCTACGAACGACGCCGGCCCGCTCGAACTCCGTGATGTAGCGCAGTGGAATTCGGCCCGTGGCCTGGCGCAGCTCGACCATCGCGCTCAGCGTTTCTCTTGCCATCTGGCGGCTCCCTGCCGGCAAGAGCTGCCGGCTGCGGACCCACCATCCGAAGCCGATGACGAGGGCGAGGCCGATGGTGGCTACGAGGACGGGCGTCCAGTCCTTTGCGCGCGAGCGCCGCTCCGGCCAAGACGCGGCGATCGCCCCTCGCAGCTCGGAGAGCGCTCGAGAATCCGACGGCTCGGGGATCTGAGCGGCGGCTTGCTGCTCCGACGGTGTGGCCGGACGATCGCAGCGAAGGAGCATTCCTAATGACTCGGCGCAGTCGACGCAGTCGCTCAAGTGTGCCTCGACTTCACGCCATTTCCTGCGTGAAAGGCGTTTCTCTACGACGTCGAAGAGTGTCTCGGAGCCTAGATGCCCTGAATCCGTCGATTCTCCGGCTGACGGATCGGCGGGCTTACGTGCTGGCTCTGCGGTCACAGGGTTTTGTCCTCTACTATATAAAGACGAATTCTCGGCCTCTCGACCTCCCCTTCGATTGGCTTATTGGAGGTCCGCGCCCAGTTTTTTTCTCAAAGCATCCCGAATGCGCCGAATGCACTTCTCGACGCCGCTCGGCGACAGCCCAATCGATCGATTCGACGCGATCTCATCGACCGTCAACCCTTCCACGAAGAAGAGCTGAAACACGAGACGGTCTCGCGCGCTCGTGGCTCCTTTCGGCGACAGCTCGTCCACGGCCCGGCGGATCTTCCCGCGAAGCTCCGAGGACACCACGAAGCGCTCGGCTCCAGGTCCTTCGGCAGCGAGAGTCTGCCCATATGTACCGCTTTGCTCGTCTTCCGACATGACGGGACTCGACAGCGACGCCGACGTTCTCGGCTTTTTCGCTGCCCGGAGCTTCTTGAAATGGTCACGGACGAGGTTGACGGCGATCGCGTTCAGGTAGGTGTAGGCGGAGTGCTCGCTCCTGCCTCGGAAACGCGAGAGCGCGCGGCGGTCGCTGTCGAGCAGCCGCAAGAAAACGTCTTGGGTCAGGTCGTCAACGGCCTCCGCCGGGGCCTCGGTATCGAGGCCGGGGCTCCTGGCGGACTCGGTTGCATAGCAACGGAAGACGACGAGCCGGAGCCGTCCGCGGAATCGTCGGATGAACTCGGGCCACAACGGGTCGTCCGGCCCCGCGTCGACGAGACGTTCGATAAGGTCGCGGTTCGGAAGGTTCGAGAGGCTCATGCATGGCCCCGTGGTCGCTGCCCGGGCTTTGGGAAGTAAGGTTTTTTGAGTCCACTTACATGATAGTCGTCGATCTCGGCCTTTCATAGCCCCCGACGCCCCGCCCGCGAGGCCTCGTTTCATTCAAGGTATAATCCGCCGATGCCCCACCACTCATTGCGGCCGAAAGTTCGGTCCACGACGGTTCTCGCGATCACGCGTGACGGACGCACGGCGGTCGCTGCCGACGGCCAAGTTACTCTCGGTGACACGGTTATGAAACAAGGCGCCAAGAAGCTGCGGCGCCTGTCGGACGGGAACGTCGTCGCGGGATTCGCGGGTACGACCGCTGATGCTCAAGCTCTGTTCACCAAGTTCGAAGCCAAGCTCCAGGAGTTTCAGGGGAACCTGGAGCGCTCGGCAGTGGAGCTCGCCAAGGATTGGCGTACCGACCGGGCTCTGCGTCGCTTGGACGCGTTGCTCGTCGTCGCGAACAAAGATCACATCCTGCTGCTCTCCGGCAATGGTGACCTCATTGAGCCCGATGACGGCGTACTCGCCGTAGGCTCCGGTGGGCCTTACGCTCTCGCCGCGGCGCGCGCGCTGCTGCAGCACACGACGCTGCCGGCGCCCGAGATCGCGAAGCAAGCGCTCACCATCGCCGCCGGCATCTGCATTTACACGAACGATCAGATTCTGTTGGAGGAGCTCTGAGCCCATCGCTCGGAGACTGAAGCATCATGGTTTTCTACCTACCCGAGACGACGGAAGGCGAGTCATCGCTCGACCAGTTGACTCCACGTCAGACGGTCATAGAGCTCGATAAATACGTCGTCGGACAAAAGGACGCGAAACGCGCGGTGGCGGTGGCGCTCCGGAATAGGATGCGCCGGCTCCGGCTTCCTCCGGAGATGGCGGACGAAGTCGCGCCGAAGAACATCATCATGATCGGCCCGACCGGCGTCGGCAAGACGGAGATCGCCAGGCGGCTCGCTCGCTTGTCGAGCTCGCCGTTCATGAAAGTCGAGGCTTCGAAGTTCACCGAGGTCGGCTATGTCGGACGCGACGTCGAGTCGATGATCCGCGATCTCGTCGAGATTTCGGTCGACATGGTTCGCGAGGAGAAGCTCTACGAGATCCAGGACAAGGCAGAGGAGAACGCCGAAGAACGACTCCTGGATTTGCTGCTTCCTCCGCTACGTCCGGTCACGCCGCCGACGACGAACGGCGAGGATGGGACCTCGGATATCATCCCCGAATCGCCTCCGCCGCCGGTCAAGGATTTCAAGAAAACGAGAGAGAAGCTCCGCGCGCAGCTCAGGGAAGGCAAGCTCGATGACCGCAACGTCGAAGTCGACGTCCGCGAGCGGATGGCGCCATCTCTCGAAGTCATCACCGGGGCCGGCGTCGAGGAGATGGACATCAACCTCAAGGACATGCTGCCCGGCATTTTCGGTGGGCGAACGCGCAAGCGTGAGATGAAAGTCCCGGAGGCCCTCGAATATCTGATCCAGGAAGAGGAGCAAAAGCTCGTCGATCCGGAGCAGGTGGCACGTCTGGCGGTGGAGCGCGCCGAGCAATCCGGCATCGTGTTCATCGACGAGATGGACAAGGTCGCCGGTCGCGAGGGCGGACACGGGCCCGACGTCTCCCGTGAGGGCGTGCAGCGCGATTTGCTTCCGATCGTCGAAGGCACTTCCGTGACGACCAAGCACGGGATGGTGCGCACCGACCACATTTTGTTCATCGCCGCCGGCGCGTTTCACGTCTCGAAGCCGTCCGACCTCATCCCGGAGCTCCAGGGACGATTCCCCATCCGGGTCGAGCTGTCATCGCTGAACCACGAAGACTTCGTCCGTATCTTGCGAGAGCCGAGAAACGCGTTGCTCAAGCAATACCGGGCTCTCCTCGCAACGGAGAGCGTCGTGCTCGAGTTCACCGACGACGCCGTCGAAGCGATCGCGTCCTATTCCATGACCGTCAACGAGCGCACCGAGAACATCGGCGCGAGGCGTTTGCATACGATCATGGAGAAAGTCCTCGACGACCTGCTGTTCGAAGCGCCCGAGATCGTTCAGAAAAACTGGACGATCGACGGCGAATACGTCAAGAAGATGCTGGAAGATATTGCGAAAGACGACGACATCTCTCGCTATATCCTGTAGCGCGCTCCTCCGTTCGGCGCTCGTGGGCGCCCTCGTCCTGGTGACAACGGGCTGTGGACGAAGGGGTGATCCGCTACCTCCTCTAAGGCCCTATCCGGGTGCCGCGACCGCCGTCTCCGTACGCCAGGACGGCGAGCGCATCCGTTTGTTCTGGACCGCGCCCGCACGCAACACGGATGGCACTACCGACAAGCTGGAGCTCGCCGAGGTCGAGATCCGTCGACACGTCATCGATCTGCCGGCGCTGATCGAGGAGCAGACCGAACCGTTCGGCGTAGAAGACCCGGAGGACGAGGACCCTCTCGAGGCGCTCACACCGGAGGAGGCGCTGACATCGGAGGAGGCACCGCCGCCGGAGATGGAGATGGAGCCGGCCGAGAGCCCGGAGCCCGAACCAGCCGAGAGCCCCGAGCCCGGGGCGACGGAGTCGACGTCTGTAGAGGACCCTTCGGATCTGGAGAGCGAAACAGGGCTCCTCGACGAAGACGACGAAGAAGCGGGGGAGGACGAGGAAGACACCGGCCCCGTCATACCGCCTACGCCCGTGCTCGTCGTCCCCACTTTTGCCGTGGGCTCCCGGGATGTCACGACGCTCGTCTCGACCGTTCCGGGGCAACTCGAAAGCTTCGAAGAGCCGGTCGACCCGAGCTGGATCGGAAAGAGACTCGAATACGCCGTCGTCTACCGGAACGAGAAGAACCGCCGGGGCGAACGCTCCGCGATCGCCCAGATCGACCCCATGGAAGCTCTCGCGCGGCCTCTGACGCTGAGCACCGAAGTACACGACGGCTATGTGCGGGTCACCTGGAGTGAAGGCGAGCCCGGGCTGGACGTCCCGGCGACAGCGCCGGATATCGTGGAGGAGCCGGAGCCGGAGCCGGAGCCGTCGACTGATCTCGACGCTGAGGAAGAGGCTGAGGAAGAGGCTGAGGCTGAGGACGGGACCGACGCGGACGTCGACGACGAAGCGGCTGAGATCCCTGTCGGCCCTCATTACTCCGTTTTTCGCCGCGATGAAGCCGCGGAGGCCTACCCGGATCTCCCTCTGAACCCCGCACCGGTTGCCTTCACCGAGTTCTTGGATCGCTCGGTGACGTTCGAGACGCCGTCGTGCTACGTCGTCAGACGCGTGCTGGCCCCTCCACCGGTCCTTATCCCGGAGGAGGACGATCTGGACGCGTTGACGGACGAAGCTTTGGAGCTGCTCGATCCGGATGAGACCGGAGAGATTCCGGATCTCCCGGAGACGACGACCGAGCTCCCCGCGGCCGCCGCCGAGCTCGTCGATCCTGAGCTCGTCGCCGACACCGAGCTCGCCGCCGCTGAACCTGCCGAGCCCGTCGAGCCCGCTGAGCCCGCTGAGCCCGCTGA
>Ga0315338_1004801_pt1 | contig 10310 bp, 7 predicted proteins | sample ASW8metaG_FD_204518 | JGI IMG/M metagenome (GOLD analysis project Ga0315338, IMG submission 204518) | Ammonia-oxidizing marine archaeal communities from Monterey Bay, California, United States - ASW #8 | ecosystem: Environmental > Aquatic > Marine > Coastal | place: USA: California | collected...
TTGTATGCGAGTGGCCGTGACGGGTGGGCAACATTGGAACCAAACCAGCCTACGACCGACCTGACACCTCTTTTCGAAGCCATCCTCACTTCGGTACCTCCCCCCCAAGGCGATATCAACGGGCCATTCCAGATGCTCACGTCAACACTTGATCACTCAAGCTACGTGGGGCGGATTGCTATCGGTCGTATAGAACGGGGCTCTATCGCAGATGGAGATCGCATTGTCCTACTACCGTTGGGCGATCCCGGCGAGGTGTCGGCAGATGACGCCATCCCGGGGAAGGCCCTCAAGATATATGGATTTGATGGACTTAAGCGTGTAGAAGTGTCGACTGCAACCGCAGGAGACATCATAGCGCTAGCAGGCCTGGAAGAGGTCGAGATTGGCCAAACTATAACAGACCCAAACCAGCGAGACCGACTTCACGGTATCGCCGTCGAAAGACCAACGCTTGCCGTTGATTTTCGCGTAAATGACTCGCCGTTTGCAGGAAAAGCCGGAAAGTACGTTACTACGCGACAGCTTCGAGACCGATTGCTCGAAGAACTTGAGCGCAACGTAGCACTTCGCGTAAACGATACAGCTTCGCCCGACACATTCGCGGTATCGGGACGAGGCGAACTCCACCTAACAATCTTGATGGAAACAATGCGTCGGGAAGGCTATGAGTTCACCGTATCACGTCCTCGCGTAATCTTCCGCGAGGGACCCGACGGAGAGATGCAAGAGCCTTACGAAGAAGTCGTCATCGAAGTGCCTCAAGAAATGGTCGGAGTCGTGATGGAAAAAATGGGAAACCGTCGCGCCGAAGTGCTATCCATGCGCCCGACGGAACAAGGACCAGTTCGGTTAGATTTCAAGATCCCAGCTCGCGGTTTATTTGGGTACCGATCCGAATTCCTAACAGACACGCGAGGAGAAGGACAGCTGCATCACCGGTTTCTCGAATACGGACCACGAGCCCGAAATCTTCAGAGTCGTAAACGTGGCGTGCTCGTGTCAGACCGAGAAGGTACCAGCGTGGCATTCGCGCTATACAACTTACAGGAACGCGCTACGATGTTCGTGACCCCGGGCATAAACGTGTACAATGGTATGATCGTAGGTGAGAACGTCCGGCCAGGCGATCTTGAAGTCAACGTATGTAAAGGGAAAAAACTTACGAACATGAGAGCGGCGGGCGCAGATGAGGGGGTGCGTCTGGAACCACCCAAACAATTGACGCTCGAGCTTACACTTGAGTTCATCAATGATGACGAGTTGGTTGAGATTACGCCTGATGCCATTCGGCTGCGGAAACGGCTCCTAGATCCCAATGCACGTAAGAAGGCCATGCGCGCCGCCGCCGCCGAAGCGAGGGCTGGCTAGGAACTCTTCAAGCTGAGCACTTCATGGTGATCACTATAGCGTCGCTCTTATCTTGCACTTGTCGAACAGATTCTCGTACCTCAATGAAGGGGCTCAGATTCTAAAGGCCAAATGTGTGCACACCAGCAAACTCGCGGCCTCGCCTCTCGCAATGAAAACCACCGTCAGGAGTTTTGCTGATGCCTGCCGCGATTAGCAGTCGATTGCAAATACCTCTGCTCATCCGTTTGCTTGTAGCATTCATAGTTACATGCTGGATACAGACCCCAAACATCTTGGCCCAGGAGCCGAATCTTCTCGTAATCCGAGATGTCAGGCTTATCGATGGAACAGGGCGACCACCAATAGATGGAGCTTGGGTACTCATCCAAGGTGACAGAATCACACGCATCTCCCGGACCTCATTCAAAGTACCGGACGGCGCGAAAATCATCGACGGACAAAGAAGCGTCCTGCTCCCCGGCTTAATGGATATGCACATTCATCTGTCAGGGGGGCGTGGTCTTGACGGGTCCGACTGGAATACGGGTCGCCGCGCTCTACATGGTTTTTTGTACAGTGGCATTACGACTGTATACGATGCGGGCAACAATGCTGATTTCATCTTTGATGTCCGCGCGCGCGAGCGCGCAGGCACAATCCTCAGCCCTAGGATTTTCGCCTCTGGAGGCGTAGTCACAGCACCTGGAGGCCATGGCAGCAGCCTCAGTGGCACGCTCATCAACTCATGGCCAGAGGCAATTCCACTTTTGGATGCGCACCTCGCTCACAATCCAGACATCGTCAAGTTCACATTCGACGAACATGGTTGGGGGACGCGTCCTCTTATTCCTTTGCTTGATCCACATGTCATGGCCCAAGCCGCGGCGTATCTAAATGCTCACGGCGTCCGAACGACAGTCCATACTTCGCACGAATTCCGCGCACGCCAAGCGATTATGGCAGGACTTAATACACTAGCGCACCCTATAATCCAAGGACCGGTGAGTGATGAGTTTGTACAGCTCATGGCAAACTCAAGAACACCAATGGTCTCTACGCTTACAATCGGAGAGGGATACTCACGACTGGTCGAGTACCCAGAGTTTTTGGATCGACCTCTTTACCAAGCTGTGTACGAACCTGGCCTGATCGAACGTCTAAAAGGCCCTGTGCGGCAAGAATACGCAGCCCGTGCCTGGACCACCTGGATGAAAGTGATGACACCGGTAGCCCAGGAAAACCTGCGTAAGATTCATGCGGCAAATGGTGTGATTGTTCTCGGTTCTGACCAATCCGCTGGCCCCCAGTCCCACCGAGAACTTGAACTCATGGTCGATGGAGGCATATCCCCACTTGATGCAATCAGGATTGGAACGCTCAATGCAGCAGTATTTCTAGGTAAAGAGCGTGAGTTAGGATCGATCGAAGAAGGCAAGATTGCAGATCTTATCCTCCTTGGATCAGACCCTCTAGTCGATATCTCAAACACTCAGGACATTGAACTCGTCATTAAGGGAGGGGTCATCATCGATCGAGAAGCACTCGACCTCCCTGCCAATCGCTAGGTAATAGTGAAGCCCTCAGTTGTCATACCCATACTGGTATCCGCCCATCACGATAGGCTGACCGCGCCTCTTCGTGATCTCGAGAAGCGATACAAAGTTCTTGGCGCCTCAAGTACTCCGTAAAGAAATCATCCCACGGCATGTCGGCTGACAAACCCAGCAGGACTTTTGAGTGTCGCGCACCCATTGAACAGGTCTGGAGCAGTTCCGAAACACGTTCTTCAACCGCTTCGTCTAATTCATCTGCTGACACTGCATAATCGACAAGTCCAATAGCATGAGCTTCACGGCCATCAACATTTTCACCTGTTAAGACCATCCGTTTCGCACGACCCCACCCGATGTAACGCGGAAGACGGAACGTTGACAGGCCGGGTACGATGCTCTCGTTAATCGCGGGGAGACCCAGCTTTGCGTCCTCTGCAGCAACTCTAATGTCCGAAGCAAGAGCAAGCTGCAGTCCGCCACCCAGCGCATATCCATGGATTCCACATACAACAAACTTGTCCATCACTTCGAGCATTCGTAGTGCACGATCCCACCCTTCGTAATACGCTACGGGGGTATCACCTGCCGAAAGCTGTTTGAGGTCAATACCGGTGCAGAACGCCCGCCCAGCTCCACGAATCACCAGAATTCGCAAATCTTTATCATCACGCACGGCCTCTACAACTTGGTTGAGATCTAACACAGCCTGATAGTCCATCGCGTTTAGGACATGCGGTCGATCAAGTGTCAACCGCCCGACATTACCACCCTTCTCCAAAGACATGCTTTCGAACTTCATATGGATATTCTCCCCTTTCATTGTCCGGGAGTGTCGATCTAAATATCGACAAGCCTCCGACTAGAGCCGGCGGTTGTCGACAACCCGAGCTGCCTTTCCCTCGCTTCTCGGGATTCCGTTTGGGGCAACTACACTAACGGTAACTGTAATACCAAGTGTGCTTCTGATGTGCTGATCGAGCTGTCGTTCCAACTCAACTCTCCGTTCCGCATGTTTCCATACACTGGGACTGGCTTCCACACGAACTTCAAGTGCATCGAGGTGCTTTTCATTTCGATCCACAGCAATCTCGTAATGTGGCTCTGCACCATCTACGGCAAGAACAATCGTTTCGATTTGTGACGGAAACACGTTGACCCCACGAACGATCAGCATATCGTCACTACGACCTAAAACGCGCTCCATGCGAACCGTTGTGCGGCCGCAGGCACATGGTTTACGGTTGAGCCGTGTGAGATCCCGCGTTCGATATCGGATCAAAGGGAGCGCCTGCTTCGTAATGCTAGTAAACACAAGTTCCCCAAGTTCACCATCTGGCAGAGAGATTCCAGAGTCAGGGTCAATGATCTCCGGGATAAAATGATCTTCCGCCACATGCAGGCCATCTCGCTCCAGACACTCAGCAGCAACCCCCGGGCCGATGACCTCGGACAAACCGTAGATATCAAGAGCCTTAATACTCAAGCGTTCCTCTATGGCCGTTCTCATACGTTCGGACCAGGGTTCAGCACCAAAAAACCCTACGCGTAGGGGGAGAGATTGAATATCGACCCCAGTAAAGTCGGCACGCTCGGCAAGATTGAGCGCGTATGACGGGGTACAGCAGAGTACAGTACTCCCGAAGTCTCGCATCAGTTTTAATTGACGTTCACTATTTCCCCCCGACATCGGGACCACCGTCGCATTGACTCTTTCCGCACCATAGTGAATTCCTAATCCGCCCGTGAAGAGTCCGTAGCCGTAGGCGTTATGGACAATGTCGTTTGGACCAACCCCTCCTCCCGCAAGGGTTCGTGCCATTAGGTCAGCCCACAAATCGACATCATCCTTGGTATAAGCAACCACGGTGGGTTTGCCCGTTGTACCGCTCGATGCGTGGACGCGAACGACCTGCTCGAGGGGTTCGGCAAGAAGTCCAAACGGGTAATGTTCGCGCAGGTCGTCTTTCGTAGTAAAAGGGAGGGAAACTAGCTGTTCGAGCGATCGCATTTCGGCGACACGAAAACCTTCATTGTCGAAAAGCTCTCGGAAAAAAGGCACCTCACCTTCGACCCGGGTGAGCGTTTGCTTCAATCGTTTGAGTTGAAGCTCGCTCCGTTCACTAGACCCCAAAGACTCATGCGGATCCCAAAGATACCCTTCCATATTACCAGGGTTCGCTCGAGTAGCATCAATAATCATGATCACTCCAACTCAGAGTGCGAATCCTCTTACGAAGAGGATCGAGTTTGTTTAAGAAGTGGCTTGGAGTTCCGTTTCCAGTTGGTCGATTACCAGTTCGGCAAATTCTCTAGTCCCCATCGGTGCGGTTACGTCCTCTGAGGACTCTAAATCACTCGTCCGGCAGCCAGTCACATAAATTCGATCTAACGCCCGTTCGATAGCTCTTGCTTCAGCTCTCAATCCGAACGTGTACTCAAGCATCATAGCAACCGAAAGGATGGCTCCAGCTGGGTTAGCTATCCCTGATCCCGCTATATCCGGGGCTGACCCATGCACCGGCTCATAAAGATCTGTGCAACCACCAATACTTGCCGACGCCTGCAGACCAAGGGACCCGAGAAGCGCAGCAGCGCCGTCACTCAGAATGTCACCAAACAGATTGTCGGTCAGAACTGTATCAAAATTCTCAGGACAGAGAATGATCTCCATCGCTGCTCGATCAACCAACATGTGTTCCAACTCCACGTCAGCGTACTCTCTCGCCACTTCTTCAACCACGATTCGCCACAAGCGTGAGACCTCGAGCACGTTCGCTTTATCGATAGAGGTCACCTTACCACGCCGGTCTCGTGCTAAATCGAATGCGATGGTAGCGATCCGGCGGATTTCCTTTCTCTCGTAGGAAAGAGTATTCCACCCCCGACCAACTTCCTCATCAAGCCCTCTCGGTTCACCGTAGTACAAACCTCCGGCCAACTCGCGCACAATCATCAAATCTGTTTGGCGTGCCTGCTCAGGCTTTACTGCCGAATAACGCACAAGCCCATCACTGACACGAACGGGGCGCAGGTTCGCAAAACAGCCTAGGTGACGGCGGAGTTGCAGCAGGCCTGCGACGGGTCGTTCTGAAGGGGGAAGGCCATCGGCACGGGGGTCACCCACAGCACCAAGAAGGACCGCATCGACAGCCAGGCATGCTTTAAGTGTTTCTTCGGGGAGTGGTTCGCCGCCATCAACCATGGCGGCCCAACCAATCGGCCACTGTTCCCAAAAAACACGGTATCCTTTTCGTTCCGTAACAACCGATAGCACATCGAGCGCAGCCCGTGTCACCTCTGGTCCAACACCATCGCCTGGCAAGACGGCGAGGTTTATTTCGGTCATTGTTTGGTCCGCTTATTCTCTTTGAGCATATGTTTTACTCAGAGATCCGGTTCGAATCGGCCATCCACCGCCGTCCACCCACCGTCAGCGAATAGAACCGTTCCCGTTACGTAACTGGCAGCATCAGATGCCAAGAACACGGTCGGGCCAATCATCTCTTCTGCACTCGCCCAACGGTTGAAAATCGTCCTCGCAGCATAAGCATCGTACCAAGCGGGGTGAGCCTTGATCTGGGCTGTGAGAGGGGTATCAACAACTCCAGGAGCCACGGCGTTCACTCGAACACCGCTTGGGCCCAGTTCGGCAGCAAGTGCTCGAACCATTTGTACAATACCCGCCTTGGTCGCAGCATAAATTCCTTGTCCCGGCTCAACCACAATCGAACGGATGGACGAGAAGAGGATGATACTGCCGGACCCTTGCTCAGCCATACGACGACCCGCCGCTTGAAGCACATTAAGGTTACCTCTGAGATTCAGCGTCACCACGCGATCAAAATCTTCTTCAGTGTATTCAAGCAGTGGCTTACGGACATTTACACCTGGGGTGCACACGACAATATCGAGTGAGCCACCAGATTCTGTAGCCACATCGAGCGTTTCCGATACCACCTCCGGATTGAGGATGTCTAACTCATGTGCGCTCGCAGTACCTCCGTTCTGTTCTATCAGAGCTGCAGTCTCTTGGGCTGCCTCAAGGTCCACATCCGCGCAGGCTACCCGGGCACCTTGATAAGCACACCCTCGGGCAACCGCCTCGCCAATACCTGCGCCGGCACCTACAACAACAGCTGATTTACCATCCAGCCGGAATAGGTTTTCAGTCAAGTCGTCCCCTTCCTTTGCTTGTTTCTAAGCGCCAAAACGATCGTGAATGCGAGCGCCGAGACCACGAGTCCGATGAGCGTTCCATCTACGATGGGTGGTGCACCTTCCGGGGCGAAAAGTCGCACTGCAGCCAGGGCTGCCAAACCCGTTCCAATAGCTGCCCAAGCTTCAATTGCCCCCGCTCGCCGTGAGTACAGACCGGCAGCTACAGGGATGAACAAACTCACACTAAGAAGTGAGTAGAAGATTGTGAGCGAGCTTATCACTGATTCCAGCAGCAACGCCAACACAACTCCAAGAAGCCCGCCAACGATCGCACCTAATCGGGCAACCCGCAGCACCTGGGCATCAGAAGCCTCTGGTCTCAAATATCCCTTATATAGGTCCTTCGACAGCGAGGTTGAAAGCATAAAGAGTCCCGCATCAGCTGAACTGACTTCAGCAGAAAACACAGCGGCTAACCCCAACATACCAACCGCCGGAGGCAACCCGGTCGTGAGCAGGATCGGCAAAGCGCGTTCAGGATTCAGAAGGTCAGGTGCGTGCACCCGAGCGATCATCCCGATCAACGTCGGGGCGAACGCAAAAACCATGAGCCCGATACCAGCTGCGACCAAACCTACACGGATCGCGCGCTCGTTTACGGCTCCATAGACTTTTTGGACTAATCCTGGTGAAATGATGAACGCTGGTCCTAGAAGTGCAAGATAGATAAATCCCGAAGAGCCTCCATGCCAAAAGTTCAGGTAATCGTCTGAAGAACCCAATCCCACATCTTTGACCGCACTCCATCCACCAGCACCAGAGAGTGCCCAAGGGAGAGCGATCGCGAATCCGAGTGTGAGGACGATCAACTGTACTAGGTTGACCCAAGCCGATCCGACAAGACCACCAACGCTAAAGTATATAATTACCAAAACGCCACCGAGCAGAGCTCCCACCCATCGCGGTTGATCGGTTATAACTCCGATAATTTCGGCCATGGCAATGAGTTGGCTTGCAACGATGGTGAGAGTGGCAAACCATAGCAGAACTGCGATCATCGCGCGGATGGATCGCCCGTACCTCAGTGTGAGATAGTCTCCCATAGTCAGGAGCCCATTTTCAGAGGCGACTCGCCAAATTCGCGGGCCAATCCAGAGGGCGAGCAGTAGGGTGCCGATTCCGGCCGAGCCTACCCACCACCAGGCACTGAGTCCATCGCGGTATGCGATACCCGCTGCACCAACCGTGCTGCCAGCGCCGATGTTGGCGGCAAGAATTGTCGCAAACAGCAACAGTGGCCCAAGGCGCCTATCCGCGACGAAGAATCCCCGAGCACCTTCAACTCGGCGCCCAACCCACACACCGAACGCCACCAAAGCCGCGGAGTACGCGAGGAGGACCAATAGCCCCGAAGTCATCGGCTCGCGCCCAACTCCGACACCGAAGGGATACCCGGAAGACCCTTCGCAGTCCGTACGGCGCGCAGAATGGCTTCGGTCAAAACATCCGCTGCGAGGCCCCCAATCACCGTGAGTGATGGACTCCCAATCCTCGTACCAGTGGCTAAGGCAAAGATCGTATCACCATCACCAGGCGTATGCGCGGGATAGATGGCCCGGGCCAACCCATCGTGAGCCATCTGAGCCATCTTAGTGGCCTGTGCTTGAGTCAGACTGGCGTTCGTAGCAACTACTCCAATTGTGGTGTTAGCACCCGCCGGTGATTCAGGGCGGGTGTTCCGAAGCAGTTGCCGTGCATCGAGGAACCCTCCGTTCAGGTCTCGAATTCCGGCTACCACCTCACCTGTCATCGGATCAATCACATCACCAACCGCATTTACCGCCACTACAGCTGCCACTGTCAAACCATCATCGAGCGTAATTGACGCGGTTCCAATCCCCCCCTTCATCGCAGACCCCAACCCCTGCAACTTCCCTACGGTCGCACCAGCTCCTGCACCAATGCTTCCTTCTACTGGCTTCATCGTCGTTGCAACTGAGGCAGCTTGATATCCGCACTCCGGCCCTGGACGGATCGAACCATCTCCAATTCCAAGGTCAAACAGGATTGCCCCCGTTACGATTGGAATGATATGTGTCCCAACCCGTAACCCAACCCCATGCTCCTCGAGGTACCGCATCACACCCGATGCTGCGTCAAGACCATAGGTGCTCCCTCCAGATAGGACCACCGCATGAACTTCCTGAACCGTAGATACCGGGTCCAACAGCGCAAGCTCACGCGTTCCCGGGGCCCCTCCCCGCACATCAACACCACCCACCGCACCGCCCTCTGCAAGCACGACCGTACATCCTGTGGGTCTTTCATCGAGCGTAAAGTGACCTAGCTTTAGCCCATCTACGGCAGTTATGCCGGGTCCATACAACTTATTCTGTGCCACACAAACCCCAGTCACGGCGAACGTGCCCACAAATATGCTAACCCCAATAACAACGCAGGATCGCCTCATCCACCCTCCTTGGCGTTCACGGTCCAGGAAAACCGAGACGTTCCTCATTATAGCAGCCGTGCTCGTCTGGGCAGCCCCAACCGCTCTTGAATAATTCCACGGTGACGCGAGCTATCCTAGAAGAGATCGACGCAAATGCGGAAGAGTTGGTCGAGTTTGCGGCAGACCTGATCCGCATCCCAACAGTAAATCCGCCTGGGACAGACTATGAACGATGCGCGAAGATTATCGGCGATCGGATGTCTACCCTTGGCTACGAGGTTGAATACGTCGAGGCTTTGGATCGGCCCGAACATACCGACGAACATCCACGGGTGAACGTGGTCGGTACGCTTAGGTCAGACGACACCGGTCCCTGTATACACCTGAATGGGCATTTCGATGTCGTTCCAGCAGGTGACGACTGGACCGTCGACCCATTTGGCGGCCTAATCCGAGATGGGAGGCTCTACGGCCGTGGCAGCGCGGATATGAAGGCGGGACTCGCCGCCGCAATATATGCCGCGACAGCGGTTCGCCGAGTTGGAATAAGCGCCGGCACATTAGAAACTAGTGCTACCGTCGATGAAGAGAGTGGCGGCTTTGCAGGCGTTGCATACCTAGCCGAGATAGGGCGCATCCACAGAAACCGAACAGATTATGTCATAATCCCAGAACCGTTCGGGATTGACGGGATCTCTCTTGGGCACCGTGGTGTCTATTGGTTTAAGATCACCGCGCGCGGTCGTATGGGTCACGGAAGCATGCCATTTCTCGGGCGGAACGCAATTCAGGAC
>Ga0315338_1004803_pt1 | contig 10299 bp, 16 predicted proteins | sample ASW8metaG_FD_204518 | JGI IMG/M metagenome (GOLD analysis project Ga0315338, IMG submission 204518) | Ammonia-oxidizing marine archaeal communities from Monterey Bay, California, United States - ASW #8 | ecosystem: Environmental > Aquatic > Marine > Coastal | place: USA: California | collected...
ATGCATACTACTAATCACACTGCCATAAAAAAATATTTGGGGGGATTAAACTACCCTCCCCCCGAGAGGTTTATCTTACTTGACGTTATCGAGAGCGCCCTTAACTTTTCCTTTTACAAGGTTTTTAAGTTCGTCATCTTTTTCATCCCAAGCGGTTAAGACTACGTTGCGTAGAACGTCATCTTTAACTTGTGCTTTGAGAGTGTCATCAAGTTTTTCGTACGCGGCTTTCTGGGCCTTCGTCAAATTATCTTCCAGTAATGCCTCAATCTTTGCTTCGTGAGTTTTAAGAAACTTATTCACGTAAGGCATAACTAGAACCCTAACTGCAGGTTGTGTGTATGCAATATATGCACCAAGTAGTGCAATGATTGCAGCACATACCATTAATTCGGGGCTGTCTAGTAGAGTATCTAAGATACCCGATTCTTCTACTGTCTGAACAAGGTCAGCTGTGGTGTTGCCATCGTCAGCTGTATTGTTGTCCGCAGTATTATTGCTTGTCTCGTTTGCCATGTTATCACTTCTTCTTTTTGTGTGCTACACTCCAACCTTTTGGTTGGCATGGGTTCTTGTAAAAAGCACACCACTTACAAAGGGTCTGTGGAATCATCTCATAATTTTCGATGTTGTCCTTGTTGTCCGTTATCTTTGTGTGGATACTCTTTATCAGGGTACGCGCTTCTTGAAGTTCCGCGGAAGTTATGTGAACCATCTGTTGTTCATCATATCTTAACCAATCGATACCTGCAAATTTAGGCACGACGCCTGTATGTTCATAATATAGTAACGCATATATAATAAGTTGTCGGTAATAATCTTCGGGTAGCCAAGGTCCATATCTTTTCGAGGTCTTGTAATCGATGATAGAAACATTATCTTCGAAGTCTTTGACGGCAACATCTACGATGCCACGAATTTTCAACTCATCACTTTTCAATCTTAACTCAGAAAATCGGGGTCGCAAAGCTTTGAAGGCCATATCTTTGGACCTATATACTTTCCATTCAACCATTTCACGCAGTTTCTTTTCTATCTTCTGACAGAAGTTTATCAACATGTCATGGGTTTCATTCTTAAACTGTTTTTCATCGTAGTCCTTAAACAACCACGGCTTTGTATCTACAAGTTTAGCCCACTCCCTTGTGAATTCTTGGGATACCCATTCTTGTGCCTGTCCTCTACTCCATCTACTTGCATATTTAAATCGCTTTGTAAACAAGTCTTCTAGTATGTTGTGTACTATTGTTCCACGAAACAAGTGGATGGTTAATTTTTCGGGCAGTTTTTCAATGTACCTGTAGTAAAAGGAACGTGGACACTGAATAAACGTGTTTATTTTAGAGGGACTCAAAGGCAAATGACTTGGCTCCCAATCATCTATTTCTACTATTGCATCACTGTCATCAACTGTGACAGTAAACGACACACCATCGTTAGATGTGTTTTGTGTTTTCGACATAATTTGAAAGATGGCAGTAGTTGTATATAAAGGTTCCTTGTCATACCTTAATAGAGCTTGAGATAAAATTAAGAGGACTTGTTATACTATATTATATCTATATAGGGCTAACGGGAGAGTCCAACAAAGATTTTATATATGATTGAATCCAAATAATTCTTATGGTCGATGACGATTATGGTGCCATCAATGTCATATCCGAAGAAGAACGGGAGATTCTGGGCATTGGGGGTGCACAAAAACCACCTGAAGAAGAGGAAAAACTGTTCGAGACTATTGGGAAAGCTGCCGATAAGATTGGCGAAACTCAAGTGGGTAGAAAGATAGGTACTATAATCACAATAATAATGTTAGCGATTCTGAGTGGGGGGGCCAACATGTCTATCATTCACGATTATCTAAATGGTGATGAAGATATTGGCCCCGTCGGGGGCTGTCTACAGACAGACGCTACTAATTATAATCCACAAGCTACTTTTGACGATGGGAGTTGTAACTTCTTAATTATTATTTATGGATGTACTAATCCTGAAGCTCAAAATTATGATGACCAAGCCACGCATGATGATGGACGTTGTGTAGTTTTAAACGACGGTAATGGTAGCACTAATGAAACAGTTGTTTATGGTTGCATGGATATAGATGCTAATAATTATGATGATAAAGCCACTGAAGATGATGGCTCATGTGATTACGAAGAAGAATATGAAGAGCCCGAATGTAATTCTACATCCGTACTTTTCTATCCCGGCTGGTATGACCAAGAGACAGAAAATATGTCTGTCTACTGGGTAAACGAAACAGCTGATGGTATATCCGTATTAACAGATATAGATGCTGAGTGTAGTGATTATAACGCTTCGGTATTAGTTTATGTGGACGTGTGGCACGAAGAATCTGGTGATTACAATTGGTCAGATATATATTTAACAGTCAATGGTGCTGATTGGGATGACCATTGGTTTAATTTTACATTTGAAGAACTTAATGAAACAGAAGGGATATGGTCTATGTGGGTAGCATTACTCGTATGGGACGAGTTAGATGAGACATATATATTCCAACAGCAGTTTGAAATTCCAGAGATAAGAGTGGAGGAGGAATGAAAGCAGATAAGATGCTTATTCTTACAAACATGTTATCTAAGATTATGTCTGACATGGACGATTTAAAACAAATGATTATAGATATGAAGATGAATGAAGTAATAGAATCCGATGGATTCATGGAGGAAGAATGAGTAATCATAAAAAAGATGCAGCAAACCCTGACGGTAATTTTTCTAACTTTATGATGATGCTAGTAGCAGCGCCTGTAGTTATGGCGTGGGTAGGATTATCTGTATTTTTAGTTACTATGGCTTTTAGAGAGCCAACTATAGTAGAAGATATAGAATCATATAAATCAGTTCTTTTGATTATAGGCTCGCCCGCATTAGTTATTATATATAAGGTACTTGAACTATGGACCGCTCAACAGAATAGTCAAATAGAACAAACCAGAAAAGGTACATTCCGTAATGGGGATGAACACGACCACGAAGAAGAGTAAAATAATCATGGAAGTTAGATATTGCAAACACTGTGGTCGAAAACTAACACGCAATGATACCGATAGATGCATGAAATGTTTTATAGAAGATGGTGGCAGAGTAGAGGTTAGGAGAAACCTTTTATAGTAGCTACATCATTCTTATAATAAGGTGATTGTATGCCGTTTAGATGTAATTATACGAGCTGTTGTGTTGAATACAGTGATGACTTCCTTATGGAAGGAGTTGGAACCGATAATGATTTAGTGACGATACTAAAGACCGGAACATGTCCAGCCTGCGCAAGACCTGATGTTGATTTATCAGGACTCGATTTAACTAAGTTTGAGAAGAAACCAGAACCAGTTAAAAAAGAGACTAAGAAACCAGTCGCAAAGAAAGCGACCGATAAGAAAAAGAAGGAGAAATAAATATGCCTGCACAAGTAAATAAAAAAGCACAGACCTACTATGTTGGTAATGGAACTGGAGCAATCCGTACAGAAACCAATACAGAAGAGAATCCTATCAGTAATATAAATTATGTTAAGAAAGTTGATAAACTACCTAGCCACAGCGGTAAGACCAAGAATGGAACTTTGGGTAATGCAACAAGTAATACTGGTGGTTAAATATGAACGATTTTGAAGTTAAAGAATTACATGACCAAGTTCAGGACATGGCACAACGATTAGAAGGAATAGAAAGCGTATTAAGTGACTTACTTGATATGTTTGTAGATGAGATGGGAGAAGAATAAACATGGCAGAAGAAACAAACAAAGATGAGTGCTGTTGCACATGCAAAAAACTAGATAAGATAATAGAACAGAATGAGTTCTTATTACAGAATCTATTAGATGGACAAGGACAAAATGATAATAGCTTTACTGCTATTATGAAACATTTCGATATAAAATATTAGGAGTCTATAATGGCATCAAAAAAGCTCACAAAGAAGCAGAAAACCGCCCGTAAAAAGCCGGGTGGGTCTAATGTGGGTAAGTATAAGGGAGTCAAAGCTTTTGCTGGACCGTCGGGTGGTGCGCCAGCAGGAAGTTTCCCTATAAACACTATGAAAAGAGCTAAATCGGCATTGAAATTAGCACATAACGCACCCAGACCAGCAGGAATCAGAGCAGCAGTGTATAGAAAATATCCGTCTTTAAAACCAAAGACAAAAAAGAAAACGAAAAGTAAGAAAAAGAAGTGAGATATGGAAGATAAAGTTCGGGAATACGAAAAGAAACTACGCAAACGTGTAGGAGAAGGCGAATATGGACGTCATAAAGAACTTGTCACTTTATTATCACGCAATCTTGCAATTGAAGACGTGCTTTGGGAAGAAATTCTTATATCTATTCGGGATGTTGACTTACGAACAGAGCTCTTGCGACAGAGAAATTCTATTGTTAGGGATATTCATACTGAGTTCCGTGCTCTTAGTATTGAGATACCTTCTGTGGTAGAACAACGTACTACCGATTTTATGAATTTATTGGGAGATATAGATGATAGTGAAGGACGAAACGAAGAATCTAAAGGCAGCGCTGACAGGAAAGAATAAATTTGATTCTCGTCAGTTAGAAGAGTTTTTCGAGAAGATTCGAAAAGATGAAAAGAAGATGGAACAAGTTATCCGCGCGTTTTGCGCCACTTATCTACTTGATGGAGAACAAAGAGCATTAAAATTACGACCATTACAGTTAGAAATCGTGGTAAAGGCACTGACACACCCTAAAGGTGATTCAGCATTACATCGTAAAATGGCCATTCTTGCCCCTCGTGGGAGTGGTAAGTCATGGGCATTGTCAGTGGCAGTTGTTATTTGGATGTTTTTTAAAAGATTTAGAGATTTAGTCTTCGTTGTTGCACCAAATGAAGACCAATGTGCTTTAATTTTTGATTATGTATATAGACACTTTAAAGATAATACTTTCTTAGATGGCTTAGTTGCTGTATATAAGTTACATAATAAGCCACACATTAAAATGAAAGGAGGAACTATGTTAAGAAGAGCTCCTATATCCCCCACTAATCAAGGACAATCTATTCGAGGACAACATCCTACCTTTTTAGTAGTTGATGAGAGTCCCCTTATTGCAGATAGATTGTTTATTGATAACGTAGAACCAGCGATAGTTTCAAATAAAGCGCCGTTCATTAATTTAGGTACGCCCAAAAATAAAGATAATCATATGTATCGTTATTTGTATGACGAAAACTATGATAGGTCTTTCGAAAGATTGCATTTTACATGGCGAGACGCAGTAGTGAAGGGAGAAGCGTATCGGGCACCATACAGTGAGAATGACATGTTAGATAAAATGTTAGAGTGGGGAGAGGATTCAATTTATTGGAGAACAGAATACGAATGTCAATTTGTGGAAAGTATTTCTAATGTATTTAACCCAGACCAACTGCGAGCGTGCTTTGATGACTACGAACTACTCACCCCCGATGGAATTGAGCAAGGAGGAAAAGTGGGTACTAATAGTGTTGTGGGTGTTGACATTGGTAAATCTGTTAATAGCACTGTTATTAGCGTATGGCGGTTGGAAAAATCTGATAGAGGCAATTTTACCCGTCTTGTATACTTGGAAGAGATTAGTCCTAAGACCGGTGGACATGATATTCCGTATCAGCGTCGGCGTATTATGGAAATATGCCGATTATATAATGCTGGTCGCCTTATCATTGATGCTACGGGAATTGGTGGCGCGTTTGAACAAGAATTAAGGATGGAATGTATACCTGATAGTATTCAATTTATACCATTTATATTTACAGGTGGTGTAAAGGGTAGTAAAGGTCAAATTTATAGGGATTTTAACTCAGCAGTTCAACAAAAGTTGATTATAGTGCCCGACCCTCAGAAATTAGAAGGGAAACAAAAGACTATTATGTGGAAATGGTATCGTGAACACATAGATTTAGAATATGTGATGGATACCTCTCAAAAAACAGAGAAGATTGGAGCACCTCAAGGGAAACATGATGACTTTTGTGATAGTTCAGCACTAGGAATTTACGCTACATTATCAATGTTACCATCAGAATCTACCTTTTCTACAGTGTCGCTGGAAAGGGGTAATAAAAGACCTCGTGGAAAGCACACAGCAGGTCCACTTTTTGCCACCGGAAGGCGGTCGGCACCCATTTTTAAGCGTCCCCCTAGGGGTTTATAGGCGAAATTTTAAATATAAGCAAAGCTACTTATATAGTTGATAGCCATGGCACTCGGAGATTCAATACGCCGTTTTTTTGCGGTGACAGGAAGTAATCCGCCCTATGAAAAGGATGAACCTAGAAGTTACGGAGAGGGAGTTATTCGCCGTATAAAACTTCAAAGGCAATATGGTCCTAGTACAAGAGGACAATTTGAACCTCAGATTGGAAACTATCAAAAATATATGGATGTTTATTTATCTGACCCTATAGTTAGAACTTTAATTGATTTACCTTGTTTATATGCCACAAAAGATGGCTATGACATTGTAACCGAAGATAATGATAAAAGAGAAGAATTAACCAAAATGTTCCATGAAATAGGAATGGATACATTGGTTTATAGTTGGTTAAGAAATGCAAGAATATTTGGAACTGCTTACTTAGAATGGACTGATGACAACCTTGTTTTGCGTTCATCACAAAACATGTATGTCCAGAGAGATGAAAATGGTCAGGTCATGTATTACTACCAAAAAATAGGGCAGGATGAGGAAGATGTCAGATTCGAAGCAGAAGAAATTATTGAGCTTAAAAACAACCCATTTGATGATTTTGCGTATGGTCTTAGTGATATCCATACTATTTTATACTTGGTGGACCTCAAGGACTACGCTGAACGAGACATTGGAGCTGCTCTTAATAAGTATGCTAACAGCCGTTATGATGTTTCTTGTGGGCTTCCCGATATGCCGTATGGTCCTGATAAGATTAACGAAATTGTTTCAGCGTTCAATTCATTAGAACCCGGCGAAGATATAATTCATGGAAATGATATTTCTATAAAAGAAATGCAAGGAACGCAACGAGCTTTTGAATACGGAAAATATACAGACGATATATTACAAAGAATACATATGGCGTTGAAGGTGCCACTAACAATGTGGTCTACGCCTGAAGAAGCAAAACCAATTTTTGAACCTTACGTTAAATATTTACAGAAAACCTGTGAAAATGTACTTAATTCACAACTTATGCCCCAATTAGGTGAAGATGTTAAATTTGCATTCAGACACATGAATGTAGAGGAAGCTTTCACCAAAGCAAAGACTGACATGATATACATGGCTGAAGGAGTATTAGCTCCAGAAGAAGTCAGAGTAGAGAGAGGTCTTGACAAAGAGGGAGTAGTGGAGATGCAGGAAACAGAAGAAAGAGTAAATATTGCTGGTGGAAAAGACCAAGATAAGAAAGAGGAGTCCAAAAGGACTGAAAATCGAGGTATGCAACCAGCGGCCGGTACAACAACGGTAACAGGAGGTAGAAAGAATGGTTGATTACGCACAGTGTATAGCAACAACAACAACATCACTTAAAAATAAAGGGATAGAAGAACATGAATCAATGGCAGTCAATATGTGCTCCATGTGGGCAGACGAAAAAGGTGTAGAACGTAAGTTCGCACACAATAATGATGTTAGACACGGGGAAACTAAAAGAAGATTTGCTACGGTAGATGCTGTTGATTTCCCTGATAATTATGATTTAGACGCCGAAACTTGGGAATTTCCTATAAGAGCCATCACCTCCGGCCCTCATGAATACCAAGAAGACGGTGAAGACCATAAAGTTTATATAGAACCAAACATGCTTAAAGAACATATAGAAGCTTTTAAGGAGCTTCCAGTGTATTATACTCATCAAAGGACACCCGAAGATTTAATCGGCGTGGCTATCAATCCTGAGATAGAGGAAATGAAGGATGGCAAACTTGCTGTTCGAATGCTTGCAAAGGTAAGTGATAGTAGTGAACGTGCAAAAGAAGTGATAAAAAAGATGAAAGACGGGAATATTACCAATGTCAGTATTGATTGGTTTTCAAAAGATATTGATGTAATGGGTGATACTTTCGCAACGAATATAAAACCAGTTGAGGTTTCATTTATAGACAATGAGATTGCAACTCCCGTCTGCGGGGAATGTACTATTGACAAGGAATGTAACATGCATACTGAAAAGGAATTTGCAGCTAAGGAAGATTGTGGCTGTGGAGGACATGAAAATGCGTGTGAATGTAAATCCCTAGACGGGAAAAACAACGAGGTTGAAAACATGAGTCAAGAAGATGTTAAAACTGATGCGCAGGTTATAACCGAGCGTGAGTTTGCTTCATACAAGAATCAGCTCGATGATTTGACGACCTCTCACACAGAACTTCAGCAGAAATACGACGAAGCTATCAAAGCTATAGATGAATTTGAGACAGCAAATACTGCACGTCTCGAAGCAGAATCTAAGAAAGCAAGAGAAAGTCTCGTTGGTAGTATTCTGGAAAAGGAGTTGCTAGTTGGTACTCTTAAAGAAGACAACAAGCAAACCCGCTTTGAAGAACTGTTTGAGTGGGAAGAGAACAAGTTGTCTGGTTTCGAAGAGGCATTAGCGAATGTACCAGTTCCGGAAACCGAAAAAACTTTCGGTAAAGGAAAGGTACAGGAAGAAGAGGCTACTCCAAGAGAGGAGCCTGAAAAGGAGAGAATGTTCGCCATGATTGATGGTAAACTTAAATTCAATCCTAAAGCATATAAAGGAGATTAAAAATGGCAACAGAAATTTTAATTAACGATGGAGGAGCTCCAGCTCGTATTTTACCATTCACAGCAGGGTCTAGTATTTCCGCAGGGGATTACTTGACAATGGATAGTGATGGTGAAGTAGATACAGTTACTGCAAAACATGACCACGGAATAGGAGTAGCTTTGACTGCTCAAACTTCTGGGAATGTGGCGTCAGTAATATCGGGTAAAGGAGTACTCTTGAGAACGCTCGTCAGCGGAACAGCAGGCGACCACGCAGGTGCAGTAGCAGCAGGTGATTCACTATGTACTGCAGCACAAGGATTCTTGACAAAGGTGCATCCAGCATCTGCGTCTGGTACCGTTGTGGCAATAGCACTAGAGGCACAAACAGCAGGGTCAGGACTTAAGAAAGTCTTGATGTTCTGAGGAGATAAACAATGGTAACAGCACAAGAAGGTCTATTGACGACCGTAAACGAAGGCGCATATAATGTAACAGGTGGTACAGGAGAACGTATCTTAATTGATTATAAAGATTCAATAATAGATTACGAGATGACTGACTTACCAGCACTTTCATTATTTTGTGAACCTATGAAAACTGATACCGGTGGTAATATAGACATTACTTACAGTCTACCATCCATGAAAATGGAACAGATAGACGAAGGTAATACACCAGCTTATCAACACACTAAACTACGCTCCGAGAGAGTGTCAGTTAAAGAGTGGGGATTGGCAGTCGGTGTTACACGACGTATGATAGAGGATTCAAGGTTCAACGAAGTTGAATTAGCCTTGAACGAAGCAAGAAAAGCAGTAGACAGACACTTAACCAAGCACGTCGTCAAGATGATATTTGGTGTGTATGATGCTACTTTCGGAACTGGAGATGGACTCGGAGCTAATGTAGATGAAGAGACTCCCGAATCAGGAAGTAACTCGATTACCGATTTCTCTACCAATGTATATGGTGGATTTATCGCATCAGGTGGTTCCGTTGGCAGTGGACGTCTATATGAATACGGATTGGTAGACAGTACTACAACTCAAAGGTCACACTACGTGTCAGGTACAAGCGCAACAACTGGTGTTTTATCACTAGCTGATATTACGCAAGGTATTGACTTGATTGGTGAGATGGGATACATGGCAAATACTTTGTTCATTTCCCCAAAACACTACAAATCATTACTTGACCTAGCAGACTTCACTCAAGCTATTAGCGCAACCGCTAGTATCTACGGTGGTCCGCACGTGGTAGAGGAAACCGCACCATTCAGGGATACTCTTGGAAATGGATTTGTTGGTTCATTGTACGGATTAAGTGTTTACACTAACCCATACGTCCCAACTAACAGGTACGGTGTCTTTGATTTGAGTCACAAACCAGCAGCTTATGTCGAAAGACGTGGGCTAACCGTTGAAGAGGCCAATCCCGGCTTCGGTATTGTAGGTTCTTACCTCTCTATGAGATATGGACTGAAGATTATACGCCCAGAAATTGGCGCTATTTTCTACAATAACAACGCTTAGATAGATTAATATCTAGTGGTTTTCGGGGG
>Ga0315338_1004805_pt1 | contig 10296 bp, 9 predicted proteins | sample ASW8metaG_FD_204518 | JGI IMG/M metagenome (GOLD analysis project Ga0315338, IMG submission 204518) | Ammonia-oxidizing marine archaeal communities from Monterey Bay, California, United States - ASW #8 | ecosystem: Environmental > Aquatic > Marine > Coastal | place: USA: California | collected...
ATCCTGAATTACATGATGCACTTATGATGCGTACCGAAGATGGAAAAGATGAGAATGAAATACTAGAAGTTTTTGAAAAAGGATATCGTTATAAAGACAGGGTAATCCGGCATGCTAAAGTTGTCGTGAACCAAACACCTTCATGAGAGATTTGTATGAAATCATAGGCGTAGAGACAGGCGCAACTGATAATGAGATAAAAAAAGAGTATCGAAAGATTGCTATGAAGTATCATCCGGATAAAAATCCAGGAGATACCGAAGCAGAACGTAAGTTTAAAGAAGCAGCAGAAGCTTATTCTGTTCTATCGGATGAACAGAAAAGAAGGCAATATGATCAGTTTGGGCATGCTGGTGTTGGTCTTGGCGATGCGCCAAGTGGTGGCGCTGGATTTCATGGAAATATGTCTATGGAAGATATTTTTAGCAGTTTTGGAGATATTTTCGGCGGTGATTTTGATCCATTTGGTGGAATTTTTGGTGGTAGAAGTAGAAGAAGACATGTTAAAAAAGCTCGTGACCTTAAAGTCACTTTGAAATTGGATTATGTGGATATAGTTAAAGGTACTGACAAAACAATCAAAATTAAACGACATGAAACATGTGGCACATGTTCAGGAAGTGGTGCTCAGTTGGGTACAATGCCGACTTCCTGTAGACATTGTGATGGAACAGGTCAACTTCGTCAAATGTCACAATCCTTTTTTGGCCAATCGGTAGTTGTAAAAGAATGTCCGGTATGTAATGGGTCCGGTGATGTGATCGAAAACCCCTGCAAAACTTGTGGTGGAAATGGCATACAGCGGAAAACCGTTGAAATAAAGGTCAAGGTCCCGGCTGGTGTTGCAGAAGGAAATTACATGACACTCAATAGGCAAGGAAACAAAGGTCCCAAAGGATATGAATCTGGTGATTTAATTATATTTTTTGAGGAAAAAGATCATTCTGTTTTCACTAGAAATGGCGAGGATTTAATAACGGAAGTTCAAATCCAATTTTACCAGGCTGCTTTAGGCTTAACCATTGAAATGCCTACATTGGAAGGCAAGGCAAAACTAAAAATTCCTGCTGGAATTCAAGCTGGACAAGTTTTGCGAATGAGAGGAAAAGGATTTCCTAAAGTAAGAGGATCTTCTCGAGGTGATCAATTGGTAAGAGTGCACGTGCAAACTCCCCAGTCACTTTCTCGAAAACAGAAAAAATTACTCGAAGAATTATTATCATTGAATGGACAATCGGATCCCATATTTAAACGAGTGGAATTGGATTAAATATTATAGGTCTGCAAGTAAATTAGTTAAAAACTTCCATTTGGTGTAATCTTGATGAAAACAGCAAGAATCAATCCCAAAAAAAGTGTTAATATCTTCACTTGAAAAAAAGCTGATATAATATCAATTCTTGGTGTTTTATCTGTTACTTAGAAAAGGATATTTTTAGTAAAGATTATTGATTATTCAATTCCGTTGAAAAATAAATGTTTATTTTAAAATAGAGGACTAAAGGTAATGTCTGATAAAAAGCGTTCAGGAAAATCTAAATCTGCCCCAGTAAAGGATAATAAAAACGTCACAAAGAAAGTGAAATTAAAAGCGAAACAAAAAAAGAAAAAAATACCTTTAGAAATAGTAAGAAAAAGAAAAATGTATTCTGATTTACTGGAGTTAGCCATAGTGGTTGCTTTTTTATTTCTAATAATCAGTATCTACGTTCCTAGGGCGATTTGGGATGAAGAGGAATATTTTGAGGGACGAAGCCATTTTTATATGGAAAACACGTATGACATTCAAAGTTTTTACAAGTCCCTTACGGGTGAATATAATCCAGATGGACTTTGGGTGATGCAAGTTGTGAATTCAGTTCGCGATTCACTTACTGGTGATTCAACATACTTAGGTGAACAATCAATTGGATTAAATGGTCAAAACTTTGTTGTTAATGTTCCCAAGGGATATGATGTTGATTTTGACACAACATTTGGTTTTCCGATGATGCGTCGGGATACTATTGTGGATACAACAGCAACCATTGTCATGTACTCAGAGGGTTTATCACGTAATGACACATCTTATGTTCAGAAAAAACGCCTGGGAAAATTTACTACCGATTCGAACTTTGTTGCTGTGCTAGAAGAAGTAACTTCTGAACGTGTTGAAGTTGTGAACTATTACGATTCTTATATGCCGGATTCTTCTATGTATTTTTGTCCGGTTACACAGAAAGCATATCTAATTTCAATCAAAGATGAGGGGAATGCTGTAAGGGTAGATAGCCCTATCGAAGAAACAGTTGTTCGAAAGCGATATGCTATATTCGCCTTTAAAGCCGACAACCATGGTTTCGTTGATGATGGTACAAAAAGTTGGGACAGGTAATTACCTATAAGTGATCCATCTCTCCATATCGGATAGCCATCTATTATGTGCTCAATGGACACAAAAAGGTGGTCGGCCGTTACTGACTTCTTTTTCTTATAAAACACTTCCAAGATCATTACGATTATTACAAAACTCTGAATCTGAAATTATTTCAGTTTTAAATGCTGGATTGCATTTAATCCGTGAAGATATACCGTTTGAGGGCGAAAAAGTATATGTAACCATCCCGAATGAATACTGTAAGTCCGTCATTGTTCCTATTGAAGCGGATATGACAGAAAATGACGGATGGGAATTATCTCTATGGAGCATAAAACAGCGCTGGAATTTTGAAAATCCATGTGAATATTTTGGCAGATCATTTGAAGGAAAAACAAAATCTGTTTTTGCAACTCGTGTTTCGACTATTTATACTGAAATTTTAAAACTCACTATTCAGGAATTAGGCGGCGAGCCGTTATGGATGGGTACTGAATCCAGCGCATTTTTTGCTTTAAACCCTGATAAAGGATGTACAGTATTTCACCTCGAAAAAAATGGCTATAGATATTTTCACTTTTCCAAAGAAAGTTTTCACAATGGGAAAGCCCGATACATTAATGGGAAATGGAAGTTCAATCCCATTGTTGCCTCTACTTCGAATAAAGAAGTTTTCAAAGGGCGTTTAATTGTTGCGGGAAAATTGTCCAATAAAAGAAAAGCTAATTTCAAAGGACATAGAATTAAACAAATGATTGCTTTGGAAGGTATTTCAGTTGAGGGTAGCATTATTCCGAAAAAAGTAAAAGAAGAGGATCTTTATACCACGACAGCTATTGCTACTGGAACAATAGAAGGTGTTGCACTCAATTTTTTTGACAGTCCTGGACTTCAACAATATCGATATGAAAAACCTGTAATTTCTGAAAAACCAAAAGCTGCATCAGTAAAAAAAGAAAAAAAGAAACCAAAAAAAGCGAAACCAAAAGTCAAGCGAAAAAAGAAAAAAATAAATATTCTTAAACCAATTTTATATATGTTTTTCTTTATGACGATAGGTATCATGCTAACCTATGATCAAAGGCCGGAGTTATTTGATTTTCTTTCAATATCTAATTTGGAAAAGTCGCCAATTGTAGACGAAGAGATAAAGAGTGACATTGTGTCTCAAGTCGAAGTTGGAATTGAAATTGAGAAACTGCCTGTCGAGGGTCCCAATTATTTAATTGAGTCTCAAAGTTTGATTTCGACTATAATCCATACGTTTGATTTATTACAGGATCAACAAATCCTTTTATTATCTATAAGCGATGGCCAAATGGATTTGGAAATTGTTGGTAATAAAACCATGGATACATCTATTGATACTTTGGGTGATATATTGAATTACTCACTACGGCAAGTAAATGAAGATAAGCAATTTAAACATGGTTATCTTGTCAATTATCGAACAGTCGATATTATAAATAATCAATCTGAGTTAAGTCTTGATAAATTCCAGTCTTTAATTACAGAAATGGAAACTTCATTCTTTAAAGTGCTCGATCCGATTGAACGGGGTAATAATATCCAGAATCCAATTATTATCCAAATTAGTGGTGTAGATAAAATAAATCAGATGTTATCTAATTTATATACTCTTGGTAATAATGTGGCTTTAGAAAAATTTGTGTTTACAAATAATTTGAATGATTCGAACCCAACATCTGTTTTTTATATATCTCTTTATTTTCTCAATACTGAACTAGGATAGTATATGCAAATTCAGGCTGGTCAATATAAAGGCCGTCGAATTAAGACAGTTGCGAACGCACCATACCGTCCATCAACATCCGTTATTAGGAAAAGTCTTTTTGAAATCCTTGGTAATTTATCAGGGAAACATGTTTTAGATTTATTTGCAGGCTCAGGAATACTTGGATTTGAAGCGGCTAGTAGAGGTGCCGAATCGGTTACCTTTGTTGAATCGAGTATGCGTGTAATATCTCTGTTAAAAATGAACGGAGCAATTTTTAAGAATACTGAGTTTCATTATTACAGAACAGATGCATTAAAATTTTTAAATAAATGCGATAATTACGATTTAATACTTGCTGATCCACCTTATCAATTTTCCGAAACAGAATTAGTAGTAAAAAAAGCTATAAACCGAATTAATCATAATGGATTTTTAATACTTGAATCTTCACCTAGGGAATTATCAATTTCGCCAACACGTGTGAAGCAATACGGCGACACACAACTGACTTTCTGGAAAAAAAAACATGAGAACCGTAATATACCCTGGAACATTTGACCCGATACACTGTGGCCACATTGATATAGCTGAACGAGCATCAAGATTATTCGATAAACTTATTTTTGTAGTTGCGGATAATGCAGATAAAAATACCTTATTTACCCCTGCCGAGAGGATTGATTTGATTTTGAATGCAACAAAACATATTAACAATACTGAGGCCTATTCAACTGATGGTTTGGTAGCAGATTTTGCAAGAAAACATGAGGCTGTAGCGCTTATACGCGGATTAAGACATGTATCCGATTTTGAATTTGAATTTCAGATGGCAACCATGAATTATCATCTTAATTCGGAAGTGTCGACTTTATTGATGGTTACTAAGGAAAATTTTATTCATTTAAATTCAAGTATGGTTAAAGATATTGCCAAGCATAAAGGTGATATATCATCTTTTGTCCCTTTAAATGTATTAGAAAAATTGAACGAAAAATTTCATCATAATTGATTTTCTTTTTATTCGGTAACTTTACCGAAGGTAATAATTTTATATATTTTTTAAGTTCCCTAGCTGTTTTCTAAGAATTATTAAAGCTTATGCCAACATATGACTATATCTGTAAAAAATGTGATCATACATTCGAATATTTTCAAGCCATGTCTGATACTCCGCTTGAAAATTGCCCAAAATGTAAAGGCAAAGTCCGTCGATTAGTCAGTGGAGGATCGGGGCTTATTTTTAAAGGAAGTGGATTTTATCTCACTGACTATGTAAAAAAAGATTCATCAGAAAAGAAGGAAGAATCGACAGCTAGTAAAAAAAGTAAGAAAGATCAAAAAAAAGAACAGAAAAAAGAAAGTGCTAAATCTTGAGTAAAATAGAAAACGGTAAAAAAATTTCATTTATTAAAGGCCAATTGAATGTTCCTAAAAACCCAATTATACCATTCATCGAAGGTGATGGTATTGGCCCTGATATTTGGTATGCATCTCAAAAAGTATTTAATAAAGCTGTAGCAAAAGCTTATGACGGAGAAAAAATTATTATATGGAAAGAAGTGTTAGCTGGAAGAAAATCCAATGAAAAAGTTGGTTCTTGGCTCCCGGATGAAACGCTGGATAGCATTCGGGAATATTTAATTGCAATTAAGGGGCCTTTGACTACGCCAGTTGGAGGAGGAATGCGTTCTCTGAATGTGTCGTTGAGGCAAATACTCGATTTGTATGCATGTGTACGCCCAGTAAAATGGTTTGAAGGTGTACCATCGCCGGTGAAAAAACCGGATTTGGTAAATATGATCATTTTTCGTGAAAATACAGAAGATATTTATGCGGGAATTGAATGGATGCAAGGTACCAAGGAAGTTGAAAAAGTAATAACATTCTTAAAAGAGCAAATGCTTGTAAAGGAAATTCGTTTCCCTGGTACATCATCTATAGGGATAAAACCTGTTTCAATTGAAGGTACTGAACGCATCATCCGTGCTTCCATGGACTATGCTATTGCCAATAAACGAAAAAGCCTTACGATCGTTCATAAAGGAAATATTATGAAATTTACCGAAGGTAAGTTTAAAGATTGGGGTTATGAGTTGGTGAAGCGTGAATATGGTGGAAAAGATTATGATGGTGGCCCTTGGCAAGTTGTCGATAATAATGGTACGCAGCTTATTATCAAGGACGTGATCGCAGATGCATTTTTACAACAAATTTTATTGCGTCCCTCTGAATATGATGTAATTGTAACACTGAATTTAAATGGGGACTATATTTCTGATTCACTTGCCGCTATTGTGGGTGGTATTGGTATTGCTCCCGGTGCAAACATCAACTATACAACAGGACACGCTTTATTTGAAGCAACTCATGGTACTGCTCCAAAATATGCGGATAAAGATATGGTGAATCCATCTTCATTAATTCTCTCAGGTGTGATGATGTTTGAATATATGGGGTGGCAAGCAGCAGCAGATCTGATTAACAAAGGGATTCAGGGTGCCATAAAATCAAAAACTGTTACCTATGATTTTCACAGGTTAATGAGTGATGCCACGAAAGTTTCGTGCTCAGGGTTTGGTGAGGAAATCATTAAGCATATGTAATAGATAATTTTATTTTCTATTATGTTCATTGATTATACAAAAGTAGAACTGTACGCTGGAAAAGGTGGGTCAGGATGCATTTCATTCCATAGAGAGAAGTTTGTCCCAAAAGGTGGCCCAGATGGCGGTAATGGGGGAAATGGCGGTAACATTATAGCGGTAACGAATCCAAATCTTCATACTTTGCAAGATATTCGTTATTCAAAGATTTATAGGGCAAAAAATGGCACCCCTGGTTCATCTAGTCTAAAAACGGGTAAAAATGGTAAAGATATTCGTATCGGAGTACCTATTGGTACAGTAATCCGTAATATTGATAGAAGTGAGATTGTAGCTGATCTAGTAGAATCAGATCAAGAGTTTATTATTTGTAAGGGTGGTATTGGAGGTAAAGGTAATGTGAATTTCAAATCATCCACCCAACAAACGCCTCGATATGCACAACCAGGCGTTGCAGGGGAATCAGGGCATTTTGAATTTGAGCTAAAAATATTAGCTGATGTAGGTTTGGTTGGATTTCCCAACGCAGGAAAATCGACCCTTTTGTCTGTTGTATCCAAAGCCAAACCAAAAATAGCTGATTATCCATTCACAACATTGGAACCACATTTAGGAATTGTTAAATCAGGTGAATATCAATCCTTTCTTATGGCTGATATACCTGGATTAATTGAAGGCGCAAGCAAAGGGAAGGGATTGGGCCATCAATTTCTGCGTCATATTGAAAGAAATAGACTATTATTGTGCCTGATTGATGGTACTGAGCAAAATCCATCAGCTGTTTTTGAATCCCTTAAAAAAGAACTCGAATCATATAATGCATCTCTATTAATGAAGCCATTGATTTTAGTGCGTACAAAAGGAGATATAATCATGGATGTCGATCATGAAAAATGGAAAAATATTCCTGAATATCTTATGGAAATATCCGCAGTAACCGGTAAAGGAATTCAAAAATTAATTCAAGAAATATCGCATAAATTAGAAGAAATATGATTCACTTTAAATATTTTTCCATGCATAGAATACTTTGTTTACGACTTATTAAATAAAGTAGTTTTTTACTCAATTATTGTACTGAATTTCACATATTTGGAGAGGTGGCCGAGCGGCTTAAGGCGGCACCCTGCTAAGGTGTTTTAGGTGAAATATCCTAACGTGGGTTCGAATCCCACCCTCTCCGCAAAATTTTTATTATTCTGAAATATATATTGTCCAACTTGTATCTATTGTTTGATCATTCGAAATTACCCGCCAAATTTTTGACCAAATAATAAATTTTGAATACAACCTCGAATTCATTGATTGGAGATAAAAAAGTGCATATCAAAACAAACCCGATAATTTTTTTACTATTACTTTTTATAGGATGCGTTAAGCCACTGGAAGGTTGGAATAAGTATGTTCACGCAGAAGATGCAATTAAAGCCCAAGAAGCCATTACTAGTGAATTATTAAATAAGCATATCTTTACTTTGGCTTCGGATAAATTTGAAGGTCGATTTCCCGGAACCATGGGTGAAGAGCTGACAGTGGAATACCTTTCTAACACTTATTCAGCATTGGGATTAAAGCCAGGTAATCCTGATGGCACATGGATTCAAAAAGCAACCATGACTGGTATAATATCTGAAGTAAAAGCGCAATTTATTACTGATGATGAACGATGGGTGATGAAAATGGGGAGAGATATCGTAGGAAATTCCTTTCAAACAAAAGAATCAGTTAATATTAAAAATGCGGATGTGATATTCTGTGGATACGGAGTAAATGCACCAGAATATGGATGGAATGATTTTGAGGGTATTGATATTAAGGGCAAAGTAATTATTGTTTTGGTGAATGATCCTCCAGTAATGAAAAATGGTAATTTAGATGATACGATGTTTGGCGGGAAATCGATGACTTACTATGGTCGCTGGTCATATAAATTTGAAGAAGGGTTAAGACAAGGGGCTAAAGGTGTAATCGTTATCCATGAAACTGAACCAGCAGGATATCCATTTTCAGTTCTCCAAAATGGATATGATGGAGAACAGCTGACAATTGAAGATCAAAATATCACACCATTGGCTTACCAAGGATGGATACCATTATCTTCAGCAGAACGGCTGTTCCAAATGAACGGGCTAGATTATCATGAACTTAAAGCTGCTGCAGTTAATTCGAATTTTAAGGCAAAACCACTGAAAGTACAGTTTACCAGTAAAATGATTAATTCGGTTCGCCGATTTGAATCAAACAATATAGTAGCCAAATATGAAGGCACAGATACCGAATTAAAAGACGAATATATTATTTATACTGCCCATTGGGATCATTTAGGGAAAAATAAAAAATTAAAGGGCGATCAGATTTATAATGGTGCGAATGATAATGCTTCAGGTACGGGTATGATTATGACGGTTGCTGAAGCATTTACCAATTTGGCAGAAGGATCGAAACGGAGTATCCTTTTTCTGGCGGTAACTGCGGAAGAACAAGGTCTTCTAGGTGCCACTTACTACAGTTTAAATCCCTTATATCCACTAAACAAAACTGTGGCTGTTATTAATATAGATGCCATGGGTAATACATTTGGAAAAACTAAAGATCTAATCGTTGTTGGGAAGGGAAATTCTGAATTAGACCAAGTACTAGAATTTGCTGCGGTACAAGATGGAAAATACCTCATTCCAGATGCAGAACCTGAAAAGGGGTTCTATTATCGGTCAGACCACTTTGCATTTGCTAAACAAGGGGTTCCTGCTCTTTATGTTGATGGGGGACTAGATGTTATGGGTAAGGGCGAGAATTTTGGTATTGCAATGAAAGATGATTACACCAATAATCATTACCATGGTGTTACCGATGAAGTAAAGCCAGATTGGAATTACAAGGGAATGGTGGAAGATGGTCGTATTTTATTTCGTGTAGGATATGCAATTGGCCAACACAATGAATGGCCCAAATGGAGTGATGGTACTGAATTCAAGGCTAAGCGAGAGGCGATGCTAGCCAAATAATTGATTTAGTTTTTTATATCAGTCCGATCTCTTTTAGTCGTTCTTTAAGATAAGAACCAGCAGTGTGTTCTTTATCTAATATCACCTCGTCACGAGGATGCAAAAATAAAGGCATAGAGTAACGACTTACATTTAAAGTTGGATCAGGATTGACAACGCGATGAGTAGTCGATGGGTAATAATTTCCAGATGCCATTTTGAGCATATCACCAGAATTGACCACGATTGTATTCTTATCAGTACTCACATTGTGCCATTTCCCATTCATATCTAATACTTGAAGACCGGGCTGACTTCCAGCCACTAGAACAGTTAATAAATTAATATCTTCGTGTGGAGCGGCACGAATAGCGCCTTGTTTCTCATTGCCAGTCATAGGAGGATAATGAATCACTCGAAACAGGTTCAATCGGCTATCCTTTATCATGTTTTTTAACGATATTGAAAATAATTTTCTAACAGAAGTAGGTGCACAAGATTCGAGCCATACTAACAATGTGGATGCAACTTCAGTTAACTGATTATATAAAGTCATAGTAGAAGAACTAATAATATCTGGTATGCGACCCCATGGATAAATATGGTAGAATTCTT
>Ga0315338_1004806_pt1 | contig 10296 bp, 20 predicted proteins | sample ASW8metaG_FD_204518 | JGI IMG/M metagenome (GOLD analysis project Ga0315338, IMG submission 204518) | Ammonia-oxidizing marine archaeal communities from Monterey Bay, California, United States - ASW #8 | ecosystem: Environmental > Aquatic > Marine > Coastal | place: USA: California | collected...
ACGTCCTCAAGGAGTTTATCCATCTCCACGTCGTCCATCATGAGCGAATCCTGAGCCCACGCCTTGGCTCCGAGGCGCTCAAGGTCGCGGGCGACCCCGGCCGTCAACTGGATATCCTCCGTCCCTCGGGCCCGGTTATGCCGGAGCGTCGAAATCATCCGCTGCTCGTCCGTCATCGAGACGTAAACGACAGGGATCTTGAGATCAGGATCGAGTATTTCTAGCCGCCGGTCCCTTGCGTCGATCAGGTTTTCTGTGGTTCTGGGGATACCCTGCTTGGTCAGATAGTTCAGAACGGTCGCGCCGGTCCACCTATGCTCTCCATCAACGATCTCCCCGGATTCTTTGTGTACTATAATCGGCTGAGTGAATCCGTCCTCCTCCATCGAGCGTATCAATAGCTCGAAATCCCTGTCCGACTGCCGGTTAGGGTTGTATGTGTTCGGGGAGAGAGTCGGAGCGGCTACATACTCAACAACTAGCTCCTCTAACTGCTCGTTCTTTTTCTCGATGGTTTTTCTACCCTTAGGCGGCATGATCTGGTCTCTCCTTTAGGAAGTGGCCGTACCTCGAAAGGACGGTAGACGATTTGTCTCGGGGAGGATTATGGAGTCCGGCGGTCCAATTGATTTCGGTCGGGTCTGCCTCGCCGATATACCAACGGGCGACCCGCTTTACCGGCGCACTGTGTCCAAACAAACTATGAGCATGTCCTACGTGCTCGACCAGTGACGGCACGGTGCAATGCACCATCAATTCCCGCTCTACACAAAACATCGCCGTTCGTGAGTCGTCATGCTGGAACTCTGGTTTCACCCGCTCCCGCTCCCATTCAAAGAACTCGGGTATCAGGTGCGTAGGCAACGACATCGCCTGACCCCACGTCCCGCCGTCGATCAGGGCCCAAGCGCTTCCGGCGGAGCGGGCCTCCTCGATCACCTTACGGTTCGCGTAGAAGCTAACGGGCCTCGGATCCGGGAGGGCGGATAGTGCCGCCTCACATCCCGCCTTGAAATTCGGACAGGTGTATACGTCGTCCTGTAGGACAAGATGTTGATCGGCCGCCCGATCGAAGGCCGCCCATGCCCGTTTCGCGGTCGCCCAACATCCCTCGTGATACCTGTCGACCAAAACACGGGGTTCGTACGGAGACAGTCGCTCCAACATCTTTTCTACGTGCCACATTCTGGACGGTGACGCCATTATCGAGATCGAGAGGTTCACTCAGCTATCTCCTTGAACGGTCGGGACCTATCGAGCTTAGAGACTTTATCCAGGGTCACGGCGAGGCGTCGCGGGTGAAGCTCTACCCCTACAACGTGCCGATCGAGTTTCCGGGCGGATGTCGCCGTCAGTCCACGGCCCATGCAGAGGTCCAAAACATACTCGCCTTCGTTCGTGTGGCAAGAGATCGCCCACGAGGGCGTGTGCATATCGTCCATCCCTTCGGGAGATTCTTCTGTGATGCAACGGCCCCACTTATCATCCTGCCATGAAGCACCGATCAAGGCGGCCGGGGCGGTCTTGTGGTAGGTTATTCCCCACGTCTTAACGTCCTCCGCATCATTCTCGTAACACAGATTGGCGATCCTGTCCGCGTGCTCCCTGCCTACCTCAAAAAACGAGCATCCTGCAACGTGTAACGAGGCGTAGTCGATAACCTTCTCCGTGAGTGCCTCGAAATCCGCCTTGTTTTTCAGCCCGGCCTTAGTTCTGAATCCTTGCGCGAGGCCCTGATTGTATGGAAGATCGGTATACGAGCATCTTATAAACGGCATCCCGTGACTTCCATACCCGAGCAGGAAGTCGTTGATTGTCTTCCCGTCGTGCTCCAGGTCCGCACATAGGAACCGGCTTGTGTGAACCGTATCCAGTGGCGGGGCGTCTACTACCCAAACCTGCCCCGGTTCTACCGGGTATTTGTCGCCCGCGTCTCCGTATCTCCACATATGTTTATCATCCCCTCTTGATGAACTTAGCCCCTCCGAAAGACGGGTACTCCTTTCCGGTACTCTCCCAACCACAGTGTAAGGCGATCTCTTTTTGTGCCGTTTTTATTTCGACGCGCTCGGCTCCGCATAATAGCGCCGTTTCCGCCGCATACCTGAGCAATTCTCCACCGAGACCACGTCCTCGATAAGGCTTGTCCACGAACCACCCCCGGATGCGGGCCTCCTTGCCAACATACAACAGGCCGATACAACCGACGATCTCGCCGTCGACCTCGATACAATGCCAATCTATCGGAGTTTTGCCCTCGTATATGTGAGACTGATTACGGGGGGCCCGGCCGTCGAAGTGCTTAATATCATCGAACTTACACGACGCAATGGATGTCATGAAAAGGCCGGATCCCCGCCCCAAACTCCGGCGCCTTCCCTAAAAAACTCCGGTTCTATATACTTCAACGACCCTTGCCGGAGGCTCATCGGGTCGCCGCAATACATTATCCTCGCCAGTGTCCGCCAGGATCCAATGGCCCTTTCGCAGGACTGACAAGCCTTTATCTCGGGGAGGGAGGTCGTCGCGTGCTTGGCGTGCCGGAATGTCATTTTGTCCCTGAGCTCAATCGATCTGTCCGCGATCCACTTCGGAGCCTCCTGTATGCACTCCCGATTATAGCACTCCTCCCACGTCTCGTTGTGCCGACGGTGAGGCATTACCACCTGTTTACCAAACAATCCGGCCTGTCGCACACCTCGGAGGCGTATACCGAGGCGATCGAACCACTCCGGCCATGCCTGTGACGCCAGTGCCAATGATTCGACTCCGTGGGCGTTGAGCGTCGGAGGGGCGATCCTGAGTTGTGACCGTGGGATCCCGAGGCGGTTCATATCGTCGTAAGCCTTGTTGTAGTCCCACCCTAGATCGAAATGAGCTTTCCAGACGTCGCCGTCTGACCAATCGTATATCGGCCGGACAGTGTAGGCCCCCGTTTTCATCGGGTGCTTGGCAATGTGCGACTTGCTCATGTGGAGTCCCATCAGGCGGGCCATACTTTCCGAGGCCCTCAGCCCCATAACGCAGTATAGCTTTTTGCCTTCTGGAGGAGGGAATCTGTCGAGCGTGCACGTCCCGGTAATATTCTGTTCCGGTATCCTTGTCGCCCAGTCCGGAGGGGTCCTCATCCACTCATCCGGACTAAGCCGGTCATCGAATACCCAAAAGTAGGGTGACTCGCGGTCGTAGACGTTGGTCACGGGTTGCCCGGCAACCAGCCAGTGGAACTTGACATCATCCCGAGCGGCCACCCTTTCCGAGTATTCGAATGTGCCCGGAAACATCACCTCCTCATCCCGCATAATGACCTCGACCGGAAGGCATCCCGTTTTGTGTGCCGCGATGATTGCGACCTCCAGACAGACCCCCGAGTCCTTTCCGCCCGAGAAAGACACGACGACGCGGTGCCCTCCCTCGTATAATTCAGTCATCCTCCGAACGGCCATTTCAAAGACATTCTCTGACAGGACCTTACGCGCCATTATATCGCCCCCTCGATGATCAGATAATGTCCGAAGTCCGGCCACATATAGAGAAACGGTGCCTCGACATAGTGTCTTGACAGATAAACGCTTGTGGGCCACCCCTCACGAGGTCCTCCGGCACAAAACCCCCGGATTGTAAAGTCCTCGATATCGAACGACCTGAACGCTGAGGACAGTTCCTCGGATGTCCACCGAGCAACAGGGACCTCAACCCCAAAACACGGTAAACAGTCCGGGTGTCTCGGCGAGTACAACATCACAAAGAACCTGCCTTTATGCACGAGGGCCGCGCACATGCCCTTGATCGCCTCGACAAGATTCACATAGCTCCACACCCCAAACAGAGAGATATAAGCCCCAAACCCGGATCCTATGTCGTGCGGGCTCGTGATGTCTCCAAAAAACATGTCATGGCTCGGGTGCTTCTCGGCCCCCCGCTCAAGCATTCCGACGGAGACATCCACACCAACGTACCTGTCAGAAGGGATGTCTACGAGGTCCAGCAAGAGACCCGTGCCGCATCCAGCGTCCAGAATCTTTTTGTCGGTCTCAAGGATATCTCGGAGTTGATGCCTGATATATAACTCGTCCGCACGTCCGGGCGCGGTATCCCACTTGTCGTCGTATCTCTCGGCCACGAAGTCGAAGGCCGCCGCCGCGTCTGTGAGTGCTGCTTTCACCTCAGCCATTGCTTGGTTCTCCCGTCCTGCTATCATACGTCGTTGGTTTCCTTCTGTCAAGTATTTCCGATTCGACCGGCCCCGGCAGGTCGAACACTATCAACTCCTTGAGCTCCACGATCGGCCGGAGCTTATCGGCGGGAAGGTAGTGGTTTCGGATACGGTGTCCTCCGAAGCATTTGACGGGCTGCCCCGCGATCTCCTCCCGGTAGCACCAACCAATGAGCGTTGCATCCAGCAGGCCCTCGTGGTACTTCGCCAGAACATATATGTCCGTAACCGCCTTGCCCTCCTCCACGAACAGGAAATGCGGCTTGCGTGCCGTCTTTACGTCGATCGTGCCAGAGTGAGACTCGAAATCAATGCCCTTGTCTCCTCCAGGTCGGTTCTCCTCATCCATCATGAACCCGAGGACCTCGAACTCCCGCTGGAACGCCACCTCCCCGACGACGCCAATCAGTTCATAGTCGACCGACAAAGGCCGCGAGGAGGAGTGCCCGACATGCATCAATGCCCGCATTTCTGCGATATGATGTATCTCATTGGGTGTTCTCATGGGCCCCTACTCTCCTTGTTGCGTGGTCCAGGATGTCGAGTTTATAGGCGAGGTCGCCGATCTTCTCGAACCTGAGCACGCGGCAGGACAGGACAACGCCCGCCTCCATTTGTGCCATGTGCTCCCCGTTCTTGTCGATGTCCTCCTGAAGTCTGTCGTGGTCTTTGATCAGTTGCGCCGTCGCCGCGATGTGCTCCTCTCGTGATGCCATTATGTGAGATTCCTCCGGACTGCATTGATGTGAGATTCCTCCGTTCCGTATGCCTCTTCCCACTCCCTGCGACTCAATGTGCATCCTCCGGGTTCGTCGATATGGTGATCTAGGCACACCGGGATCACGGCCGAATGGTCCTTAGCGAGGCCCATCGCGGTCCCGCAATGGTGAGCGCGTATCTTCTCGGTGGACCCACAGGCCACACACCCGATCTGTTGACCGAGGCGTATTACCCGGACGATCCAACGCCGCTCCGCCGATGTGATCCGCTTTTTCAAAAGGCCGATCCTTTCGGAGTTCCGTACCTCTCGGCCGGTGGGCTCGGCTTGATAGGTTCTTGCGCCACTGGTGGCGTATCATCTGCCGGTAGCATCGGCGGGACCTCTTTAGACGGCCCCCGGTAGTTGGCGTCCGGCATCTCGTTCGGGAGGTCCTCGCCCCGCCAATCCGGGTTTGGATACTGCTGCTGGAATGTCCGGGCGTCTTTGTATGCCTGATCGAATGTCTGATTCTTCCTCTTGGCGATCAGCTTGACGATGATGAGATTGATCCCGAACTCGTCGTATAGCCCCTTGAGCTCCGCTCCTGCTTTAATCATCATCCGAATAACCCCTTTCGGTGTGACTCCTGAATCGCTTTGCGTTGAGCGATCTGGCTAGGTGTGTAGGTCTCCTTGACTTTGCGGACCTTCTGCTCCCGCTCCTTCTCGACTTTCTCCTGCTGCTGATTCCACCTCCGCATAGCATTTCCAACGACCCCCGGCGAGTTCGCCGTGCCGAGGATGTAGTTCCATCGAGGGGAACTCCGGATCCCATCGAGTGCCTCGGTGATACCGTCCATTATGTCGTCATCCGTGATATCTGACGGCGCTTTGGCGAGGGCCCTGTCTACCTGACTCGCGACATTTTTTGAGACCGGCAGCATAGGCGGGGCGACCTCCTTGGCGATTCTAACCATCAGGGCGTGAGCACGTTCCGAGGGGGACGGAGGTTCGGTGACCGGTTCTCCCTGCCGGTCTGCCAACGTCTCCGGAGCGTCTCCTCCCGAGATTTCTACATCCCCCCCGGAGTGCTCGAATGCTGGTTGTAGGTCGATCTTGAATGGTGCATTTGGATCGGCCATGCCCTCTGTGATCTCCACCTCCTTTTCCGGTGTTGATTCTAATTGATCTGAATCTATTCTAGAATCTACTTCGGGTGACAGATTTGTCACCACCTCTTGGTCAGATTTGTCACCATGGGTAGTGTCAGATTCGTCACTATATGGTGACATCCTGTCACCACCTTCAGTCATCCACGGATGCTCGATGAAATGGTACCTGTTAGACCTTGGCACTCCCTGGAGACGTATAGGCTCGATCTCAAGAAGCCTCGCCTTGGAAAGCTCCTCGACCAGACGCATCGCCTGCCGCCTCGAACATCCCAGCTCATCCGCCAACGTATCGTAGGATGGATTGGCGACCCCGTTCTTGCCCGCATACTGAGCGAGTCGTCCATAGATCAGCTTGGATCCGAAAGATATCTCAGTCCGCATAGCCAGCCAGTTAGGGACGATGCACCCGAAAAATCGCATCCAGGGATTGAATCTAGCCATTGTTATGTCTCCGCCGTCGTGGTGTGCTCCCTGTTCTCGCCTATAGTTTACGGCTCTGCTTGATGGATGTCAAGGGTTTTTATTTCGGCCTCTGTCAGAGGTGGGTCCGGGTTAGGGTGCACTAGGTTAGCGGCCCGGTCTGCGTCGTTCTTGATCTCGGTATGGAGGTCTGCTGCACACTCCTGAATCTCCGCGAGGTCATCCCGGACTTCATCCCTCGGCCTAGAAAGGTCTCCATACAAATCCGATATCTCCTGTATGATGTCCTCTTTAGATGCGAGGTGATAGGCCGGGGATCGATCGTTCATCCTGTCAGGCTCCTCTGTGGCCTCCAGAGGGGCAGGTTTGATCCCGTCGTATATCCCCTCCTTGATTCGGACCTTGATATCTGACGGTGACAGGGATTTGGCGTCTGAGATCACCAAGTCTCGATTCATCATGTTCACCTTAGGGACCAGTATTTGCAGATTCGTTTTCGCCCGCTGAGCGATATCGAGGAGAACATCGAGGTCTACGCCGAGTTCTACGTGGAAACGGCTTGCTACCTGCTGGCATCGTTGACGGGACCGGGCCCCCATCTGTAGACCGCCCGCGTCCCGAGGTGCCGCACACCACGCCGGGAAATTGAGATAGTCGAACTTCTTGTGTATCCCCTCGGCCTCCGCCTTTATGAGGTAGAGGCCGATTGATATGTAGTTTTGCCCAACCTGATCTTGGGCGTGATAGATGTTATCCCGAAGGTCGAGGGCACGCTGTAGAGCGGTCTCTTCCGGCGAGGCGGATTCGACAGACAGGACGGGTTGATCTTCAAGCATGTGAGACCTCCGTTCAGGTTATCCACGGGCACATTTCCCGCAGCGTCCATAGGACTTGGATGTGTTTACAGACTCGTTTTATCCGGCCGTACCTGCCGTGTGGGCAGGTGCACGAACCGGCCTCCGGGTCTACGTGGTAGACTGTGATTCCATCCGGTGCAAGGACCCCGTAAACGCCGTCGACGGGCGCTTTGGGGATCCTGTACCCGTCGTTATCGAGTCGTAGGGTCCGCCTGTCCATTCATCACCTCTCGGAATGCGATGTGCATCTTGGGGGAGGCCGATACGTTCCGTTGTGAGGCTCGGATGAACATTGTTGCGGCCCCAGCCTGTATTCCAGCCGTTTCCTCGGGGCGTCCTATGCTATCCCAGCACGCCTCGGAGATTCTGAGGCACGACAGGTAGACCGCCCCGATCTCGGCCATAGGAGGGATTCCAGTATCATTGGTGGCCGGTTCATCATATGGTCCGGGTGCCGGGCCCTCATCCTCGGGAGGGGGCTGTTCGGGTGTCTGCTGCTGATCCTGCGTTGCTTTCTCGCCGCCGGTCAGGACTACGACCTCCCAAATCCTCTTTTTACGGTCGTCCGGATCCTCCTTGATGGTGATCGCGCCCTTGAACCCTTTGTCCATCCCCGCCCTCTGGAGTTGCGAGTGCAGGTAGGCCGAGGCGTAAAGGTTCTTGGCCTGAGTGTCTGCCTGATCGATCACTGAGTATAGGTGTTGCTCGGGGAGTGTCCGGCCCTCGTGTTCCTTGGGCGGGATCGTTTTTGCGTCGCCATACGGGAAGAGGAGCACCTTGGCGATGTTCGTGTCAAACTGTACTTTCGGCTTAGCCATCTGAGTCTCTCCGTGTTTGGTGTGCGTTGCACCAGGACCGAGCGCCTATATAGACGATGATTCCCCAGCCGACGATTACGGCCGCTCCGAGGACCAAATCCACCTTGCATAGCTCAGCCCACGAGTAGAACGTCATGCTGCTGCCTCTCTTGCTCTGTTCTGTCTGTCTCTGTCCGGAGCCCAACGACGCCACTTTGCGTTGATTAGCACGAGGACGTTACGCGGACTGTATTTGACCGCGTCTATTTTCTCGGCACTGATCGCGTTATGGATCGCCTGTGTCGAACATTGACGGGACTCCGCCGCGTCTTTCACGGTGATGTAGTTCATAGGTCGCCTCCTTTCTGATATAAGTATAGCACAATGCGTGACGGATGTCAAGGACATATACGGTATAGGCCACAAAAAAACCCGCCACCCTCGGAGAAGGGCAGCGGGCAACCTTTGTGCACACCAACAAGGAACGGAGAGTCCTTACCCCCAACATACGCCATTGGAGGCGGACGGTCAAGGTCGATTTAATCTTTTTTCAGAAACCCACCAGATAATGCTTGACATCCATCAAGCATATGACTATATTATATATGTCAGACGGAGAGCACACCAACACACGGAGGCAGTAAGCATGGAAGACCTACTCGGAATCAGCGGAATCCTCATCCCCTGCTGGATGTGCATCTACTACGGAATCAAAGAAGCATTCGCGGATCGACGCAGGCAGGCCCTACATAGGAGGCTGGGAAAATGACGAAACGATTCATAGTGCAGTATGAAAACGACCTGACGGACCCGAGCGCAACGATCATCAAAACGACGGCGGATGTCTCTGAAGCCGATGTCAAGAACCTACTCCCCAAGGCCGTAACTGAGAACCCGCTGTTCGTCGGAGCCGTCATAGATTTCGGCGGATATCACATGACGATAACCCCAAAGGAGGCGTAAATGCCACAGGTCACAGAACATATCGCTAATCCAGATCAGATCGCGGTTGAGGCGAACATCACCCTACCTGACGGAACAAGGACAACCCGTTGGCACATCGAGCAGCAGGACGGGGAGATAATCGAGGTAACGGTGACGCACGATCCATTCGCGAACAAACGCGACCGGGACACATGGTCATATGCGATACTCGAGTGGGAGAACTATCCAGATTCAGACGACGGTGACTGGACCGGCCGTGCGATAACTCGGGCGGAACTCAAGGAAAACGGGTATCGGATCCCGAGCCCGCTCTACTCATAACAGGAGGAACGATCGTGAAAACCGACCTCGAACAGCAACTGGTGGAGTGGATCGACGAGCAATGGGCATACAGAACGGAGCACCGCAACGAATCGATCGACTGGGCCCGGCCGGACTATCGCGTGTGCTTCTCGGAAATCTGCCACCGGGCAACCGTCCTGAATGTGTGGACGATGCCGCACCAGCAGAACCCGGTATGGAAATCTGAGCGGATTCGTGAAATATGCCCACAACTCACGATCGCGATCGAGAAGGCAATGAGAGCGAAACGGCGGCCTCACTAACTAGGAGGAAGGGAAAATGGAAGGCATGATCCAGGTAGGGGAGTTCAAGAGTGACGGGAAGGACGTGTGGGGGCCCGCAACGTATATGGAGGTTCGGGGATCCGAGAAGCTCCGCCGAATCGAGTCCGGAACGGACGAGGGTTTCAACGCGATGTGCGCGGCCGGTCAAGGTATCTCAACAGTGAATCTCGTGCTAGTATGCCTTCAGACAGACTATGCAGGTTGGCTCGGGCAACAGGACCTCGAACTCATGAAAGGATGAGTGGTTCATCTTTTTTTCAAAAACCCACCAGATAGTCCTTGACATCCATCAAGCATTATGCTATATTGTAAATGTCAGGCGGAGAGCGCACCACACCACTAGGAGGAACGGAAATGGCCAAGACAATAGCATCCCTGAGAGCGGTCGCCCGAAAGTACGGGGCCGAGGTAACTGACCACGATACAATGGCGTGGGTTGATGCACCAGATGGGTTTGTGTGGAGCTGCTCAGGCACGTACTTCCTCGCACTCGACTGGACAAATGACCCGAGGTACCGATGGGAGGCGATAGAGGACGCAATCGAGCGGATGGAATACGGAATC
>Ga0315338_1004808_pt1 | contig 10296 bp, 6 predicted proteins | sample ASW8metaG_FD_204518 | JGI IMG/M metagenome (GOLD analysis project Ga0315338, IMG submission 204518) | Ammonia-oxidizing marine archaeal communities from Monterey Bay, California, United States - ASW #8 | ecosystem: Environmental > Aquatic > Marine > Coastal | place: USA: California | collected...
GGACACGCTGCCACGCAGGCGCCGCACCCGATGCACTCGGCGGCGTCCATGGCCTGCTCGGAGACACGATGCGGAATGGGAATGCTGTTGGGTTCGGGCTTTGGACCCGAGTGCACGGTGATGTATCCGCCTGACTGAATGATGCGATCGAAGGCAGACCGGTCCACCATGAGGTCCTTGATGAGCGGAAAGGCTGCAGATCGGAATGGCTCGACCCAGATGTGAGCACCGTCGGAATAGGCTCGCATGCGCACTTCGCAGGTTGTGCAGGCGTGCCCGGGACCATGCGCTCGCCCATCGATGACCATCGAGCAGGCGCCGCAGATGCCCTCGCGGCAATCACTGTCAAAGGTGATCGGATCCTCCCCGCCGCCGATCAAGCGCTCATTGAGTTGGTCCATCATCTCGAGGAAGGACATGTCGCCGGAGATGTCTTCAAGTTCGTACTCGACGATCTTTCCGGGCGACTGAGCGTTCTGCTGCCGCCAGACGTGAAGTGTGAACTTCATTATTTGTAGCTCCGCGTCATAAGTGGAAGGGCTTCGAACGTCAGAGGTTCCTCATGAAGAACCTGCGGTTGATCTTCCCCCTTCCACTCCCACGCCGACACGTTTCCGTATTTCTCATCGTTGCGCACCACTTCGCCGTCATCGGTCTGGTGCTCTTCGCGGAAGTGACAGCCGCAGGACTCGTCACGCGTGAGGGCATCCTTGCACATCAACTCGCCCAACTCCAGGAAGTCGGCCACTCGCCCGGCGCGCTCAAGGGCCTGATTGGTCCCCTGATCGGTTCCGGGAACGATCAGGTCAGACCAGAAGGTCTTCTTGAGTTCCTGAATCTGATCGATGGCCATCTGAAGTCCCTTGGCGTTGCGGGCCATTCCGCAGTGATCCCACATGATCCCCCCGAGTTCCTCGTGCAGGGACATCGGCGTCCGCGTGCCCTGAATCGACATCAACCGCTTGATGCGATCCCGAACTTCGCCCTCCTGCTTGGCAAATGCGGGGTGATCAGTGGTGACCTTATCGAGGTAGATGTCGTGCAGGTAGTCGCCGATGGTCTGCGGAAGAACGAAATACCCGTCCGCGAGACACTGCATCATCGAACTGGCCCCAAGACGATTAGCGCCATGGTCGGAGAAGTTAGCTTCGCCAATGGCGTACAGGCCCGGAATATTGGTCATGAGATTGTAGTCCACCCAAAGACCGCCCATTGCGTAATGCAGCGCCGGGTAGATCTTGAAGGGCGTCTTGTAGGGGTCCTCGTTGGTGATGTCTCTGTACATGTCAAAGAGATTGCCGTATCGCTCCTGAATGACATCATGGCCCTCGCGGGCAAGCGCATCTCGAAAGTCCAGGAAAACCGCTCGCCCCTTATCGCCAATGGCGCTGTAGCCATCATCACAGACAAGTTTGGCGTTACGAGATGCCACGTCGCGCGGCACGAGGTTACCGAAGGATGGGTACTTCTCTTCCAGATAGTAGAAGCGGTCCTCATCGGGAATGTCCGCCGGGTTTCGGTCGTCCCCCTTCTTTCTTGGCACCCAGACCCGACCGTCATTGCGAAGCGACTCGCTCATCAGCGTCAACTTGCACTGAAAGCTCGCTGAGTTTGGAATGCAGGTCGGATGGATTTGCACCATGCATGGATTGCCAATGAGTGCGCCCCGCTTGTGGGCCCGCCAGATCGCCGTGGCGTTGCAATTGACCGCGTTGGTCGAGTGGAAATAGACATTGACATAGCCCCCCGATGCCAAGACCACGGCATCGGCAGAATGCGACTGAATCTCGCCGGTAGTCAGATCGCGGGTCACGATGCCACGAGCTCGACCGTCAATGACCACGATGTCCTGTAGCTCCGTCCGCGGGAACATCGTCAAGCTGCCTTCCTTAATTGTGCGTTCCATGCTCTGGTAGGCCCCCAAGAGCAGTTGCTGACCGGTCTGACCGCGGCAATAGAAGGTCCTGGAAACCAGCACGCCGCCAAACGAACGGTTGGCAAGCATGCCGCCGTACTCGCGTGCAAATGGAACGCCCTGTGACACGGCCTGGTCAATGATGTTCCGGCTCAACTGGGCCAATCGATAGACGTTGGCTTCTCGAGCGCGGAAGTCGCCACCCTTCTGCGTGTCGTAGAACAATCGATAGACGGTGTCACCATCGTCCCGATAGTTCTTTGCGGCATTGATGCCACCCTGCGCCGCGATGCTGTGGGCCCGGCGCGGCGAGTCCTGAAAGCAGAAGCACTTGACCTTGTAGCCCATCGACGCCATGGACGAGGCCGCCGAGGCACCAGCCAGACCACTGCCGATCACAATCACATCGTACTTCGGCCGATTGTTCGGTCCGACGAGTTTGATGTGCTCAAGGTGGCTTTCCCACTTCTGCTCGATCGGACCATCGGGGATGTTTGCGTTGAATTCCATGACGTCAGTGGTCCTCCGAGATGGGCTGCGGTGCGGCCGGCAGCGCAGCATCGATGGCATTGGTGTGTTGCGGCGGAGGTGGCACGACGCCCGTCCAGATCAGCAGCGGCACCGACGAGAACCCGAGGAAGATGGTGATCGCTGCAATCGAGGCGAACCACCGGAGACTGCGATTGCGATCCGGGTTGTTCACGCCCGTCGACTGAAACATGCTCCAGAGCCCGTGATTCAGGTGCATGCAGACCATCGCCATCACGATGATGTAGGCCCAGGCGATCCACCACACTTGAAAGGCATGCCAGAGGTTCCAATACGCAGAGCCAATGCCGGCGTCGGTCACCATGTATGGCGTTGGCTGCACGGTTCCCGTGGTGAATTGCAGGATGTGAAGAACGACGTAGATCAGAATGATCGGCCCCGTCACCATCATGGTCATACCGCCAATCGACGCCGCGAAGCGGCGGCGGCGCTTGTAGCCAATCGGGCGCCCACGCTTGTTCTGTTTCACCAGCAGCACAATCGTCCAGATATGCAGAATGAATGCTGCCAGCAGCACCACACGGACAATCCACAAGAAGCCGCCAAAGCCGAAGAAGCCCTCGGCGAATTGCCTCAGGTACAGCGAGTAGGCGTCGATCTTTTCGGCGCCGCTGTAGATATTGAGGTTGCCGAGCATGTGCAGGACAAGAAACAAAAAGAGTATGAACCCGGTTCCAGCCACCACAACTTTCTTCCCGACGGCCGCGTGATAGAAGGTCATCAATCGCATGGGTCACTCCTGTGAGCGTTGAATGGGGAGACTACCCAGTCCGTAGCCGCAGAACGGAAGGTGAAAACTAGCGTGAATCTCCATCGCGGCCAGCAGTTTCCTCCGGCCCTGCCACTTTGATGCTGGCCACAGTGGTGTCATCGGCGAAGGCTGTCGCGCTGGACCACGCCCGGACGGCCGCCAGCAATTCGGTGACATCCTCCTTGCAGGTGCGAGTCTTCTCCAGTGTTTCCTGGACCCGCTCAGTGCCGAATTGCTCCCCTTCCGGGCCGGGCTGCTCGGGAATACCGTCGGTCATCAGTACGACCCGCTCGCCTGGCGCCAGGTCCACAGTCACGTCTTCAAACTCGATCCCGTCGAAGGCGCCGACCAGCGGCGAACTTGCGGCATGGTTCACCGTGACGTCGTCTTCACTGCACATGGCCCAGTGTCCGTGACCAGCATCGACGTAGGTCAGCCCGCCACCGGCAGAGAATACGCCGACCCAGAGCGTCAGAAAGCGATTGGCAGCACTCCGCTCGAGCACGAACTGATTGAGATCCGCAACAGCAAGCGCCGGTGACTCGTGCCGCAGCAGCGCCGAGTGCAGGTAGGCCTGCGATGCGGCCATCAGGATCGCAGCCCCGACGCCTTTGCCTGACACATCACCCAGAATGACAGCGACACGATTACCCGAGAGCACCACAACATCAAACAGGTCGCCCGATGCGACCCGGCCGGGCAGAAACTCCACCTCGTAGTCGATCTTGACCAATTCCTTCGGTTGCATCGGGACCATCAACTGCTGCGCTTCGCGCGCCGCACTCATTTCTTCATCCAGTTCCCGCTGCCGCAACCGCATCGATTGTCGACGCAGATTCGCCATGGCCAGACCGGCCAATTGGGAGAGTGCCTGACAGAATCCAGCGGCATCGGGCTGCACTTCCTGCTCATTTCCCCGGGCATCCAGGTACAGACAGGCCGCCACTTGCTCATCCACAAGGATGGGGCAACACATGGCCGAGTGAATATTCAGCTCAGCGATACTCTGTCCCCAGTTGCCCTGTGATTGCTGGGAGGCAAGCGTCACCATCTCTCCAGCCGACGCTCGAAGGACCAGCGTGCGGCTGAACTGGTCCGGCTCGCCGCCGTCACGAGCGCAACTGCCAAGAATCTCAACGCCTTCGTCATCGCCGACAAGACGCACAAGGGCCGCTCGCCCATAGCCCGTGCCATCAATAACCGACTCCAGCAGTGACGTCGCCAGAATTCGCTCGTCGCCGGCCTCATTGATGCGACCGGCACAGTCGATGAGCAACTGCAACCGCTGGTGGGCCATCCGCCCAGTCGCAATTGGATCAATTCGTTGCACCTGGACCATTGCGTCTTCGGTGTCGGCCTCGCGGGTCATCGCAACTGTGGTCGGTGCCCACGTACCCACCTGGAGCACCCAAGGGCCCACCGCAATGCGGTCGCCCGGCGCCAACGGCATCGGCGTTGACTCGTCCATGCGAACATCGTTGAGCCAGGTGCCATTGGCACCTCCCAGATCGCTGAGCATCCATCGCCCACCGATCCAACAGATTTCGGCATGCCGCCGCGAGATCGTGGCGTCGGCCAGCCGCACCTCACAGGCACTGCTTCTGCCAATGACACCGCCGGCTCGGGTGACTTCCACGGGTGGAACGCTCGGACCCCGCACGCCGACGAGTCGCAGCAGCGAGGCGGTCTGTTCCAATTCGGTCGGGGCGGTCATCTCCGCATACTACCGTCCGTCTATCTCACCCGGAATTGGCCTCGGAGTCAGGGAATGCGGCTTCAGGGGGTAGACTTCCGAGTACCTGTCCACGTAGCTCAATTGGATAGAGCGTCGGCCTCCGAAGCCGAAGGTTGCAGGTTCAAGTCCTGCCGTGGATGTTCGTTCGCTGCGAAGCCGCGGCCTCCGCTTGACGCTTGCTACCCGCCCCTGTCCCACCACCATGCTCACCACCACCTGCCCAACCTGCCACGCCAAAGTTGACTCCACCAATGCTCGGTTCATCTCTGAATCCCCATCGCTCCTCGGAGACCCGATCCTCGGACCTGACGCCCCCGTGCGATTTCGACCGGTAAAGTTTACGCCGGGCAGTTTCCCGGTTGATCCAACTGGCCTTGAAGCAACCAGACCAGCGTGTCCACTGTGCCGGGCCGAGTGGCCGGCTGGGCACTGGGGCACCTCATCGCGTCAAACAGCCGATCGACCGGGCCCTACCGATGCTTGAACTGATTCACGCTTGGTCAGATGAACGGCAAACTCACAGTGCCGGATTCGCCATCGTTCACCAAAGCACCGGTATGAGTACACGCACCGCCCGGACCCTTGCGCATCTTTCGGGGATGGATCTGCTGACATCCGGAACCGTGGCACCGGTTCACGCCCATCGCGTCATGCAACTGGACGGCCAACTGTGCTCCGTCATCAGTTCCATCACCCAGACCTCCGGACCTGCCCCAGACCGCCCCGGACGGGTCGCGCATCACATCGTGCTCACACCATCTGAGCGGCCTGGGATCGGCCCGGTGGCACTGGCTTTGTCAGACCGGCTCGTCACGCAGTGGGACCCTCGCAGCACCCACAACGAGGTGCCCGCCGCGGCACCAGATCACGCCGAGTACCCACCGGATCCCGAAATCGATTCAGAGTGGGCACGTCTGCTGACGCGTCGAGCCCACGCCCACGCTCCGACGTCAGCCTTGGTTCCATCGTCAGTTCGATGCATCGACCTCGCAGCTGCCATCGAGCGGGCGACGCCCGCCGGACAACAGTGGGAATTGACCTTCCTCACCGAGACCGACCGCATGCGAGAAGGCGTCCTGCTGTTGGCAGCCTCCGCCAAGAGTCCATCGGGTGCCCGGATCGCCGAAGCGAAGGATGGCGTGGTGTTGTCGCTCTCGAAATCGCCTCCGACTCGCGAGCAGTCGCATGAGCAATTCGTACCCGAACCGACCGCGCAGGATCGCGTGGAGTTGACGCCCGCCTCGATGGAGCAGGAAGCGGCAAGGATGACCGGCCCAGTCATTCTGCTTGTCACCATGGCGGCCGCCGCGATCGCCCTGGTTGCTGCTGTGCTCTCGGGGTGGTCGCCATGAATCAAGCCCAGCGGCTTCAACATGCCTTGGCCGACCCCATCGGCGCTGACGTGCCAGATGCCTGCGAGGCCGTCAATCGCACCTTGGTGATCCTCGCCAATTGGCTGGACGTTGGCGCCATTCACGAGGCCGCAGCCTTGAACGCGGACGCCGGCAACATCGTCGGACTTGTTGCACGCCTCGCCCGCGCCAAGGGCGGGCCACCATCCGCGCTTCGGCTCCCGGAAGCCAAGACACTCAGAACGCTTACCCGGCTGCCTTCGGACGCGGCCTCACATCATCGCGAAGTGAGCCACTGGGTCGATCTGAATCTGGCCGAGGCATCGCTGACGGACCGACTCGCATCGATCCGCGAGCTTCGGCTGCTGGACCCACACAACATTGGCTGGAAGCGCACGCATGAAGAACTCGAAACTGCCGTCGTGCGACTGTGGGAGAACGAAACGGAGCGATGCATCGCCGAGGGTGATCCCGCGGCCGTCGACCAACTCAGTGAACAGATCGTCGCGATGGGCTTTCTCGGCCGGTCCGGGCAGCGACTCCTGCACCTGCTCAAAGTAGCACGCACTAGGAATCGGGCCGTGCAGGCGGCTCAGGAACTCGCCCCGCTTGGCATACAACTCCATTTGGCCTGGGCCTCGATGGACGTCCCACTCGCCCGCCGCCTCCAAACCGCGTGGCGACACACAGCGGAACTCGCAGACGGCGACCATGAACAAGACACCCGGGCAGTCTTCGCGTGGATTGACCTCGAAGACCGCCACGCGGCGCACGAACGTGAGACGAAACAGCACCTTGACGACCTGGTCCGAGCGTTGGATGAGTTGCAACCTGTGCATGCCGTCGAACGCAGGTACGCGGCGATTCGAGATGATCAAGCCCAGATTCCATCAGCCATTGAGAGCCGGGTGAGTCACTACATCACGGCAGAACGCCGCAAGCGGACTCGGCGATTCGTCGTTGTGCTCTCCTCGATCATCGCTGTTGCCGGCGTCCTGACGAGCATCATTCTGATCAATACCTATGCCGCGCGCCGGCATCAGATGATCGAGAGTCTCAGCGTCTGCATCAGCGAACACCTTGAAGCCGGCAGACTCCGGGAAGCCCAGGATTGCTGGGAGCAAGCCGTGAACGCCGACGTCTCCGAGACGCCCCTCATCGCGGCCCACGCTGCGGGAATTGAACGGGCGAAGCAGACCATGGTGGAGTGGCGCAATCATGCCGACTCGGATCTGGAACTCGCCCGTACGCTCCTGGAACGTGATGACGTCAACTTGGCCCACATCGACGAGGCGATCGCACTCCTGCAGGCGGCAGAGCCAGATCTGCGCCCGGCGTCCCTGACCGTCTTGCAGCAGCAGGTTCGCCGCGCAACCAGCCTTCGCAGCGACCGCATTGCCGCGTTGCGGAATCAGATCTCCGGAGAACTTGCGGCCATCGAGGCATTGCTTGCAGAACCTCAGCCCGCCTACGCAGATCAACGAGGCTGGAAGGCCAGGGTCGCGACCCTCCAGCGCGCGGTCCTCATGTTGCTGCAAGTGCGGGAACGCCCCGCGGCAGATGCCCCCGATCTCCGGCAACGAGCCGATGGGCTGCAGGCTCGAATAGACAACTATTCCACTCAAGCGACGCAGCGTGTCGCAGGCATGGACGAGGCAGACCACCTCCTGAGCGAACTGCGACGCATTCCCAGTAGCGAGTGCTCTTGGGCGAACACGTGGGACGATCTTCTGGGCTCACATGCCGACCTTCTGATTGGCGATAGCAGCCGGGATTGGGAAGGGGGACGGAGTCGAGCGCACGCTGCCTGCGCCTCCGAGAACTGGCGGCGTGTGGTCCTTCCAAAGCTCCACCTGTACGGGCTCCTTGGCGACGGCGAGGCGCCCACGGATCCACGAGCAGCTCGCACCACATTGAAGAGCCATCTGGACTTGTTTGCTGGTGACCAATCACCGTATCGCGGGGTTGCGACCCGCCTCATCGATCAAGCGGAGCGGTTCGAGCGCCAGCACCTTGCTGATGCACTTCGCAGCAAGGTCGAGGCTACCGGACTGCTCGAACTGTACGTGGCCGATACCGTCGATGGATATCGCTACCTCCGCCCGTTTGAGAACGGATTGCGGCGAATCGATTCGCGGCAGGATCTGTCCAAAGATCCGATCATGCTGAAGGAATTGATTGCCTCGGAAGAGCACGATCTCTATTCCTATCCGAAACCGGCAGCTATTGCAGTGGCGCTGCAGAAAGGGCTCGATGCATACTATGCGGCAGGCGTTGCAACCACCGAATCAGTGTGCAACCTGCTCCAAGAGGTTCAAGAGTGCCCCGAACCGGATGGGCTGCTGTCGCTGGCCGTCCAGAAGATTCTGTGGGATCTCATCTTGGAACTCGCCATTCCGATTCCTGATCAGACACGCGAAGCAGCGACCACCTGGCTTGGCCACCTCGGCAGCGGAGGCCACGGAAGCCTTCGGGCCGACTGGGCCCAACGGGCAATGTCCGCAAACGCCTCTGTGCAGCAGATGATGCGAAGGACAGCCCAACGTGATGCGGACGCCAGCCCCCGGCACCACCAGATTCGCAGCCTCGATCTTGCAGATCTCCGCCGTGATGAACTGCGAGCACTGGCAGGACCACGTGTGATCGGTGGCCTGTTGGTGCCCGAACCAGATGGCCCAGCGGGCGGCATGCGCGTTCAGTTGCTCCAAGGCGAAGTACAGCACCCCGAGGTGCTGCTACAACGCCCGGATGGGTGGCATTTCACTCAATTTGACGACCGGTTGGCGCACGATGCCTTGGTTGACGCTCCGCAGGGCGTCCGAGGCCTGCCAGTTATCATCTTCATCACGCCATGAGTACGCCAGAACAGGATGACCGCGGGGCTTGGAGCGAATCTACATCGCAAGTGCTCTCCTATGCGTCACTCGATCCCGAGCGGCGTCTTGGGCTTCCGTCCGGCCGGTTTACCACGCCCGGCGGCGCCTCCTCGTTCCTCTTGGGCCTCGCCTTCATGGCCGTTCTGTACGGACTGGCTTGGGCCATCCGCAGCACACCGTGGGGCGTGACGATCTGGGAGTACCTCACGGGCTTCTCCGGCATCCCCATTCCGATTTTCCTGCTTGCGTGTTGGTCTGCGGCCATCCTCACCATCAAGGCGGCCAAAATCCGCACGCAGCGCACGGCGCTTCGGCTTCGATTCATGCCAGGCGACCCAGGCTTCGTGCTGTCAGTCGCAACGGTCGACCGCGTGATCGATTCCATCGAGCAGGGAGTCGATGAGCCGCATCACTTCCTGCTGCTCGACCGCGTGCTCACCGCCCTCAAATCGATTCGAAACATCGGCCGCATTGGCGATCTTGACGAGATGCTCAACTCTGCGGCAGAAGCAGACGAGGACGCAATGGAGAGCGGATACACCGTGATTCGCGGATTCATCTGGGCCATTCCCGTGCTGGGCTTCATCGGGACCATTGTCGGCCTGACCGAAGCCATTTCTGGTTTCGGGAGCGTCTTGCAAGCGAGCGACGCCACTGTTGATGTGCTCACGAGTAGTTTGACCGAAGTCATCGGTGGCCTGGACACTGCATTCATCACAACAGGCGAAGGGCTGATTGCCGCCCTGCTCCTGCACCTCTCACTCACCTTTGTGCGGCGAAGCGATGAGCGGCTGCTCGACGACTGCCGCCGATACGCAGCCCGCAATATCACGGCCCACGTTCGGATCACACCGGACAGCATGGCATGAGTCGCCGGCGAGACCGCGGCGCGCCGATCAGTTTCTTTTCATTTCAAGACGTCATGGTGGGCACCATTGGCGTCGTTCTGATCATCACCCTTGTGCTGCTGCTCAATATTGGCCAACGTAGCCTGAACGCAATCACTGCGGCACAGCAAGTCGATCGCACAACAACGCGAGATGAGCTCTCGGACAAGTTGGCCAGATTGACCGAGCGAATCGGCGTCGATGAGTTGCAAACCGCGCTGGCGCAGACCC
>Ga0315338_1004809_pt1 | contig 10296 bp, 7 predicted proteins | sample ASW8metaG_FD_204518 | JGI IMG/M metagenome (GOLD analysis project Ga0315338, IMG submission 204518) | Ammonia-oxidizing marine archaeal communities from Monterey Bay, California, United States - ASW #8 | ecosystem: Environmental > Aquatic > Marine > Coastal | place: USA: California | collected...
CCCTTCACATCGTGGCTGGTACGGGACCGCCTCGGCGAGCATGGGCTGACCGACGACGTTGAACTGCACGAAATTTCGATGAATGCGCGCTTTGATCTTGGTCCATTCGACCTGCAATTGATCACGTTGACCCACTCGATTCCGGAACCCAATGGCATTGCTATTCGCACACCGGTCGGCACAGTCTTGCACACGGGTGACTGGAAGATCGATCCCGATCCCGTGTTGGGCGAAAGCACGGATATTTCCGCGCTGACGGCGTTGGGAGACGAAGGCGTGCTGGCGATGGTCTGCGATAGCACAAACGTCTTTTCCAAGGGCGTGTCTGGTTCTGAAGCCGATGTGCGCGATGAGTTGATCAAGGTTGTTGGTGAGCAAAAGGGCAAGGTGGCGATCGCGGCCTTTGCCTCGAATGTCGCCCGTTTGTCCTCAGCAATTGCAGCGGCGGAAGCCAATGGGCGCCGTGTCTGTCTGGTGGGACGTTCAATGTTCCGCATGACGTCTGCGGCAAAAGCTGTCGGCATGTTGCAGAACATCCAGGAATTTGTGCCGCTTGAAGAAGCTGGCCATTTCCCGAACGATAAAATTCTCTACCTTTGTACAGGTAGTCAGGGTGAACCGCGCGCGGCCCTGTCTCGAATCGCGGAGGGCAATCATCGTCATGTGTCGCTGAAATCCGGCGACACTGTGATTTTCTCCAGTCGCGTTATTCCGGGCAATGAAATTGGAATTTTTGAACTCCAGAACCAGCTCGCACAATCCGGGGTGAAAATCATTGGCGAGAAAGACCGGCCAATCCATGTGTCGGGGCATCCTTGTCGCGATGAATTGGCCGAGATGTATAGCTGGGCAAAGCCATCGATCGCCATCCCGGTTCATGGTGAGCGGCGTCATTTGTTAGAGCATGCGCGCTACGCCAAATCTCTGCAGGTTCCGCACACGATTTCAGTCCGCAATGGTGATATGGTTGAGCTGCGTGCCGATGGTGGCGGATCCATTATCGACGAGGTCAAATCAGGGCGACTTCACCTTGATGGCCGTTTCCTGACGGATGCTGGCGCAGTGTCGATGCGTGATCGTCGAAAATTAGCTTGGGGCGGGCATGTCTCGATGGCCCTCGCTGTGGATGATCGCGGCAAGTTGGTGTCTGGTCCGGATGCAAAGTCTGTTGGGCTTCCGGACGTCAAGGAATTTCCGCTCGAGGATTTCCTCGACGCCATGGAGGTGGCGGCGGAAGCTTGTTTTGATAGACTTTCCGGGCCGGAGAGACGCGATATTGAAACGGTTGAGGAAGAAGTGCGCATTGCGGTGCGTCGAGAAGCCAATCGGATCTGGGGCAAAAAGCCAATCGTCAACGTATTGGCGCTTTCAGTCTAGGGAGTCCTGCAATGAAAATCGGGCGATTAAATCATGTTGGTGTGGCGGTTCCCAGTATCGCGGAGGCCATAAAGACCTACGCCGAATTATATGGCGCGACGCAGGTCACTGAAATTCTGGATTTTGAGCATCTAGGTGTTCGCGTTGCCTTTGTGACGCTCGAGAATAGCCAGATTGAATTGCTTGAACCGTTTGGCGCCGACAGTCCGGTGCACAAATTCCTCGAGCGTAATCCGAAGGGGGGGCAGCATCACCTCTGCTTTGAGGTCGCTGATATCATTGCAGCCCGCGATCATATGGTGGCGGCCGGCGCGACCGTGCTTGGAACCGGAGAACCCTATATTGGGGCCCACGGCGTACCCGTGATTTTCATCCACCCCAAAAATAGTCATGGCCAATTGATTGAGTTGATGCAGGAGCCGACGCGATGATGCGATATTTGCGAATCTTACCGGTGGTCTTGGCCGTGGGGGCATGGTTGTCCCAATTTGCCATACGTGACGGTGGAGTTGGGATTGCCAATGGCCTCGTCGTATTCATCATCATATGGTGGCTCGTCCTTTTCATGATGCTGCCGATTGGTGTGCGTAGTCAGGAAGAATGCGGCGATATTGTCGATGGTAGCGAGCCTGGCGCGCCGAGCCTACCAATGATGAAGCGCAAGGCCTGGTGGGCCACTGTCGCCGCGTCTGTCATATGGCTGATCTATTTCATCGTCACAGAAACCGGGATGCTCAACGCCTGGTTTGCCAGCTTCAGGTATTGATCCGCGTGATCGCAAGTATCGGGTCGCAACCCGGCGCATTGCATGAGCATAACAGGGCTTCAAATATTGGAGCCCCTCATGTCATTTCAAATTTCCGGCCTCTCTGGATCCGAATTTAATCCCCTGTTCGATCTTACCGGAGCGCAATGGCCACACGTGGCATGACGCGCGTGTGCGCAGACACAGACTTTGGTTATCCCGACCGCGTTTCTTTGGCGGATGCTTCTGTTGGAGACCATCTGATCTTGCTCAGTTATGAGCATCAGCCAGCAAGCTCGCCCTTTCGGGCATCCGGACCGATATTTGTCGGCCGGAGTGCCTGCGCAGATCCAGTTTCTCATTTTGATGATGTGCCGGCCAGTCTTGCCCGACGTCCGATATCCCTGCGTGCCTATGACGAGGCCGGCATCATGATTGATGCGGAATTAGTCGATGGCGCTGTTTTGGCGGGCGTGATTGGGCGACAGTTTGCGAACAAGAAAGTGAGCTATTTGCATGCCCATTTTGCGCTGCGGGGGTGTTTCGCGGCGCGGATAGACCGGGTTTAGGTGCTCACCGCCACATCGCCTGCTTGTAAAGCGCTCGGAACGCGGTCTAATTAGGTTTGATCTTCCCAGACCGGACCTCCTCCCATGCGCCTTTCCAATTATTTTCTGCCTGTGCTCAAGGAAACCCCTGCTGATGCAGAGATCGTATCTCACCAGCTAATGTTGCGTGCGGGCATGATCCGCCAACAATCAGCGGGAATTTATTCCTGGCTGCCGCTCGGCCACAAAGTACTCAAAAAGATCGAGCAGATTGTTCGTGAGGAGCAGGATCGTGCCGGCGCTATCGAAATGCTGATGCCAACGATCCAGTCTGCTGATCTGTGGCGCGAAAGCGGTCGATATGACGATTACGGGCTGGAAATGCTGCGGATCACCGACCGCCGCAAGCGCGAAATGTTGTTTGGGCCGACCAATGAGGAGATGATCACCGAGATCTTCCGCTCCTATTGCCGCTCCTATAAGGACGTGCCGAAGCTGCTCTATCACATCCAGTGGAAATTCCGTGATGAGATCCGCCCGCGCTTTGGCATTATGCGGGGTCGGGAATTCCTGATGAAGGACACCTATTCCTTTGATCTCGATGAAGATGCAGCGCGCAAATCCTATAACCGGATGTTTGTCGCCTATCTCAATACCTTTAGCCGTCTCGGTCTGAAATCTGTGCCAATGCGGGCGGATACGGGCCCGATCGGCGGTGACTTGTCGCACGAATTTATTGTGCTGGCGGAAACTGGCGAAAGCGAAGTGTTCTGTCATTCCGATCTCGTGGATATGGACGTGCCCGGAAGCGACGTCGATTTTTCAGGAGATTTGCAGCCGCTGGTCGACCAGAGAACCGCGCTATACGCGGCCACAGAGGAAATGCATGACTCTGCTGAATTCGCCAAGGTGCCGGAAGGAAAACGTCTGTCCGCCCGTGGGATTGAGGTCGGTCACATCTTTAATTTCGGAACAAAATATTCGGACCCGATGAAAGCTGTGGTAACTCATCCAGACGGCAAGGATCGGCCCGTACATATGGGCTCATATGGTGTCGGTGTATCGCGTCTATTGGGTGCGATTATTGAAGCCCACCACGATGAAAAAGGTTGTATTTGGCCCGAAAGTGTCGCGCCATTTGGTGCGGGCGTGATCAATTTGCGTGCCGGCGATGCGGCAACAGATGCGGCATGTGACAATGCATATGCGACGCTCTGCGATGCGGGCCTCGAACCGCTTTATGACGATACGGGTAACCGTCCGGGGGCAAAATTTGCGTCGGCAGACCTGATTGGTTTGCCCTATCAGCTCATCATCGGTCCACGTGGCCTGAAAGAGGGTAAGATTGAAGTGCGCGTGCGCCGCTCCGGTGAGGTGCATGAATTGTCTGTGGAGGACGCGGTTGCGCGCCTCGCGGAACGAAGTTTCTCGAATGGTTGAACCAACGGCAAATTCGAATTCGATGCGTGAGGGCGGCTTCTCTGGGAACGGTCGTGCCGCCCCTTTCAGCCCTTTTGAATTTGAAATCGCCTTTCGCTATCTGGGCGCGACGCGTAAGGATGGCGGTGTCGCCCTGATCGCGATTATTTCCTTTGCCGCTGTCATGCTGGCCGTGACGGCCCTGATTGCCGTCATGTCGGTCATGAATGGATTTCGCGATCAATTGCTGAGTAATTTGCTCGGTGCGCAGCCCCATATCATTGTGGATGGTCGAGGGCTGGAGCCTGAAGCGCTGGATTTAATGTTGGCAGACCTGGAGGCGATTGACGGTGTTCGATCCGCGGGTCCCATCGTTCAGGGCGAAGTTATGGCCAGTGCTGAACGTGGCGATACTTTTGCCCAAGTGCTCGGCATGCGACCCGGTGATCTTGCGCGGCTGGAAGTGGTTGCAAATGGGGATGATGGTCGTGCAGCGACGGGAATTACTCACGGCTCGCTCGATGAGTTCGGCGAAGGCCGGAATGGTGGAGATGTCATTGTTTTGGGGCGCGGCCTGGCGCAGCGCCTGGGCGTGAATGCCGGCGACTATGTCACTTTGATAACTGCCGCCGGGCGACAAACAGCTCTCGGCCGGGCACCCAGTCGAAAGTCCTATTATGTCGGCGGGCTGATTTCGGTTGGCGTGTCGACCATCGATAATGCCGTCGTGTTTATGCCGATTGTACAAAGCCAGCTGTTCTTTGGGCGCGGCGATGCCATCGATCAAATTCAAATTCGCACTCACGATATTGATGCGATCTCTGATCTGGTCGGACCGGTCGAAGACGTTGTCCTGCAGGAGCAGTTCGGGCGCGATCGATATGTGAGCGATTACACGCGCCTGGATCCGGCATTCTTCACGGCTCTGCAAGTTGAACGCATGGCCATGCGGATGATTATGGCGATCGTGATTGCCATCGCCTCTCTCAATATTATCTCCGGTCTGGTCATGCTGGTGAAGAATAAGCGCCGCGATATCGCGATATTGAGAACAATGGGAATTACGCAGGCCTCGGTTATGCGCATTTTTGTCATCATCGGGGCAATGATCGGTATGATGGGCACACTCGCCGGGATCATCTTGGGTATCTTGTTTGTGATCAATATCGATCCGATCCAGGATTTTATCACCTGGGTTTCGGGCACGCAGGTGTTTAATCCGGAAGTCTATTATCTTTACCGCGTCCCGGCGAAATTGGACTGGTTTGAGGTGGGGTTTGTTTCGGTATTTTGTTTCACAGTGTCGCTCTTGGTGACCCTTTTGCCAGCCTGGCAAGCTTCCCGATTGGATCCGGTTGAGGCGCTCCGTTATGAGTAAATCGTCCGTCCTGGAATTGCGCAATATCACCCGCACCTATGTGACGGATGCTGGCCCCCTCAACGTCCTGCGGGGCGTGGATCTGGATTTGAAGCCTGGCGAGTTGGTGGGGCTTGTCGGACCGTCGGGTTCGGGCAAGTCTTCGCTGTTGCACGCGGCTGGGCTGTTAGAAAAGCCGGATGATGGTGACGTATTGCTGGCCGGTCGGTCGACCCGAGATATGACGGATCGTGAACGCACTGCTGTACGGCGCAGCGAGGTGGGGTTCGTCTACCAATTCCATCACCTTTTGCCTGAGTTTGACGCCCTGGAAAATATCGTCCTGCCACAATTAATTGCGGGGGTTTCGCGATCAAAGGCGGCGGCGCGATCTCTGGAGCTGTTGGCGCTGATGGACCTCAGCGACCGGGCCCATCATCGCCCCGGGCATCTATCGGGCGGGGAGCAACAAAGGGTGGCGATTGCGCGCTCGATGGCAAACTCTCCTCGTGTGCTCCTCGCTGATGAACCGACGGGTAATCTGGATCCGCATACATCCTCTACCGTATTCAATGCCTTCCGCGATCTAGTGAAGAAGCAGGAGGCATCAGCCCTCGTGGCGACACACAATCATGAGCTGGCAGCTTTGATGGATCGTGTGGTCACCCTTGAAGATGGACATCTCAGCCCGTATTCGGCGAAGTAGAACAAAAATCGAACAAAATAGATGATTTGGCTTGACGGTGCCTCTTGATCATGAAAAGAACAAAGCAAGAACATTATCTAGAGGGATTTGATATGCGCCGTTTTGTTCATGATGCATCTGCCGCTGCCGCGATACTGGGCTTTACCTGGATGATCACGATGTGGGGCTCTGTCCTCAGCGTTTAGGTGGAGCATTGAGTGGCGAATTTTTGGTTGGTCTCTCTCTGGCGCTGTGTTGACTCCTTGGCGAAGGTGCCTGTGGTGATTCCGTTGCCGTTCGCAGGCGGCGCCCGCTTACTTATTTGCCGGGGCTTCGCGAAAAGCTGCGGAAAACCTGGCGAATGGCTGGGTGGATGGATATCTCAGCTTGGACGAATAGCGTAGAACACAGCTTATTGCGCGGATCGAGTGAGGTCTGGGATCAGTCGGGCGAGAGCCCCTGCGAGGGTGGAGACAGGCGTGGCGGTAAAGCAGCCCTTTGTGCATTTGCGAGTCCGGTCTCCGTATTCCCTGCTTGAAGGGGCCATCCGCATTCCGCAAATGGTTGATGCCTGCGTCAGTCATGCGATGCCCGCGATCGCGCTGACGGACACCAATAATCTCTACGGTGCCCTTGAATTTTCCGAATATCTTTCGGCGGCCGGTGTGCAGCCGATCATCGGGTGCACTTTATCAATACGACTTGGCAAACCACACCCGGGTGAACGCGCTGAATCGGACGGCACAATTGCTGTCCTGGTCCAGAACGAGGCCGGCTATCAAAATATGATGGCGCTGACGAGTGCGGCTTTCCTCGACGTCGAGCCCACGGAAATGCCGCACATACCGCTCGCGTTATTGCTTGAGCGAAGTGAAGGTCTGATCGTCCTGACCGGCGGCCCTGAAGGAGCCCTGAACCAATTACTTACGACCGGACGGCTGCCGGAGGCGAAAGCGTATCTTGATGACTTGCAGGCGGCGTTTGGAAGTCGGCTTTATGTCGAGCTTCAACGGCATGGCCTGGCTGCCGAATTGGAGGCGGAAAACTGGCTGGTGGAGCAGGCTTACGCCCGTGACTTGCCGCTGGTTGCGACCAATGAAGCCTTCTTCGCTGACCCGGGTATGCACCGGGCACATGATGCTCTGATGTGCATCGCCGATAGCACCTATGTCGCCGTCGCGGATCGGCGCAAGGTCACCTCCCTGCATCATTTGACCACGCCCGATGAGATGGCGGAACGTTTTAGTGACCTTCCCGAAGCGCTCGAGAATACGTTGGAAGTGGCGCGGCGGTGTGCGTTTCGAGTTCGGACGCATCCACCAATCTTGCCGAGCTTTCCGACTAAAGGGGGCCGCAATGAGGATGACGAGCTGATCGCCATTGCACATGAGGGGCTCACCAAGCGACTCGCCAGTGGGAAGATGTTTGCCAGCGAGGAGGATTATCGCAAGCGCCTGGATTACGAATTGGGCGTGATCATGGAGATGGGATTTCCGGGTTACTTCCTGATCGTCTCGGACTTCATCCAATGGTCCAAAAATAACGGCATTCCAGTGGGACCAGGTCGGGGTTCCGGAGCGGGTTCGGTAGTGGCCTGGGCGTTGACCATCACGGATCTTGATCCGCTTCGATTTGGTTTGCTGTTTGAACGCTTTCTCAATCCCGAACGTGTGTCGATGCCCGATTTCGATGTGGACTTTTGCCAGGAACGCCGTGGCGAAGTGATCCGCTATGTGCAAGAGCAATATGGCGAGGACCGCGTCGCCCAGATCATTACTTTCGGGACGTTGCAGGCCAAAGCGGTGGTGCGCGATGTCGGCCGTGTGTTGCAGCTTCCATTCGGTCTGGTGGACCGGTTGGCGAAGTTAATTCCTGCCAATCCTGCCAATCCGGTAACCTTGTCGGAGGCAATCGACCTTGAGTCCGGCATTCGCGATATGCGGCGCAATGATCCGGCGGTTGCCGGACTGCTAGAGGTGGCGCTGAAGCTGGAGGGCTTCTATCGCAACGCGTCAACGCACGCGGCGGGCGTGGTGATCGGAGACCGGCCGCTCAATGAGCTGGTGCCGCTGTATCTGGATCCGCGTTCTGATATTCCGGCAACGCAATTCAACATGAAATGGGTCGAGCCGGCGGGGCTGGTGAAGTTTGACTTTCTGGGCCTGAAGACACTGACCGTGATCGCTCGCGCTTTGGGTTATATTGAGACGGCGGGCAAGGATGTTCCGGACATCGAAGGGCTGGAATTTGATGACCGGAAGACGTTTGAGCTTCTGACGTCCGGCAATTCCATCGGCGTGTTCCAGCTGGAATCCTCTGGAATGCGCGATACGCTCAAGAAGATGAAGCCGGATGCGATCGAGGATTTGATCGCGCTGATCTCGCTTTATCGTCCCGGCCCAATGAAGAATATCGACGTTTATGTCGATCGAAAGTTTGGTCGCGCCGAGGTGGATTGTCTGCATCCAGACCTCGAGGACGTGCTGACCGAGACCTATGGTGTCATCATTTATCAGGAACAGGTGATGAAGATCGCCCAGGTCCTGTCCGGTTATTCCCTGGGTGAGGCGGACTTGCTGCGCCGGGCGATGGGCAAGAAGAAAAAGGAGGAAATGGACAAACAGAAGATCCGTTTCCTTGAGGGGGCGGAAGAGCGCGGCGTTGGTCGTGAAAAGGCCTCCTATATTTTTGAGCTTGTTGCTGAATTTGCCGGCTACGGTTTCAATAAATCTCACGCGGCCGCCTATGCTGCGATCGCCTATCATACCGCCTATTTGAAGGCGAATTACCCCGTTGAGCTGGTCGCGGCCCTGATGTCGCTCGACGCGGCCAACACGGATAAATTGTCCGCGTTTTTCCAGGAAACACGGCGCATGAAAATCGAGGTGCGGCCGCCTTGCGTCAATGCTTCCGATGCCGACTTTACCGTAGAGCCCAATGAAAGTGAGATGGGCAGCGCGATCCGATTCGCCCTTGGTGCGATCCGAAATGTCGGTTTTGTCAGCATGGAGCATATTGTTGAGCTGCGGGCCAAGGATGGCCCATTTGTCGACCTTTTCGACTTTGCTGAGCGCATAGATCCTAAGCACATTAATAAGCGTACATTTGAAAACTTGGCGCGGGCAGGGGCGTTTGACGCGCTGGATCCCGATCGGGCACGTGTGCTCGCATCCGCCGGTATTATTCTGTCACTTGCCCAACACGCGTCCGCACAACGCGCGACGTCGCAGGCCAGTTTATTTGGCGGCGGCGATGCGGCGGTTGAGCTGGAACGACCATCTTTGATGAGCCCCGATCCCTGGACAGCGACGCAGCGTCTAGATGAAGAATTGTCGGCGATTGGTTTTTATCTCTCCGGCCATCCGCTTGATGAGTTTACCGATGTGCTGGCTGGTCGTGGTGTTGTGCTGTTCAATGAAGCGCCGCGACGTGTGGCTGAAGGCGCATCGGCTCTGCGGATGAGCGGGATTGTGCGTCGGCGTCAGGAGCGCGTATCCAATAAAACCGGCGATCGCTTTGCCTGGCTGACCGTGTCGGACCCGACCGGTGAGTTCGAGGTGTTTATCTCATCGGAATTACTGCAGAACCACCGTGATGAAATTGAGCCGGGCAGTGCCGTTCTGCTGGCGTGCCGTATCGACAGTCGCGACGAACAAATCAGCTTTTTTGCTGATGGCGTTGATACGCTGGATATGAAGGCCTCCGCCCAGGGCTTGAATATACGCATTGATGATGGCGCGGCGTTATCGGGCATTAAATCTCGGCTCGATCGGGCCAATCTGCGGCCGGATGCGGTTATGGACGCCCAGGTTAAGTTGTTTATCCCCTTGGCGGATGGCGGAGAGGTTGAGCTCGGCCTGCCCGGACGCCATTGCGGGGATGCGGCCCTGCAAGCGGCCCTGAAGGCGGTTCAGGGTGTCGTCAGTATCAAGGCGGTTTAGGGACGCAATCTGCATCATGCCTGGTCACCGATTCGTGTGGCTGCAGACCCGCTATCATCCTTAATCGCAATCCGCTGCACAGCAAGGCGAGTCGCGTGCTTGCAATGGTGTGACATGCGTCCTATAAGCCGCGCCATCCCGCACGCGGAGCTCGGCCTGTCATCTGGCAAGTCGCTCCGGTGCCGTCCCGGTCAAACGGGCGGCTCCGCTCCGTGGAGGCCAAC
>Ga0315338_1004812_pt1 | contig 10290 bp, 8 predicted proteins | sample ASW8metaG_FD_204518 | JGI IMG/M metagenome (GOLD analysis project Ga0315338, IMG submission 204518) | Ammonia-oxidizing marine archaeal communities from Monterey Bay, California, United States - ASW #8 | ecosystem: Environmental > Aquatic > Marine > Coastal | place: USA: California | collected...
GATCGCGGGCGGTTCCGGTCGGTCGAAGGGGTCCAGTTCGGCCGAGCCTTCCCTGTGGACTCCGGCGACGTTGTCGTCGTCCAGCGCGTTTCCACTGCGCGCTCTGACGTGGAGACTCCAATCCAAGCTGGGTCCCAACCCAGGTCGGGCCCGTTCCTGGGCGGCCGTGGCGGACGAACGCACGCCGTCCCCGCCTTCGCTGACGGCGGGACTTACGAGTAATGAGTCGTCCTCCGTCACGAAGACTGCGTAACCTGCGAATGGAACAAGTCCATCGGGGTGAGTCGACCACGATCCTTCGTATCGTCGGATGTCTAGGGTTCCACCCCCAGCCAGCCGGATGTTTGATCTCGGAATTGGAAAGGCAAACGGGCTGCCCACCAAATTCCATCCAGCGTGAAGCGGAATCGAGAACTCCGCATCGAGGGGCGTCGATCGTCCCGGGCCGGTATCGAGAACGCGTTCCGCCGCTCTCACGAGCAGGAAGTAGCCTTCGCCCAGTTTGATGGGAAGGTCAGGTTCGAACTCCTTCAGGTTCTGATCCGGTTCAAATGAGAACAAACGCCACGTTTCTGGATCATAGATTCCCAGGTCGTCTTCGAAGACAGAGCTCGCCCGGGAGTCGAGCGGGGCAAGGGGCAGCGAAACGATTCGATAGGCAGACTCCGGGCTACCAGACGGTTGAGGGTCGCCGTGGATAACGTTACCGACGTCCACCTGGAGGAAACATTCATCCGACGAAGCGAAAGCTCCGTCTTCATCTGTGGCGACGATCCAATATCCAAGCCCGCGAGGTGTTACATCTGATCCGAGAATTGCTGCAGAAAAACGATCGCCGTCTTGCGTCATGGGGATGGTCGATGTAGTGGAACCGCCTTCTCGGAACGAACAAACCGCCGAAGCAACGGCTGAGTCGTCGCGTATGCTCACCGTGAGTTCGACGGCCTCGTTCTCGACCAGGACAGGCTTCGGAAGGGTCCTTATTCTTGGAGGTTGGTTGATCCGCGGACAGGGGTTGGGGGTGCAGGTCGTGTTGTCCCCCTCGTAGGTGTGGTCATCACTTCTCAGGCATATGGCTCCGACGACCACGAAGCAGACTCCGTTCCCAGCGCAGCAGGCTCCGATGACGGGGTTAGCGCAGGGGTACGGTCCGCAGTTTGTTCGGTCGCCAGAGTAGAACCCCCCGATTGTGGCGCAATTGGATTCGTTGAGCTCCAGACAGGACCCATCGTCGGCGCAACACGCCCCGGTCACGGGATCGCATGGGTTAGGGGAGCAGACCGTGTCGTCTCCACTGTAGGAAATCCCGGTTTCGGCGCATTCGGCCGGGGTGAGTATCTGACATTCGCCCGCGAGCGTTAGGCAGCACGCCCCGGTTGTTCCAGCGGCGGTCGCAGATGTGGCGAATCCGAGACAGCAGGCAAGCCCGAAGAGGAACGCACGGAGCTCCGCTCCAGCCGGAGTCGCGTTGTCGAACGCTTTTGTCGCCAGCACGTTTACCTCCGGGCCGTTCGGGAAACGTTTGCGATGGTCGCTCGCAGTTCGGTGCGCGTGAAGATCTCGCGCTTGATACTCAGCAAGCCTACTCGAGAGCGTCATCCGAAGTGTAGCAGGGTCGGGGATACGGAAGGACTCGAAGAAACGCTGGCTTTGGCTGTGGACGCTGGAGCAGACGGATCGATCGAGCGGAGTGACGAGACGAGACAAGATTCACGGGCCCGCCGACCACGGGTCGTCGTGGACTTCTCCGTGACGCCCTTACAAGATCCTGCGATGATCTGGATTCAATGACACAGCTTCCTTCACTGAAGGAGTAAGAACGTGAGTGATTCAACGAACTGGCCGCCGATCAGATCGCTTTGGCGCTATGACGATCCCGCCGAATCAGAGAGGGTTTTTCGAGTCTACCTCGATCCGTCACGCTCTCAGCCTCCACCGGCCTGGAAACTCGAGGTTGAAACGCAGATAGGCCGGGCACTAGCGCTTCAGAGGAAGTTCGACGAGGCTTTGGCTCAATTGGCCCGAGTCTCCGAAGAGATGAAAGCGCATGCTTGTCCGCGAGTCGAGATCCTCGTTCCTCTGGAAACAGCTCGAATCGAGAACGATCTCGGAAACATTGCAGCTGCCATCGAGTTGGCCACGTACGCCTTTCGTCTGGCCGAGCAAGCCGAAGAGTTCGGTCTGGCGCTCGATTCAGCCCACATGGTTGCCTACATCGAAGAGCCCGAAGCTGCAGTGGAGTGGGGTGAGCGCGCACTGCGTATCGCGGAGGAGTCAGACGTGCTCGCGGTACATCGATGGGTCGGAACTCTCGCCGTCAATCTCGGGCACAAGTATCTGGACCTGACGGATTTTGAATCTGCAGAGCGCTGCTTTCATAAAGCACTGCAGTTTCGCCTGGCCCAAGGTGACGATTCGCGCGCTCGGGAGGTGGAGTGTGCTCTCGCCCTGGTCGAGCGTCTGCGTGGGAATACACAAGTTGCCTGGGAGCTACAGCGGGTTCTCTACCAACAATGCCGTGACGTCGGGGATCCGAGCGGATACGTGGCGGAAGAGTGCGGGGAGTGCCTGCTGGCTCTCGGCCGGGATGACGAGGCTCGGCCTTATTTTGCGGAAGCGTATCGACTGCACTCCGGCAGCTGTTGGTTTCCTCCCACCGAGAGCGCACGCCTTGACCGGTTGGCTGAGCTCGGTGGTGTGGGAGATCTCGGAGTCGACGGTCTGACGGACGCTTCCTAGCGCAGTGTGCCCGCCGTCAAAGAAAACGCCCTAAGCAACTTACACAGGGTCTACCGGCACTTGCGACGCATAAGACACGAGGAACCTGATATAGTTTGCTTCCGTGATTCAACCGTCGACCTTGGACCCCGGAGTACTGCAGATCCTTGAGCACCTCTGACGAACTCTATCGAATCGCTTATGACGAACTCCGTGGCCTCGCCCGACACTATCTGCAGGGAGATGGTGCGGCCGGCACGATTCGTCCGACCGAGCTGGTCAGCGAAGCGGTCACGAATCTCTATGGGAAAGTCGATTTCAAGGATCAACAGCACCTCGTCGCAACTCTCGCCCGCGCCATGCGACGTGTTCTCGTCAATGCAGCCCGAGAACGGAGTCGGCTCCGCCACGGAAACAATGCCGTTCACGTCACGCTCTACGAGGGTGCCAGGGTCACGTCTGACCATACCGTAGATGTCCTGGCCATCGATTCGGCTCTCGAAACCCTGGCCGAAAAGAAAGTGCGCGTGGCCCAGGTTGCCGAGATGACTATCTTCAGCGGATTCACGCAGGACGAGATCGCAAATCAGTTGGGAGTAACGAAGCGTACCGTCGTCAACGATTGGGCATTGGCCCGCGCGTGGTTGGCTCGCGAGCTGGACCTTCGTCCAGCGCGCTCGTCCGATCAGGATGCTTCCTCGCCGCGATGAGTTCCAGCAACTCGGAATCCCTTTTCGAGCGAGTGAGCGTCGTGTTCGAAGGCGCTCTCGAACTTCCTGTCGAGTCTCGGGTCGCTTTTGTAGAGGAGGTCTGCGCAGGGGACGCCGAACTCCTCCGAGAGGTCCGCGAGCTCCTCACTTATCACGAACGATCCAACACCGCCCTGGACGCTCCCCTGGTTGGCCCAATGGTAGATGGCCTGCTCGTTGGGCAGACGCTTGGGAACTACCTGCTCGAGGAAGCGATTGGGGAAGGCGGAATGGGCATCGTCTACCGGGCTGCGGACACGCGGAATCAGCGCAAGGTTGCTGTAAAGGTCCTTCGGATCGACCTCAGTTCACGGACCTTGGCGACCCGCTTTCGGCTCGAAGGGCACACCCTGAAGCGCCTCAAAGCGGACGGCATTGCAAGCCTGATCGAAGTCGGGACGACCGAGTTCGATGGAAGGCCGCTCCACTACTACGCAATGGAACTGATCGAAGGGCCCAACCTTCGCCAGGCCGGTCTGACGGACCTTCGCGATATTGTCGGGGTTCTGGCAGAGATCTGCGACGCGATCGGTACGGCCCACGCCCAGGGAATAGTGCACCGCGATATCAAGCCGGAGAACATCATCGTTCAGGAGGACGGCCATCCCGTCGTTCTCGACTTCGGGATCTCTCGCACGGTCGACCCACGATCCCGAGCGATTAGCTTTGCCACGAGCACCGGGCATGTTCTGGGAACGGTGGCCTACATGAGCCCCGAGCAGCTGGTCGGGGACAGCGAGGCGACTGGGCCGTCGTCGGACATTTACTCGCTCGGTGTACTTGCGTTCGAAATGTTGACTGGCACCCATCTTTTCCAGTCCGGACAGGGCCGAGGTCGCACACTCACTCAGGCCACGACGTTGCTTGCCATCGAACGGGGGGACGCGCCACTCGCCTCTTCCAGGCGGTCCGAAATCCCTCCTGAGTTGGATGCGATCCTGGCCAAATCCCTCGAACGACGCCCGGAGGATCGTTATCAGAATGGGGTCGACCTCGCCGCGGACTTCCGGATGTACCTGGCTGGGAAGCCCGTTCTTGCCCCTCGACAGACCGCTCTTCGCCGAGGATGGAGCCGTCTCCGCCGCTCACCAAAGCGCGCCGTCGGTATCGGTGCGATTGCGTTGGGAGTCGTCCTTGCCGCAGGGGCCGTAACTGAGACCCTGAGGGACCGGCAGGAAGATAGATTGGTCGAGGCGGAGCTCTCCAAACTCTGGACCCTGTTGATCAACGTCAACCGCGACATTCAGCAACCCGGAAACCGTAGTGAAGAATCGATCCTCCGGGCGCTGGACGACCTTCAATCGAGTCGTAAGATCCTCGAGGCCCTTCCGCGACGTCCATTCAATCCCCGCCTTGCCCGGTTTATCGAGTGGCGCTCAGGCGAGGCCCGCTTGTTTCTCGGGTATCGATGGCGCGACGTCAGCCAATTCTATCTAGCCGCGGGACACTGGAACGATGCGCTCGATCTTGCACTCCACAATCCGGGGGCGTTGGAAGGACTCGATCCGCCGGGAAGTCTGTTCGCGGACATCAAGCAGATCGATGAGCCGATCATCATGGGGGGAATCGGCAACACCTACTCGGCGATCGCCGGCTATCGGGACAGATGCGACAACCTTCGGCGCGCCCGCGACGCTCGGGCCAACTCCTTGGCGGCGCACAAGAGTGGGAAGTGGAGCTCAGGCGGTCAGCGGAAAGTGGTCGAGCGGATGGCCACATTGGACTGGGGAGGTGCGGTGATCGATCTGGGGGTCGCGCTCGACAATCTCCCCGAGATCGATCGAGGTATCGGGATCATCGACTCGTTGGCCAGCGAATCGGAGTGGCGCGGCCACCGCGCAGCCTATGGAGCTCTCGAGCATAAGCTGGGTATGGCCTACCTGTACCGCTGGGAACACTCTGGCCTCGTGACAGACTTTCAGCAAGCGACGGACCACCTCCAGGTTGCTCTCGGAATTCGAGGAGAGGGAACTGGTTCCCGGTTGTACGTTTGGGATCGGTTCGGGCTGGCGCAGCTCAATCTCTGGGCGGGGCGCCGCTTGTCCCTGGAATCCGACTCGCAGCCGTACTTTGTGGCCGCTCAAAAGGAGATTGCCTCGATGCGCGCCGGCGAAGGACTCAGCTCCGATCCGGAGCTAAGGAGTATGGTCGATGCGTTGCAAGCAGAAGTCGAGGCCGAACTCGCGCGACAGCGAAACGAGCCCAGCGGATTTGCCACGGCTGAATCGCTGCTTGTCGTCGCCGAGCTCGTTTTCAATCGCGACCAACTCCCTCTGCAGTACGCAGAACTTCAACTTGCCCGCGCCCATGTTCTGATTGCTGCCGAGCCCGTGATGGGGCCCCGCGATCGCGAGATCGAGCAGGCATTGAATGCCATCGAGAGAATCGTCCCGGGAGGAATCTGGCCCTGGCTGCAGAACCGGGCGGAGGCGATCAGGGAGACCAGGGTCGCCCGGGCCGACCTTAGATAGCATGCCGCGCGAGATAGCATGGCGCGTGGCATGAGTGTTTGTCGCCTAGGTGATCAGAGAGACCGGGCGACGGACAGCGCGAAGAGTCGACCTGGGTCGCATTTTCGCTACGGGACGCGCCAGCATTGCCGGGGTCGCACTGATCCGTCGACGAAACTTGCAAAACAGGAGAAGAAGATTGAAGACTCCCAACCTGTGCTCATTCGCCCGGCCCTTTGCCTGGGTGATCGCGCGTAAACCTTTTCTGGGATTCAGCTTGGCGGCAACAATCGCCTTCGTCGGAAGTGCCATCGCCCAGGGGACGCCGGGCGAGTGTCTCTCGTCCGAGGAGCAGACTCTTTTCGACCTCTTCAATGCGTACCGGGTCGAGAATGGCAAAGCACCCATTCCTTCATCGAGTTCGCTCTCGAAGGTCGCGCAATATCATGTCTGGGACCTGGAGACGAATGGTCCCGTCGGCGGCGAGTGCAACCTGCACAGCTGGTCCGATCAGCGTCCGCCAGACGTATTCTGGACGGAGGTCTGCTATACAGCCGACCACGCTCAGGCACAGAAGATGTGGGACAAGCCCCGAGAGATCACCGAGAATCTCTACACGGGAAACGGCTTCGAGATTGCCGTACGCGGGGCGGGCATGACACCGGAGATTGCCCTGGAACTGTGGAAGAACAGCCCTGCTCACCGCGACGTTCTCCTCAACCTCGGGATCTGGGAGTCGTACGATCCGTGGCCCGCCGTCGGTATGGGCCTGGTGGATGGCTTCGCGGTGATGTGGTTCGGGGGGGTGACCGATCCGGCGGGCCCGATCGATGAGTGTGGTACGAGTTCCTCTGTCGAGACAGTATTTGCAACAAGCCATGTTCTAGGGCCGATTCTGCCCAATCCGGTTGCCGGTGGATCGGAGACGGCATCGCTTCGCCTCGACATGAAGAAAACGGAGTATGTCCAGGTTGCCATCTATGATGCCGTCGGACGACAGGTGAGAATGCTGTTCGACGGATCGTTGCAGACGGGATCGCACGACTTCTCGTGGGACACCCGGGACTTGCGAGGACGCGAGGTTGGCTCGGGGATCTACTTCTATCGACTCGAGGTTGCGGAGCAGGTCCTGAGTCGGAAGTTCGTCGTGACTCGGTGAGTTTTCGTGCGGCTCTCGAGGGACGTCCCGCTTTCTCCGCGTTCCCGCAGGATACCGACCAACGGAAAGGCGGCCTATCGACCCGCACAGCGTGAAGACTAGTCCGCCACCACAACCCGTCGCTTCAGACGGTCCGCTCCGGCCTGCACGACGAAGTAATACACTCCGGCTCGCACATCTTGATCCGCCTGGCCCGGCTCCCAGTGAAGCTCGTACGCCCCAGGTCCGTAATCCCGGTCGGTGATCTTCTCGATGAGCTGGCCGGAGACGGAGTAGACCTGTGCCGTAACGCGAGTCCCCTTCCCTAGAATCAGCGTCAACGAGACCCGATCAGAAGCTGGGTTCGGTTTCGGTAGACCGAGGAACAGTCGAGCCTGGAGATCTGCGGGAGTCGGGAGATTGGACGGGATGCAAGGATTGGGATCGCAGACCGTCTCGTCCCCAGCGAAGGCTCCATTGTTGGCCAGACAATCGTCTTCGTCCAGAACGATGCAGACCGCCATGAAACAGCATGCTCCGATGATCTGGCACTGATCTGGACTACAGACTGTTCCGCGCCCCTTGTACCTACCCCCGTTGGTCGTGCATTCGGTTTCTTCGAGCACGATGCAAATCTCTCCAAAGCAACAGGCCCCAAACTGGGGGCAGGGATTCGGGTCACAGACCGAGGCGGCTCCGAACCAGGCACCACCGCGTTCCAGACATTCGTATTCCGTGGTGACAGAGCAGTCGCCGGGATAGGAGCAGCAGGCCCCGATTGGGATCGGGCCACAGGAGATGCCCAAGGCTCCGATGAGGGGGCACTCCGGATTCGGCTCGGTGGCGGGCGCGCAAGGTGAGTCAGCGGCCAGCCCGTAGTCGCGTATCTGGGGGGCGCAGAAGAGCGGATCTGCGGAGATATTGCCATTCTGACCGAGCTGACCTTCGAAGCAATCTGCGTAATCTGTCGAGTTGCCGTAGATATCGCAGCATTCGAGGACGGCGGAACCTCCGCCCGGACATTCGATCGCGCGAAAGCTGTTGAAGGCGATGATCGTGTTCGATAACGACGCCACCGCGTCGTTGATGATCCAGACTGCATTGATGCCCGTGTTGTCGACGATCGTGCAGTTTCGCCAGACTACTGTGGATTGATTCGCCGAAACGCCGGCGCCACGGCCGGCCGTAGAGTTGTTATAGACCGTGAGGTACTCGAGGGTCGGTGCGGAACGGAAGGCTCCGACGCCGCCGGTGTTTCGGCTGCCATAATTGCCAGCTACTGTGCAGTTTCTCATGAGCGAACTAGATTCCGTAAGATGTACGCCCCCGGCCCAGGTCGCTTCACTGTCGAGAAAGTGACAGTTCTCGATAGTCGGTGAGGCGAAAAGGCACCACACTGCTCCGCCGTGTGTGCCAATCGCGCCTCCGTGGGGTATGGAAGGCGGGTCCGGTGGGGCGAATCCGTTGGTGACCGTCACTCCAGAGAGCAGCGCATCCGGTCCTTCGCCTCGATAGAAAAGAAACCCTCGGTGGGGGGACCCCGACGATCCTTCCACATCGAGAATGCATGTCGTTGGATCATCACTGGCCGAGCGGACGACGAGGTTCTTACCCTCGAAGGTAATGTCCCGGTTTCCCTCACCTCTGTAGATACCATCTCCCAGAACAATCTCGTCGCCTTCGCTCGCCGCGTCGATGGCGTCCTGAATCGTTGGAAAGTCCCCAGATCCGTCGGGTTGTACCGCAATCGTGGCAGCCAAAACTGCGTTCGCGTAGATCGTACCTAGGAGGCAGGCGAGCGAGAGAATGATTCGAGCTTGCATTGTTTTCGTTCCTCGGCTTCTGGCGGGTGGGAGGGGTGTGCCCCGCGTTTCGGACAGGTGTGGTGAGGAGTAGATTCGTTTTTATGACGCCGATTGTAGCACGGCGGGTTCGAAGCGGCCCGCGAGATTTTTCTATTTGGAGTTGAGACAGGTCTCAATTTACAAGCGCATTGGAGTGGACCCGGTTGCGGCCGGGCCTCGGTCAGTCAGGGCGCAACGTATTGTGTTTCGTCGACTGTTCTACGGCTCTGCCACACTTGCGAGGAAGGCAAGGACGTCGCGCCGTTCGTACTGTTCAGCATGTTCGACGGCTAGGCGAACCACCTCTTTTTCTTCGAACTCTCGTCGAAACGGATCGGGGTACTTACCGGCTCGATGCGTCAATCTACCCGCATCGTCAAAGCAGGTCCGGACGTAGCTCATCAATCCAAGGGCCGCACCCGAGACGACATTATCCACGCGCGCACCGCTATCGAGGAGCGCTGCAATGGCGTCGGGATAACCGAAGGACAGTGCGCAGGCTAGAGGGTACCCATTGTCATCCAAGCCGTTCACGGCCGCACCTTGCTTCACAAACAATCTGGTAAGTTCGCCTTGGACGCCGGCCTCGGCCGGAAACTCACTCGTAATCAACGACACTAGAGGCGTGGCGGCCCTGTCGCCCTCGATGATTGCATCCACTTCTGCGCCGGAGGCGAAGAGGACCTGAGCTACTTCAACCGCGTTAGGAGGAGTCCGTTGCAGATCATCTTCCACGGGCCCGTTCGCCCCAACGTAGTGGAGCAGAGTCGCGCCGTGTTTCGGAGATCTCGCTGTGGCCAAAGACGCGTTCGCGCGAAGCAAAGCCCGCAGCGTGTCCACGTCGCCGCCAACCACGGCCTCAGCGGCCGAATCAAAGCCTGACATGTGCTCTCCTTTCGGGGCGCTAGCGCCGCGTCGGCGGCTTTCACCGATGATACAATGAGATCGCCGGCGCCGGGATAGCATATACTTGCGCAAAGACGGATCGGCGCGCTGGAGAGCGATGACCACTTTGGAGGACGGACTTTTGAGAGTCACTATACTTTTGACCGCTTTGATGTGTCTCTGCCTTGCAACCTGGTCGGAAGCTGGTGATGTCGGCGGCTGCTGTCTCTGCGATGGCTCCTGCATCGTGGTGACGGAAGAGGAGTGTGACGCGGAGCCTGACGGTGGGAATTTCAACGGGCTCGGTACGGTTTGTGATCCCAACCCGTGCGCTCAGCCGCTTCCCAGCGCCTGTTGCCTTCCCGATGGGTCGTGCTTAGATCTCGGTGCCTGCCAAGTTCGGTGCGAGGAACTCGGCGGAGTGTTCTTCTATCAGCAAGATTGCCGAGAGGTGGATTGTACGCCCACTCCGATCGAAGAAAAGACGTGGGGTTTGATCAAAGCCG
>Ga0315338_1004813_pt1 | contig 10290 bp, 7 predicted proteins | sample ASW8metaG_FD_204518 | JGI IMG/M metagenome (GOLD analysis project Ga0315338, IMG submission 204518) | Ammonia-oxidizing marine archaeal communities from Monterey Bay, California, United States - ASW #8 | ecosystem: Environmental > Aquatic > Marine > Coastal | place: USA: California | collected...
CGGTCGCCTGCGCGTACCGGCGGCGCGATTTGCCATGGGCCGCCTCGCGTTATTGCGTCCTGATTCCGAATTGTAGCCGATACGCCGGCGGCCCCAAAGTGTTGTTGAACGCCATCGACATATCAAAAATCGGCGAAATAACGATATGTGCCGTTAAAAGTGTTTTAACCAAAGAACGCCACAATCGGTCGACTTCATCTGTACGGTTCCAATAATCCTCCAACTTGGACGCGAATTTCGCAATGAAAAGAGCATCCTGGACAGAAACGTTTATCGAGCTCGAAGCCGCTGCCAGCGCCAGCGAGCGGCAAAACGCAACGCATCTGGCTGTCTTGGACGATGCGCTGCACAATTTATGGGCTCTCGGCCGCAATATTATCCTTGTTTGGGCGGCGGATTTGCAAGGGATCGACGTCCTCGTCATCCCACATTACATGATCGTTGAATTCGCCGAAGGCAACCGCGCCGACCAGCACAATGACCCGGTAATTGCAGACTCCTCCCACTATGTGGAATCTCTGATTTCGGGGGAAAAGAAAGTCACCAAACAAGAACTTGGCTCAATTTCCCAACAGTTCGGCCACACCGCTCATCGCATCGAACTCCCGTTTCAGCCGGGGCGCGACTTAAGCTTTCGAACAATCGATTCCGTTATCAAGCGGTACAGCATCTCGCTTGTAAAAGACCGAGCGGTCGCTCTGTTCGATGCCGTCGGATTCTCGCTGTATACGCCCCTCGAACAGGTCACGCAGTTGAACAGTCTGGCGTATTCGGTGAATTCCGCTTACAGCAAGCTACTGGACAAACAGATCAATATTCGGTTTGCGCGCACAACCACGGGCGATGGGTTCTACATCTGGAACCGGGCCGCGGGGATCGACGATGCCGTCGACCTATACCATTTCATGCATTTGGTCTTGGCTGACAACGCGATCGCACAGATCAAGTCGAGAGCGAATACCGTCCCTCGACTCAGGGCCTGTTTTCATGTCGGCCCGCATTACGAGTTCTATCAATCGGAAGGGCTGAGTCCGACGACATTTAGCTATATCGTCGGCGACGTTACGATCGAACTTGCCCGTATGATCGAGAATGCCAAGCCCGGGCAAATCCTGATCGGCGATTTTTTAGTGCCAGTTCGACAGGAGACGGATGACGCTCTCGCGACGGTCGACACCATCCAATTCATAAAAAGAGCGCAAAATAATCTATCCAACCTGGAAGGGCTGGAACTATCCGGTGAAGGCATCGATTCGCTTAAATCTTATCTGACGGGCGAACTCGACGGCGACAGGCATTTCAACGTCAAAAAGTACGAGATAACCGACAAACACGGCCTCACCCGAAATGCTTTCAATGCCAAGTTGAATATTTACCGGAGAGGAACAGATCCAATATTCCTCGGCCTGCAGAACTCCGATCTTTCCGATTTTGATTTGTTCGAAACAAAGAAAATAAGTTTGTAGCAAAGCTCCCGTGCACGGCGGCGCTAATCGGCGTCAGCAGTAACAGCCATTCGGGTGCCTTTCCCAGGCAATAGCGACGCCGCCACTGCCGCCAAAATCGCCGCGGACCCAAAAAGGATGAACAGTCCACCGAAATCGCCGTCGCGATCGAACAGCCAACCGGCGAGATGAACTGTCAGGCCGCCAACACCAAGCGCCAACACGAACTTCGCACCATAGGCTACGGCGCGCCATCGGAATGGCGTATAGCGCGCCACCAGCATGTTTTCCGCCGCGGCGAAGGCGAGCATGAAGCTCAAGACGAGCAGTATGGCGACCAGCAAAGTCGCGTCCGAAAGCGAAACGATGACGAACAATAGCGGCACCTGCAACAGCCAGAACACGATATAGATGGCGCGGGCCGAGTAGCGATCCGCCAGCCAACCGCCAAATATACTGCTCAACGAAGCGAGGCCCGAGACGATACCGACAAACATGCCGATTTCCGTATAGCTAGCGGCCATGGCGGCATTCAACCCCATTTCCATGAGCTTCGGCATGGTGTTGGTCAGGCCGGTATAGACGAACCCGGTGCAAGCCATGGTGATTGTGAGAACAATGAACACGCGGACAAAGGCGCCTGAATCCGGCGCCTCGGATGGCGTGCGGTCTTGCGTGACATCTCGTATCCAACCCGCGCGCCAGACCGCCAAAAGTGCAAAGCCAACCAAAATCGACAAAATACCCGGTACGATAAAAGCGGCGCGCCAGGTGACGTAATCGATCATCAGCCCGACGAAGATCGGCGCGACCGCGCTACCCGCATTGCCGAATACGCCGTTGATACCCAACGTCATGCCCTGCTTCTTCGCCCAGGCGACGACCCAGGCGATACCGACGGGATGGTAGATGGAGGCGAACAGGCCGATCAAGGTCAGGCCGGCGAACAAACCTTCCGTGCCTTCGGCTAATCCGACAACGATCGAACCGGCGCCGACCCCAAAGAAGAAGATCACCATCATGCCGATCTGGCTCCAGCGATCGCCAAGCCAGCCTGCCGGCAGCGCCGCCACGCCGAATAGCACCAAACCCAAACTCGACAGCCCGAGCAATTCCCCATAGGGCAAGTCGAAGACCTTCGGCAAATACAACACAGCGGTCGCGTACAGCACCGTGAACATGTGCGAAAAGCTGTGCCCGATATTCGAAAACAGAATTGCCGTTGTCGCCTGTCTCTGTTCGCTGTGTTTGGTCATCCTTCGCAAGCCTTTCAAAGAACGCGGCGCGGCGCAAAATGACAGGCCCGCGAAGGAAGGGCAATCGAACAAACGATGGACCCTGCGTCTTGTTCGAAGTGGTCTGGACGTGCAGCATATGGCGAAAGAACATATGCGCCCTGCACTTGGCGTATGATTGGGGAGAATATGATTTACGACTACATCATCGTTGGGGGCGGCTCCGCCGGGTCCGTTCTCGCCAACCGCCTATCGGCGCGCAGCAGCAACAACGTCCTGGTGTGCGAAGCAGGCCAGGATACGCCGCACGGCAAGGTGCCGGACGTCATCCTCGACAGCTATCCGGGCACCGCCTACCTGGACACCCGCTTTCACTGGACCGAACTCAAGGTCACGACCCAAGTCGTCAGCCACAATAACCCGGACCAGAACCGGCCGCCTTTGCGGAAATACGAGCAGGCACGAGTCCTCGGCGGCGGCTCCTCGATCAACGGTCAGTTGGCCAACCGCGGCGCGCCGACGGACTTCAACGAATGGGAGTCGCGCGGCGCCGAAGGCTGGAACTGGGACACGGTGCTGCCCTATTTCAAGAAGGTCGAGCGGGATATGGATTTCGACGGCCCCTACCACAACCAGTCCGGCCGCATACCGGTTCGGCGAATTTTCCCCGACCAGTGGAACGGCTATTCCAAGGGCGCGGGTAAAGCTTTCGAAGAAGCCGGGTTCGAATATCTCCCCGATCAGAACGGCGAGTTCAAAGACGGGTATTTTCCAATTACCTCGTCGAACGCTTATGAGCGACGGGTTTCGGCCGCGATCGGCTATCTCGATCCGGGCACCCGGTTGCGCGAGAACCTGACCATATCGACCGACACCGTGGTGCAAGAGCTTCTGTTCGAGGGAACGAAATGCGTCGGCGTGAAAACGCGTGTCGGTGGTAAGGAAACCGAATTCCGCGCGAACGAGGTCATCGTGTCCTCCGGCGCGATCCATACGCCGGCCCATCTCATGCGCGCCGGGATCGGGCCGGTCGGACACCTCAAGGAATTGGGCATCGAGGTGCGCGCCAATCTGGCCGGCGTCGGCCAGCGTCTAATGGATCATCCCTCGATCGCCTGCGCTTCCTTCATCAAACCGGAAGCCCGCATCAACGAATTCACGCGCCGCCACATCCAGGTCGCTCTGCGCTATTCCTCGGAGATTGGCAGTGCACCGCCGGGCGATATGTTCGTTGCCGCGGTCGCGAAATCTGCCTGGCACGCGGTGGGCGAACAGATCGGCTCGCTGATCATCTTCGTCAATAAGACGTTTTCGGAAACCGGCCAGGTCAAGCTGGCGTCATCAAGCTGGCGCGACGAACCGACGGTCGAGTTCAACCTGCTGTCCGACAAACGGGATCTCGACCGGCTGGTCGACGGCTTCCGACGCATGGCGGCGATGCAGGTCAGTCCAGCGATGCAGGCGGTCGCCAGCGATCCATTCCCGGCGAGCTACAGCGACAAGGTTCGGCAGGTCGGGCTGGTCAACCGTAAGAACAAGATCATGACCGGCATGATGGCGAAGCTGCTCGACGGGCCGGACGCGCTGCGGCGCTTTCTGCTCGAAAAGCTGATCATGGAAGGGGTTACGGTCAACGACGTCCTGACCGATGACGACAAGGCCGAAGCCTTCGTACGCCGCGCCGCCGTCGGTGTCTGGCATGCCTCCTGCACCTGCCGCATGGGCACGGATGACGACCCGATGGCCGTGACCAACAATGCCGGACGGGTGCGCGGCATACAGGGCCTGCGCGTGGTCGACGCCTCTATCTTCCCCGTCGTGCCCAGCGCCAACACGAACTTCCCGACACTCATGTCGGCCGAAAAAATTTCCGACGCGATCCTGGCAGGGCATTAACTGGCGGAAGCCACCTGATCGAGGATACGATCGAACAGCGCATCGAGCGACTGTGCCGCGCGCCATGCCGATCGACCCGCCATGGCCTTTTCTTTTAAAACGGGGAATCCATCACTTGCCGTAATCAGTGCCTGAGTAATCGACTCCGCTGTCATCTCAGCGAACGCGACACCGCTCCCCTGCCCCGCCGCGAGTTGATCCGACATCCAGGTGCCGTTTGGCACGACGGGTACGAGCCCATACGCTGCAGCCTCCGCGAAAATACCCGACGTCCGCAGTGCGTAGCGCGCCGGGTTGTACGGCAGCAGAACGATATCCATCGAGTCCAGCCTCGAGACATAGGCGCGGTGCGAGAGCTGGCCGGTGTGGACATCCAAATCGTCGAGATGGCCCAGCCGTTCGTGAACCAATCTTGCCTGTTCCTCGTGCTGTACCTGAAGAAAAAAGCGGCGGCCGGGCCGCTTCCGGCAAAACTGTTCGATTACTTCGGGCAAAATGCCCCCACCCTTCTCCTTGCGGTATTCGCCAACGAAACCGACATGGGCCGGGCGCCAGTCAGGATCGCCAGACCACGCTGGCAGATCGGCCGCGGCGGGATAGATCATCGGGATGGGGGCCACCGAGACGGCCCTGTTGAATGCGCCGCGCAGCGCGTGACGCAGTTTCTCGTTGCCTGCGAAGAAATGGAAATGACCAGAGACTTCGGCCAACTGGTTCGCCGCAAAGCGGTGATACGCCACGTCGCCCTTGACGGCCTGACGGTCTTCGCTCACCGCCCATCGGAAGTCCGGCGTCACGAAATGAAACACGATATGGGGACGGCGCGCCGCCGGCACGGTCGATATCCACTGGGCCGCCCCGAACAATTCGCGTTCCGTTGCGAAGGCGACGATCACCACGTCCTGTGCGGTCAGATCGTCGGCAAAACCGGTGCAACCCTCGGCGAACGCCGCGCTAAATCGCAAGAAACTATCAAGTTGGTCCGTTACCGGATCGGTCACCGTCCGCGCGCCAGGCACATATGGTAATAGCGGCTCCGCTTCAAACTCCTCGACGATCGCGGCGTCGGCATCCCTGTGAACGAAGAGTCGGTGTTCCAGGTTTCGCCGCCGCAAAACGTCGATCCAGCCAAGCGTTTCGCCGTAGAAATGCGTGTGCCGGTCGATCAAGCCATGCTGTATGAGAAAAATCCGCAAATAAATATCCGTCGATGTCGTCGTATATCGTTGACCAACAATTCCACTATGATGGCGCCCACAAAAGACAAGAAATCATCGAGGCGGGGAATTCAAGCATGAGTTACGACTATATCATCGTCGGCGGTGGATCGGCGGGCTCCGTGATGGCCAATCGCCTCTCGGCGAAGAGCGCGAACAAGGTTCTGCTGCTGGAAGCCGGCATCGATACGCCGCATGGCGACGTCCCACCCGATATCCTCGACAGCTATCCCGGCACTGCCTATTTCAATCCGAAGTTCATCTGGAACGACCTCAAGGTCCATCTGCAGCCTGTCTCGCACAATAACCCCGATCAGCGGCCGCCGCTGCGCAAATACGAACAAGCTCGGGTCATGGGCGGCGGATCCAGCATCAACGGCCAACTCGCCAATCGCGGCGCACCGCATGATTACGACGATTGGGACGCCATGGGCGCGACGGGCTGGAACTGGAATTCCGTCCTGCCCTATTTTCGCAAGCTCGAACGCGACATGGATTTCGAAGGCGAGTTCCACGGCAATGACGGCCGCATTCCCGTCCGGCGCATCTTCCAGAACCTCTGGTCGGAATTCGCGCACGCCTCGGCGGAAGGGTTCAAGTCGGTCGGTTTTGACTATGTCGAAGATCAGAATGGCGCATTCCGCGACGGCTACTTTCCACTGACCATCTCCAACGTTTACGACCGGCGCGTCTCGGCCGCGATCGGCTATCTCGATCCGGGGACCCGACTTCGCCCGAACCTGGAGGTCCGCGCTGAAACCAGGGTCAAGGAGATCCTGTTCGACGGCACCAGGGCGACCGGCGTCGTCACCGACAGTAAGGGACAAACCGAAACGCACCATGCCGGCGAGATCATCCTCTGTTCCGGCGCACTGCACTCCCCGGCGATGCTGCTGCGGTCGGGCATTGGACCGGTCGGCCATCTGAAAGATATGGGGATCGAAGTCCGCGCCGGACGCGAGGGTGTCGGCCAAAACTTGATGGAGCATCCGGCAATTGCCGTCTCCGCCTATTTGCATCCCCACGCGCGGCTCGATCCCAAGACAAGGCGGCATATTCATGTCGGGCTGCGCTATTCCTCCGGCCTCGGCGATTGCCCGCAGGGCGACATGTTCGCCGTCTGCGTCACTAAGTCCGCCTGGCACGCGGTCGGCGACCGGCTGGGCTCATTCCTCTCCTGGGTCAACAAATCCTATTCGACCGGCCAGGTGCAGCTCAATTCGGCCGATTGGCGTACCGAACCGACGGTCGAGTTCAATATGCTGTCCGACCGGCGCGACCTGGACCGGCTGATGGACTGTTTCCGCATGCTGGTAAAAGTCTATGAGAACCCGCAGATGCAAAGCGCGACCAGCGATACCTTCCCGTCGAGCTATAGCGAAAAGGTCCGCAGCGTCGGCGTCGTGAACACGCGTAACAAGATCATTACCAACGTATTGGGCCGCATGCTGGACGGGCCGGGCTGGCTGCGCTCGAACCTCATCCAATCGGTGCTGACCGAAGGCGACGATCTGCAGACCCTGTTGAGCGACGACGACGCGCTCGAAGCCTATATCCGGCGCACCGTCACTGGCACCTGGCATGCGTCCTGTACGTGCAAGATGGGCCGCGAGGACGACCCGATGGCGGTCACCGATCCGGCTGGCCGGGTGCGCGGCGTCGGCGGGTTGCGGGTCTGCGACGCCTCGGTGATGCCGCGGGTGCCCTGCGCCAACACCAATATCCCGACGATCATGACGTCGGAGAAGATCGCCGACGCGGTCCTTGCCGGGCATTAAATTAGAGCTTACCCCAAAAAGGGACCGGGCCGCGATGGGAGGTCGCGACCCGGAGGGAGGGAGGAAAAAGACCGGTGTGCTCGGTCTGATACACCCTTTGTACAAATAGTTTGAAAACCGCACAGTGACCGGGATCACAGGATGCGCTTTTTTATTCGAAAAAAATCAATAAAATTTTATAAAATTTAGTCCAAAATAAACAATAAATATTTTTATATTTAATAATTTATTTCTATTACTTACAATTATATTTTTAATAGTTTTCAATTATTTGACATTAATAGTAAACGAATTTAACGTTCCCAAAGTAACTTAGTTCCTGGGGCAATTTTCCGACAATGCACTTCGAATCAGTCACCTGGGCATATGACGATATGGACGCCGCGCGCCGTCTCTGGCCGCGGGTGAAAACGCTTATCGAAAAACAGGTGGAAGACGGCCAACTGGAATTGTCGCTGGCCGATCAGCGGCGCGTGATCACCGCCGTCGTCAATGATTTACTTGAGGCGGAAAAGGCTGGAAATGCACCGCTTTCGGGTTGGTGCGCGCCGAAACCGATTGAAAACCTGCTCAAACTCTTCAGAAAAACCGACCCGGCCCTGCCGCAACAGGTTTCGGTCTAACCGAATATATCCTTGGCCACCGCGACCAGCTTGCGCCCTTCGGCGGTCCGCTGCGAAAAACCGCGTTTGTCGAAGAACTCGAGCAATTCAATCGCCAGATTACGCCCCAGGCCCGAGCGCTTGTTGTACGCGCCGGCGGAAAACATGCCGTCCGCGGCCTCGGCCGCCAACGCCTCGGCCATCCGGGCCAACAGTAGAACGGTTTCCGGCAGGAAAAACCGGTTGTCGGAGACCCGGACGACCATTCCGGCGCGCGCCATGCGGGCGAGGAAGCGCTCCGTTGCACGTCCATCCAACCCGATTTCCTCGGCAATCTCCAGGACCCTCGGCGGCCGCGTACCGAATTCGTTAAGCATCGGTTCAGCCTGCTCCCACAGCGCGGTATCCGCATCGGAGAAAGCCGCGCGGTGCCCCGGCAAAGTCAGATAGACGCCGTCGCGCGCGATCCGCTTCTCGCTCAATAGGTCGAGCAACGCCGCGCTGAACACCGCCGGCGCCGTCGCGCGCGGCAGGGTGCGTCGCAACCGCTCCTCTTCCGGGCCCGGCTGGTCCGGCCGTCGCTGGTGCCAGTCGCGCAGCGAAGCCACAACAGCATCACGCAATTCGTCCCAAGCGGCCCGGGCGATACCGACGGCATCCCGCGCGCCGCCGAGGCGCACCATATCGACGGATTCCCATAGCGTGGCGGCCTCGCCCGCGGCGATGTTGCGCGATTGCGCGAACTGGTTGAGGTCGACACCACCCGGCGTCAGGCCCAGAGTTTCCGTCAAGGCCTTGGCCGCGTCCTTTTGCGCCATCGCGTTCACCAAGGCCAGCCGTTGCGGCCGCGCCCGGCCCCGCGCCGGCGAGAACGGATCGATAATCCGGCCGCCGCCGATGGTGCGCCGGGCCGACTGGTCGCGCAGGATGAACCGGTCGCCGCTCAGCGCCCCGATCGGCTCGTCCAACACCAGTTGCACCAACCCCGTACCGCCCGGCGGAATCGATCCGCCTTCCAGGATCGCGGCCCGTCCCGTGCCGGCCGCGGCAGCGAGATGCAGATGCACCGGCGTCCAGTGCCGAAACGAGCGCGGCTCGGTGTTCAGGATTCGAATCATGGCGTCGGCCCGCCGTGTCGGCGCATGCGCCCCTTCGGCCAGCACCCAGTCGCCGCGATGGACCGTTTCCTTGTCGATATCGGCGCCGGTGATGTTGAGCGCGCAGCGCTCGCCGGTCAAACCGGCTTCCGACTGGCGATCGTGGGCATGAATTCCGCGCACGCGAACCGGCAGCCCGGCCGGCGAAAGCTGCAGCCGGTCGCCGACGGCGACCTGGCCCGAGTAAACGGTGCCGGTAACCACCAACCCCGCCCCGGCGATGGTAAAGGTGCGATCGACGGCAAGCCGGAAGTTACCGGCGTCCGACCGCGCGGCGATCTCCTGCGCCTGCGCTTCCAGATGCGCGCGCAGTTCCGGCACGCCGTCGCCCGTGATGCTCGACACTGGAAAGACGGGCGCGGTTTCCAGGGTCGTGCCGGCGACCAGCAGTTCGATTTCCTCCATCGCCTCCAGCGCGCGTTCCGGCGCCACCCGGTCGGTCTTGGTCAGCGCCACCGCGCCGACCGAAACGCCGAGCAGGTCGAGGATCGCCAGATGCTCTTCGGTCTGCGGCATCGGCCCGTCATCGGCCGCGACGATCAGCAGCGCGAAATCGATCCCGCCGACCCCGGCCAGCATGTTGCGCACGAACTTCTCGTGCCCCGGCACGTCGACGAAGCCGAGCACCGCGTCGTCCGCGAAATGGCGGTAGGCAAAGCCGAGATCGATGGTCATGCCGCGCTGCTTCTCTTCCGGCAGCCGGTCGGCATCGACACCGGTCAGCGCCTTCACCAGCGAGGTCTTGCCGTGGTCGATATGGCCGGCGGTCGCGACGATCATGACGAAGTCTCGCGATGTGTAAAACCCTGGGCGTAAGGCAAAGCGGCACCCTCACCCTCCCCCCGCTGCGCGGCGGGCCCCTCCCTCTCCCACTTCGCGGGAGAGGGTGTATTGCGCAGACACAAGTACTTAACCCTCTTCACCCGGAGGGGGGAGAGGGCAGGGTGAGGGGGGCGAATG
>Ga0315338_1004814_pt1 | contig 10284 bp, 10 predicted proteins | sample ASW8metaG_FD_204518 | JGI IMG/M metagenome (GOLD analysis project Ga0315338, IMG submission 204518) | Ammonia-oxidizing marine archaeal communities from Monterey Bay, California, United States - ASW #8 | ecosystem: Environmental > Aquatic > Marine > Coastal | place: USA: California | collected...
AAGGATGGGGAATTAGATGGATTATGGACTGGATGGTATGAAGATGGACAGAAGGAAAGTGAAGGAACTTGGAAGGATGGGATTCAAATTGGTAAATATGAATCCTGGTTAGATGATGGTACGAAAGAATGGGAATATTATTATAATGATGATGGAACGAGAGATCCTACCAAATTGACAACTCGATGGTATGAAAGTGGTCAAAAATGGTATGAAGGATACATTAAAACTCTAAATGATACTACTTCTGATTGGAATGGATTATATACTACTTGGTATGAGAATGGAAAGAAGAAATCAGAAGAAACTTACAAGGATGGGATTCAAATTGGTAAATATGAATCCTGGTTAGAGGATGGTACGAAAGAATGGGAATATTATTATAATGATGATGGAACGAGAGATTCTACCAAATTGGCAACTCGATGGTATGAAAGTGGTCAAAAATGGTATGCAGGATACATTAAAACTCTAAATGATACTACTTCTGTTTGGAATGGATTATACACTAAATGGTATGAGAATGGACAAAAGGAATGGGAAGGAACTTACAAGGATGGGAAAAGGATTTCTATAAAGTGTTGGAATAAAGATGGTAATGAAGGATATTGCAACTAAATGAAACGCCTCTGGACAATATTTACTTTCATTCTCACTCTCTCAAATATAACTGTACAAAAACCCTTAAAAACTTGATCTATTCAAAACACATAGAAAACATTTATGAAAATCATAATTAATGAACATACTTGGCATATCAGCATACTACCACGATAGTGCTGTCTGTCTGGTTAAAGATGGTATTATAATTGCTGCAGCACAGGAGGAACGGTTTACCAGAAAAAAACATGATCATACATTTCCAGCCAATGCAATTCGGTATTGTTTAAAAGAAGCGGGAATTGAAGGAAGTGATTTGGATTATGTCGCTTTCTACGACAAACCATTCCTGAAATTTGAACGGATATTAGAAACATATCTTGCCTTTGCACCGATGGGTATTAAATCCTTTTTGACGGCAATGCCATTATGGATTAAGAAAAAACTTTGGATTAAAGAATTGATCAAGGATGAATTGAATTATTCCGGTAAAATTATTTTCCCCGAACATCATGAATCTCATGCTGCATCAGCATTTTTCCCTTCTCCATTTCATTCAGCAGCTTTTATTACGATGGATGGTGTTGGCGAATGGGCCACTTCCAGTTTTGGAGTTGGTAAAGGAAATAAAATTGAATTACTGGCAGATATCCAGTTCCCACATTCACTTGGATTACTCTACTCTGCATTTACTTATTACACTGGTTTTAGGGTTAATTCCGGTGAATACAAGATAATGGGGTTGGCACCCTATGGAGAAGCAAAATATAAAGATTTGATTTATAAACATCTGATTGATGTGAAAGAAGATGGTTCTTTTAAGATGAATATGGATTATTTTAATTACTGTTCCGGTTTGACAATGACCAGTAATAAATTCCATAAATTGTTTGGCGGTCCTCCACGAAAACCTGAAAGTAAACTTACTCAAAAAGAAATGGATTTAGCACATTCAGTTCAGGAAGTAACCGAAGAAATTGTACTAAAAATAGCAAAGCACGTGAGAAAAGAGACCGGAATGAAGTATCTTTGTCTTGCCGGCGGTGTTGCATTGAATTGTGTTGCCAATGGAAAACTATTACGATCTGGCTTATTTGATGATATCTGGATACAGCCTGCAGCTGGGGATGCAGGTGGAGCGGTAGGATGTGCTTTGTTTACATGGTATCAGTATCTTAACAATCAAAGAAAAGCCGATGAAAAATCGGACTTTATGCAAGGCTCCTATCTTGGTCCTGAATTCAAAAACGGCAGTATTGAATCATATCTTAAAAAGAACGGATATTCTTACCAAACTCTTAATAATGAAGAATTACCAGAGAAAATAGCGGATCTGATTGCCGATGAAAAAGTAATAGGCTGGTTTCAGGGACGGATGGAATTCGGACCAAGAGCTTTGGGTTCCAGAACAATCATTGGTGATGCCAGATCATCTGAAATGCAAAAAACGATGAACCTAAAAATCAAATATAGAGAAAGTTTTAGACCATTCGCACCATCAGTCAGAGCGGAAAACATTTCAGATTATTTTGAGATTGACCGGGAAAGCCCTTATATGCTCTTGGTTGCCAATGTTCAAAAAGATAAACAGGTGGCGATGTCAGAAGAACAAAAATCTTATTTTGGTCTGGAAAAGCTGAATGTTGTCCGTTCTGAAGTTCCTGCAATCACCCATGTGGATTATTCAGCGCGAATTCAATCGGTGAGCGGAAAAACAAGTCCACGCTACCATGAGATGCTTACAAGATTCAATGATAAATATGGATGTCCCGTTGTTGTGAACACATCGTTCAATGTACGTGGCGAACCGATTGTTTGCACACCTGAAGATGCATATCTTTGTTTTATGCGGACGGAAATGGATTACTTGATAATGGGGAATTATTTGTTGGATAAAAAAGATCAAAAAACAATTGTCGGAGATTCTGACTGGCGGAGCGAATTTGAATTGGATTAAGATATGTTAGAAGAAATAAAAAATATTAAAAGCGAAAAAAGTGACATGCGGAAGTTTGGGATTGCCATCGGCGTAATATTATTAGTCATTGCCGGGTTTTTATTCTGGAAAGAAAAAGAATCATATCAAATATTTCTCACCGTTGGTACTATTTTATTTGTGCTGGGAATTTTGGTACCTGCTGTCCTGAAACCCATTTATTGGATATGGATGATTTTCGCTACCATACTTGGATGGATAATGACACGTGTGATCTTAAGCCTATTGTTTTATATTATAATTACACCGATTGGATTGATTCCACGATTCTTTGGAAAGCAGTTTCTTGAATTAAAATGGGATAAATCAAAAATTTCTTATTGGAATTATATGAATACTAAACAATTATATGAAAAAATTTATGAAAAACAATTTTAGAATTCTCTTATATTTTTCAATTTTTCTTTTCTCAATAGGATTATTTTTCAATCAATGGATTTTATCGATGATTTTTTCAGATGATCATTTTCTTGAAACACAAACCAAAATAAAAATTTACCTTTTCCAATTTTTTTGTTTTTTTCTATCATCCATTATTTATAAATATAGATATTCTATAAGAGTAAAAAATATTTTTCAGCGCTTTTTATTATTGTCTTTTTCATTATTTTTCTGTTTTGCATTAAGTGAAGTCATTCTATACAAATTTGATACAATTAAGTATTATGTATGGCTACCGAATGCAAATACAGTACATCAACCTGCCCCTGGATTGATGCCAGGTATTTATGGACTCAAACGTTTTACTACTGATAATAATGGGATACGAAGTATTTCAAGCTATAGTAAATCAGATTACAAAATATTAACTATAGGTGGCAGCACTACAGAGTGTCTTTACCTTGATGATAGCGAAACATGGCCAGCTGTGTTAGAAAATAATTTAAATCAAGGAAGTTCGATTAAATATTGGGTAGGTAATGTGGGTCAAAGCGGGATGAATACAAGACACCATATATTACAAGTAAAATATCTTATACCTCAATTCCCGGAAGTTGATGCCATTTTACTATTTGTAGGAATCAATGATCTCTCATATTTTTTAAGAACTAATAAAACTTATTCAATAAATCAGATACTTTACAGTAATGAAATACTTGAAAAAGCTTTTTCCAGAAGACCAAAAACGAAGAAGGTCGATTTTTTGGATTTCCACGAATATCATATTTATTTCTTGGTAAGTAAGGCATTGTACATTTTAACAAATAAAACTAATTACCAGGATAAAGTTGGGAATTCATATAAATATAACCGTCTTAAAAGGATAAATGGCGAGAAAGTGAGTGCTCTTCCTTCGTTAGAAAAAGGTCTGAATGAATATCGCGATAACATTAATTATATTGTTGATATTTGTAGAAAAAATGATGTACAAATAATTTTAGCTACTCAGCCAACTATGTGGTTTAAAAATATGCCAAAAGGATTGAGTAAATTACTTTGGTTTGGATGGACTGATAGTGATTCTATCTATTACAATTCTTCATCCTTGGACGATGCAATGGCACAATACAACAACATTGTGAGAAATATCGCAATTGAAAATGATATACAATTGATGGATTTATCAAATTCTTTGCCTAAAGATACAACTGTATTTTATGATGATTGCCATTTTAATGAACGCGGTGCGTTACTATTTGGTGAATATATTAGTAACAGTATTAAACAATCTATAAGACCTGAAAGGAATAAAAATGAGTAAACTTTCAATACTTTCCGAATTTTGGGACTTTCTTAAAGTCAGCAAGAAGTGGTGGTTGGCACCAATCATTATTTTTTTGGTATTGTTTGGTGCACTTATATTGTTAACTGAAGGTTCCGCCATTGCCCCTTTTATTTATACTTTGTTTTAATCCGTAAGAATTTACTTATATCAGTTACAGGTTAAAGACTTTGTTAAGACTCGAAAGATGGTGCTTCTAAAATGAAACGCCTCTGGCTCAAATAAAATATTCTAAACCGTGTACGAGTTTTGTACGACTTTTTTGTCAAAACAGGTGAAATCAAGTCATTATATATACAAACAAAAAACCCCCCAATTAAGGAGGGTTTCTCGTCAATTTATCGCATTTATTGAGAGTGTGGGCCCACCAGGATTTGAACCTGGAACCTACGCATTATGAGTGCGGTGCTCTAACCGTTGAGCTATGGGCCCCAAAATGCTGGCGAACTTAAGATGATTCTATGACTTTTTTTACATCTTCTAAAATGGAATTAAACTGATCAGTATCATTAAATATATTGAATTGATCTGTCTCAATTATCATCACTGGAATTTCTTTCAATCCTGCCGTCCATTGATCGTATCCCACATTAAGCTGGTGTAAATATTCGGGATCGATGGTATTCTCATATTTCCGCCCACGGAAATGAATCCGTGTTTGCAATGTATCTGTAGATGCACGCAAATAAATGATTAGATCCGGCTGCCTTAAGTAACCGGCCATAATAGTAAATAGATCTTTATAGGTTTCCCAATCTCGATTATCAAGTCGCCCCATTTTGTGAAGATTTCTGGCAAAAATTTCTACATCTTCATATATGGTTCGATCTTGCACAATACCGCCATTTGAATGTACGATATCACGTTGAGCGCTAAACCGCCGATGTAAAAAATAGATCTGAAGATTAAAACTCCATCGGTTCATATCACCATAAAAATCACTAAGATATGGATTATCTGCAACAGATTCATAAATGGGAGACCAATTAAAAGCTTCAGCCATTTTTTCTGTAAAAGTGGTTTTGCCTACCCCGATATTGCCGGCCAATCCCACAAAAGGGTGCTCACTCATTGATTATAAATATTCCAAGTGGTTTCAATGAGGGAGGTTAGACTTGAGTGCTTTGCCTGCCAATTTAATACTTCAAATGCTAGAGATGAACTGGCATACAATTCAGCAGGATCCCCCGGTCTTCGTTCCACAATCTCATATGGAATTTCTTTCCCAGATATCTCTTTTGCGAGATTGATCACATCAAGAACGGAGTGGTTTTCTCCTGTGGAAAGATTTACTGTAATATTTTTATGGCTTTGCAAATAAGAAAGAGCGTTCACGTGTGCAGAAGCAAGGTCTGTAACATGGATATAATCCCGTACACCAGTACCATCAGGTGTATCATAATCGTTTCCAAAAACCTGTATTTTATCGCGTTTTCCGGATGCAACTTCCATAACAATAGGGAGCAAATTGGCCGGGGTTTTTTCTAACGAGGTTAGTCGCCCTCTTTGATCGAATCCTGCAGCATTGAAGTAGCGTAAGGAAGCAAACTTTAACCCTTTGAGTTCGCCATACCATTTTAAGAAGCGTTCGATCTCCAGCTTGGTAAAGCCGTAATAATTAATGGGCGCTAATGGGTGATTCTCATCCAATGGTAAATATTCAGGATAGCCATACACAGCTGCAGTAGATGAAAAAATAAATTGATTCACCCCAGAATCCACCATGGCATTCAGTAAAGTAATGGTTCCTGTAATATTATTATGGGAATATTTACCAGGGTCTATCATGGATTCACCAGCGGCCTTGAATGCGGCCAGATGAATTACTGATTCCACTCCATCCAACGCGTTGGTGACATCAGCTCTATTTAATGTGGAACCTCGAATAAATGTTGCCCGCTTATCAACAGCCTGTTTATTTCCCGTTGATAGATCATCCAGTACAACAACTTCAAATTCGCTTTCACATAGCGCCAGAACTACATGAGAACCGATATACCCCGCACCGCCTGTAACCAATACTTTCATTTAATTAATTTCTTTCTTCGCAATGATGCGCCTCTCAATTACCTCGCCCTTACTGTTGAACTGTGAAATGACCATTTCAACATCATCAGGATATTCATATGCAATTGCATTTTTCATAATCCCATTTTCATTATAATAAGTAATGCGAGAAGGTTTTTTATTTTTATCAAATCTAACGGTATGACTGCCTACAAGCGTAGAGTCTGATCGAAAATATTTAGATTTTAGCCCATTTTTCCCATATTGGAATTCATAATAATAATAAAGATTTTCAAATTGATCCAATACGTGAACGGCTTTAGTAATTCCTGCACTATTAAAATTGTAACGGGCAATCCATCCGGGACGAATCGTACTTAGATCCGGGGCAAATAATTCTTGATTTAATTCAGATAGATTTCGGGATGAATAGAATTCAATATCATATTGAGTAGATTTTCCATCGTCCTCCCAGCTCATATGAAATGTCCATAACATTTTCCCATGACGGTTATAATAATCTACATCTCTCACAAGACCTTTTTCATCTAAAGTCGCCCGATAATGGGGTTTGCCCATGGTTTCTTTTTTAGTCAAACCTGTTAATAACTCTTGGTTCTTTGGATTCCATTTTTCATAGTAGAGCTTTAACCGGCTTGTTGATTTTGCTTTTTTACGACGACCTTTATCCCAATTGGCAGGTACAAATTCAATATATTTCAATTCACCAGAAGGATAATAAACTGCTCTAAAATGCGCTTGATTCTTCTTTATTGAATCCTTTGGTTTACCCGTGAGGATATTTGTTCTCATGAGATCTGTAGAAAAAATTTTAACAACAGAATCCGGCTGCGAAAACAGACTACAGGATAAAATTAATAATAAAAAAAATACTTTTCGCATTTACATCATTCCCCACGACATGAGCCCTAGAATAACAAATACCATTCCCATGCCAACCCAGCGACTGCTGGATAATTTTTGTTCATATTCCATCGCTTCAGCTTCGATAGAACGATAGCTCAAAACCACTCGGACTGTTTTCCCTTTTTCCACCAATACATCCTGTCGGGCGAGTTGGATCATATCCCGCATTTTTTTATTTTGAGATATAGCTTGTGCATTGATTAACATTTGTGGCGGGAAATAACTTACTTGGTGCCAACCCGCCGCAACTTGAACAGGATCTTTTATTGGAGAGGCCCCAACTTGCAACCCATCAACAAAGATTGGGATTCCATCCGTATCACAAAAGATATGGATGGCAGTGACAGGAGAAGGTTTTCCATCCCAGTCAATTTCCTGTGAGAAAATTGATGAAAAAAATATAATAATTAGAAGACTACGCATGCAGGTCCTTCTGCATTTGTACTACTTGTAACATGAGATCTGTAGCATCTTGACCGGCTGCTTCCATTTCTCTGATTTTTAGTCGTGCCTTTTTGATTTGTTCTTTAGTGGAAACCTTTGAAAGAGTATTTAAGCAATCTTTTACCATTTGAAGAGGTGAGGTTGTATCATCTTCATCTATCAAAATCTTAGAAACTACCTCACGATCTTCAGATGAATCAAAATGAGCAATAATTTGAGCTGGATTAACTTGAGGAGCATTAAGAAGCGTCTCAGCTAATTTTTTTAATTGACGATTTTCAATTTTATTTAAGTCTAAATTTTCTTTTACAAATGATCGTGCTTCTTCATCGTCTCCACTCAATACTTTTATAATTCCTAATTCCGCTTTGGCATTTACTGTTGTAAACATTGACTGTTTTGGTTTTTGTAATTTTTCTGAATATTGTTTACGTTTTTTTCTTACTTGCTGGGTGAACATATGGACAACTTGATTTTCTTCTATACCACCAACTTGGGCTAGGTTTTTAATGAGGTCCTGTCGAATGATGGGATCTTGAATTTCTGATGCTTCAGTTAGAATTTCTTTCATCAGATTTGATTTTTCTGTAGCAGTACTTTGAGAAAAATTTGACGTTCTCAAATGAAAATTTAACAGACCAATCGCTTGATCAATCCCCTTTGTTTTAAATCCTTCAGCTCCATCACGATTAACCCAATCATCAGGATCCATTCCATCTGGGATAACAATAACGATAGGTTCAACCCCTCCCTTAAGTAAAGAATACCCTGCTTTTTTGGCTGCATTGATGCCAGCCGAATCTCCATCGTATGCAAGGTAAACTTTGGGTGCAATCCTCCGAATTTGATGGACATGGCGATCAGTGAATGCAGTTCCAGAAACCGCCACAACATTTTTAATTCCCACTTGAATTAATTGAATTAAGTCTGTATATCCTTCGACTAAAATGGCTGATTCTGCATTTCTGATTGCATCTCGAGTTAGATTTAATCCATAAAAAACTTCACTTTTTCGATATAGAGGCGTTTCAGGCGAATTCATATACTTTGCTGGATCATCTGTTCCAAATACTCGTGCTCCAAATGCAATTACCTTACCAGTAGCATTTGAAATAGGGAACATAATACGACCGCGAAAACGGTCATAAAATTCAGAGTTTGATACACCAAACAAGCCTGATTCTTCTAGAACCTTTTTATCGTAATTTTTTGGATTAATTTTATTGAATAGGTAAGATGAATTTTCGGGGGCAAACCCAACTTTGAATAATTTTAAAGATGTTTCACTTAAACCTCGATTTAATAAATATTCTTTTGCTTCTGCACCGCGATCTGAAAATAGTGTTTTATGATATATCTCAGTGGCTAGTTCATGAATCTCAAATAAATTACCAAAAAATTCTTTTGAATTATCACTGCCAGAAAAAGCTACCTCAATACCCAATTGTTGCCCTAATTGTTGTACTGCTTCCACAAAACTTATCTTTTCAAATTCTATTATGAAATTAACTGCATTGCCGCCATTACCACAGCCGAAACAGTGATAAATTCCTTTGTCGGGCGCAACGCTGAATGATGGCGTTTTTTCGTTATGGAAGGGACACAGCCCAAAGAAATTTTTACCACGCTTTTTGAGATCTACATGGCGCGAGACTACGTCTACAATATCAGCAGCATCTCTAATTCGATCGATGGTTTCCTGAGGAATTCTAGCCATTAGTATCCTCAGTTGAATTCAAAAATTCACGGATTGTTTTTTCACCTTTTTCCACATGGTCATTTAAGTTAAATGTGCTCACAATGGATTTTCGAATATGAACTAATCGTTGGGAAATTATTGATTGTTGATTCACAATAGCTGTTTTTTCTCGATTGGGAATCAGCTCAAACATCCAAAAAAAAATCATGACTACTAATATCCCTTTCGCTACGCCAAAAACAATTCCCATGACACGATTGGTCCACTTTGTGCTTTTGGATAAAAATAAAAAATGAATCAGTTTGGTCACTATTCGTGCTAATAAAAGAATAGTTATAAAAATAGCAATGAAACTTAAAATAAAAAGGAGCCATACATCCATTGTAAGCCAGGTAATGAGAAAGGAGCCCAATCCCACATAAAACTGTAGGGCAAAAACCGTTGCAAAAATGATTCCTAATAGACGACCCAATTCTTCAACTAATCCACGGCGGAATCCGATAGTTGCCATGGCAATAATAAAAAAAATTGCAAGTGCATCAATAAATTGAATCATAAGAATTTTATTAATCTAAAGATTCTCGAACAAAGTTTTGGGCAGTTTTTCCATCGATTAATCCTTTGCCACGCTTCATGACCTCCGGCATAACCCTTCCCATATCCGACATGGATGCTGCTCCAACTTCTTTAACTACCGATTGGACAATACTCCGAATATCATCTTCTGACATCATTTTGGGGAGATAGCCATTTAATATTTCCATTTCATTTTTCTCTGCATTTACTAGATCTTCTCTGTCACCTTTTTCATAGAGTTCGATGGATTCCTTCCTCTGTTTTACAAGTGTTTGGAGAATTTTTACTTCTTCTTCTTCAGAAAGATCATCT
>Ga0315338_1004815_pt1 | contig 10283 bp, 8 predicted proteins | sample ASW8metaG_FD_204518 | JGI IMG/M metagenome (GOLD analysis project Ga0315338, IMG submission 204518) | Ammonia-oxidizing marine archaeal communities from Monterey Bay, California, United States - ASW #8 | ecosystem: Environmental > Aquatic > Marine > Coastal | place: USA: California | collected...
ACGGACCATAAGTCGAGAAGTTGCCAAACTTACCGAAGGCTTCAATCGTTGTTGCTCCATTGGAAACGATAACATGAACGTCTTTATAGCCAGCCAACCGGTCCATGATCTCTTGAAACCTAGTAGCCCTAAGCTCAGTCACTCGGTCGCCGGGAAGATTCCGCATGACCTGGGCTTCTGAAATATCCAACTCTCGTGCTGCAACCATCGTCATAGCACGAGGGTTTGTTTGAAAGTATTCGCTGACTTTTGCAGCGGAATTGGTAACTGACATGGCTGCGATCCCGTTGCGGTTTGATGGTAAACTATTGGCTAGCAATCAAGGCGAAAACGAGATTGATACCAAGCCAGGTTTCTGTGTATGGCTACCCTGCCGCAACTCACGTGCCCTAATACGTCACCAAACCACACCGGTAGCCTAAAGAGCTGATTTGCAAGCACTTTTCTGCATTTGGATGCTACCGACGGAGACAAACCTTGATGCCGTCATGCAACCTGCATGTTGACAAAAGACAGCATGCGACCTTCCTTAAAGCTCTTTTATGTAGTGATCTGAGGAGAAAATGGTTTCGCTTCCTCAATCCTTAACTGCTGCTGCCAACTCGCTTTGCTGTTGCCACGTGTCAGCCAATGCCCGTTGCCACCTTCTTAGCCGTATATAGGATTGGTCAATCAACTCGATTACCTGCTCTTGGTCGATCGGCTTGAGCAGGTAATCTGTAGCACCCAATTCAAATGCGTCTAGCAATGCTTCTTGCGTTGAATGTCCCGTCAGAAACAGCACCTGCGTACAAACATTACGTCGCTTAGCGCATCGCAACAGTTCAAGTCCGTTGATTCCAGGCATCTCTAAATCGGTTATCAAGATGTCGATGCCGCCATTATTGATTCGCTCTCGCGCTTCAACAGGGTCAGTTAGCGATTCAATGTTTATTTTATCCTGCAATGATCGCCCTAGGACTTTTGTGAGTAATCGCACCATGCTCGGATCGTCATCAACTATCAGTAAAGTCGAATTTCTTTTTGGTGTGGCCATGAAATTGTCTCCATTTCTACATGTGATTGTATTCGCATCTGCCTTACAAGTATCTTTTCTCTTTTACTCATTTCCGACTTATTAAACTTTCAACGACTCTAATTCGAACATATTTTTGCATTGTTGCGATACAAGTAGAGGAAGATCGTCTATCGAAAACTGCTGATCCACATGCCCCTGTGTAAATGCAACTTTATTCATTCCATAAACATCGGAAGTTAATTCATCTTGACCCAATACATACCCACCAGCACTACGTATTTCACCACACCCCTCCGCTCCATCATGCCCCATCCCTGTCATGATGATTCCCAAGCACCGATTCTGATAAATTTCCGTAGCGCAATGCATCATCACGTTCACAGAAGGCTTATGGCCACTCACTTGATCGCCGTCACGTACTCTTGCTATCACCCGAGAACCTTGACGTCGCAAATAAAGATGTTTGCCACCTGGCGCAATCAACACATGATTCGGCTGCATGACATCGCCGGTTTTAGCCTCTTTCACGGTAAGTTGCGAGATCGCATCCAGACGTGCAGCAAAGGGTCCCGTAAATTGCGCCGGCATATGCTGAACAATAGCAATCGCAGGCAACGGCGGCTCAAGCAATTGAAACAGCCCTGTAAGTGCCGGTGGTCCTCCCGTAGATATCCCTAGAGCAATACAGCAATCTTCGTAAAGACCCTCTGGCGAAGCAGTAGCTTTACTTATTGCATTAACCTTAGAGACAGATCGCTGTGTACGTGATTTGCGTATTCGCAATACCCGCTGCACATCAGTGCCCGCCATGTTGTGTATTTTTTGCAGCAGTTCATCACTAAATGCTGTGCTTGTCGACTTAAAGTTTTCAGGCTTGGTAATGTAGTCTAGTGCGCCACGCTCTAAAGCTTGCAATGTTATACCAGCCGCACGCTGTGTCACAGCGCTGACCATAATGACCGGAATGGGATTCGTTTTAAGTATGGCGTCTAATGTAGCCATCCCATCCATACGAGGCATTTGAACATCGAGGGTAACAATATCCGGCTTCAATTTCGCAATTTTCTCCAGCGCATCCTCACCGTCTCTTGCCGTGCCAGCTACAGCAAGACCCTCTGCATTTTCGATGATATCGCTGAGTATCTCGCGCAGCAGAGCTGAATCGTCTACCACCAATACCCGAATAACATTTTTAGACATGGTCTTCCGGGGAAAGTTAGATTGCACTTTGAGCCAATGGACATTTACGATTACTTACAAACAAGTACCGCGGAGTTACCGGCTGTGCATTCAAACAGCGCATACTCTGCAAGGAAAGACATCCCCAATAGTACTAGAAAAAGATAGGGTAAGACTTCAGCGAGTCAAGAAAACTACCCGTGGCTGGGGAATCATTTTACAGAATCTTCCGTCGCGCAAGGTCAAGCACTGTTACCAGCAACAACACTATAACCCTTAGAAATACAGGGTCTTACACCCAATCGGCACATGGCGATAATTTTGCGTTTTCGCTACTGCAATAGTTGCAGATTTGCAAATCTGGGCATCATCTTACAAGAAAATGGGTGGCTGCAGAAAAACCGCAGCCACCCATTGATGGTTTACACCCTATTTTCAACAGTGTCTAAAATATGCCGTTAACACCAACCTAGGCACTGCGGCTCGTCAAATTTCCAGCCCCTTGAAAATGAGGCTTTGGTATAGCTGATTGGGAAGGCCCTTGAGCAATCGCCTGACTAATCAGCAATTGCACCTGAGCTTGCACTTCGGCAACAGAGTCGCCTTCAACTATGCCAATATGTGTTGGAATGTTCGACACTAATGTAACCTTCGCCCCATAAGGCTTGGCAGCATCGGACAGAAGCATTTCCCCTATATCAGCGGTAAATATAGGCCCTTCGTTGGTTCTAAAGACCAGCGTTTCGACAACCCGATAGGCCTGCGAAAGCTTTGGGGCGAGTTCGGGGGTAATTGCAACAGACATTGTGATCTTTCCTCCTTGATTAAAAAGACGTGACTATTATCAGCACTGACGCAAAATTTGCTTGTCCAACGGAAGGCAAGCTTATCCTCAGCTAAACAAAAAGGTCAACATGAATAGTTCGCCTATCATAATCGACTTTTTTTACTCAAGACTTACTTCAACTTGCTTCTCACCCCTGGTTAGGTGAAAAACGCACCCCGGGGCATAACCTCGACTGCGAACATCTGCTAGTATTTTAGAAAGGTCGATATCTTCATCCAAAATACGCTGTTTTAGATCGTCATCCAATAACTCCCCTAGGCGTTCGATATTATTCGCCGCCTGCGTAAGTTGCACTTTAGTGCGTCCCTGCTCCAAAACACGTATTTTCAAATGTGTAGACAAACCACCAAAATCTGATCGTGTTGCAACAGAAGGAACCTTCAAGTGATCTATCTGAAACTGAAGTGGGCAAATTGCATTTCCAAAAGCCGTCTGCCAACTCCGAGCAGTTCCGAGCCCATTCATATAGTGAGTCAATCCTTGAAAAGATCGCAATATAAATATAAAGCTAGCAGGGCCTGCGATCCTGAAATTCCAACGGTCGACTCCTAGTACGGCTTCCAAACGCTCCGAAAGCTTCCAGTCACACATGTCGTAGGGATACGATACACAAAATGGTTCGAACAAAATACTACACACAGCTGGCAACTTCGCCGCCAAGGGCTCCAAGTACTCTCGATCGAAGCCCAACGCCAGCAATAATGCCAAAGGCGATTCATTTCGTCTCATTGTCGCTTGGATGAGTCGCGACAACGCTAGTCGGGTTGACAGTCCGGGCCGAGCCATACAGCCAAAATCGTAAAGCACCAATTGCGGACCATGGCTACTTTTACGAAACCGGACATTGCCAGGGTGCCAATCGGCCTGCATCAATCCATGCTGAAAAAGTCCTGTTAAAAAGAACTCAAGCAATACCGAAGCCATTTGCTTCCGATCAGCCTCCGACCAGCTTTCGCGTACCTCGTCCCATGTCTCCCCATCTTCCCAATGACTAACTAAAATGGTCTTGCTACTTAGCGATTCAACAACCTGTGGAATCACGACCGAGGGATTGCCCTGCCAGGAATTGTAAAGTTCCCGTTGATGAGCTGCCTCCTGCTCGTAGTTAAGCTCTTGTTGCAAGTCTTCGGCGACGATTTGATGATAGTCGCTGAGATCAAACCCTCGTCTCAAGTTGCCCAATGGAATACTTAACCACCCCAACGCCTTCATATCCGTTTGCACGGCTTGATGGATACCAGGGTATTGCACTTTGATCGCCACTTCTCGGCCATCATGGAGACAACCTCGATGCACTTGTCCCAGCGAAGCGGCATGTCCTTCCGTTTCAATACTCGCCAGCACCTGACTAACCTCTTGATTCCAAGCAGCTTCCAAAAGTCCGCGTATGACGTCCCAGGGCAGCGGTTCACTAGCTTCCTGTAGCGAACTGTAAGCAGACGAGAAATCATTTTCGTCACGCGAGCTAGTAAAACTTAGCATCTGCCCAACTTTTTGAGGCAGCCCCTTGAGTTTACCCATGCGACGGCTGAGGTGCTCATGTGCACGCCTCTGAGCATGCTCGGATCGAGAGCGTAACTGAATTGCATCTTTCGCCATACCTGCATAGCTGGCGGTACGCTGGAGAGTTTGCAGAGTCATACTCGTCGTTTCCCTGAATACGCTATTCGGTAGCCACTCGACCTCCGAACGTGCTGAAACATCACTTCGGTCTAACTTGCCTTATACAGCGACCGTCTCGCGATCCTCAGGCTGGTCCGAAGTAGGCGTTGTGTTGTTTCGTCGACCCGAAACCAGGTCATCAGCCAATCCTACGACTTTCTTCAAATCAGGCTTGGTAATCAGGGCATCCGCACCAACCGCTTTCCCCTTTTTCTGATTATCCGGCGTCAGGATCGAAGACAAAAGCAAAACGGGTAATTCTTTCAACACCGAATGTGTCTTGATTTTCTGCGTTAAATGCAATCCATCCATAGCGGGCATCTCAACGTCGCTAATCACCAAGTCGGCAATCTGACCGAGATCCTTTCCTTCTGCTAATCTTGCCTCAAGCCAGTTCCACACGAGCAAACCATTTTCAAAGCTTGTCACGTTTGTGTAACCACTATTATTAAGCGTAGTTTGCACTGCCTTTCGTACAGTCGCAGAATCGTCTGCACAAAGCACTCGCATTTCCTTACGAGGCACATTGTTGGGATTCTCCACTCGGTTGACATCATAGTCTTCTTGTGAGATATCAGCAGCAATGGTTTCGAAGTCCAGCATCGTCACCAGACTCCCCTCGATATCAGTAACAGCTGTGACAGGTGATTTCACATTCGTCACCACTTCTGGAGCCGGCAAAATTTGCTGCCAACTTATTCGATGAATACGTTCTACATCGTCTACCATAAACGCCGTTTGGGTTTGGTTGAATTCGGTGAGAATCACGTTACTTTCACTAGATTCTGGCGCCTCTTGCCCCAAATGCTTATGTAGTGACACACAAGGAACAACCACATCCCGAAGACGAAAACATCCCAACACTGAATCGTGGGCGTGAGGTAGATGCGTAATGGGCTGCGCAGAAAGCACCTCGCGAACCTTAGCTACATTAATACCAAGACGGTACTGACCTACATGAAAAACGAGCACTTCAACTTCGTTCGTGCCACTTTCCAGGAGAATATCTTTCTCCAACAATATGCTACCAACGTTAGACATGGAGGGAGTCGCCTCATTCTTACTGTATTACAAAACTTAGTATCATTTTTGCATCAAAGTGCTGACAGTTACTCTTTACCTACGGTTAGCAGCTATCTTTAAACGCACGATTAAACTATGTTTACCCTAACTGCAAGTTACTTGGTTAGTACTTGCCAACTTTTCAAGCGCTGCGATCAATCGCTTCCGATCGAATGGTTTGACAATAAAGTCCGACGCCCCAATCTGCAGGGCTTCTTTCAAAACATCGGTTTGGTCCAAAGCGCTCACCACGAGCACCTTCGCAGTGCTATCCGCCCCCATAATGCCCCGCAAAGCATGTAGTCCGTCGTATTCGGGCATAACCAGATCAAGGGTCATGACATCCGGATGAAGTGTAGCATGCTGCTCTATGGCCTCCTGTCCGTTTGATGCCTCTCCTACAATCTCCCAGCCGCCCTCGATTGCAGCATCCTTAATCATCTCTCGGATAATCATTGCGTCGTCGGTAACTAGCAATCTTTTTGACATCACATTTACCTCTTTGCGTATGTATCAGCCTGATCTGTCAGGCCATAATTCATTGGTTAGGTTTACTTAGGCGCGTCGTAGCAAGTCCAACGCTTGTCATTTGCTCTGCTTTAGGACTACAGAATTACAGCTGTCTCTCCCATAATCTCAACAATCAAATCGCCTGTCTGATTTTCGAACGATATCCGACGTCCTTTGTCTCCACCAATATGACGGCCAATAATAGGAATCCCCAATCCCTCTAGTAACTCCTCCACCTTGGCAAAATTTGCATCCCCGATCTGAAGCGGACCAGAGCTGCCAAACATATTGGCCCCCCCCGCCATCTTGGCGATAAGTCCGGCCGGATTGCCACCTTTTTCCAACAGCTGGTCAAGCATGTGAGGCACCGCTGTGTCAGCAAACTTACCAGGTGGCCCCGGTCGGTCTTGCGAAAGCGGCAAGACTATGTGGCCGACTGCCCCCACTTTTCGTCGCTCATGATACAAAACCAACCCGATGCACGACCCCAGTACAGATTTTGCTTCTCCATTACCCTCAAGCAATGCGATCTGTCCCATGCCGACATTAACGGCTGCTTTTTCTTTGTTTAATACTTCGATGCTCATCTTATTAATCTCTGAATGTGCTAATAGTCTACTGTTCTCAAATCAACTCTCATTAGGCACGAAGTGCTTGATTCATCACATCGACTAATTCCTGGCAAGGCACAAATACCACGTTCCAATTTACCGCTTGATTATTAAATACAAATTCGGTTCGACAAACCATCACGTGGTCGCTGACCATTGCCTGCGCCATGACTGCTTGCTCAAGCACACTAGCTCCGTAGTCCTGCAAGAAGTGAGGAGCCGTTGGAGAGAGTTGATGCCCCGTCAACCGCGTCAATTCATTGAGATAAGCAGATGCCAAGATGTTCCCCGTCTCCATAATGGCCGACTGTTCCAGAGCACTCCATTCTGACTCTTCATTAACATCTCGCCCCAGCAATCCCGCAGCCAATTGACGCCCGTTCAGTTCATCAAAAGTTAGAATCAACTGGCCGCCAAAATCGCCTTGAATACCCAACACAACCATGGTGAGCAGATCGTCTCCCATCTCTAAAAACGAAGAGGCCTCCTCAAGCGGTACCTCCTGCACTTTGTCGAGCGACAACGAGACCTGACCAGAGGTCCAGCCTGACATGGCAACCGAAGCGTGCTCTGTCGCTGCAGCAAACATCTTGCTCAGCAATACTAACGATGGGTCTGTAGTTGTGGCATCAGTCACGGTAATGATTTCCTTATAAATAATGTTTATTCTGCTTTTGCTAATACTTGATTGGCTGGCGCCGCCCCGCCCGAGCCATTCTTACGGCATGCCATGTCAACCAGTGCAGCTACATCCAGAATCAAAGACACACGCCCGTCTCCCAGAATACTCGCCCCCGCTATGCCAAGAACATTCTGATAGTTCTCAGCCAACGATTTAATAACGATGTCTTCCTCCCCCAGCAAATCATCCACAGCCAGCCCCAGTTCCATATCATCAGTGCCGACAATTACCAATGTCTGTTCGCCATCCGGGCTGTGTTCACTCCGGTAATCTTCATCCCAATGAACGAGCTCGCTGAGCTCAACCACAGAGATAGCCCGACCTCGTATCGTGGCCGTTTTCATTCCATGCACTGTGGATAAATCTTTTTCGCCCACGCTGACAATCTCAGAAACTGATTCCATCGGCACCGCAAACACATCGTCGTTGATAACCGTTAACAAACTCGGCAGAATGGCCATCGTCAGCGGCAACTTGATCGTGATGGTTGTCCCTACTCCCAACTCGCTATCCAGTTCAAGCGTGCCGCTTATCTGCTCGATCTTCGAGCGGACGATATCCATCCCCATACCACGACCAGAGACCTCAGTAACTTTTTCCGCCGTGCTAAAGCCTGGCTCCCAAATCAGCTGCAATGCTTGCTGAGGAGTCAACCGATCGGCATCAGACTCGCTAATAATCCCCTTATCAATCGCTTTCGCTTTCAGCTTTTCGGGATCTAGCCCTTTTCCGTTGTCTTTTACCTCGATAAAAATTCGATTACCACGATGGAAGGCATCAAGCGTTACCGTTCCATGTTTCGACTTGCCTACGGCAACCCGATCATCCGGAGATTCGATACCGTGATCTGCTGAATTACGGATCATATGTATCAATGGATCCCCCAACTCATCGATCATACGCTTATCGAGTTCCGTTTTATCGCCTCGAATTACCAACTGGATTTCTTTACCATTGCTGCGCGTTATGTCGCGGATGACACGCTTAAAACGACCGAATAACGGGCCAATTGGTACCATGCGAATATCCATAACACTCTTCTGGATACCGTCCGAGACTCGATCCAACTGATGGACCGCCTCCGAAAGGTCGTTCACCAGATTCCGAGCTTTGTACAATTTCGAAATATCGCTTTGAACAACTTCCAGATCACGCTGCATCTGCTGCACATGACTGTGGATACCCTGAACAGCAGTTTCACCTTCAACAGACTCACCAACCAATCCGCTCGTGTCGGCTAATATTTTTGTGAAGATCCCAGAGATATTCTCCAGGCACTGCGCTGATTGTTTACGCGAAGACAGATCCTTCAGATCCTCACCAATCTGACCAAACCGAGCCTTATTAATCACCAGCTGACCCGCCAGATTCATCAGATGATCAAGTCGCTCGATCTCAACCCGCAATGTCTCGGTCGGTTTGTTCTTACTAGCAGCAGAGTCTGTATCAGCTGCAGCACTCGGCGGTTTCTTACTCTTTGCCTCAGACGATGGTTTGCTAGCCTTCTCCTCTGGTTTTTGTACTACTAGCGTGGCATTCTTCTCTTCAGTCGCATTCGAGCCACTGGCCGCTTTCTCAGACTTTTGCGAAATGATGTCTTCGAGGCTGATATTCTTGATCCCATCCATATCAATAGCCTGGCGCACTTCACCAACAGTACGATCCGTTGTTAAACCAAATACAAGACGCTCTACGGATTGAGCTTTCGCCAAATCGCCTTCATTGGGTATCCGGTAAACAACCTCATCCAAGTCATCAAGTCGTTCAAAAACCACCAGAGCTTTAATCTCCGACATGGGTAGTCCTGCCTCAATAGTCACCACCCCTGCCAACACTCGAGCTCCATCGGCAACCACGTCTGTTATTCGGGTACGTTCATCTGGTGTCAATTCCGTAGACCGTCCTGAGTCAACCTCTGTCGAGGCTGTTTTTTCGGAAACCGGTGTTTCCCTCTTACTAAGGTGAACAGCATGCAGAGTCTGATAGGCTTGACTAAAGGTATCAGGGCCTCGCTCACCCTTTTTAAGCAGTTCCACGTACGCCCTTAACGAATCAACGGCCACTAACAACGCGTCGGAGATCTCACTCGTAACGCTCTGTTTGGTGTCTCGCAGCTCTTGCAACAAGTCTTCCATCAAGTGAGCCAATTTGGCTGACCGATTAAGTCCAATGGAAGCCGCTGCTCCCTTTATCCGATGACAAATTACCAACAAAGGATCAACTGTCACCCCATCGTCGTTGAGCAACTCTTCACTTAACAAATCTAACGACTCTTCTGTCTCGTCGATGAAAATTGGTAGATACTTACTAGGCACCTCCGATTCGTCTACCACATCAGCTAGAGGATCAATCTCCTCGACCTCCTCCACACTTTCGACAGGCTCTTCTACCTGCGTAATTTTCTCTGCTTGTTCTGTTTCAAAAACCTTATCGACGTCTTCCCCAGTCCCTTGTTGACGATCGACACCGGCAGTTTCTAACAATTTTTTGATCCCCTCAACAATCGTTTCGTACTCCGTCTCTTCGATGCTAGGATCCTTAAGATGCTCCACCATCCCCGCCAAACGATCGAAAGCCTGAAACATCAAATCCACCACATCTGTGGTGATGGTTAACGTCTGGTCGCGAGCGGCATCAAACACATTTTCTACATTATGAGTCAGGTTATTGATGTCACCCAACTGCAGCATCGCGGAGAGCCCTTTCAGGCTA
>Ga0315338_1004816_pt1 | contig 10282 bp, 10 predicted proteins | sample ASW8metaG_FD_204518 | JGI IMG/M metagenome (GOLD analysis project Ga0315338, IMG submission 204518) | Ammonia-oxidizing marine archaeal communities from Monterey Bay, California, United States - ASW #8 | ecosystem: Environmental > Aquatic > Marine > Coastal | place: USA: California | collected...
AAACCCCGACACCAAGCTTTTCTCATCCGTCATCGGAGACTCCCCTTAATGTTCCTCCTCAGAGTCTTCATACACAGACCCTGTAGAACACTAACTATAGATCGTATACGCCAGGACACACAACAAAAATTCGCGTTATAACCGTTATAAAGACAACATTTTCACGGCCGTACCTCTCTTTAAGCTAGCCTACTCCTCCGATAGTTCGGTATCCTCCTAAACAAACAATAAAAGCCCCATCGGCTGGGAATCATTAATGGATAACACTCGCAGAACATTCCTTAGGGATGCTGCCCTTATTTCCTCAACCCTCGCTACCGGCAGACTCTGGGCACAAGATACGGAATCCGATTTTACAAGAATTGCGGCAGAGGAAACTTTTACGATCCCAGAGGTGTTGGAGGCACTCTCAGAACTAGTTGCTCGTGATCCCGACCGAGTTCCACCTCACGCAACCATTCTTGAACCCGAGATGAGCTCTGCACTAGTAGATCTAGGCGCGGGCCGAATCTCCTCAATGGATGAGGCTCGGATAGATAAACAAATTCTCGGCATCTGGTCGCCAGGAGTTCAGGTATTTGGATCATCCCAAGGCACAGAGCTTGCCCAATTAGCTAACGATCGCTTGGCAGAGGCAATTAGGCAGCACCCAGATCGCTTCGCAGGCCTCGCCACAATTGCCCCACAGGATCCTGACTCTGCAGTTCAGGAAATGGAGCGTGCCGTGGTTGACCTTGGTCTCAACGGCGTACTCATCAATTCACATACCAACAACGAATTCCTTGACCAGCGCCAGTACTGGGCAATTCTGGAAGCGGCAGAGGCGCTAGAGACCCCTATTTATCTTCACCCGCGGATCCCGCCTGCACAAATGTACGGCGCTCTAACCGATTACACCCTGTATAGCGCCTTATGGGGCTTTGGAATAGAGGCCTCGACCCACGCTGTACGGCTTCTGATGAGTGGGGTATTCGATGAATTCCCGCGGCTAAAGATCATACTTGGGCACATGGGTGAGGGCATTCCCTTCTGGCTCAGTAGACTGGATGTAATCTCCTCCTCTAGGCCTGGAATGCCGACAACGGCACGTCGTCCCAGCGAATACTTCATAGAAAATTTTGCGATTGTGACAAGTGCTATGTTCTGGGATCCGGTACTAACCTTCTGCCACTCTGTTCTGGGTCCCGAGAAAATCATGTTTGGAATCGATTACCCCTTCGCACCAAGCACCGTCGCAACCCGCTGGATGGATGCCGCCCCACTATCTCAGGCGGATAAACGAATGATCTATCAGGAAAACGCAGAAAGAATATTTTCCCTATAACTAACATAAAAAATCGGAGCAAGAAAATGTCGGATCGAGCTTCCAAAATATTAACTAGTCTAGGTGATAGAGGTTCCCTAATTACCGTGGTCGTCTGCGTTTCGATGACAATGGGTACAGCCTGTAGCCAGGAAACCATGGCTCCATCACCTTTCTCCAGTGAGCAGTTAACAGAACCGCCGACGACCGGATGGCCGACCAACGGCGGCAACCTCTACAACCAGCGCTATTCGCCCTTAGCCGAAATAAATAGAGATAATGTTCGGAGCCTAAAAGGTGTCTGGAGAACGCATCTAAACGGATCCGGCATCGGAGACAAGTATTCTGGCGAAGCACAGCCTATCGTGCACGATGGTGTAGTTTATATTATCACTGGTGCCGACGACGTCTTCGCCATTAGCGTAGAGACTGGCGAGATTCTCTGGGTCTATGAATCCAATCTAGACCAGAGCATCGATACGGTCTGCTGCGGTTGGACAAGTCGCGGCGTAGGTCTTGGTAGCGGCAAAGTTTTTGTCGGCCAGTTGGACACACAGTTGGTAGCGCTAGAACAAGACACAGGCGAAGTCATTTGGGCTACACAAACAGAGGACTGGGAAGCTGGTTTCACCATCACCAGCGCCCCACTTTACTACGACGGTTTAGTAATCACTGGGTTCGCGGGTGCTGAGTACGGCACCCAGGGTCGAGTTAAAGCCTATGACGCAGACGACGGATCCTTGGTTTGGACCTTTTACACCATCCCAAATCCGGGTGAAGTCGGACATGATACCTGGCCTCAGAATAGCGACATCTACAAGTATGGTGGAGCTTCAGTTTGGCAAACACCAGCAGTAGATCCAGAACTCGGGCTAGTTTATTTCTCTACCGGCAACCCTGGCCCGGACTTTAACGGTTCGGTTCGAGAAGGCGACAACCTATTCTCAATCTCAATGGTGGCAGTAGACGTCCATACAGGAGAATATCGCTGGCATTTCCAGCAGGTACACCACGATATCTGGGACTATGACGCATCGAGTCCGGTAGTGTTGTTCGATATTGAGCTTGATGGCGAGCTGAGAAAAGCCATCGCAGAACCCAGTAAAACCGGGTGGGTGTATATCCTGGACCGAGTGAACGGCGAGCCCCTCATCGGAATCGAGGAACGTCCCGTACCTCAAGAGTCGAGACACCTCACCTCAGCAACTCAGCCTTATCCCGTGGGCGATGCGTTTGTCCCTCAGTCGGTAGATATCCAACCCGGAGATTTCCCACCATTGGTGAATGAGGGGCGCATATTTACGCCGTTCTGGACCGAAGGTACGGTTGCGGCACCAGGTACTTTAGGGGGGGCCAACTGGCCGCCAAGTTCTTATGATCCGTCCACTGGCATCCTCTACGTCTGCGCGACAGAACGAACGGGTTTCTTTAGGGGTGGAGATATTGATAACGAGTTACCGGATATGCCTGGGGAAAGATATATTGGCGGAATCTTCGGACATATAGGAATCCAAGCAGGCATTCTTGCCGCCATGGATATGCATACTAATACTATCGTCTGGCGACAACGTTTCCGGGATTTATGCTATAGCGGCTCTTTGGTTACAGCTGGTGGTCTACTATTCGTTGGCCGTGGTGACGGCCGATTGACAGCATTAGATTCCAGTGACGGTGCGCACCTTTGGGAATTTCAGACTGGCGCCGGAATGAACGCTCCGATCAGTGCATTTGAACACAACGGCGAGCAGTATCTGGTCGCCTATTCAGCAGGTAATCTTTTTGCAGGGACGCCGCGTGGTGACAGCGTCTGGCTCTTTTCCCTCAACGGTACACTGTCGGAGGCATCACCTGCCGATTCAGAGCCCCCGCTTCAGGAGGTCGAGCATTAAACCAATAAAACTTATCTGACTAAGTAAAATTCTCCTAAAAACAAGGAACAACTTATTCTTTGCGTTGCACTACACCACTGTAAGTTATGTTGCTCTTGCCCTTGTACATTATGTAACGGCGGTGAAAAGTACTATGAATAAAATAGATTGGTCAAAGTTAAAAGCTAAAATTCAAACATCCTTTTCACGGCACCAAAGGCTCGGACGCGAATAGCCTCATCCACTTCAACTTCGTATTTGAGGTTTTGGAGTGAGTCGAGAATTTTCGGTAACGTTATGCGCTTCATGTGAGGACACAGATTACAGGGTCGGATGAACTCAACATCTGGAAACTGGACAGCGGTATTATCGCTCATGGAACACTCGGTAATCATGACAACGCGCCCAGGACGTGTCTGGTCTATATGACGAATCATTCCAGAGGTTGATCCTACGAAATCCGCCTCATTCAAAACCTCGGGTGGACACTCAGGATGCGCAATAATTTGTATGTCTGGTGTTGCTTTTCGGAAATCACGAAGCTCAGCAGCCGTAAACCGCTCATGAACCTCGCAGGTCCCCTCCCATAGAATGACCTCAACATCAGTCTTTTGGGCAACATACTTTCCTAAATAATTATCTGGCAGGATAATCACTCGATCGGTTCCCAATGCGTTAACTATATTGATGACGTTTGAAGATGTGCAGCAAACGTCTGATTCCGCCTTGACCTCAGCACTCGTGTTCACATAGGTGACCACCGGGACTCCCGGATAACGCTCCTTCAGAAGACGAACATCCTCACCAGTAATAGAGGCGGCTAGAGAGCATCCTGCTCGAAGATCTGGGATCAGTACCTGTTTCTCCGGGTTTAAAATTTTCGCTGTCTCTGCCATGAAATGCACACCACAGAAAACGATAATATCGGCGTCGGTTTCGCTCGCCTTCTCAGCGAGCCCTAAAGAGTCACCCGTATAGTCCGCCACACCATGATAGATCTCCGGAGTTTGGTAGTTGTGAGCAAGCAGGATCGCGTTTCGCTCAGCCTTAAGCTCATTAATCATGGCAACATAGGGAGCGTGAACAGGCCACTCCACCTCCGGAATTACGTGCTGGACTCGCTCGTAAATCGCTCGTGTGGCCGTAATAACCTGCGGGGTGTAGGCAAGAAATTGAGTCATATTAGTAGTACTTATACTCATTGTGAGTATAAGTGTAGCAAAAGTATATCACAGAGTAAGAAAAGGGGGCTATCGATCGTGATTACTCAATTAGCTGATCACCGGTGTCCGCAGGTTCGCCCCCGATCCACTCGTGACTAATCTGCATACGAGTCTTGTTCCCATCAGCATCAATTAAGTAACGGATTCGTCTTCCTTCCTCATCAAGAATTCCGAGCGATTGCTGAAAAAGTCCGGGCGGTGGCACGCCTGGAGGCACGGTGGCTTCCAGTATGTAAAGCCGGCCCGCATGCAGATAAATCCCGACAAAACTGCGAGATTGATCAAGATTCGTTATCTGCAACTGATGTCCTTCAATCTTTTCAATATCAGACCACGCATCGTAGGTAACTTCGCCACCCATTGAACGAAAACCTTGAGCTGCATGAGCAACTGAAGCTCGTATATCTGTTACCCATACGCTATCACTGCTATTCGCCTCGGTTCTGTCAGTTCGCTCCGAATGAATTCTCCTAGACTCCCTATAGTCAACCACCGTTAAAGAATAGATGCCTGAATCCCTTTCTACGGTATAGACACGAGCAGGAAATACGGCTTCAAAAGCTGAATGATGAGTAGTCTCCCGCACCTCAGGTTGGCCTGGGAAATTAACAATAAACAGATCTTCCCGATTAATGTACTCCAGCCATCCTTGTGCATGGGAAATACCAGAAAAAAAGGTACTTAAAAATATTGCAAGAAAGCTAATACTTTTTATAGTTTTCATAACTCTCTGAAACAAGAGGCTAATCCCACTCTTTTTCTACACCGCCTTCCGGTGTAAGGAAACCGAGAAGACAACCATTCGAGCGATCCTTCAACTGATGGCATCTCACGAAAATGGTGTCCCCGACTTCTACATCATCCTGCTTCCAACCATCTCTTCTAAGTTCGGGTGGGCTTGCCCCCTCTAGCGCCCAAGTCGTTGGTTCCCCTTGATCATCAAGAACCTCAATATAAATCCACGTGTGAGGATTGATCCAGTGGAACTCTGTTACTTTGCCCTCCAAGTGCGTGTATTCAGTCGTTGCGTAGTTACTATGGGAATGGTGAGCCTGTACAGAACTCACCGGAACAAGCCCCATCAAAATAAAAAAAACTATGCCATTTAGAATAAATGTCATGAACTTCACAAGAATCCTCAAGATGATGCAACTGATTCTACCCCAATCAAACTAATCAAGGATATCCACCTAAAAAATAATCAAGGAAAGTTACAGATATCCTAATTATTAATTAAGCGTCTCGCGACCAGCGTAATGTCGTCATACCCGGTGCCCGTCGTTCTCGCAATACTGCTCTCCGAAATCGAAATAATTCGGCAGGCCGACCACCCGTCTTCTGTTCAAGCTTTCCTGTCCCCTCAACGAGACCACTCTGTTCAACCTGCCGTCTGAAATTCTGTTTTTTTAAGCGTAGCCCGGTGAGCGCCTCCGCAACTTGCTGCAAATGAAGCAACGTGAAAGTCTCTGGAATCATCTCAAAAATTAATGGGCGATACCTGAGTTTACCGCGCACTCGACCTAAACCGGTTGCTAGTATTCGCCGATGATCAAACGCCATTGGATGACCAAGTCTTTGACACATAAAATGCTCAACCGGCTGTCCATGATCTAGCCAAAATTCGGAGATCATCTTAGCTTCATACAGGAGTTCATAACGCTCAAGCACTTTGTACGCGTCCCAGCCTGCATCACCCGAACCGAAACAAATTTCAACTCTCTCAAGAAAATCTTTACGGCCTTTCGCCCACTGGTGGAGCTCCGATTCAATCTCATCCATGACATCCGGGCGGCCATTCCGCCAATCCTCCCAAGGAAGATAGTCGAAACAATTCTCCCAACTTGAATGCTTGGCTGCAGTCAGACTGCTTTCCTGAGCCAAAGCAAGATATCCCACAGAAAGGACCCGGCCACTCCTCGATTTTGCACGGTGATCTCGCCCTTGATCAGCAAAGGTATAGAGCTGCTCGACATAGCCAAGCTCGTTATTGGTTTGCTCAACGACGGACCTACGCAGACATAACTCGAGCGTTCGATCATTCTCACCATCAAAAGAACCGGATGGTAGGAAATGCACTGTTACCGGGGAACTATAACTACTAGCGGCTAACTTGCCAGCCTCTGATGCCTGAGGACCGACAGTAAGTACCCGAGGTTGCTTGCCAGTGACTGCAAGAACAACTGCATTCACGCCAATCAGAAACTCTGATTGGCGTGACTCACCAAGCCCTCTCCCAGGGATATCGTTCATGTCAGAGTAGACGCTTAAGAATCTTCTCAGCAGCCTCAAGGGTTAATTCGCCAGGCTTCTGCGTATAGCGAATCTGTCCATCCCGGTCTATAAAAGCGCTGAAAGGCAACCCCCCGAAAGAGTTGCCATATTCGGCACTAAGATCCATTACGTTAAACACATCCCCGTAAACGATGGGAAAATCAACTTGCACTTCATTAAGAAATTTCCGCACCTTCTCTACTTCATCCGCAGCTAACCCCACCACCTCAAAACCTTGATCCCTGTAAGTTGCCCGTAATGCGTTGAACATGGGCATTTCTTTTCGACAAGGAATACACCAGCTTGCCCAGAAGTCGATAAGCAAAACCTGACCATCCCACTCTTCAATAGAACGGAAATCACCATCAATTGTTGCCAATGTAAAATCAGGCCGGTGGACACCTTTGTCCACGGCTTCAAAATGATCTGTATCCAAATCCTGTGCACTAGCGCTTACTACTCCAATAGCAAGTAAAACAGCCCCTAAAAAAACCGCCTTGTACCGAAGTAACGATGTCATGTCATATTCATTCTTTTAACTGGGCTGCATCTTCCGTAACCTGATGCACTCACACTAGATTATAAATTATGTTCGCTCCATCGCAGTCGCTCTGATTGCCGCATCTTGCTTTATCCATTTGCGAGAAAACGTTAAAAATGTCAGCGCCGTTATCTTCATAAAAAGCGCGTATACCAAAGTTGATACCGCGAGAGATGGTTCTTGTAGAAGCGATAAAGTTACTAAAAAAGCGAGAGTGATATTCTGCACCCCCACCTCATAAGTAATCGATACGCGCTTTGCAAGATCAAGCTTAAAAAATCTTCCGAGGATAAAGCCCATGGTCATTGCAAACACGTTAAGCAATAACGCTATGAGAGCAGCGTCAATAAAGTTATCAATTAGGACAGAAAATGAGGTGATGGTTCCGGAAACGACTAGCGTAATTAAAAATATCAATGTAACTGTTCTGAGTGTTTCTATGAGTCTTTTAGCAAACTCAGGCTTCAAAAACCTGACTATCATGCCACCCGCAATAGGGATAATGGTTAGGCTTGCTAACTGATAGACCATATCGAGAACTGGGATCTCGGGGATCGATCCCTCGGTGTAGTAAAGATCTAGTGCTAAAAAAGTCCAAATTGGGATCGTAAACACCGTAATAAAGCTACTGATACCGGTGAGTGAGACGGACAAAGCTAGATCCCCTCGGCTAGCAAAAACGTATGCGTTTGACGTAACTCCGCCCGGACAGGCCGTTAGAATAATAAGTCCAACCGCAATCGCAGGGGCCGGAGACAAGATCTCTACGAGCAAAAACCCTAGAGCAGGCAAAAGAATTAGCTGTCCCGCTAAGCCAATGGTTGCAGCCTTCACATCCACGAAAACGTGCTTGATGTCCCCGAGTGTTAGTGACATCCCCAAGCCGAACATAATCAGCCAAAGCCCAATCGGGATAACTTCTACGTAAAAGAACTGAACGATGTCCATAGCTCATTTAACTCTTAGTTTGGAATAGGGATATCCTCGACCTTCTTAGGCACATTGTAACCCCGTTGAACAGCCGGCCTACTCGCGATACTGAGATACCAACGAAGCAGGTTAGAGTACTCGTGTAGGTTCATTCGCTGGCGTGGATAACGTGAAATCCAAGGCCAAGTCGCAATATCAGCTATGGAGTAATTGCCTGCAAGATACTCTTTATCTTCAAGCTGCTTATCAAGCACCTCATAAATACGAGCGTTTTCCTTTAAATAGCGTTCTTCCGCGTACGGTGCCTTCCCCTCATTGTAAAAGACAAAGTGATGAGTCTGCCCAAGCATAGGCCCTACACCACCCATTTGCATCATCAGCCATTCTATTGTTTTCCATTTGGCAGGTCCTGATTGGGGCATGAGTAGCCCAGTCTTCTCAGCTAGATAGATTAGGATGGCACCAGACTCCATCAGACTGATGCTCTCATCATGATCAATAATCGCCGGTATCTTTCCATTCGGACTAATTTTTAAAAAATCCGGTTCGAACTGTCTTCCTTTTCCTATATCGATCTCGATTGAGTTGTAAGGTAATCCAAGTTCTTCCAAAGCTATGGAAATTTTTCTTCCATTCGGAGTCACCCACGTATATAAATCAATCATCCAAGCTCCTCTTTAGTTTCGATTCATTCCATCGCGCCTTCGGTTCGAATGTGTAGTTGCCTGCTACAATGCTTACAGTGTACGGCATCTCTATCATGGCGCGTTAAGCCACAATCTGGACACTCATGCTCAACTTTGTTGGGCCTAAAAATCGTCTGTACCAATCGAATAAATAGCGCAACCCCCACAATCATGATTACAACCGCAAGCAATCTTCCTGCTCCGCCAACAAGAATGATGTCACCAAACCCTGTTGTAGTCAGCGTTGCTATGGTGAAATAAAGCGCATCGATATAATTGTTAATTGAGCTGTTAACCGGTGCCTGAAAAACAAAGACTACTGCTGCTACTACAAATATAAATACAGCTAAATTCATAGCGCTGAAAATAACGTCTTCATTTCTAGAAAAAAATCTAGATTGTTGTCGAAGTTTTTGTGTAAGAACATAGGATCTCAGTAATCTCAATGCACGGACGATTCGAAGAAATGCAAGATTTCCAAGTAGCATAGGAACGAATAGAGACGCGATTACGACCATATCGATGATGACCATCGGTTTAACGAGAAACCCGCCTCTATCAGTATCTGCGATTAACCTGCCTAAAAAGTCGATCATCAGGATACTTCCAATAAACATATCCACTAATAAAATCCAATCATAAGATGATGGAATAAAGGTAGTGATAACGAAATAAGTAATGACTGCAAGATCCATGACAAGGAGAATGTAACGGGCACGAAGAGCTCTCGGTGTGGCGCCATAGTAAATTTCACGACAAAACTCTGATGACACTCTCATTACACATTCCTTTTACGCTATTGGAACTACCATGCGTTCGGGCATTCTCTCATGGTTTTCGTTTAGACATCGATGGAAAGAATTGCGTACGGGACGCTCAATTCAAACATTTTGAGGTTGGAAATCGCAGCTTTTTGTGCTCACAATGCATATCAGATACTGAAAATACACTGGAAAAACAAGGTTGATACACAGTGAGCATTAGTGCGGACTCGATCGCGGTCCTTCGCCAACAACTAACCGGCGACTCCGTTCTCACAGGCAGCGAGATTAGTGAACGATACAGCGTAGACTTCACTGGTGAAAATAGCCAAGCACCACTTGCTGTAGTGCGCCCAAAATCTACCGAAGAAGTTGCCTTGGTCCTCAGGACCTGTTCTGAACTTGTCCAACCAGTGGTTGTTCAGGGCGGGCTAACTGGCCTTGCAGGAGGAGCAACCCCTCGGCCAGGCGAAATTGCGATGTCCTTGGAAAGACTCTCTGAAATTGAGGAGGTAGACACTGATTCCATGACTGTAACCGCCATGGCCGGTGCGCCTCTGCAAGCAATTCAGGAAGCAGCAGAAAATGCAGGTTTTTTACTCCCATTGGACTTTGGGGCCCGCGGCTCTTGTCATATTGGTGGTGCCATCGCAACCAACGCTGGTGGCAATCAGGTAATTCGCTTTGGCATGACACGAA
>Ga0315338_1004817_pt1 | contig 10278 bp, 9 predicted proteins | sample ASW8metaG_FD_204518 | JGI IMG/M metagenome (GOLD analysis project Ga0315338, IMG submission 204518) | Ammonia-oxidizing marine archaeal communities from Monterey Bay, California, United States - ASW #8 | ecosystem: Environmental > Aquatic > Marine > Coastal | place: USA: California | collected...
TGACGGGCAAGGTACTTACACTTTTTCCGACGGCGATCAATACGTCGGTACTTTCAAGGACGGGATACCTCAAGGGCAAGGCAACCGCATCTTCACCAGCGGCGACCACTATGTGGGCGAGTTCAACAACGGGGAGTTTAACGGGCAAGGTACTTACACTTTTTCCGACGGCGATCAATACGTCGGTACTTTCAAGGACGGTCAAGCTACAGAAGAGGGTGTGTATACATTTTCCGATGGGACAATCCAGGAAAGCGCGCTCAGTCCAATGATGGATCGAATGGATCGCCTCTACCGTACTTTAAACTGTTCCAATTGTTTCGGGGGAACACGGTCCCCCGACTAGAAAATCCCTCATCTTGGCAATAGCGAATAGTTAGTCAGTGGCCTCACCCGTCCAGGGGGGGTCGGAATCGGCATGGGTTACGGGCAGCCAAGCTGAAAGCCTCTCCTTTACATCCGCTAATGATTCATCCCCAGTCAGGTTGTGCCACTCGTTTTGATCAGACTGTAAATCGTAGAGTTCTTCTGACCCGTCAGCATGAAGCGTATAGCGGTAACGTTTATCTCTGACAGAATGTTCCCGGTACCCATTATTCGTGACAGCCGCATGATCCCAAGAAGACGCCTGTCCCCTTAGTAACGGAACAAGGCTCACTCCCTCTAGGTGATCTGGCACACTTAACCCAGCAAGTTCGGTCAAAGTAGGATAGAGGTCCAGCAGAGAAACCGGCTCTTCGGTACGACTACCGGGTGTTGTTATTCCGGGAGCAACAACAATAAATGGTACATGCGTGGTTTCCTCCCATAGCGTCCATTTTCGCCAGCGGTGCTTCTCACCAAGATGAAATCCGTGGTCCGACCACAAAACGACAATGGTTTCTTCCAACTGACCGCTGCGGGTAAGGGCGTCGAGCACCCGGCCAACCATTGCGTCGGCGAAACTCGTGCTCGCCAAATACCCTTGCACAGCTTCTGCCCAAAGATTCTGTTCCAAAATCCAGTCATGCGCTTCAGGGCCACGCAGTATTGCGGAATCTCCACCGATCCTTGCGATTTCCGGAATATCCTCTAGATCACTGTCCAAAACCTGTGGCACCGTTATGTCTTCTAACGGATGCATATCAAAATATTCCTGCGGAATGTACCAGGGTAAATGGGGCCGATAGATTCCTACGGCCAAGAATTGAGGCCCCCCGCTGGCAGCAGCCAATTGCCTCTCCACCCAGGACACCACTTGTCCATCACCCATAGCCGAGTCATCCGTGACAACAGTAGACCAATCAAAGCCCATAAAGTGTATCGAGCCCGGATTTCCGTTTGCAGGCCGGTCGTGCGGGCCTACCTCATCTGGAAGCTGCCGCCCGACCGATGGATAAAATGCATGCCAAGCATCAGGGTCGTTGTAGCCAGAGTAGCCATCGGATTGGTAGGTATGGGCGTGAAAAATCTTACCGGCTCCAAATGTCCGGTAACCCTGATCCTTAAAATACCGGGGCAAAGTTGCCACACCTTTCAGGCGTTCAAGCTTGCGCCAATCCACGGCATTACTGTAAACGCCCGTGGTAGCCGGTCTCAGTCCGGTCAAAATGGCGGTACGGGCTGGATTACAGGACGTACCTGTTGTATGGGCATTGGCAAACAACATGCCACGACCAGCCAGGGCATCAATATTAGGTGTTTTTGCCTGAGGGTGCCCTCCCAGGACACCCACCCAATCATTGAGGTCATCGATAGAGATCAGGAGCACGTTTTTGAGCTCCGCCCGCTGAGCGCTGGCAGTAGAAAAACATAGGAAAAGCAATACCAGCGGCAGCGATGTTATAAATTTGGAATATTTGTCAGTCTTCATACAAATAGAATTTACACGAATTTGACTTAGAAACTAACTATAACGAGCTATCGCTATGTGCTGGATATCCAGCGACAATAGAGATACTTATCAATCACGGAACGCAATTTATGTCTTTTGAAAGCAGGGCATTCCTCGTCGCGGGCAGCTTTGCATTACTAACGGCAACGGTACTTGGTGCCTATGGAGACCATGGAGTTAGGGGAAGCCTGGACGCGAACCAATGGGAGGCCTACAAGACTGCGGTCAACTACCAATTTCTTCACGGACTCGGTCTTCTTGTCATCGCTCAGCTTATGGAGCGTTACCCCGACTCTCGCCTGATCAGCACAGCTGCCTGGCTTCTCCTCATTGGCATACTGCTTTTCAGTGGAAGCATCTATGCAACGACCTTTGGGGCTCCCGATGCAATTGGGGCACTCACACCACTCGGTGGACTCAGCATGGTGGCTGGTTGGTTTAGTTTAGTCCTGGGAGTCCTCCGCACAAAATAAAGTACGAGCCTCGTTTCTACTGCGAATTCCTCCAGGGCCCAAGTAGGCTAGTTGGCTGAATCTCTTTTATGACGCATCGGCAAGTGCACTGAGACAAATGCGGTCACAGAGCTCAACAAAATCGATCCCGGCCGCTGCAGCAGACTTCGGAAGAAGGCTGCCAATACTCAATCCCGGAAGTGTATTGACCTCAAGCACCCACAATTCTCCGTGGGTATCCATGCGAAAATCTACCCGGCTATAGGCACCTAGCTTGAGCGCCTTATGAACAAGCAGTCCGAGTTCTTGCACGCGCAGCGCCGCTCCCGAATCAATGTCCGCTGGAAAAATCTCCTCAGCAGCCCCGGCTTGATATTTTGCTGCGTAGTCAAAAATATCGCCTTCGGCCGGGATGATTTCACCAACCGCAAGAGCATTACCATCCAGAATCCCAACTGTGAGTTCGCGGCCCGGTATGTAACGCTCCAACATCACCTTGTCGTCAAAAGCCCTGGCTGCGGTAATAGCTGCTTCCAGTCCATCAGCTTCCTCAACAAGACTCAGTCCCACCGTTGATCCCTGCGCATTGGGTTTCACAATCAGGGGAAATCCTAGCTGTTCTCGGACTTCTTCAATCGAAGCTGGTGCTATAACCCACTCGGGGGTGGGTACGTCCACACCTAGAAAAAGATGTTTTGCAACATCCTTGTCCATGGCAAGTGCACTACCCAAAGCGCTACTGCCAGTAAAGGGTATCTGGACATCACCAAGGAGGGTCTGAACAGTTCCGTCCTCCCCAGAACCTCCATGTAATGCCAAAAAAACCAAGTCAACATTTTTAAGTGCAGGCATTGAAGCAATGGATGACAAATCCCCGTGCCGTTCACGTTCAGGGGGAGCCTGGCTAATACTTTCAGTCAGATGCCTTTGCTCTTCCTCAGCAGTTAGAACACCCTGACCAGTTTCCACGGCAAAAACCACATGCCCAGCTTGCCGTAATGCCAAGACCACTTGAGCACCGCTCGCGACCGACACATCGCGCTCCATGCTGGTCCCGCCAAAAAGAACAGCAACTTTCAAAAGTCCCTCTGCGCAGAAGTTGACATGACATTAGCTTGCCGGAAACTCCGGCCCAAATAAATACTTGTCCAAGTTCAACGAAAATCCTAGTTTTGGCGGGGATGCGTATAATCGCCGAACCCGCCCCTCCTATATCAGGTAGTAAACGTCATGCGGATGACCAGGAGAGAATTCATAGCGTGGCCCAATAAGGCCATCACCCTGATGGGCATGTCTGGCGTAGGCAAGACGACACTAGCCTATAAACTTCCAAAATCCACATGGTTTCACTTTTCAGGGGACTATCGCATTGGCACAAAATATCTCGCCGAACCCATACTGGACAACATTAAGCAACAGGCCATGCAGGTGGACTTTCTGCGCGATCTACTGCGCAGTGATTCTATATACATCGATAGCAACATCACCGTTCACAACCTAGAATCCATTGCCACCTTTCTTGGCAAAATCGGGCGTAGCGATCAGGGTGGTCTTTCGGTAGAGGAATTTAATAGACGTCAAAACCTGCACCGAACCGCAGAAATCGGCGCCATGAGAGACGTCGCTGAATTCATCGAAAAGGCAAGTCAAATCTATGGGTATGATCACTTCGTCAACGATGCTGGCGGCAGCATTTGCGAGCTAGATGACGATGAAACAATGCAGACACTTGCTGAACATACGCTGATTCTTTATTTGAAAGCGGACAAAAATCTGGAGAAAACGCTCATTCAGCGGGCGCTTGATAACCCCAAGCCGATGTACTATCAGGCTCAGTTTTTGAGAGATAACCTTGACGAATACTTGAAAGTGGAGGGCCTGGCTAGTGCGGAGGATGTCGTGCCAGATCAGTTCGCAAGTTGGGTTTTTCCCAGGCTAGTCGAACACCGGAGGCCTAAGTATCAAAAGCTTGCAGACACTTACGGCTATACCGTAGACGCTCGTCTTGTCGCGGACGCAAATGACGAAACAGATTTTTTAGAGCTTGTCGCAAACGCCCTAGAACAAGGCTAACCATCCACGGCCCTTACAGGGGGATTGTCGTCCAGTACACGAGGATAAGTTTTTGACCCGCGTGCTCTACGAAGTATATGGTGAAAAAAGTTGGTCTCTCCCTTTAAAAGAGGAGCCTGCCGTGTCACAACTTTACTGGGATATGCTGGAATCACCATTGGGAAAGCTGTCCGCGGTGCTTGATAGTAAAGGGCAAGTGGTCGCACTGAGTATTAGCGGCCAAAAACCTGAAGGAAAGCAAAACAAAAACCATTGCTTGGAGGTAGTTAAGCAGCTTGCACAGTATTTTTCCGGCCACCGCAAAACCTTCGAGCTTCAACTGAACCCCCAAGGTACCGTTTTCCAGCGGCGGGTATGGCAAGCATTAACCAAAATTCCCTATGGGGAGACGTGTGGCTACGGTGATCTTGCCCGGCGCATAGAAAAACCTGGCGCCGCTCGCGCTGTTGGTCAAGCCAATGGAGCAAACCCCATACCAATCATCATTCCATGCCACCGGGTGATCTCCGGAGACGGGTCTATCGGCGGTTACACCGGCGGATTAAACAAAAAGAAAATTCTTCTGGCACTGGAGCTGGCGCATTCAAATCCTTTGCAAAAACCATGACCAAGCCGCTGCAATGCTACCAATGCGGTGCATCGCTTGAAAAGCTATCACTACCTTTGCGTCGCCTTGATGAATGCCCAGAGTGTCTCCGGGAACTGCATGTCTGTCGCATGTGCCTGTTCTATGATGCACACCATCCCAAAAATTGCATAGAAGAAGAAGCACCTGAGATCCGTGAGATGGAGCGGGCCAATTTCTGTGACTACTTTAAGCCCATCCCTGATGCCCACATACCGGGAAATCTTGAGGCCGAACAGAATGCTCGAGAAAAGCTAACGACACTGTTCGCTGGAGTTGATAACGACACAAATCATACTGAGCAATCCACTAATCCCGATCACAACAAACCGGACTGGATGGAGGCGGAAGATCTTTTTAAAAAATAGCTTTTTAAGCCCGCACGATGTCATGTCGAAACCTTTAAGCTATATACTCACATGGGTGGGCTATTGGAACATGTAGTCATGCGAAAATTTATATTCACAGTCCTGGCTTTGGGGATTTACGGCTGTGCTGAGCAACCAGTGTCCCCCGCAGCAAGCACAAGCCCAACGCGGCCAGTTGGGCAACAATCAAGAGAGACCGTACTCCAACTAGTTGATGATTTCTTTGGGCGAGGCGCCCAAGGTATAGCGGATGTGGTCAACAGAGTACTAGATGACAAGGGGCTGCCAAGTGCTTACATCCGGGGGGAGGAAGGAGGTGGTGCTGTTGGCATAGGACTGACTTTCGGTCACGGTGACATCTATCTTCAAGATGGAACGACGAGCGAGGTGTACTGGTGCAGCCCTTCGCTGGGTCTGGATATCGGTGGCAACGCGTCCAAAACCTTCATACTCATATACAACCTTCCTAGCTTGGACGCGCTGTTCCAGCGCTTTGGCGGAATCGACGGTAGCCTATACTTTGTAGGTGGTGCGGGCGTGAACTATAACCGTCATGAAAATATCGAGCTTGCTTCAGTGCGTTTCGGTGTCGGCTGGCGTCAGGGCCTAAACCTCGGCTACGTACGTCTGTCCCCGGAACGGCTGCCCTTCAGTTGCTGAATATCTAGCGATACAGATCCTGTAACGAAGCAAGATTTTTCGCACCCGGACACAGGGTATCAAACGGCAATTCGTTTAACGGTAGCGGTGTAGTGCGGTTAATGCCGTGCATGTCAGGCTCTCCCTGGTCTATGTACAGGAGTCCCGTGACGATCTCCCCCTTGCGTTGACGTGCTCGAATATAGTCAATGGCGGCTCCTCTATTATGGACGCTATAGTCTTTACTGACCTTCCGGAGCAGGATTCTGCTGCCGTCATGCAGTTCTATAGGCATCACGTCGCCCCGGTTATAGGAGGCCTTGATCTCCTCGGCTGGGGGTACAAAATCAGCATGCACGGCCGGGTGGAAAAACCGACGAGTATAAGCGTAGCTTTTGGTGGAATCTTCGTGATCGTTGAAGGTGACGCAGGGCGAAAGAACGTCGATCAACCCAAAACCATCATGTTTTATACCAGCTTTAAGCAAGGGAACTAGTTGGTCCTTGTCCCCAGAGAAACTTCGGGCGACAAAGGTACCCCCTTGCGCCATTGCCATCTGGACCGGGTCAATGGGCTGCTGCTTATTCATCTCCCCTTTTTTAGCCTTCGACCCCACATCTGCCGAAGCCGAAAATTGCCCTTTGGTTAGACCATAGACACCATTATTTTCAATGATGTAAAGCATGTTGAGATTGCGGCGCACCGCATGCGAAAATTGACCGAGGCCAATCGATAATGAATCCCCGTCTCCAGATATACCGAGCAAATACAGGCTTCGGTTTGCAGCACTTGCCCCCGTAGCAATCGAAGGCATCCTCCCATGCACAGCATTAAAACCGTGCGCAGAACTTAAAAAATACGCAGGGGTTTTCGACGAACAACCGATCCCGCTCATCTTGGCAACCCGGTGGGGAGGCACGTCAAGCTCAAAAAAGGCTTGAACGATAGCAGCCGTGATGGAGTCGTGTCCGCAGCCCGCACATAGGGTCGACATGCTGCCCTCGTAGTCCCTGATAGTAAGGCCCAACGCATTTCTCTGCAGACCACCATGCACAATTTTTGGCTTAACAATATAGGTCATGCTGCCTCTCCTTGGGACACGGCCTGCTCAATCGCTGCAATTATACAGCCCGGATCAATAGGGAGGCCGCTGTAGTGAAGTATCGACTGCATGCGTTGTTTTGGATAATCCGTTTCCAGACATAAAAGGCTTTTGAGTTGTGCGTCGCGATTTTGCTCAACGACAAACACACGCTCATGCCTATGCAAAAAATTAATTACCTTCTTGCCAAATGGGAATGCCTTCACACGCAGATAATTCAAGTAGATCCCCCTACCGGAAAGACGATCAATGGCTTCCTGAACAGCATTGTCACAACTGCCCACGGAAACAATCGCGTATTGAGTAGCCTTACGTGTTCTCCTAATGTAGGGGTCAGGAACTAATTTTTTGGCCGTTCCCCATTTGAGCATGAGCCGATCAATAACCTGCTGATACTCAGCAGCATCCTCCGTATAACCACCATATTGATTGTGACCGGACCCGCGCACAAAATAGGCGCCGTCGCCATCAACCCCCGGGTAGCTTCGATAGGCCACACCATCACCATCCCGGTCTAAGTAGCGGGAGAATTTTTCAGCTTCACCCTTAAGAGTTTCCGCATCAAAAACCTTACCACGGTCAGGCTTATACTTTGGATCCCATTCGAGCTCTTCACACATCCAGTCATTCATTCCGATATCCAAGTCTGAAAGAATAAACACCGGCGTCTGGAGGCGATCAGCCAAATCAAAAGCTGCTAAGGACAATTCAAAACATTCCTGAGGATTAGATGGAAAAAGAACAACATGCCGGGTATCGCCGTGAGAGGCATAGGCTGCGGCCAACATATCGCCCTGCTGGGTTCGGGTGGGCATTCCAGTAGAGGGTCCAACACGCTGCACGTCAAAAACAACCGCGGGAAGTTCAGCGTAATAGGCAAATCCCAAAAATTCGCTCATCAATGAAATCCCAGGACCGCTGGTGGGGGTAAAAGCCCGCGCCCCGTTCCAAGTAGCACCTAACACGATACCAATCGCGGCTAACTCATCTTCGGCCTGAACTACGCAATAATTTCGCTCTCCTGTTTCAGGGTCTTTTCGGAAGCGCTCGCAGAACGCTTTAAACGCGTCCATCAGGGACGTAGACGGGGTGATAGGATACCAGGCACCAACCGTAGCGCCGCTGTACACACAACCGAGACCAGCTGCGGTATTGCCGTCGATCATTATATGGCCGCTTGTTTTATCAAGCGCCTTAACCCGAGTTGGTAGCGGGCACTGAAAATTCTCTCCTGCGTATTCGAAGCCAAGCTCAATTGCTTTCAGATTCGCCCCTATTAGGGACTCCTTGGCGGCAAATGTTTCCTTCACGAGGGTATGGATTACGTCCAAATCCAAGTCCAAAAGCGCTGCTAAAGCTCCAACATAAGCCATGTTTTTCATTAGAATGCGGGCTCGCACGTTATCGAAATGCTCGTTGCACATTTTGGCCAGCGGGATTCCCAAAACTGCCACGCCGCGCCGCGAGAGAGTTTTGTCGCGAGGCCAGGTGGAATCGTAAATCAGCGTTCCACCCTTGCTGACTTCGCCTAAGTCCTCTTCATAGGTCTCTGCGTTCATCGCAACCATCACGTCGAGATTACCTGAGCGTGCCAGATAGCCATCCTTACTGACCCGAATCTCATACCAAGTAGGAAGCCCCTGGATATTTGATGGAAAGAAATTCTTGCCAGTCACAGGCACACCCATACGGAAGATCGTCTTCATCAATAAGGAATTAGCGCTCGCGGAACCAGTCCCGTTCACGTTAGCTAATTTGATGGTGAAATCGTTTACCCGGCTTTTTGTCTTTGCTGACACAGCGACTCGTTTTGCTCCGCCTCATCGACGGCATAAGGAATTACCAACGTGGATTTTTGCATGTCCCACGCGCCAGTGGGACAACGTTCTGCACACAGCCCACAATGTACACACAGATTCTCATCCTTGACCATCACGCGTGCCGTGTGCTTGAGGGGCCCAGAAACATAAAGTGGTTGGTCCGGATTTAACGGTGGTGTCTTTAGATTTTCTTTTATTTTTTCTTCATCCCCATTCTTAGTGATAGTCAAGCAGTCGACCGGGCAAATATCGATACAAGCATCACACTCAATGCACTGCTGTGCTGTAAAAACAGTTTGAAGATCACAGTTCAGGCAACGCTCTACTTCAGTCACTACCTGCTCGGTACTAAAACCCAGCTCTACTTCTATGTCGAGCTTTTTGAATCTCTCTCTCAGATCAACGTGAGGCATGATACGGCGGTCCGAAGGATCATAGTCGTTGCTATAACTCCACTCGTGAATACCCATCTTGGCGCTTTGAAGGTTTACGCCCCTCGGCAGTCTCTCCGTTAAGGGAAGTCCTTGGCAATATTTGTCAATAGAAATTGCGGCTTGGTGTCCGTGCTCTACAGCCCAGATAATATTTTCAGGCCCAAATGCTGCATCCCCTCCAAAGAAGACACCCGGCCTAGTAGATTCAAAGGTTATACGATCCACGGTTGGCACCTGCCATTCATCAAACTTGATCCCAATATCCCTCTCAATCCAAGGAAAAGCATTGTCCTGCCCGATTGCAAGTACCACATCATCGCAGGGGAAAAACGCCTCCCCTACAACCTTACTTTGAGTAATGTGCCCTTTCTCGTCAATTTCGTACTCCATCTTGTCGAAATTCATCCCGACCAGCTTGCCACCCTTCATTACAAAGGACTTAGGAGAGTGGTTGACTACAATTTCGACCTTTTCCTCTTCAGCATCCTCCAACTCCCAATCAGACGCCTTAAAAAAAGCCCTTGGCTTCCTGGCCATGACTTTGACCGATTTGGCCCCAAGGCGCAGGGATGTACGGCAGCAGTCCATAGCTGTATTACCCACGCCAATAATTAAAACATTTTTTCCAATGGACTCTGTGTGACCAAATGCCACAGACTCCAACCAGAGAATGCCGATGTGAATTCGCTCTGATTCATCGCGGCCAGGGATACTCAGATCCTTTCCTTTCGGGGCACCACTGCCAACGAACACGGCATCATAATCCTCTTCAAGAAGATCGCGCATGCTTTCAATGGGCGAGTCCAACCTCAGATCTACGCCCATATCAATAATGTAGCCCATTTCCTCGTCGAGTACGCTGGCAGGCAACCTAAACGCTGGGATATTGGTG
>Ga0315338_1004818_pt1 | contig 10277 bp, 7 predicted proteins | sample ASW8metaG_FD_204518 | JGI IMG/M metagenome (GOLD analysis project Ga0315338, IMG submission 204518) | Ammonia-oxidizing marine archaeal communities from Monterey Bay, California, United States - ASW #8 | ecosystem: Environmental > Aquatic > Marine > Coastal | place: USA: California | collected...
ATATTTTGTATCCGTTTTACCAACTCCACTCGGTTGACCGGTTTGCTCAGAAAATCGTCGGTCCCAGCTTCAACCGCCCTCTCAATGTCGCCCAGTTCGTTCAGCGCTGTGACCATTAAAATCATGATTCCACTTGTCTGTCGATCATCTTTTATTTGGCGGCAGACCTCGAAGCCAGACAATTTCGGCATCATGACATCCAAGAGGATGACATCTGGATGAAAGAGAGCAACCTTCTCTATGGTTTCCTGACCATCGCGAGCAATTTCTATTATGCAATCAATATCCGTTAAATAAGCCTCCAGCAACTCGACATTTGGCTGATTGTCGTCGGCAATGAGGATCTTGTTTTGGGAAGTGGTCATGGAAGGTCGGTTCCTATGTCGGTGGCTTCTCGCCAGATTTTGATCTCAGAAAATTATAATCGCGCCCAACCGGTACGGAAATACGAGCTGTCCCGGAAATAGCTCGTCATCTGCCCGTTATATCGAAGGAAGCAATTGTGTCGACAATCGTGGAACGTCTCTTTGTCGATTGATATTCTGTCGCGCAGCCTCATCGCCTGCGAATATTGTGAAATTTGTCATGCGTCTGCTTCGTGCTGTTAGCTGTGCCTTGGCAAACAATGCTCCCGAAAATTCTATTTTTGTGATGCTATATTGTTTCGGCGAGAGAAGTTGCCGGTACCGGATAATGGGTACAAAATTCCAAAACCTCGGATCGGATGCGGGTAAGGGCAGCCGGTTCCTCTGCTGAATGTAGTGCCTTGAGAATCCAGCTCCCGATTTTAGCCATCTCATCAGTTCCCATGCCACGGGTAGTTAGCGCGGGGGTGCCAATCCGAATTCCGGAGGGATCTTTTGGTTTTCGTTCGTCAAATGGGATCATGTTCATGTTGACGGTAATGCCGCATTGTTCAAGAGCCACTTCAGCCGATTTTCCGGTGAGCCCTATAGGAGTGACATCAACCAGCAACAGGTGGTTGTCTGTTCCACCGCTGATCAGACGGAGCCCGCCAGCGGCTAGGGTGTCGGCCAAGGTCTTGGCATTCTGAATGATCTGGGCCGCATATTTTTTGAAATCATCCTGCAGCGCCTCGCCAAAACAGACCGCTTTTCCGGCCACGACATGCATCAGGGGGCCCCCTTGTATGCCCGGGAACAGATTACGATCAAGCATCTTAGCGTTCTCTTCACGGCAGAGTATGAGTCCCCCGCGTGGTCCACGGAGCGTTTTGTGTGTAGTGGTGGTCACAAAATCGGCAACCGGTACGGGATTGTTGTGCAGGCCAGCTGCTACCAGACCAGCATAGTGCGCCATGTCCACAAACAGTATTGCACCGATCTCGTTGGCAATCTCGGCAAACTGTTCGTGCGGGATTTCTCGAGGATAGGCGCTGGCACCGGCAATGATCATTTTGGGTTTGTGTTGCCTTGCCAATTTAGCAATTTCACTAAAATCAAAGCGATGTGTCGTTCGATCCACACCGTAGTGGACAAACGGATAGAGCTTACCTGACACATTCAACTTCATGCCGTGTGTCAGGTGACCGCCATGGGCCAGATCTAGACTCAAGACAGTATCTCCAGGCTCAATAGCAGTGAGATAGACTGCCATGTTGGCCTGAGAGCCGGAGTGCGGCTGCACATTGGCATGCTCGGCTCCAAAAAGTTTTTTTGCACGGTCGCGTGCGAGATCCTCGGCGATATCTACGAACTGGCAGCCGCCGTAGTAGCGGTGACCTGGATAGCCTTCTGCATATTTGTTTGTCAGCACACTTCCTAAAGCCTGCATCGTGGCACCGCTGGTATAATTTTCACTGGCAATCATTTCCAGGCCATCCTGCTGGCGTTCGATCTCGCCTGCTATGGCGGTCCACAACTCGGGGTCCTGAAGTTCAATGAGATTCATAGTCGATGTCCTTTGTCCCGAGAAGATTTAAGGGCAATCTATCTGGCACACTTGTCCCACAGGTATTGGCGGCTTTTTGGGATCGGGGAAATTTGTAGTTTACAGAGTTATTATTTTCTGAGTTGCAAGATTGTCAATCCAGGATTCGGTGGGGATGAAAGAGGTATTCCTCCTACAGAGTACTTTATGCGAAGGTTTGTCTGTTTCTCTTGACACAACTCGCTTTGCTGCCCGCTATTTTACGAGGATGCTTCTGCTTGAGTACCCGCTTCTGGCTGAGAAATGATGATATTGAGTTTCCCCACGTTGTTCGAGAGACCACTCGAGCGGTCATTGATCTTCAAATAAAGCGTTCCCGATTGCCGAGGTGTCAATCGTTTTGCCAGACCGACCGGTTCGGGGGATATCAGCCCACTTCTCAGTGAGGGCAGATTTCCATCAGGATGCACCGCACCGAGTAGCATGCCGAGAGGCTGTCCCGCGACATATTGCAGGGTAATCCCCCCAGGCTCACACCACCAGATTCTCTCCCCTTCTTCTCGATTCAGTTCATAGCGGCCAGTTGCGCGAATGTGGTAGGTCTGCCCAGCTTCAAGGTGGATGCCACTACTTTGCCAACCGCGGTTGGCCACGATGCTTACTTCTGCACCGTCAGGTGGCAGGGGTTTGCTTTCACCGTATTGGATTGCAGAACTCGCTAGATCGTGTCCATGTTCGATTGCAGTCACAAAGATCAGCCACTCGTCACAGAGTTGGTGCCAATCATCAGCAAATGCTTCTCGCAGTGCTTTGTTTAATCCAGAGCCGGTCTCTGTACGATTCAATTCCCGGAATCGATCCCGATAACGAGGATGGCCATCGAGAAATGCCGCTGCAGCCCAACACCATCCATAAGGTACATTTTCCTGATGAGCGTTTGCGCCATAGGAAAGGATTTGTTCTAGTGGAAGAATTCGGCCACCGGTTACTTCATCCTGAACGATTCGTATCCGCCCAAGCATGGGCACGTCGCGTTTCTTTTTGGGGAAATAAGCAACGCGCAGTCGTCCATTCTCCCAGCGGTGTGTAGCGAGTAGTTCTGCCATGCCCTCGCAGTGCCAGGGCGGGCTTGTCGTTGGAAAAAATGCGGACATAAATCCGTGCACGCCTTCATGCAGCAGCAAGTGTCGGCGATAATAATCCAGATTCTCATTGAACATCCAGCATTCACCATTGCTGGTAAATCCGCTCCGGAAAGGGGGCAATGCTCTTTTTGGAAAAAGCCCAGAGGCCTGAAAGAGTTCGGGGTCCTTCATCAGAAACCCCGTCATTTTCCAGTTTGCCCACAGTTGTTTTGGTATCTCAAAATAAGCGGCCCATTGGGAAACGGCTTGGTCAAAAATGTACGGTAAATTATTTATGGTAGGACTGGGTGGAAGATCGGTCACCAACAGCAGGTGTTTGCCGGACAAGGTGCGAATTCCAAGCTGCTCAAGTCGTTTGGATGAGAGCACTTTCAGGCGATTTTCATCAGCAACTAGTCGAGGTGCAGGTCCGTAAGAAATCGCCAAGCAACAGAAGGTTGCCAAAGATAATTGCAGCGTTGCCGACTGAAAAATGGATCGATTCATTGTGTTTTCGGCACGGTTATCCAATGGGGGGTCAAAAGGTTGTGCGATCCGTTTCCATATACCATTGTAATCACCGGAACTGGTTTCTTATTCCAATTCACTTGATTTGTCGCAAATCACACTTCACAGGCAAAACCGGCACGGGGCTATTTAATGCGAATATTGCGGAATTCAAGTGGCAGGCCATGATCTTGTAATCCAATATAGCCGGCAAGCGGTTTATCCCGCGCAATTTTGGTGCTGACATCCAAGTCTAGGATCTGCTCGCCATTGAGTTTCACGCGGAGGTGATTGCCTTGACAAACGATTGTCATCCGATTCCATTGGCCGAAGGGTTTTGCAGCATTTTTTTTCGGTGCCTGGATGCCGATGAGACCACCGCAATCGTGAGCGGTTAGTGTTTCAGTTTTGTTGTGCGAATCCAGGATCTGGATCTCGAACCCGTCATAGACCGGGTTGTTTTTGTTTTTGACGCCGAAAAAGATTCCACTGTTACCATCCTTTGGTATTTTGTATTCCAACTCCAGCGTGAAGTTATCATACACCTTGTCGGTCCAGAGGTAATCGGCATACCGTTGCCATCCTTTTTCGCCTGGTCGCGGTTTGATCGTTAAGATGCCCCCGGACTCTACAGTCCAATTGCCCGTCGTCGTCCAGCCAGCCAGATCTCGGCCATTGAAAAGAGGGTGATATTGGGCGTCGCCCGTTGTCCCTAGGGACTCGATTTCCAACATTATGATAAAGATGGTAATGAGAGTTTTTAAATTATAATGGTGCATCGATTCATTCCTGCTACAGGCGAGTTTTTTAGACAGTCCGAACCTAAACAGAGAGGCTATCTCCTAGTATCGATCTGATTGTAACCAAGTTGTCACCACCGATACGATCCCCGTCATCTGGTTACTCCCAAGTTAGCTTTTACTGGTAGAATGGTAAGCGACCGTGCAATGCCGATTAAACTTGTTTATAATCGGTGCAAAAATTTTAGTCATGGCCAGACCTAGCATACGCAAATAGCGAGAAGTAGCGTGACAAAACAACCGAATCTCAGTGAAGAGAATGAAAATTGGGGAAAATGTCCGAAGTGTGGGTCGCCGGTGATGATCGATCCAGAAACCGGTCATGCAGAGGTCTGTAGCCGTTGCGCATCGCTCGCTTCGCAGACAGTCGGTTGGCTCGGAGGATATTTTCTCTTCTTTGTTGTCGCGGGGATCATTCTCCTCATTGGCTATTGTATCCACTTGCTATTTTCCACTTAATCGTCGTCAAGAGTGTTTAAAATGGATTGCATGTCAGAGGGATTTGATGGTGAGTCGCGAGAACAATCGTTGGAACTACAGAGTACTGCTTAGCCAGGGCGTTTTGCTTGACCTGAGCCAGACACTTTCCAGCCCACGACTAGTCCTGCCTTTTCTCTACCTTGCGCTAGGGGCTCCTATTTTCTTTGCAGGGATGTTGATCCCCATCGTTCAGATTGCCCGAATGATTGGACAAGTCGTCTCGGCGCCTTTTGTGTCCACCGCCCGCTTCAGTAAGTGGTATATGGCACTGGGTATTCTTACGACGACTGCTTCACTCACCTTGATAGGTCTCACCGCTGATTCGACACCCGATGATATTAAGATCATTATTTTTCTAACGGTTGCTACCATTGTTGGCCTGGGACAGGGTTTGAGTCGGCTTGCGTTTCAGAACATGCTTGGGTACGTCGTTCAGAAACATGCTCGCAGAACGCTCCTTTTTGCGCAAACAGGTCTTGGTGGCCTGCTCGCAATCGGCGTTATCTGGGCGGCCCAAGCAGTCTATGCCGACAAGGCAACAACACATTCCCAGGGTGCTGCCGGTACCGATACCATTGCCGCTCATGCCGTTACCAGCATTGATGGACATCTGATTTTGTTATGGATCGGTGTCGGTGTGGGGCTGTTGTCAGGGCTTATGAGTATGATGATCCGGGAATTGCCATCGGTGGACCGTCAGAAAGAAGTGTCCGACAAAGCGACCTCTAACAAATTTTTATCGGAACTTTTCAAGGGTATCAGTGCGGTGCGTCAGGTTGCCTGGTTTCGGCGTTTTGTGATTGCAAGAATTTTGTTTCTTTCGGTTGAGCTTGCGATTCCATTTTATGTGATTCACTTTGCAGATCAGCACAAAGGCACATCGAACGCACTGGGCATCTTTGTCATTGCTACAAGCCTGGGTTTGGCCGTAGGTGGACTTATTTGGAGTCGGTATTCTCGGTGGCCATTGAGTCACGTCATGAGCCTCGCCGCGGGAATCGCTTCTGTTGCCGCCTTGTTTGCCATTGGAGTCGAGTACTGGGGACATACAGGCTATATACTATTATGTGCTGTGGTGTTCTTTTTTGTTTCCATTGCTGATCAGGGTATTTCGTCAGCCCGTAAAATCTATATTGCCAATGTTGCAACTGCCGATGAAAGGGCCTACTACATTGCTATCAGCGATACACTAGTTGGCGCAGTAGCAGTCCTGATTGCATTTTTGCTTGGTATTCTTGCTCAATTCCATGACGGAGTATGGCCCATTGTTGTTCTTGGCAGTATCAACGTGATCACAGCTTTCTTTGCATTAGGTTTACGGGATATGACTTCGGAGACACAAGCTGTGCCAGAAAGCTAATCCGGAAAAGCAAGATGTGATCGAGATGAAACACGTGTTTTGGATTGGGGCAGTTATCCCACCACGGTAATGACGATTTCTCGAAGTCGCGGCTTGATATCACATTCCAAATGGAATATCTGTTGCCATCGGCCCAATATTAGCTGTCCGGTGCCGATAGGAACACTGAGCGACGGTCCGAGAGTTGTCGCTTGAAGGTGCGAATGGCCATTGCCGTCATGCCATGTCTGTTCGTGTCCATAGTTGCTATCCGGTGGCATCAGCCGGTCAAGCAATTCAGGCAAGTCACGCCGCAAACCGGGTTCGTATTCGATCGTTCCAACAGAGCCAGTGCTACCGATGTTGAAAACATGAGCAACACCAGTCTGTACCATCGACCGCTGAACAACGTTGGCCACATGATCCGTAATATCCTGCATGTGCTGATGGCCGGAGGTTTGAAGCGAAAATGTTTCCTGGTAAGACATGTGACTCTAGGCGGCTTTGTGCATGAAGTGGTTCACCATTTTCTGGAACTAGCGTTCCTCGCTCGTGCTGAAGTCATCACTGGAAATCGGCTCTTTTGCAATATCACAGACACGGATAAACAGTAATTTAGAAATGGATTTGTCGATCGATTGTTCATTGAAGAAGCGATGTCCAAGGCTTCCCGGGCGATTTGGTTGTGCCCCAATGATCATGATTTGCTCGCCGCCAAGATTTGCCTCGACGCGCATTTGGTCAAATCGCTCTTTACGGCGACTGGTATCAAGTTGGAACATGCCTTCGCCGGGAATATACTGATTGCGAAACTTACCATAATGTACTTCCGGCGAGAGTTTTAACTGTACTCGTCCATCATCTGTTTTTGCTGCTTCAATCAGAAACTGCCCCTGACCATCAGAGAAAGTACGGCCTAAAATCTCCCCATTATTGATATGCAGCACATGAAAATGTTCCTGCACTCTGGACGCAAGCAGTTCTCCCCGTTGTCCCTCCTTCAGAAACAGTTTCCGGCGAATGGCGCGGATCGAGTCACCATTGTCGTCCACCTCTAACGGCAAGATATTGTTTTGGGCGTCTTCAGCGGTCCGCAGGATTTTTTCTACCTCGGGAGATAGTTGGGTGCCGAGGACACCCACCCGAAATCCATTTTGGTTTAGGTTGCGCCGCAGTCGGGCAGGGATTGCCTGTTCATCAATTTCTTTCCAGAGTTCTTCTACCGTTTCTTTGTCCGGTTGTGGCGTATGGACAAACACGACTTCCAATTCAGTTTGTTCGGGAGCCTTTTGCATTGGGGTGAGGGGTGATGTATTCTGCAGTTTCTGTTGGTCAACAGTTCGACAACCGTACTGGGAAAAGAAAACTACCAGTATAAGAGCAATTTGAAAATTAGAAGATCTGGCAACCCGATGCATTGTCCAGCGAGGAGTACCACTCGCATTGATGGGGCCTAGTACATCGAAGCCAGGAATGTCATGCGGCATTGTGAGCCGTTTTCTTTTGAGAAAGACTGGTACTGATTATTTCGACTGTGCGAGATGGCGCGTGGTCTTTGCGCCAGTTGGCTGCAAAATCGGCTGCAGTCTTGGAATAATGGTCGTAGTGACGTTCCATCTCATACAAAAGTTTAGGAATTTGATCCATGTCAGCGGCAATCAATCCGACTGCAGCTGATGGTGTTTCATTTGGAGGAATGTCAAGAAGTCGAATTTCAGAAGCTCGCATCGTAATCGTATCATCGTGGTATGCATTCGTGAGCCTGAGACAGATACGATTGGTGTGGGGATCGAGATGGATCAGGGTAGAGACTGGGCCTGTCGTCGTTCGTTGGCCCAAGACCGTTTCCCAACTGCTTAGTTCCGTTCCATCCGCATCCATTTGTTTAGCCTGTACGCGTACGTAGTATCCAGGTCGCGATTCTTCCCAATGGAAGCTGAGAATCATTTCGCTGGCTTGATCAGGAATATGGAGGTCCATATTGGCGTGCCGATCGCCTCCACCAAAACAGAATGTGTTCGTGCTATTCGATCGCGATCCATCAGCTTCGGCTGTTGGCTGAGATGTCCAGCGAGAGCCAACAATCCTCTGCTGGAAAACAGTGCTCACCCGCAGGCTGTCGAGATGTTCATAGATGGAATCGGAAATTTGTGCCGCCAACCAACAGCCCGCGGGTACGATGACAGGGACTTGCCCAGCAAGCATTTCTACAAGGACACCGCTAGCGCGAGCCTGATAGCGGGCGTTGTTATAAGGCAGAATCGCGATATCAGAACGACGAATCAGTGTCAGGTAGTCATTGCGACCGAGCGGATGCTCTACAACAACAATCGGATTCTCATAGTTAGAATCGACATGGCCCTGAATGACCGTATTGGCGGGAAGATTCGACAGGTGTTTTGAAATCTGGGCCGGTTTCCCCTGCAACCACAACTGAAGCTTTTTTTTGAGTTGACCTTGGTTATGGATCTGCTCAATTAAATGGGTTAAGCCATGCTTTCCCTTTTCGCGGCGAATCCCCCCAGCCATCGTCACACGTAGCGGTGTATGCTTCTGTTTCCCAGACACTTCTGGTCCTAGGGAAGGATCGCTGATCGGATAGGGTAGGGGCTGGAACGGACCGATCTGTAGTCGGTTGTACTGATCGGCAACTTGCGGTGTGGTGGCATAGAAATGGAGGCGGTGTCTGGGAATACAGGAAAGAGCATTGAAAAATTGTTGCTGCAAAAGTTCTTTACGCCCGTGCTGTGTGGCATAATCGGGTGGTCTTCCATCAAAAATATCGTAATGAAACTGGACATGCCAATCAACCTTTTGGCTGCTCGGTGTTGTTGCAAGGAAACGAACAAAACCCAGAAAATCAAATTCGGAAACGGATGGCAGAAAAATCAAGTCTTCAGCGCACAAGCCGATCTCGTCAAAAAGTTTTTTGCAAGCACTACAAAATGCCTCAATCCGTCGCTGTCTTCCACGTTGTTTTAAAATGTTGAATCGCCCTGCGAGCGATGTAAAGTACTTGCTGAAACCCCTCTTTACTGTTGGATGCAACAATTGTTGCCCTTTAAGGTCGATTGGTTGATTTCGTTTTCCATCGACGCCAATGGTGTGAGTACGGTTCCAGGTATACCGGAAGAGAGGCCTTATTTGCCATTCGGCTGGGAAATCATCCACTGCGTTAAAAGCCTGAGCAGTTGCGAGTATTGGTTTCCACCCTTCTGCCGCGGCGGCCTGGAGGACTGCGACTGCGTATTGGTAATTGTGGCCTCCTATTCGGTCGAGCCAGTTATCGATGATGACGAATCGGGGCATATTATGTACTCGCTTTTTCTTCAGAAAATCCGCTGGATCGTATTTTTGACGCCCTCAGGCGTCAAGACATACTGCGATAATTCTTTGCTTAGACCGGTTCTATGTGTTATTGCTGTGTATGCTAGCGTCGCTTGTGAGTCATTTTGACCCACGGATCGCAGCGAAAGCTACTTTTTAGGAATGCAGAGAGCCAGGGGATCTTTAGCAGTCAACGATAGCAGACGGGTGAGCAGACAAATTCCCCTTGGTTCCCCCTCTGTTTTTCTTTAAAAGCCATGCGCATGTGCCAGCCAGCGGTCACAAAGCTACGTGGGATAAATGGGTACCCGCGGTAGCCTGCATAATCCTAGCGATCCCATTATCTTTTGCCTGATGCAGAAACAAAAATGTCAGCCATTCCCCAAACTGTTGTGGCAACACCAATGGTGACAGGTGTGCGGAGTCAACTGACCCATGTTCCACAGGTAGTCTCACGGGCAACGGTTTCAGCGGTTCTCATAGTGAAAAACGAAGTACACGTGCTTGAACCCTGTCTAGAAAGTCTTGTTGAGTGGGTCGATGAAATTGTCGTACTTGATTCTGGGAGTACGGATGGCACGCTAGAGTTGGCCGCTCGATATGGTGCCAAAGTACATATCCGAGAAGATTGGCAAGGGTTTGGGATTCAGAGACAGCGTGCACAGAGTTTGGCTACGGGTGATTACATACTTGCGATTGATGCCGATGAACGTATCTCTCCAGAGTTGCGGCGGAGTATCGAGGTACTTCTGACCAACCCAGATGATAGCAAACTCTACCAATTGGTAAGGCACAATTCGTTTCTGGATA
>Ga0315338_1004822_pt1 | contig 10270 bp, 5 predicted proteins | sample ASW8metaG_FD_204518 | JGI IMG/M metagenome (GOLD analysis project Ga0315338, IMG submission 204518) | Ammonia-oxidizing marine archaeal communities from Monterey Bay, California, United States - ASW #8 | ecosystem: Environmental > Aquatic > Marine > Coastal | place: USA: California | collected...
TGGCGCAGGTTCATCTGTTCCGGCTGGCCGCCGTTCAATGCCAGCATATTGACGCCAAAACTGGTTTGCAGCGGCGTATAGCGGTAAAGCTGGGCCAGAACCACTTCCGCGATCGCATCGCGCTTAAGCTCTACGACGACCCGTACGCCCTGCCGATCCGATTCGTCGCGCAAAGCCGAAATACCCTCGATCGTCTTCTCCTGCACGACCTCGGCAATCCGTTCGATCATCCGCGACTTGTTTACCTGATAGGGAATTTCTGTCGCGACGATCGCTTCCCGGTCCTTGCCAAACGGCTCGATATGAGTCCGCGCCCGCATCACGACCGACCCACGTCCGGTGTGGTAGGCGGCTCGGATGCCAGCTTCGCCCAAGATCTTGGCCCCGGTCGGAAAATCCGGACCGGGTATATGTTCCATCAGGCCTTCGATCGAGATTTCTGGGTCGTCGACATATGCCAGACAGGCCGAAACGACTTCCCTGAGGCTATGCGGCGGAATATTCGTCGCCATGCCAACGGCGATACCGCCGGCACCATTGACAAGCAGGTTTGGGAACCGCGCCGGAAGAACTTTCGGCTCGCTTGTCGTTTCATCGTAATTGTCGGCAAAATCGACTGTGTCCTTGTCGATATCGTCAATCAGACTTTCAGCAGACGTCGCCAGCCGGGCCTCGGTATAGCGCATCGCTGCCGGACGATCGCCGTCCATCGATCCAAAGTTGCCTTGCCCGTCGATTAGCGGAAGACGCATGGAAAAAACCTGCGCCATGCGGACCATCGCGTCGTAGATCGCCTGATCGCCATGCGGGTGATACTTACCCATGACGTCGCCGACGATTCGCGCAGACTTCCGATACGGCCGGTTCGAATCGTAGCCGCTTTCCTTCATCGAATAGAGGATCCGGCGATGGACCGGCTTCAATCCATCGCGTACGTCCGGCAGCGCGCGGCTCACGATCACGCTCATCGCGTAATCGAGATAAGACCGCCGCATCTCCTCTTCGATTGTTATTTGAGAGATTTCAGTTGATGCCATAAAGGCTTAACTCGGGTTCATCTCAGCACCCAGAAAGAGTACTGCTAATATTGGAGCCATAAGGCCGGGACGGGGTTTTTAAAACAGCTTGCCACCCCGACAGAATTTTAACGAACCACGAGGTCTAACGCAAAAAAACAGGCCCCTTTTCGAGGCCTAAAAAGAAAAAACCGTCCGCCGCGCCGAATTCAGCGCAGCGGACGGAATTAATGTGCAGTTTAACGGACGTTGATTTCGACGCGACGATTTTCTCCTTTACGAACACCGTCGCCGGTATTCACATCGGGTTCGTTCTCACCGCTCGCGTGACGTTCGATAATCAACCGATTGATCTTGAGCGCAACGAGCGCCTCATCGACGACCTTCGCACGGGCTTCCGACAGCTTCTGATTATACGCCGACGCGCCTGAAGTATCTGTATGACCGGTCACTTCAATACGGGTCGACTTGTTCGACTTTGCCGCTTTGGCCGCTGCCGTAATCTGACGGACGGATTCCATATTGGCGATAGTCGTGCTGTCGTAATCGAAATAGACGACGTAAGGATTCTCGATCGCAACACCCTTTTTCTTCGCCTTTTTCTTCGGCTTAGGTTTGGGCTTCGCTGCCATTTTTGGTGCTGGTTTCGGCTTCATTGCTGCCGCCAACTGATCCATCGCCTTCATATAGCCACTACGGCAGCGCTCGATATCAGGCGGTTGATTGTTTTCTTCCTGCTCCTGCGCCCAGCAATCGAACATCGCCTGCGCTCTTGCGGCAATAGCACCATGGTTGGCTCGCCCACCGCCATCTAGTGCCGCGAGCAAACGATCCCGTTCATCGAACAAGACTGTCTGGTGCTTTTTGTTGTAACTGCGATCCCAAAGTTTGTCGGGATCGACACTCTTGCCCATCGCGGCGGCTTCGGCATTCCGTGCAAACACACCAGTATCACGGGTATCGCCTTCTGCAAGCTCAGCCTTGGCCAAATCGACATATTCCTTGTGCAGGTTGGCCTTGAACCCGCTTTCCTTGGGCTTCAGTTGAGAAACGTCGCTGACCAGCCGGGAGTCCGCACAAGCCCCTACCAGCAACACGATCCCCGCCAATGTCGCGAGACTCCGCATTCTCATTTTACTTACTCCTAAAAAATGAACCTAGATTGCCCCTCCAGATGCCGATTCAGACGCGCAGGCCAATGCGACCGCCCGCCCGGTCCGACAGGAGTTACTCTACGCCTTTTCTTGCTAACCCCGCCAGACACTAATTGCGAGAAACCATATTCCCGTTTTCGTGTCTTGGCTTCAAGATCTGTACCGTTAAAACGGTATTTCGTCGTCCAAATCGTCCGCGGAACCCCCGCCGCCGCCGCCGCCGAAACCACCGTCGTTTCCGCCGCCGCCCGAACCGCCGCTGGAACCACCGCTGGAGCCACCGCTGGAGCCACCGCCGTACGATCCACCGCCGTCACTGCGGCTATCCAGCATTTGCAACTCGCCGCGGAACCTGTTCATCACGACCTCCGTCGAATACCGATCCTGCCCCTGTTGATCCGTCCATTTCCGAGTCTGCAGTTGGCCTTCCAGATAAACCTTCGAGCCTTTGTGGAGAAACCGTTCGGCGACACCCACCAGATGCTCGTTGAAGATCGCGACGCTATGCCACTCCGTGCGTTCCTGCATCTCTCCGGAGTTACGGTCCTTCCACCGCTCGCTTGTCGCTACACGCAGATTCGCGACCTTCATACCGTTTTGGGTCGTCCGAATTTCCGGGTCTCGCCCCAGATTTCCAACCAAAATCACCTTGTTAACGCTACCTGCCATTTTCTGTATCTTTCACAATCGAAACGATAAAACTTTGCCCCTCGCGCAGGTTTCAGTCTATGCCCAGCGCGACCGAATGCCTAGCAATCTCTAGCGTTGGGAATACGATGTCAGGAGACACCGCCAACGAAGGCCAAGCGGTGGATTTAGAGTCGATTCCCACGGCTTGGACAACTATTATAATGACCATCGCGGCGGGATTAAATCCGCCGATCCGAAACACTCCGATCAGGACATGTTGAACGCATCATGCTGACGACGATCCGCGTGCGTGGCGCACGTGAACATAACCTTCAGAATGTCGACGTCGACCTTCCACGCGACAAGCTGATTGTCATTACGGGCCTTTCCGGATCCGGTAAATCGTCGCTTGCGTTCGACACGATTTACGCGGACGGCCAGCGACGTTATGTCGAAAGTCTTTCTGCCTATGCGCGGCAATTTCTCGAGCTCATGCAAAAGCCAGACGTCGATCTGATCGAAGGCCTGTCGCCGGCGATCTCGATCGAACAAAAGACGACGAGCCGAAATCCTCGTTCCACGGTCGGCACGGTAACCGAAATATACGACTACATGCGGCTGCTGTTCGCGAGAATCGGAATTCCGTATTCACCCGCAACCGGGTTGCCGATCGAAAGCCAAAGCGTCAGCCAGATGGTTGACATCGTCATGGCGATGCCGGAAGGAACCAGGCTGTATCTCCTGGCCCCTATCGTCCGCGGTCGGAAAGGCGAGTACCGGAAAGAACTCGCCGATTTGCAGAAACGGGGTTTCCAGCGCGTTAAGGTCGACGGCGAACTGTACCTGATTGAAGACGCGCCGAAGCTGGACAAGAATTTCAAGCACGACATCGATGTCGTCGTCGACCGCGTCGTCGTGCGCGATGAGTTGCAAACGCGGCTGGCCGATTCGCTGGAGACAGCCCTGGCTCTCGCCGACGGACTGGTCTTCGCCGAGGATGCCGAAAACGGGCAACGTACGACCTTTTCCGCCCGATTCGCCTGTCCCGTTTCAGGTTTCACGATCGATGAAATAGAACCTCGACTGTTCTCATTCAACAATCCGTTCGGCGCCTGCCCCTCCTGTGACGGGTTGGGAACGACAATGCACATCGATGCGGCCCTGGTCGTTCCAGACCATGGCAAGCGGCTGAGCGACGCCATTGCGCCCTGGGCGAAATCCTCTTCGCCGTATTACAAGCAGACGCTCGAGAGTCTCGCCAAGCATTTTAAGGTCAAGTTGAGTACGCCGTTCGACGAGATCCCAAAAAGCGCGCGCGACGCGATCCTGTTCGGGACCGGCAAGAAGACGGTCAAGATTGCCTACGACGATGGGCTCCGGACCTACGAGACAAAAAAGCCCTTCGAGGGTGTCGTGCCGAATATGGAACGCCGCTGGCGCGAAACGGACAGTACCTGGATGCGCGACGAGCTGGGCAAGTATCAAACGGTCAAGACGTGCGACGTTTGCGACGGCGCTCGCCTCAAACCGGAAGCACTCGCGGTGAAAATTGACGGTTCGCATATCGGCGCAATCGCAGAGAAATCGGTTTCGGACGCGCACGCTTGGTTCGCCGACATCGAGGAGCGGCTGACCGAGAAGCAGCAGGAAATCGGCGCGCGAATCTTGAAGGAGATCAAAGAGCGCCTTGGTTTCCTGGTCGATGTGGGTCTCTCCTATCTGACGTTGGGCCGCTCCTCCGCGACCCTGTCCGGCGGCGAAAGCCAACGGATCAGGCTCGCCTCGCAAATCGGGTCCGGGCTCACTGGCGTCCTCTATGTCCTGGACGAACCGTCGATCGGCCTCCATCAACGCGACAACGACCGGTTGCTCGCGACATTGAAAAGGCTGCGGGACCTGGGGAACACGGTGATCGTCGTCGAGCATGACGAAGAAGCCATCCGGGAAGCCGATTACCTAGTTGATATGGGGCCAGGCGCCGGCATTCACGGCGGCCATGTCGTTGCGGCGGGATTACCCGACGAGGTCCTGCGGTGCCCCGAAAGCCTGACAGGGCAATATCTGACCGGCATGCGCCAGATCACGATTCCCAAGCAGCGCCGCAAAGCTGCCAAGGGCCATGAACTCAAGATCAAGAGGGCCACGGAAAACAATCTCGATGCCGTCACCGCCTCGTTTCCGCTTGGTGTCTTCACCTGTGTGACGGGTGTTTCCGGTAGCGGCAAGTCGACACTCGTGATCGATACGCTTTACCGCGCCCTGGCGCGCCAGCTAAACGCCGCCAGACGTCTTCCGGGCGCACATGACGGTATCGATGGCGTCGAATTGCTCGACAAGGTCATCGACATAAACCAGCAGCCGATCGGCCGGACGCCACGGTCGAATCCAGCCACCTACACGGGCGCGTTTACGCCGATTCGGGAATGGTTCGCCAACCTTCCGGAATCGCGGGCGCGGGGCTATGCGCCCGGCCGTTTCTCGTTCAACGTCAAGGGCGGCCGCTGCGAAGCCTGCCAGGGCGACGGCGTGATCAAGATCGAGATGCATTTCCTGCCGGACATCTACGTCCGGTGCGATACCTGCAAGGGAAAGCGCTACAATCGCGAAACCTTGGATATCCTGTTCAAGGGGCATTCCATAGCCGGCGTGCTGTCGATGACGGTCGACGAAGCGTCGGAGTACTTTAAGGCGGTGCCTTCAATCCGCGATAAGATGGTGACCCTGCAACGGGTTGGACTGGGCTATATCCAAGTCGGTCAGCAGGCGACGACGCTTTCCGGCGGCGAAGCGCAGCGCGTCAAGCTCGCGAAGGAACTGTCCCGCCGCGCGACCGGACGCACCCTCTACATTTTAGACGAACCGACCACGGGGCTGCACTTCGAAGATATACGAAGGCTCCTAGACGTCCTGCAGGCGCTCGTCGAACAAGGCAATACGATCATCGTGATCGAGCACAACTTGGAAGTGATCAAGACCGCCGATCATATTATCGACCTAGGTCCCGAAGGCGGCGGTGGCGGCGGCCGGATCGTCGCGGCGGGAACGCCCGAAGCAGTCGCTCGCGTAGCCGAGAGCCATACGGGCCGCTATCTGGCCGAGCACCTTCCAGGCCTGCGCGTCGCCCAGACACGAAAGAGCGCCTGACGTTCTCGGAGAATTCAGATACCGTCAGTTAGTTTGCGCAAGGAAGGCAGGACAGTTGCATTTGGCCAATCACATTACGGTCGGAACTGAGCCTCGCGACGAATTCGCATGCCGCCAGGCCGTCGAACAGAATCCGAAATCGGGCGACGCCCGCCTCGAACTCGCCTATGCGCTGCAAGCCGTCGATGACCCTGCCGAAGCTGTCGAACAATGCAGTAGAGCACTGGAACTCCAGCCGGGGCTGCATGACGCGGCGCGGCTCCTGGCATCACTCATGCAGCGCTACGCGCTCAACGAAGATATCAATATCTCGCCGCGGGGTCTGCGAGCGGCCTTCCAGTTCATCGATGTCGACCGGCAGTCTTTGAGCAATGCCGCAATTGCTTATCTGACGTTCAATCCGCCGCTGTCGGGCATCCTCGCGCGTGGACGCGCAGAAGGGTGGCGCGCGGCAGCAAACGATCTGCTGAAGGGAAAGAGCCGAAAACTGTTGCAGGACAGGTTATTTCGGGCCGCCCTCGCCTGTGGCGTCAATACCGATCTGGAAGTCGAATTTCTCCTGACTGCTTTGCGCGAACGACTTTTGACAGCTCCGGAAATTCTTTCCTCGCGTCAAGTTTACGAATTCGCCTGCGTCCTCATCCGGCACTGCGGCAACAACGACTATGTGTTTTTAATATCTGAAACGGAACAGTCGCTACTCGACAGCCTAGAATTCGACGTCGCTGCAATTCTCGAAGGCGATACGGTGACGGTTCGCAGCTTCATATTGGCCTCTTTGTACAAGCCAGTTGCGGAGCTCTTAGACCCTTCTCAGACGGAGCGTAACTTCGACAAAGTCGCACCGCGCGCACTGCGACAGGTTATTGCGGACAGTATGGAGGCGTTGCGCTTGGAAACGACAGCCGCCGCCGACATCCCGAACTTGACACCGATAACCGACGAAACCTCGCTGCGGGTTGCCGAACAATACAAAACAGCACCATACCCGCGCTGGCTTAGCCTGCAGACGCCGCTGCCAGGCTCAGCGAAACAACAGCTTCAGGCGTATTTCTCGAATACTCAGATCGAATTTTTGAACAATTCGCCAGACGTTCTGATTGCGGGAGCAGGCACCTGCAGACAGGCCGTACACTCGGCTATAGCGTATGGTCCGCGGGCAAACATATTAGCGCTCGACCTCAGTACTCCCAGTTTGGCGTATGGCGCGCGCATGGCGCCGCTGCTTGGCGCTGACAACATTCGATTTGCGGCCGCCGATATTTTGCGGCTTGGCACGATCGATTTGCAATTCGATATTATCGAGTGCGGCGGCGTCCTGCACCACATGGACGCCCCCTATGCCGCCTGGCGGATACTTTTGGATAAGCTGCGCCCGGGCGGGATTATCCAGATCGGGCTTTACAGTACAATTTCACGGCAGGTCATTGAAACACTGGCCGAAGATCCGGACTGGCCTGGCGCCGAAGCGACGGACAATGCGCTCCGGACTTATCGACACCGGTTGATGCGGCGTTCTCCCGGCGATCCCGGTTTCGAGCTGACTCAATCGATCGACTTTTTTGCGACCGGCGATTTCCGCGACCTCGCGCTTCATGTCCAGGAACAACGATGTTCGCTCCCGGATATTCGCGATTTCCTGGCGGACAACAACCTCGACTTTCATGGGTTCATATTACCGCCCGAAGTGCTGGAGGCGTACAGCGACGCGTATCCAGCTGACGCGACGCCCGGAACGCTGGACCATTGGTGGGAATTCGAGCAATCCAACCCGCGCACGTTCGACGGCATGTATATGTTTTGGTGCCGCCGGCCGGAGAACGAATGATTCGGATTAAGCGTCGCGACGGTCGCCATACAGCAGGGTTATATTAATGCGCCGGTTTTCGTATCCCGGCCGGAAGGCGATCCGGTCGGTCTCATGAAACAGGTCGGAATTGAACACGAGCGCCCTGTTTTGCCGGTAGGGTATGCGCACGGCACGAGCATCGTTTTCCTCAAGAAACTGGCGCATCGCGGCTTCGTCGGCATTATATTTCTCAAAATTCCAATCGAGCGGCGCTTCCTTGTCCCAAACCACCAGCCCGCCGGTATCCGGATCCTCGACGGCGTCATCCGGCGTGATCCAGAAGTTGACGTTCACCGCCGCGAAATCGGCGTGCAAATTGATCCCCGTCAATTCGCTGTCATATTTGAACGCCCAGGCCTGATTCAGCTTAAGGTCGCCAAATATACTTGGCAGCGCCTGAGGTAGTTCGTCGACAATTTGAGCGAGCAACGGGCTCGCGAAACCGTCCCCCAATACGGCGCCGAGATAGCCGTTTTCGTAGCGCGTGTACCAGATGGTCGACTCGAGACAAAATTCGCGCAGGCGCCTTAACGCTTCAGGTGTCAGGAAGTCGTCGAAATAGGTAATTTCGGGTGTATTGGTGTGATAGTCCTGTTCTATGGAACGTGCATCGAGCCTTGGACTGACCGCCGCCCCCTCGCAGCGCGAACCATCATTCAAGTAAATCAAACGGTTATAGGTTCTTGCAATTTTTTGCTGTTCGTCCGGCGGCAATTGAAACGAGTCCGTCGCGGCGCGTTCCTTGGGTGCGCCAGCCCGTATCTCTTGGTAGACCGTGGCATCGTCGCCGTACTGTTTGGAAATCCTATCGCGGTCGATCAGATATTGGATTTGCTCGGAATCGTGCTGCAGCTTCGCGTTCGACGTCCGCAACGGTATCCGCAATTCTTCATCGCTCAGAGTCTCCGGCGCAAACATAATCGATGCACCGGCGCGCAATATGTCGAATGCCTCATCTGTCTGACCCAGTTCCTTCAATGTCACGCCGAGATTTTTATAGACCGGAACGAAATCCGGTTGCGCGACAATCGCGAGGCGATAAGCCTCCACCGCCCCCTCCAACCGATCGGCGGATTTCAGCGTGTTCGCCAGATTGTACAAGGTCGGCGCATCGTTGGGGGCGATTTCCAAAGCCTTTTCGTAGCAATCGATGGCAGCTTCCAAATGGCCCAACCGCTTCCATGCGCCCGCAAGCTCAAAGTAGGTTTCGGAATCCAGCGGGTCCAATGCAATCGCCCGCTCATAGGAAACCGCCGCCGCTGGGAGGTCATCCGTTTCATCGAGAATTTGGGCCAGCGTGACGTGAAAGGCCGCATCATGAGGCGCGGCCTTAACCGCTCGTTCCACAAACCGGCGGGCTTGCTTCGGCTTACCCGCCCGGTGACGGGCTACTCCGGTCAGATGTAAGGCTTGCGCATTTCCAGGGTCGGCTTTCAGTACTTTTCGGAGGTGCCGTTCCGCGCGTTGCCATTTGTTTGCAAAAAGGAGGCGCGCGGCTTCATCCAATAAGGCGCTAATGTCCGTAGCGTTCTTGGAATTTGGCGTTTCAACCGTCGCGCCGATGAAACGGCTACCGTGACCGTTCCGCACCGCCACCTCCGTCTTCACCGTTATCTTTGGCCGCTGGTAAGTTTGTCCACATGGCCGAGGCCCCGTAAGAGATGCTAATCCGACACGCGAAGTAGCGGTACAGTAATTAAATAACCATCGCTTTTTCCATGGAACATGTCGAAAAGCCGATTCGAACCATGCACCATCCCATGACACTATCGAAAAACAGACGTTCCCATGACACTATCGAAAAACAGGCGTTCGGCAAAAAAAAAAAGGGGCAAAACTCGTCAAGACACGGCTTTGTCCAACCGCTGAAAATTAGCGTGTTAACATATAGTTATAGAAAATCAAGCGGTCGCGCCCTGGAATTGTTGCAATATTGCAACATCGAAATAAGTTAATCGGCGCATCTTCACCCGTTTCGTTGACACCCCAAGGCACCAAGTAATACCGTCCGACTACTTTAGTAGGGTTCGGTTATATGGGTCCGGTTTGCATTGCGATCATGTTCATTTTCCACACTGATCATGTTCAAAGGCGAATGTTCGGACCGGGTTCATAAGGTAGCTGAATTCGAAATAAAGGAACGAACAACCTTCCCAGGTTGAAATTTGAAATGATCAGTATGGAGGAAGTAATGCAAACACGTGTGAAGCTGCTTGGCAGCACAGCACTTGCAGCAGCTGCCTTGGTTCTCGGCGCGCCGATGGCGTCCGCGGACAAGCACAGCTCGCTCGAGAAGCGCGTCAAGGCGCTTGAGAAGGCCGGTGGGCAATCCGTAACCCGCTCGAAGAAGACCATGAAACTCGTTGTTTCGGGTCATATCAACCGCGCCATTATGTTCACCGACAACGGCACCCAAAGCGGATTCAGCCATGTTACGAGTAACTTCTCTCGGACACGCGTGCGCTGGATCGGTACCG
>Ga0315338_1004823_pt1 | contig 10269 bp, 10 predicted proteins | sample ASW8metaG_FD_204518 | JGI IMG/M metagenome (GOLD analysis project Ga0315338, IMG submission 204518) | Ammonia-oxidizing marine archaeal communities from Monterey Bay, California, United States - ASW #8 | ecosystem: Environmental > Aquatic > Marine > Coastal | place: USA: California | collected...
CATAATTTTTTTATAATATATATTTTAAAAATAAGGTTTTTTTTACTCCAAAATACTTTAAACATCAACATAAACTATTTTTTTTTTTTAGATATATGAATTCAATAATTTTTCCAGGTCAAGGTTCGCAATACGTTGGAATGTGCAAAAATTGGTACGAAAATTTTGAAGAAGTAAAAAAGGTTTTTGATCAAGCAGATAAAATATTAAACGAACCACTATCTGATATAGTTTTTAATGGGCCTGAAGAAGAGTTAACCAAAACAAACAATGCTCAACCTGCAATTTTAATATCAAGTATTGCTATACTAGAAGTTATAAAATCTCAAAAAAAAATTGAATTAAGTAATTTTTGTAAATTTTTAGCAGGACATTCTTTAGGTGAATACACAGCTCTTTATGCATCAGGTGTTTTAGATTTTGAATCTGTATTAAAATTAGTCAAACTCAGAGGAAATTTGATGAGTAAATCTGACAAATCTGGAGAAGGTAAAATGGCAGCAATTATAGGATTAAAAATATCTGAAATTGAGAAAATGCTTAAAGATTTTGATGAAGATGGCGTGTGCGAAATAGCTAACGATAATTCTGAAGGGCAGGTTGTTATAAGTGGAGATAAAGTATCTGTTAATTCATTTAAATCAATTGCAAAAAATTGTGGAGCAAAATTAACAATAGATTTGAATGTAAGTGCACCATTTCATTGTAAGTTGATGGAAGAAGCAGCTATAAAAATGAATTCAGAGATAAACAAAACATCATTTAATGAATTTAAAATACCAGTAATTTCTAATGTTAAAGCTATTCCTTGTATTAATGTGTCTGAATTTAAATCATTATTATCACAACAAATTACTATGACTGTAAAATGGAGGGAAACAATTTTATTTATGGAGAATAAAGGAGTAAAAAGAATTTTCGAAGTTGGCCCAGGTAAGGTTTTGTCCGGATTAGTTAAGAGAATAACAAAAAATATTGAATGTTTTTCTATACAAAATCCAGATGATATGGATAATCTAAAATAATAAATTTATGGCAGATTTAATTTTAAAAAATAAAACCTGTTTAATTACAGGTGCTTCAGGCGCAATTGGAGGAGCTATTGCAAATAAACTCTCATCTTTAGGCGCTAATGTAATATTAACCGGTACAAATAAAAAAAAAATTGACGATTTAGAAAAGAAATTAGGTCCTAATAGCTTAGGTTTAATAGCTGATCTTTCAAAAGATGAAGAAATTGACAATCTTTATAATGAATCAATTAAGAAATTTAAATCAATTGATATTTTAGTTAACAACGCAGGAACCAATAGAGACGCTTTAAGTATAAGAATGACAAAAGAACAATGGAATGAGGTGATAAATATAAATCTTTCATCAACTTTTAAATTATCTCAACTAGTTATAAAATCTATGATGAAACAAAAATGGGGAAGAATTATAGGCATAAGTTCTATTATTGGGTTAGGCGGTAATGTTGGACAGGCTAATTATGCGGCTTCAAAAGCCGGTATAATCGGATTACATAAATCTTTAGCATTAGAATTTGCTTCAAGAGGAATAACGGTTAATTGTATTGCCCCTGGTTTTATTGAAAGTCCAATGACAGAAGCTTTGTCTGATGAACAAAAAGAATCGATGTTAAAAAAAATACCTGTCGGTAATATTGGCAAACCTGAAGATATAGCTAATTGTGTTGCATTCTTGACAGATGAAAAAGCATCTTTTATAACCGGTTCAACAGTTAATATTAATGGTGGAATGTTAATGGTTTAGTTATTATAGTTTTAATTAATTTTTTTTTTATGGAGTTATCAAATGTCAGAAGAAGTTGTCGATAGAGTAAAAAAAGTTGTTACTAATCATCTTGGAGTAAATGGTGATAAAGTTACAGAAAATGCTAAATTTATTGAAGATCTAGGTGCTGATAGTCTTGATCAAGTTGAACTTGTTATGGCATTTGAAGAAGAGTTTAAATGCGAGATACCAGATGAAGCAGCTGAAAAGATTGTTACAGTTAAAGATGCTATAGACCTTATTAAAAGTAAAACCTAATTAATAATATGAGAAGAGTTGTCGTAACCGGGATGGGGATGATAACCGCAATTGGTTGTGGAGTAGACGATAATTGGAAAAATTTAATTTCTAGCGTATCAGGCATCAAATCTTTTGATTCTTTTAAAACGGACGATTTACCATCAAAAGTAGGAGGAGTTATTTCAGATGATTTAATTGATAATCATTTTAGTGATAAAGAAAAAAGAAAAATGGATAAATTTATACTTTATTCATTAATAGCTACTGAAGAAGCAATTAAAAATGCAGGTTGCGAAATAAAAGATGATAATGAAGCGTCTAGATCTGGGGTAATAATAGGATCTGGCATAGGAGGTCTTTCAACTATATATGAAAATTCTGTTTTATTGAAAGAAAGTGGACCCAGAAAAATAAGCCCTTTTTTTATTCCTTCAAGTTTAATAAATTTAGCTTCAGGACAAGTTTCAATTAAATATAATTTTAAGGGGCCTAATCATTCAACAGTTACCGCGTGTGCTTCAGGAGCACATGCCATCGGCGACTCGTTTAGATTAATTCAAATGGATAAGGCTGATTTGATGATTGCTGGTGGAACAGAAGCAGCAATTTGTAGAATTGGCATTGCTGGTTTTTGTGCCTTAAGAGCTTTATCAACAAAATTTAACAATAATCCAGAGAGCGCCTCCAGGCCTTTCGATGAAGAAAGAGATGGGTTTGTTATGGGAGATGGAGCAGGGATATTAATTCTAGAAGAGTATGAACATGCAAAAAAAAGAAATGCTAATATTTTAGCTGAAATAATAGGTTATGCATCCAGTGGAGACGCACATCATATAACATCCCCTCCTGATGATGGCAATGGAGCAGAAAGATGTGTTTTATCAGCATTAAACGATGCGCAAAAAACTCCCGATGATATAAATTATATTAATGCTCATGGTACATCAACACCAGTAGGAGATAAAATTGAAGTAGAAAGTGTTAAAAAAGTTTTTTCTAAAAATTTAGATAAAATTAAAATGTCATCAACAAAATCTTCTATAGGGCATTTACTCGGCGCTTCTGGAAGCGTTGAATCTATATATTCCATACTTTCTATAAGAAATAAAAAATTACCTGCTACTTTGAATTTAACAAATCCTTTACCTGAAGCAAAAGGCTTAGATTTAATACCTCTAAATCCTATAGATCATCAGGTTAATTGCGTATTAACAAACTCTTTTGGATTTGGCGGAACAAATGCTTCTTTAATTTTTAAATCAATTTAGAAAAAAATGAAAAATATTTTGAAAAGAAATAAACATATCTTTTTTTTATTTTTTTTTTTAATTTTTTTATTAATTTTTGATTTATTTTTTACAAAATATAAATATACACATACCTTTTTTGTTAAACGTAATCAAACTTTAAATCAAATAACTACAAACTTATATAAGGAGAAAATTATTGATAATAAATTTTTTTTTAAATCTCTTATTTTCTCTTCATTATCTCAAAAAATATTAAAAGCAGGGGAATATGAATTTTATAATAATAATATTTTTCAAATTATTAGAAAGATTAGAGTTGGAGACGTATACCAAAGAAGAATAACTATTCCAGAAGGCCTAACTTCAAATGAAATTATTGATATTATAAAAAAAACAGAGGGCATTGTTTTAAACCAAGAGGGATCCGAACAAATAGCTGAGGAGGGTGCGTTGTTTCCGAGTACTTATTTTTATGTTTACGGAACAAATTCAAATATAATCATAAATAATATGAAAAAAAGAATGAAATCAACGCTTATAGAAGCTTGGCAAACTAGAGATAAAGATTTAGATCTCAATAACTATAATGATGTATTAATTCTTGCATCAATAATAGAGAAAGAAACATCATTAAATTATGAAAAATCAAGTGTAGCTCAAGTTTTTTTAAACAGATTAAGACTTAACATGAAATTACAATCAGATCCAACTGTAATTTATGGTATAGAAAATGAATTAGGAATAAAAAAAAAAGAATTAACAAAAAATGATCTAAATCACAAATCAAGCTTTAATACTTATTCAATTCCTGGCCTTCCAGAGGGACCAATATGCAATCCTGGAAAAGAGTCTATTATTGCGGTTACAAATCCTAGTAAAGGAGATTTATTATATTTTGTTGCAAATGGCGAAGGAGGTCATAATTTTTCATCAAGTTATGCGGAACACATAGAAAACGTTAAGAAGTTTAAAGAACTTGGTAGGCAGTTATATGAAAACTAAAAAACAAGGTTTATTTATAATTTTATCCTCACCCTCCGGTGCAGGCAAAACAACTCTAGCAAAAAAACTTACAAAAAATAATAAAAATATTGAATTATCTATTTCCTATACAACTAGAAAAAAAAGGCCATTAGAAAAAAATAACAAAGATTATAATTTTATTTCAGAAGAGGAATTTAACAAATTAAAGAAAAAGAAATATTTTATAGAATGGGCAAAAGTATTTAATAATTATTACGGCACATCTTTAATAAAAGTTAAAAAAATTCATAATAAAGGAAAAGACGTTCTTTTTGATATTGATTGGCAAGGATCCAGAAAAATAAAAAAGAAACTTGGCAAGAATGTTGTAAGTATTTTTATATTACCCCCATCAAAAAAAGATTTAATTAAAAGATTAAAAAAAAGAGCTCAAGACCCTGATCACATAGTTAAACAAAGACTATCGTTTTATAAAATGGAATTAAGCCATTGGAAAGAATATAAATATGTTTTAATAAATAAAAATCTAAATGATACTGTAAAAAAAATTAAAGTTATTATTGAAGCTGAAAGATATGAAAATTTTTTTCTAGAAAAAAATTTAACTAAACTAAAAATTAAAACTATTTACGAGGCTAAAAGAATTGCTTTTCAAAAGAAAAATTTAATTCTTAAAAAAATAAGATCTTTATAATTCTTTTTTATGTTTACTTAGGAAATTTGATAAATTAATAAAATCTATAAAATCTAACTCCTCGGGTCTTTTTTTTGAATTAATTCCACAATTGAGAAATACTTGGTCTGAAAAATTTATTGTTTTTTTTAAGTTATTTTTAATAGTTTTTCTTCTTTGACTAAAACACTTCTTTATTACTTCTGATAGAAATACCTCATTATCTACTTTCTTAATTTTTTTTTTAAATTTAAATTCTAAAATCGAAGAATCTATTTTTGGTTTAGGAAAAAAATAGTTTGGCGATAGATGCATTTTTTTTTTTATATCACATAACCACCATGATATTACAGAAATTCTACCATAACTTTTAGTATTCTTTTTTGCCATTATTCTTTCTGCCTGTTCTTTTTGAAACATTAAAATTAATTTTTGAAAATAACTTCTATTTCTAAAAATTTTTGCCAGTATTGGTATTGCTGTTTTATAAGGAAGATTTGAAAAAACTATAACTTTTTTTTTATACTTTTTAAATTCTCTTACTATTTTTTTGAAAATATGATCTTTTAAAAAATCTCCTTCTATAATAATTACTTTATTTAAAAATAGTTTTTTTTGATAATTTATAATTTTTACGCACTTTAAATCTTTCTCTACAGCAATAATCTTTTTTACTCCAGCTTTTATTAATGATCTGGTCAAACAACCTGGGCCAGGACCTATTTCAAGGACAATATTATTTTTAACATCAGATGTTCTTACAATTTTGTCAGTTATATTCTCATCTAGTATAAAATTTTGACCAAGAGATTTTTTGGAGATTAAATTAAATTTATCTATAATTTGTTTTATTGTATCCACAATTTTCTTTTTCTAGCAATATCTTGAGACATTTTAATTGATGCAAATAAACTTTTTTCTGATGCTTTTCCTCTACCAGCTATGTCTAACGCAGTACCATGATCTGGAGATGTTCTTACAATTGGAAGTCCAAGCGTTATATTAACACCATTGTCAAAATCTATAGTTTTAATAGGGATTGTTGCTTGGTCATGATACATACAAATAATTACGTCAAATTTTTTTGAAAATTTTTTATTAAATATAGTATCGGCTGGATATGGTCCAAACGCATCAATATTCATTTTTCTAATCTTTTTAATTGCAGGAATAATAATTTTTTTTTCTTCATTTCCAAAAATTCCTCCATCTCCGGCATGTGGATTTAAACTAGCCACTGCAATTTTTGGTTTTTTTTTTCCAAAATATATTTTTAGATATTTATTAGTAGTTTTAGTCGTAGATACTATCAGATTTGTGTTTATAGCTTTTAAAGCATTACTCAAAGATAAATGTTGTGTTATTGGAACGACGCTAATTTTAGGCGATTTTAATAACATTATTGGTTTTTTTACTTTTAATAATTTAGCTATATAAAACGTATGACCATTAAAACTCTTATTCTTTTTTTTTATAATATTTTTTTCTATAGGGTTTGTCACAACAGAAGATAATTCTTTTTTGTAAGCTAAATTAACTACTTTATCAATAGATGTTAGAACTTTACTGGTATTTTTTATTGAAGGAGAGCCAAAATTTACTTTTTGACTTAATTTTATTTTATAAACTGGTAAATAATTCTTAAAAGAGTTTACAGATTCGCTAATATTTTTAATTATTTTTATAGGAATTTGCAGTTTAAGTTTTAAAGAAGTTTTTATTAAATGATCTGGATCGCCAAAAAATATAAATGGGTCTATTTTTCTTCTATAATTTTTCCAAGTTTTTAATGTTATTTCAGTTGAAATACCTGCTGGTTCACCCATGGTTATGCCAGTAATAATTTTTTTTTTCATTTTTTTTTTTAAATTCTAATATCAATTACAGATTTTGTTCTTAATTCGGACATGTATTGTCTTGCAATTGTATCTAGCTTTTTATTCATTAAAATTTCAGTAATTTTAAACTTACTAGGTATAATAATTTTTTTTTTTTTTACATCGCATAACATTAACTGAAAGTTTTCTGATTCAGTTTTTAAAGGATCACTTATTTCGTTTTTATTCATTTTTTTTACTACAGATTTTAAATTATTGGGTAATTCATTATATTTTAGTGTTCCTAATGATCCCGAGTTTGTCGTTGCATATTTACTTGAAAACTCTGCTAACTCATCACAATTTTTAATTTTATTTAACAACAAATTTATTTCTTCTTTTTTTTCGATAAGTTCAAATTTATATAAAGAGACATCATCAATTATTTCTTCTCCTATAATTTTTTTATCTAGAACTTTAATTATAAAATAACCATTCTCACCTTTTAAAGGTTGTGATGATTTTTTTATTTCTAATTTTTTTACTTCATTTACAATTTTTTGATCTAAATCAACTTCTGGAATCCAACCAACTTTTCCTACTTTTCCGCCCAAACTATCTGAAAATTGTTTAGCTATTGATACAAAATCACCACCATTAAGTATTTGTTTGTGAAGATTATTAATATTACTTAAAACTTCATTTTCTTTTTTATCTTCAAATGAAAGAAATATTTGTTCAATCAAAAATTCTTCTTTTCCAATACTAGATTTTATTTTTTTAAGTATAGTTTCAATCTCAGAATCTTGTATTACAACTTGATTTCTAAACTTATTAGATACTAATTGTCTCCACCCAACACTTACTTCAAGCTGCTTTTCTAAAATAGATATATCAGTTTTATTTTCCTTTAGAAATTCTTTGAAAGTTCCTTTTTTAAAACCGTTCTCTTTTTCAATTGATGAAACTATACTTTGTATTTCTTCATTTGGGACAGTTATTCCTAATTTTTTTATTTCTTGTTCTTTTATAATTTCATCTACGTAACCAGATATTAAATCAGGCAGTATATTAGTTTCAAATTGTTCATTAATTGGAATTTTAGCTGAAATACTAAACAAATTAGATCTTTGTATTAAATCATAGATAGATATTGGGTCATTATTTACAGTTGCAAAAATACTAGTGGGCAATCTTTCTAAAATCGATAGATTTGTCTCATTTATATTATTTGCCAGAATTATTTTTGAGAATAAAAATATAGAAAAAAAAATTTTTAATAAAAAAAACGTATTAAATATTTTTTTTATTGATCTCATTTAGCTCTTATTAATTAGAGATATTTTTTCCAGTTGAAACAGTTCCAAGTGTTTTAAATATAAAAGTAATTAAGAAAGTATCATTTGGTTTAATTTCTCTATCCAAATAGTACGATCTATGTAAGCCTATTTCAGTAGTAAAACATTCATTATCAAATAATAATGCTAATTTTTGTCCAAGCATTCCACCAGAAGTTGATAAATCTTCTTTTATTGAATAACTTAAAGAATAATTATCATTAAATGTATGATTTAATGAAAAATTAATCTCCTCTCTTTCGTCTGAAATGCTAGTAGTAGGTTCTACATAGATATAACTTAAACCTATATCAGTATTATAAATATTTGTTGAAATATTAAATTGATCTCTTCTAGTAGTAAATAACGCATCTTTATTAAGTAAAAATCTATAAGACATATTAAGATGTTTTCCAAATCCAAATCCTATTCTTCCTATTAAATCAGATAATCTATCATCTAGTCCAGATGTAACGCCAAAATTGTGGTTCTTTCTAAATCTTAAACTTTGACCTATAAAAAAATTAGAACTAATATCTTTTTTTTGGGATTTAACAGAAAAATTAACACCGTAATCTATTCTTTGATTTGATTTTTCTAATTTGTCCCTCCCTGGATACAAACTTGAATTAAATAAATGAGTTTCACCAAATTCAAAACTATTACTATCTTCATTAGGTATATCTTCATCTCCACCTCTATTTGGAGCTAAAATTAATGCTGCTTGAGGTTTTAATAAGAAAATGGATTCATTTTGAAACTTTTGTAAAGGAAGATCCCAACCAATAAGAAATTCAGGATGTATTCTATTTTTTATTCCTTTAAAATCATTTTTATTAGTTCTTTGAACATGACTAAGCATATACGATGTCAAAGTTGCTTTAGTTTGAATTTTGAATCTGTTACCAAAATTATCTTGAAAAGGGTAAGTAATAATTGGTTGTAAAGAAATTTTTCTTGTATCAGCACCTTGACGACGTGTTAATGATAAGAAACTTGCATTAAAATCAACAAAACCAAACTTAGTTTTCGCACCCTGATAATTATAATTAATCGACGGCAAAATAAGAGGGGTTTTGCTACTTTGATATGTACTTGATTGAACTTGAGTTGCTATTCCTGTTGCATAGAAGTAATTTCTTTCATCAAAACCTTCTATAAAAAAATCTGAATGGAGTCTATCAGTAGCACCACTAAACATATATCTTGATAAATATGTATCATCAGTACTACGTTTAACATTAAAGCCATATCTCCAGAAATCATTGTGATCAAATTTTCCGTCAATAAAAAGATGTCCTCTAGTTTTATTCGAGTATGTTGTAACTCTTGTTCTTCTATCTGCATTTGTGAAACTACCTTCTATGTTTATTTCTCCATTACCAAATCTTTGTCTGTACTGAGCATACATTAAAGGTCTTTGTCCACTAATGTACATTGGTTCTACAGTAAGATCTTTATATGGAGAAAGAGCATAGTAGTAAGGAGTTCTAATAATAGTGCCTAGTTCTGAATTTGATGTATAACTTGGAATTAAAAAACCGCTTTGTCTTTTTACAGTCGGGTCAGGATGAGAATAATAAGGGGTATACGCTACAGGAAATCCAAGAAATTCAAGGAAGGCATTTTTATAACTAATTGTTTTTCTATTTGAATCATGGACAACTTCCGAAGCTTTTATTTGCCAAGTTGGTTTTTTATTTGGGTCATCACAGTTACAAGCTGAGTATAATGCTTTTTTTAATGTAGAAATTGTTCCTTTAAATCTTTTACCTCTTGATGCAGCCATTTTAGAATTATCTGGAAAAAGTATAGAAATATTTTTTGTAAGACCATTTTTAAAACCTTTGTCAACTTCTGCATAATCTGCAAAATACACAACCCCATCTTCATCTAATATGCTCACATTTCCTTTTACTATTGCTTTATTTTTTATTTTATCAAATTCTAAATAATCAGCCCTAAGAACCTCTTTTCCCTGTATAATTTCAACATTTCCCGTAGCTGTTACTGTTGATTCATTATGATTATTTATTATTTTTTCTGCATTTAGAATAAAAGGCACCTCATCTTTAGATAAAAGATTTTTATCAAATAAGAAGATTAAAAAAAATAATAATAAAATTTTTTTTTTCATTTTTTAATTTGTTCTTTCAAAATGTATTACAAAA
>Ga0315338_1004824_pt1 | contig 10269 bp, 7 predicted proteins | sample ASW8metaG_FD_204518 | JGI IMG/M metagenome (GOLD analysis project Ga0315338, IMG submission 204518) | Ammonia-oxidizing marine archaeal communities from Monterey Bay, California, United States - ASW #8 | ecosystem: Environmental > Aquatic > Marine > Coastal | place: USA: California | collected...
TGGGCAGCCCTCGGCAACCCCAAAGCGATTCGATTCCCCCGCGCGTGGCTCGAACGGGGCAGCTTCGACTTCTCCTTCAGCGGACTCAAGACCGCCGTGAAGCTCTATACCGAAAAACGTCCTCCGGCCGCCGATGCTACAAAAACCGAACGGGAGACCTGGTTGGCTGATGTCTGTGCGTCTTTCCAGGCCGCAGTCGTCGACGTTCTCGTGGGCAAGGTCGAGCGCCTCCTCGATCACACCGGTTGTGACCGAATTCTTCTCTCCGGTGGAGTGGCGTGCAACCGCACTCTCCGTTCCGCGATGTCTGCCCTGGCGGAGAGTCGGGGAGGGGAGTGCGCGGTGCCGCCGCCAAAGCTCTGCTCGGACAATGCGGCCATGATCGGGCTGGCGGGACTCCCCCGACTTCGACGGGGGGAGAGTGATCCGCTCGATGTATCGGCGGTGGCCAACCTGGACCAGCTTTCCTTTGGGACGGGTGGATTGAAGTAGGGGGGGCGCAGGGAATGGGTGCGTCCCGAACCCGCGATCCCTCTAGCGAAACAAGCGACCTCGGTGATATTCTGCAGCCAGCGACGCGGACTGCGTCGGATGATTCGATCCAGGGATTTGGACGTAAAGGATCAACACCGCCCATGACACGACTCTTGTGCCTTGTCTGGACCTGCGTGCTGCTCATCGCGGGCATCCACTCAGCCTTCGCCGGAGGGAGTGTTCTGTCGATCGGCTCAGGAGAAGGGGCCAACGGCGAGACTCTCGGGGTGGTCATCAGCCTCGACAACGATACCCAGATGAAAGCACTCCAGTTTGATCTGACCTACGACTCGGGTGTCATTCAATTCGTCTCGGGTTCGGGAGCAATGCGGGGAGCGAACCTGACGGCAACCTTCGGCTCATCCGGTCCAGGTCGGCTCAGAACTGTTTTTCATCTCGCCGATGACAGCTTCATCCCAAATGGAAGTGGACAGATCGGTGTGCTCGAGTTTCGCCTGATCGGTGGAAAGAACGCGTCGACCTCGCTCGTGCCGACGGGATTGGTCCTCTCCGATCCCGATGCTCAAAAAGTTCCTCTGACCGGGACTCAGGGTTCGATTCTCGTGACGAGAGGACCAGCCGCAGTGCCGACTTTTCAAATCGTCACGCTGAAGAACCCCGGTCGCACGCGTACGTTTCGAGGGTTTGTCCGCGTCGAAAACGGCTCTGGGACGGCTCCAGTCGTAACCGTGAACGATGCGGCAGTCGTTCCGACGAGCGTGGACGCGGATCTCTACACGTTTGAGCACTTTGCCTCCGCTGACGAAGACGCGGTCACGATCTTCGTCTCGGATACGAACGCTGAAGGCACCGGAACCGATCAACGCGTTGTCATCGTCGAGTAAGTAAGGACGTCTATGAAATCCATTTTCGCTTCTCTATCGATTCTCGTGCTGCTGCTCGCCTCCGGATGCGTGGAGCGAGAGCGGGTCTTTCGCACCGATCCTACGGACGCCGCTGGATTCACTGATCGGGGTTGGACCTCATTTACGGCCGGCGATTTGACTGCGGCCCATGCCGACTTTGTCGCTGCTCTGGTCGAGGATCCGACCTATGCCGAGGCCCACCTCGGACAGGGGTGGACCCTTCTCGGATTGGCCCTTTCGACCTCGGCGATGACGGTTGCCGGCTCCAGTTTTGACAGTGCCGTCAGTAATGGACTCGACAATGCTGATCTTCGCGCGGGACGGGCCGCAGCTCTCCTCGGATCGGGAGAATCGGCGGCTGCGATCGCCGATGCGGTGTCGGCACGCACCACAGCCCCGAACTTCGTCTTTAGTCACCGATCCAGTTTTGGTCTTGCCGATCTCTTTCTGATCGAGTCCTTTGCTGCCGCGGCGGAAGGCGATCTGGAGGGGGCTCTGGCCGCAGCGGATCGGATCAGCGACAGTGGCATCGATGCTCAGAACTCTTCTTCCTGGGTCGTCGACGGGACGGGCTACTCAAGTTTCGAGGGTGCGACCCTCGCGTTTCTACACAAGATGTCCGAGGAGCACGCGGGATGATCATCGATCGAAGAGTGAAGAGCGCTGAGACCGGGAACCGATCTCTTGCTGAAATGGCGTCTGTCATCACCCTGATCGCTTCCGTGGCGATCGCGACACCTGATCTGGCCCGCTCTGAGCCCTGGACCGGGCGACCACTCTGGAGCGGACTCTCGGCGAACGCCTCCGCGAAAGTGGACGCGCGCCTGATTCTAGCTCTTTCTGTTCCGCGGGACGAAGAGTCGCTTCGCAGTGTCAGCCGGATCGTTCCCGTCTTCGGAGAACGAGCCGAGGATCTCTCCTTTGCTGTTCTCATTCAGTCGAGTTTGAGCGACGCGGAGCTCTCTGGCCTCGGAGTGCAACGTAACTCCCGCATCGGAGATACGGTCACCGCGCGGGTCTCTGAAGGAGTTCTTGCGCGCGTCGCGGCGCATCCGAATGTAAGCGTTGTCGAGCCTGAGCCCTGGCTGCAGTCTACGCTGGACCGCTCTACCGTGGATGTCCAGGCCTATACCCAAACCGGCGCATCGACGACCGGTTTTACCGGCGGCAACGTCCTCTACGGTCTGATCGATGACGGAATCGATCTGACTCACGATGACTTCAAAGACGCCGCCGGGAATACCCGCGTTTTGTACGTCTGGGATCACTTTTTTGACGGCAATCCTCCGAGCGGCTTCGATTACGGCACCGAGTACACGGCCGCACAAATCGACGGAGGACAGGCGGGAGCGTTTATCAATGAGGGTGGACACGGTTCGCACGTCGCCGGGATCTCGGTCGGAGACGGCTCTTCGGCGGGGAGTCCATTTCGTGGCGTCGCACCCGAGGCGAGCATCATTGCCGTTCGGAACGGATACTGTGACCTCTTCTGTTACGGGGGGGGAGGGCCGTGGGGTAAAGAGTCGACGCGAGGCTCGCTCGACGGACTGGTCTACTTGAAACAGAAGGCTCAGACGCTGGGGCGTCCGCTCGTCATCAACCAGTCTCAGGGCGTCATGATGGGGCCTCACGACGGATCTACGCTTTTCGAACAGAAGTATGATCAACTCGTCGCCCAGAACAACCTCATCGTGACGGTGGCGGCCGGAAACGACCAGACGTCGAGTTGGCACGGGTCGGTCGACGTTTCACGGAATGGGCAGGAAACGATGCAGTTGATCCACGGGGGCAAGGGTGCTCAGGAGCAACTCTGGTTCGAGCTGTGGTGGAACGAAGGGCAACAGTACCAGATCAGCCTGCGCACTCCGTCGAACGAGATTCTCACCGTCCAACTCGAAACCGGGGGCGTGAGCGAGCAGGCAACGTCCCATGGCGACACAGTGCTATTTTTTTCGACCCAGCAGAGCCCGGCGAATCGTCAAGGGCAGGCGCTCTTCCTCGTCCAGGGCCCAGGCAACGGCGCGTTCGCCGAGACAGGTGCCTGGGAAGTAACCGTAGAGTCCCGAGCGAACTCTTCGGGCAGGGTCCATCTCTATTGCGAACGCAATCAGCTCGACTTGAAAGTGCAAAACCCAGACCTCACCGCCATTGTTGCCATGCCGGGCACGGCGGCCAATGTGATCACGGTTGGGTCGTACAACACCCGTTTCGATTGGGTCAGCGTATCGGGGCCCTTCAACGCACCGATCGACGGGGGCGGGCTCGGTGGTCTTTCCGATTTCAGTTCACAGGGTCCCCGACGAGACGGAGTCTTGAAACCTGACATCTCCGCTCCCGGTCAGTGGATCATTTCCTCTCTCGCGGCGGGTCACCAAACACAGAATGTGCTCATCGAGGCGGATGGAGTCCACATGGCCCTCACGGGCACATCGATGGCCAGTCCGCACGTGGCGGGTGCGATCGCCCTCATGTTGCAAAAAGATCCGACGCTCACGTTTACCGAGGTGAAGCAAATCCTCAAGAGTACTGCGCGACAGGATGGTTTTACCGGCTCGGTCCCCAACGCCAGGTTTGGTGCGGGCAAGCTCGATGTCCAAGCGGCCGTTGAAGCAGTTGAAGGTGCCAATCTCTGTGCGGTTCCGGGCGACGCCAACGTCAGTGGGAACGTCAACGTCGCGGACGTCGTCGCAGCGGTCAACCACATCTTTGGGACTCCCTTACCCAAGTCTGGACTGCTCTGCGCAGATCTGGTCGGAAACGACAATCAGGTCACGGTCAACGACGTCACGGCCATCGTCAATGTGATCGTCAACGGAACCCGCCCGGCACGACCCACCGGCGAAGAGGTCCCACGGACGATCGCGTGGGGAGAACGGACGGGACCGGGCCAGTTTGAGTTGTTCCTCGATCCGCGCGAGGTAGGCTCCTTCCAGATGGCCTTCGCTCTACCGCGGGGATATGTACTCGATGCCGACCCCTACCTGGTCGGGGCAGGCTCCAATGTCGCTCTCGACTGGAGCCAGACCCTGAACGTCCATCAATTCGTGGCCTACAGCACGAATGGGGCCCTGCTCAGCGCGGGAGACGAATTGCGGCTGGTCATTCCGGTTCGACAGGACTGGATAGACGAGGAGGGGATGGAGCGATTTGTCGTGGAGCATCTGCGTCTCTCAGGTCCGACCGGGGAACCGCTTGCCTTGACGGACCTGCCGTCTTTGGGCGGCCAAACTTCAGCCGGGGGTGTCCGGAGTTACCTCTCTCGGATCTATCCGAATCCAATGGTCGAGCTGACGAAGATCTCCTACGACTTGGCCAGGAGTGGCACGGTGGAACTGACCGTCTTCTCCGCCTCGGGGCGCATTGTGCGGACTCTGCCCGGTGGCTATCAGGTCTCCGGTTCCCACACGGTTCATTGGGATGGTCACAATGACGCGGGTGAGGAGGTCGCCGACGGCGTCTATTTCGTCCGTCTCGAAACGGAATTCGGAGCAGAGCACGAAAAGATCCACGTCGTACGCTAGCCCCGGCGGACCCGACGCGATCTCGAAACAAAGCTCGAGCCTTTGCAGGACGCAACGTTGGGCGGCAATCTGCCTGAGCGTGGATGGGCAGATTTTTCCGCCCCCCGACGCCAGCCTCTCTCTAGCCGAGTCCCGAGGATAGACAGTCGCGGCCAGCCCCGGGTCTAACGACTGTAGCGATCGCGTTTTCGTCCACTATTATTCTGATCCTTTCCCCTGGGCCAAGCGCTGGCGCGAGAGGCGTTTCCCCCATTTGAAGCCTGCGGGCGGGCATGGCATGTCCTTTGCGATCTTGTTCCTGTGAATACCAATACTCAGGAGTGTTGTCGGGGCTCAATATGCTCCGATTCGTTTCCGATAGCGACATTGGGACTGAAACGTGGGAACGGAGATCATGAGCGCAGAACCGAAACTCCAATCGCAGGAACTACAGCCACGAATTCTTGTCGTGGAAGACGATCCAGATCTCCGCAAGATTCTGCGCGCGGTTCTTCTCCGCGAAGGTTACACGGTCGATACTGCCGGTGATGGTGAAGAGGGGTTAGCCATAATCGAGACTGAGCAACCAGATCTGCTTCTTCTCGACGTAATGATGCCCCGGATGGACGGCAAAGAACTCTGCCGGCTTCTCAAGGCCAACAGCCGCACATCCCAGATCCCCATCATCATGCTGACGGCGATGTCCGAGTCCGATGACAAGGTCGGAGGTCTCGATATGGGTGCCAACGACTACATCACAAAGCCATACGAGCAACGCGAATTGCTCATGCGGGTGAAGAATCTCCTCGATTGGGGAAAGATGCAGCGGGATGCGAACCCGCTGACAGGACTTCCCGGCAATCAAGGGATCGACGCGGAGCTTGGTCGCCAAATCGCGTCCGGCGGACCATTTGTTTTCATGTATATCGATGTCGATCACTTCAAGGCCTTCAACGACTACTACAGCTATCAGAAGGGCGACGAGGTTCTTCGCCTTCTCGCCTACACGCTCCGGGAGGTCGTCGATCAGCTCGGCGACGAGGGCGACTTTGTGGGGCACGTCGGTGGTGATGACTTTGTCATGATCATCCATCCGGATCGTGCGGCCGCGATTGGTGCGAAGGTCATCGAACGCTTCGATGCTCAAGTGCCGCAACTCTACAACCACACCGATCGCAATCGTGGATACATCCAAACTCTCAATCGCCAGAGCGAGCTGCAGGAGTATCCGGTAATGACACTGACCATTGCTGCCGTTAACAACCAGACCCGTGATATCAGCCACGTAGCACAGGTTTCGGACGTGGCGGCGGAGCTGAAGCGGTTTGGCAAGGAACAGGATAGGTCCGTCCTGATCTGGGATCGTCGCGGCGACTAAGCCGCACAGGAGGCAACGTGCATCGGAAACGAGTCCTGGTCGTCGACGACGAGGTCTACATCGTCCACATTCTCGAGTTCAGCCTTTCCATGGAGGGTTATGAGGTCGTGACCGCATCGACGGGTGAGGAAGCCTTGCAGAAGATGCGGGAAGCTCGTCCGGACCTCGTGGTTCTCGATGTGATGATGCCGGGCATGGACGGATATCAAGTCTGCCAAGAGGTTCGGGGAGACGCCGAACTCAGCGACATTCCGATCCTTATGCTCTCGGCAAAGGGGCGGGCCGTCGATCGAGATCTCGGTCTCGACAACGGAGCGGACCAGTACATCGTCAAGCCTTTCAGTCCACGTGAACTCCTGGAGCGGATCCGGGAGATGTTCGAACATGCGGAATTCGACGAGGCCTCCAATTTCTAGAACGGTCATTCGGCCACTTTAAGCACTCATCCGGCACGACAACGGGCCGGATGACTTGTCCCACTTCGAATCGAAACACTCCCTCCCTTGACCGCGATCGGCCTTCCTGTCAACACTCGCGGTCCCATGTCAAACGCCCAGGCCACATTTGCTGAAGTCGCACTTTCGACGGGACTTCGCGGCACTCTTTCTTACGCGGTCAGTCCGGAGCTGGCGGAAACCCTGGAGCCTGGAACCCGCGTTCTCGTTCCCCTCGGACGGAGGGAGGCGGCCGGTTACGTCGTTTCGCTGAGCCGGGAACGGCCGGCCTTTGAGAAACTTCGGTCGATCGTTCGTCCGGACCCTCCCGAGCGACTCTTCTCAGATCAGCTCCTCGAACTGACCCGATGGGTGGCGGACTATTATCTGGCACCGTGGGGGCAGGTCCTCGATGGCTCGGTGCCGGCCAACGTCCGACGCAGTGGGACGGAGGGGCGCCGGCGGAAGAAGGATTTACCGTCGGAAACAACAGGTGCGATCGAAGAGGCACTCCCGCTCTTTCCTGCCCAGGAGAAAGCACGATCGGAAGTCGCCGAGGCGTTGGAGGCGAAACGACCCGGGACCTTCCTGCTCCATGGCGTAACCGGCAGCGGGAAGACTGAAATCTATCTTCGCCTGGCCGATCAGGTCATTCGTCGCGGGGGGCAGGTTCTTTTCCTCGTACCAGAAATTGCGATGGGGGCACAAATCGTCGAACGTGTGCGGGCTCGTTTCGGTCCGTCCGTTGGTCTCTACCACAGTCAGGCCGGCGCCGGTCAGAGACGAGAGGTTTGGAATCGAGCCCGTCTCGGGAAACTGCCGATCGTGGTCGGCGCGCGTTCGGCGGTGTTTGTTCCCCTCCCGAACCTGCAACTTGTCATCGTCGACGAGGAGCACGAGTCAGCCTACAAGCAGGAGGAGACCCCGCGGTATCACGGGAGGGACGTTGCCGTCTATCGGGGACACCAACAGGGTGCCGTCGTTTTGCTCGGGTCGGCCACGCCTTCGCTCGAGACTCACTTCAACGCTCAGTCGAAGAAGTACCGCCTCTTGCAACTATTGGAGCGGATCGACGGGCGTCCTGCTCCCACCGTCACGGTTATCGATATGACGGCTGAGGCGGAGGAAGGAAAGGCACCCCCTGTCTTCTCGGCGGAGCTGATCACGAAGATCCGCGATCGAATGGACCGACGAGAGCAGACGATCCTTTTTCTCAATCGGCGGGGACATTCGACGACCGTGCAGTGCGCCGATTGTGGCGCAGCTCTTCGCTGCCCGGCCTGTGACGTCACGCTGACGTTCCATCAATCCGATCTCCGTTTGCGCTGCCACTACTGCAACGCAACCGCGTCGGAGCCCGATCGTTGCGAGACGTGCGACAGTGCCCACTTTTTCTACAGTGGCTATGGAACGCAGAAGATCGAAGAGTCCCTCGCGGAACTCTTTCCCGACGCTCGTATCGTGCGAATGGACCGAGACGCGACCCGAAGGAAGGGTGCGCATGGGGACGTGGTCGAGAAGATGGAAGGGGGGGAGATCGACATCCTGCTCGGGACGCAGATGGTCGCGAAGGGGTTCGACTTTCCCAAAGTCACGTTGGTCGGAGTTCTCCAGGCCGATCAGGAGATCCTGATGCCGGACTTCCGCGCGAGTGAGCGGGGTTTTCAGGTCCTGACCCAGGTTGCGGGGCGGTCAGGGCGGGGAGCCGTGCGTGGGGAAGTCGTCTTTCAAACTCTCATGCCGGAGTCTTACGTGATCCAGGCCTCATCTCAGGAGGACTACGCGGCCTTTGCTGCGACCGAATTGTCCATGCGCGAGGATGTTGGCTATCCGCCCTTCGAGCACCTCATTCACGTGCTCGTCGACGGGGCCAAAGAAGCTCAGGTCGAGAGCCGCGCGGAACAGCTCAGCGAAAGTTTGACTGAATGGATCGAGGAGCATCGGATCCCTGCGCGCCTGGTCGGGCCGGCCCCGATGTCGCTCTCGAAGTTGCGGGGTCAGTATCGTTGGCACCTTGCCGTGATGGGGCGTTCCCGCAACGCTCTTCATCTGGTGGCGAAGGCGGCTCTCGAAACAAAGGCCCCGAAGGGGTTGTCTCGCACTCGCATTCAAGTCGATGTCGATCCAGTCTCGATGTTGTAGTCTCAGGCGAAGAGAGTTTTTTCAATGTGCGTGAGGAGTTTTCTACCAGATGAGTCCAGAACACAACCAGGCCAAGCTTCTTGAACAGGTTGCGGCGGCCGATCTTCTCATTTTCGACAACGACGGAACCCTCTTTCGCTCCGATCTTGCCGCCAATCCTGCGATCCAGAAGTGTTTTCGCGAGTTCATGGCCGAGCATAGTCTGGACTATCCAGAACCCACCGATGCAAGGATCTGTGATCTGACCGGAAGCCCTGGCCCCGTCTTTTATCGCGCGATCCTTCCGCCCGAGCTAAAGGATCATTCGGAAGAGTTTCGAGCCCGCTGCGTCGCCGCCGAGGTCGACGAAATCGGCCTCAGTGGTCGATTTTTCGATGGAATCGAGGAGATGTTGATCGAATTGCGGGCTGCCGGAAAGCGAATGGCCCTGGCCAGCAATGGTGGCGCTGCCTATATCAACGCGTGCGCGGAGCGGTTGGACTATGCCCGGCATCTCGATGGCATCTACCATTTTGGCAAAGACGGCCTGACGACGAAGGCGGAGATGATCAACAGCGCGCGTCGCCGCTTCGACTCGCGAAGCACGGTGATGGTTGGGGATCGCGGATCTGACCTGGAGGGCGCCGAGGGCGCCGGGGTCCCTTTCGTCGGTTGTTGCTTCGGGTTTGCCGGAGCCGACGAAATCGCCCACACGCCAATCCTCGTCAAATCGGTTGCGGAGCTTCGAGCGGTGCTCCTGCCCGTACCGCCTCCTGCTTGACACTCCCCGATCCCCCTGCCTAATCTCACGCTATCGGCTCCCCTTTGCGGGGCTTGGCCGGGGAATGAGACCAATCAAGGGAGAGTTATGCTAAATCGGAACAACCTTCTCGTCGCCTGCGCGGGCGTTGCCGTCCTTTTCTCGGCGGCTTGCAACAATCCGCATCTTTCGGGGGGCAAGCTGCACTTCGACCAGGAGCGGTACGAACGTGCGGAAGAGAATTTCAAGATGGCGGTGGAGGCCGCTCCGGAAGATGCGATGGCGCGCATGTTCCTGGCGATGTCCCAAGCCGAGCAGGGTCGGGACGAGGAAGCCGCGAACAACTTCATCAAGGCAGGGGAGCTGGGTCCCGAGCTCGACGACATCAAGAAGAACAACGAGCACTACTTCATCGAGCGCTACAACAGCGGACTGACCTACGCCGAAGAAGCCAAGGAAATGGTGGACACCGGGGACAAGGCGGGCTCGGACGAGAAATATCGCGAGGCCCTCAGCGAGCTCGATCGCGCGCTGCTCTATGACCCAGGTCATATTCTGACTCTGCAGAATCAGGGCAGCATCTATTTCCGGATTGGCGACGTCGATTCGGCCCTGGAGACGTTCGACCGCCTCTATCAGGTCGCTCCTGAAAACGAGGCCGTTCTTGAAACGCTAC